>JAEEGJ010003080.1_pt1 | contig 68943 bp, 59 predicted proteins | sample 8958761 | NCBI WGS metagenome assembly JAEEGJ01 (sample SAMN16246546, study PRJNA631951) | gut metagenome | biome: gut microbiome; feature: rumen; material: RS-attached | host: Bos | place: Iran: Karaj | collected 2018-10 | reverse complement strand
GCCAAGGTGTAAGTGCAGTAATGTACTCAGCTGATGGTTACTAATAGGTCGAGAGCTTTACCTAGTAGGTTGTTATTCCAGAGTGTGAACTCGGATAAATCTTCTGTTTTGTGTTCAGTTTTTAAGGATTCTGATTTGGCCCAATGGCTCAGTTGGTTAGAGCGCCGCCCTGTCACGGCGGAGGTCGCGGGTTCGAGTCCCGCTTGGGTCGTTCCTTTATAGGAATGGGGTCTTAGCTCAGCTGGGAGAGCATCTGCCTTACAAGCAGAGGGTCACAGGTTCGAGCCCTGTAGGCCCCAGTAATTAAATAAAATTCATGGATGGATTCCCGAGTGGCCAAAGGGGACAGACTGTAAATCTGCTGCAAATTGCTTCGGTGGTTCGAATCCACCTCCATCCATTCGTCTTCGGACATTAACTTAATATCGCGGGATGGAGCAGTCTGGAAGCTCGTCGGGCTCATAACCCGAAGGTCATAGGTTCAAATCCTATTCCCGCTACGCCCAGTTAGCTCAGTTGGTAGAGCAAGGGACTGAAAATCCCTGTGTCTTTGGTTCGATTCCGAAACTGGGCACTTTATTTGAAAACCTTGATGATTCAAGGTTTTTCTTTTTGCAATAAAATACCCATACCAAATATATTGGTATGGGTTATTTTTATACTTCTTTAGGATATACCATATTCCACTGTTTTCTTATTGAATCCATTATCTTCATAACATAAATGGATTCTGCCAGAGGCATCGATACACTTTCTTTGGTTTTTGACTTAATGCAATCAATAGCCTCTTTTATTTCATATTCATATCCTGAAATCTGCTTTGGAACTTTGATTCTCTTTATTCTCTTATCGTTTGTATCAAAGACTTCAATCACTAAGGGATTATTGATATTATCAACTACGATGTAACCCTTGTCTCCTATGAAAATACCGTGTCTGTCTGAGCGACCATAGATACTGTGGGTGGTAACAGCCATTGTTCCGTCTTTATAAAAGAAAGTTATGCTTTCCTGAGCATCTACACCGGTATCTGTCATTTGAACACTTGATTCTATCTTGTCGATTTCTTTTCCCAAATGCATAAGGAAAAAGTTAATGCCATACACACCAACATCAAGCAAGGCTCCTCCTGCAAGGGCAGGATTCATGATTCGCTCATTACCGTCAATGTCATATGAGAGGTTAGCTGTTGCAAAGGTTACCTTACCGATAATGTTTGATGATAAAAGCTGGTTAATGATTGATCTTGAAGGCATATATCTTGTCCAAATAGCTTCCGCAACATACACTTTCTTTTCATCACATAAATCTTTTATCTTTTTAGCTTCTTCAGCATTAAATGTGAAAGACTTTTCACATAAGACATTCTTTCCGTTATTAATGCAAAGAGTCATGTGCTCAAAATGATGTGAATGAGGAGTTGCGATGTAAATAAGCTCAACATCGGGGTCTTTGGCAAGTTCTTCGTAGGAGCCATATGCTTTAGCTATCTTGTAGTTTGAAGCAAAATCCTTTGCTTTATCTAAATCTCTTGATGCTACGGCATAAAGTTCCACGTCCTTCATCTTAATCATGGTTTTGGCAAGAACATTTGCTATGTTACCTGCTCCAAGTATTCCTATTTTCATATTTGTCTCCTCTTAAACAATATATGTAAGATTATAAACCACAGATATTATCGATTTTTTTAATCTCTTCATTTGTAAAGGAAAGATTATCGATAGCTTTAACACAATCAACTACCTGAGAAGGTTTACTTGCTCCGATAAGAACACTTGTGATTCCTTCAGTCTTTAAAATCCAGCTAAGAGCATATTGAGCAAGAGTCTGAGATTTACTCTGTGCAAGTTCATTTAAAGCTCTTATCTGATTTCTCTTTTCATCTGAAATATCGGTAGGCTTTAAGAAAACGCTGCTCTTTGCCGCGCGGCTGTCAGAAGGGATTCCGTCAATATATTTATTTGTAAGTAATCCCTGAGCAAGAGGAGAAAATGTAATTATACCTTTCTTTAAACTCTTTGATGTTTCTAATAAACCATTGTTTTCTATGGTTCTGTCAAAGATATTGTATTTATTCTGGTTTATAACAAAGGGTGTCTTTAAGTCTTCTAAAATCTTGCAAGCTTTAAGCAAAGTATCACCATCATAATTTGAAAGGCCTACATACAAAGCTTTTCCGCTTTTTACGATAGAATCAAGGGCTCCCATTGTTTCTTCCAAGGGAGTGTTTGGATCCATTCTGTGGTGATAGAAGATATCAACGTAATCAAGACCCATTCTTTTTAAGCTTTGATCCAAGCTTGCAATAAGGTATTTTCTGCTTCCCCAGTCACCGTAAGGTCCGGGCCACATGGTGTAGCCTGCTTTGGTGGAAATTATCAATTCATCTCTATATGCATTTAAATCAGAAGAAAGAATCTTACCAAAGTTTTCTTCGGCAGAACCGGGAAGGGGTCCATAGTTATTTGCAAGGTCGAAATGAGTGATTCCCAAATCAAAAGCTGTAAAACAGATTTCTTTCATTGTATCGAAATTGTCATTTGCTCCAAAGTTATGCCAGAGTCCCAATGAAACAGCAGGTAGCTTTAAACCGCTGTTACCGCAGTTTCTGTAAATCATGGAATCATATCTGGTTTCTTTTGCGATATAGTTATTCATATACACCTCCACATATATTTTTATAATAAACAAAAATGAAGAAAAAGAATACTAAATGAGGAATAATTATGAAAGAGAATCATATAACGACAGCGTAAAATAAAAGTTTAAGACAAAAAGCAAAATAAAGCATCCTAAATTGCACTATTGTTTATATAAAGTTAACCATTTACACTCCTTGTTTTCTTGACACTAATTGTTTATAGGAAGTAATATAATAAGTAGTTTTAAAAGAAATGTGAGGGTAAAATGTCAAGAGGAAGAGGAGGACGCCCCGGAAGGAGCGGAGTTAGAAGTCTACTATTCATAATATTAGGATTTATAATCCTAGGAAAAACCGGAGCACTTGGTGCTTTGCTTGGTGGATTATTGGCAGGAGTGTTACCTATTCTAATTTTTGTATTTGGTATCTCTGCTTTAGCAATCGGTTTGATTACATCTCTTGTAAAAGGAAGCAGTTCATCGGATTCGCAAGCCAGAAATAACAAAGCCAACAAGAATCCATACAGCGTTAATTATGACGAAGGAAAAGGTTCTACTGCCACAAATTCACAGACCGTTGTTGACGGAACTTCTGCAAAGAGATCAAGTGATGTTTTTGTAGATTCAGTCGTGGTGGAGCCTAAAAAAGAAGAAAAGCCTGTAGAAGAAACAGCAAAAGAAACCGCAAAAGAAGAGCCTATGAAGCATAGGGTAACAGGTAATCCGGATATTGATAAAATGATCGTTGATAAGGACTTGGCAATTCAGGAAATGAAGCGTCTTGATGAAGCAATTGAAGACGAAGTCCTTTCTGAAAGAATAGTTCATTTACAGGAAGTAACGGAGCGAATCGTAAACTATATTATCGATCATCCCAAAAAGAAAAAGCAGGTGGCAAAGTTCTTTAACTATTACTTACCCACCACCATTAAGCTTTTAAATGCATATGAAAGAATGGATGATGTCGGTATTTCAGGAATGAACATTGATAACACAAAGGGTGCTGTTGAAGAAATGATGGGAACGGCGCTTGCGGCTTTTGATAAGCAGCTTGACGCTTTGTATGCTGATGAAGCATTGGACGTTACAACAGATATTAAAGTGATGGAAAACATGCTTAAGGCTGAAGGCCTTACGGATGATTTAGTATTAAAACTATAAAAGGGAGATATTTAGAATGGCTGAAATGGAATCAAACGTACCTACACTTACACTTGAGCCCACAGAACCTGTCGGTGCCCCCGGTGCAATGGCAGAGATTGCAAAAAGTGCAGTGGAAGAAGATGCAAAAAAAGAAGTTGAAGCTGCAAAGCAGGCTGAAAGAGATGCAAATGCAATACATGTAAATGAAGATATGCTTACGGAAGAAGAAAAAAAGGCCGTAAACGAATTTTATCAAAAGATTGATATTAAAGATTCAAACATGGTTATGCAGTACGGTGCATCCGCTCAAAAGAACATAGCCAACTTTTCTGAAAGCGCTTTAAACAGTGTTAAGACAAAAGATCTTGGTGAAATCGGACAAGATCTTGCTTCTTTGGTTACAGAATTAAAGACTGTGGGAGAAGTAGAAAAAAAGGGCATTGCCGGTTTCTTTCAAAAAAAGAAAAACGAACTTGACGCTTTAAAGAATACTTACACAAAAGCAGAAGCTAACGTAGATAAGATTGTAGCAAACCTTGAAAATCACCAGGTTGTACTTATGAAAGACATAGCAATGTTTGACCAGATGTACGACCTTAACATGAAGTATTATAAAGAGCTTACCATGTATATCGTTGCAGGTAAGAAGCGTCTTGAGCAGGTTAGAGCAGAGGATTTGGAAGAGCTTAGAAAGAAAGCCGAAGAAACCGGTGCTCAGGAAGATGCTCAGGCATACAACGATTTTGCAAACCTTTGCAATCGTTTTGAAAAGAAGCTTCATGATTTGGAACTTACCAGAATGATTTCCATTCAGATGGGTCCCCAGACAAGACTTCTTCAGAACAACGATACACAGATGCTTGAAAAGATTCAGTCATCACTTATCAACACCATTCCTCTTTGGAAGAGCCAGATGGTTTTGGCACTTGGTATCGAGCATGGCAGACAGGCAACAGAAGCGCAGGCTGCTGTTACCGAAATGACAAACTCTTTGTTAAAGAAGAATGCAGATACCCTTAAGATGGCTACCATTGCAACCGCTAAGGAAGCAGAAAGATCTGTTGTTGATATTGAAACTTTGAAGCACACAAACGAACAGCTCATTACAACATTGGACGAAGTAATGAAGATTCAGACAGACGGTGCTCAGAAGAGAAAAGAAGCAGAAGCAGAACTTGGAAGAATCGAAGGCGAGTTAAAAAAGAAACTTATGGAATTAAAAGGCTAGTGTTTAAGAGTCGGTGCGATGGCATCGACTCTTTCTATTTAAGATAATCTTAATCATTGTTAATAAGTTTTACACTTTAAATTTTTGAAGGTTTTGATATCATAAGGGCGTGAGGGACTAATTTCATAGTAAATAAAGAGGGAGATATGAGATGAAAAACAAAATAATCAAAGCCTTATCTATTGCAGCTATTGTCCTTTTAGGTGTATCTTTGGCAGCATGCGGAAAAAAGGAGGGAACAACCGATAATTCAAATGATATCGTGTATGTTGCTTCCCATGAAGATTTAGATTTTATTACCGCCAACGAGTATTTAGAGGCCAAGGTATTTAAGGGCGATTATATCTATGCTGTTTCAGCGGTTTATGATGAAGGAACCGGAAAGTCTGAACTTAAATTCCACAAGTATAATTTTAATACAAAAGAAGACAAGTCAATTCCTTTGGAAGTGGATAACAAGGGAGGAATGAACGTAAACTGTAGTTTTTTGGCAGTTAATGACGATGAATCCTTTTCTACACTTATGACCTTTTATAACCCTGATGGAGACGGAAATGCGAATTCTATCATAAACTTTTCAAAAGACGGAAGCATTACCGGAGAAAAAGAACTTAATAACGTATTTGGTAACAACGAGACTAATTTTTATTTAAATACTTCATGTGTAGATAAAGAAGGAAACTTCTATTTGTGCTGTGATAATTATTTGGCTGTATTAAATCAAAACGGTGATGTACTTTTTAATACCGATACAGGTAATTGGATAAGAAATATAATAGCCGGTGAAGACGGGAAAGTGTATATTACAACATACTCTCAAAGCGGAAACGGTTTGGTGTTAAAGCCTTTTGATTTAAAGACAAAATCATTCGGAGAAGAAATATCAGGTATCGGTGATTGTAACGGAGCAATTTTAGGAAAAGACAATAACATTTATCTTTATACCGACTTAAGTGCATTTAAATTTAATATAGATAAAAAAGAAAAAGAACATTTGTGGGACTGGGTCGATGCAGACGTATATGAAACATACAACGGTGAGTTAATAGCAAACGAAGACGGAACATTTACATATTTAAATCAGGAGTATTCCGAAGAAGGAACAAGATCCGAAATCATAAAACTTACACCAAAGAAAAAATCAGAAGTGCCTCAAAAGACAGAAATCGTTTTGGGATGCCAGTATCTTAATTATGATATAAAGCGTGCCATTGCAGATTATAACAGATCACACGATGATATAAAGGTTGTTCCTAAGCCCTATAATGATATTGTAGATGATTGGGAAGAAGCACAAAAAAGATTTGATATGGACATTTTGGCAGGAGATGTCTTTGATATAGTAAACGTCGATATTCAAAATTATTCGAAATACGCAAAGAAAGGTATATTTGAGGATTTATATCCCTATTTTGAATCATCAAAAGATTTTAACAAGGATGATTTCTTTGGAAGCGTATTAAGCGGAGCAGAGTATGAAGGTAAACTTTATGCACTTCCTGTAGCGGTTGAATTACAAACTATAATAGGCAAGAAGGGAATAATAAAGAAAAATCCCACCATCATGGATTATATAGAGCTTAGGAAAAAGTATCCCGATAAAGCCTTTTTTGATGGCGCGGCAGCTATGGATGTTTTAAATCAGATGCTCTATACATCCTTTGATGAATTTGTAGACGTAGAAAACGGTGATTGTAAATTTGATACAGAGGAATTCTACTCTTTACTTGATTTTGCAAAAACATTCCCTAAGGAAATGGATTACGAAAATTTCCAAATGTACGAAAGTATAAAGAAGGGTGATGCGTTCTTTGCAAATACATACATAGGAAGCTTTTCTGATTACCAATGGGTTATGGATATGTTTAAAAACGATGCCGAAGTTGTAGGTTATCCTTCAAATGACGGAAACGGAACCCGCATGGTGTATTCAACCATGTATGGAATCAGCAATAAATCAAAGAATAAGGATATTGCTTGGGAAGTAATCAGCGGATTATTGCAAAAAGTCGGAAGTGATTATTCTTCTTATGAATTTCCTGTTTTAAAGAGCAAATATAATGATATGATAGAGAAGGAGATGAAACCTTCTACCTACAAAGATGAAAACGGAGTTGAACATGAGACTCCCAAGATGTCTATGTCATTTGGTGATGGTGATGTATATGAATATTACTACGCAACACAAGAGACAGTAGATGCGGTTACAGAATTATTAAACACATCAAAAGTATCTGCGGGTTATGATGAAACGATATTTGGAATCATAGCTGAAGAAACAGCACCGTTCTTTGAGGGACAAAAGACTAAAGAAGAAGTTAGCAATATTATCCAAAAGAGAGTTAAGATTTACTTACAGGAAAAGAACTAATAGGCATTAATAATGAGATTTGGGAACAAAAGTCAGTTAAAAAAGAGAGATAGAAGAACTAAGGTTGGGGCCATTGGATTTTTGGCCCCCAGCCTTATTGGAGTATTTCTCTTTTTTATTTTGCCCTTCTTTGTGGTTATATATTATTCGATGATCGACAACCCGGTATCCGGGGAATTTGTGTGGTTTGAAAACTTTGTCAATGTGGCAAAAAACGGAGCATTTAAGCTTGCCGGAAAAAACACTTTAAAGTTTTCATTTATAGCAATGCCCTTAGCGGTAGTGCTTTCTTTATTGCTTGCAATAATGCTTGATAAAGAAATTCCATTAAGAAGTCATTTTAGAACTTTTTTCTTAACCCCCATGATGGTACCTGTTGCATCTATTGTTTTGATTGTGCAGGTAATGTTTCATTATAACGGTGCGGTTAATGACTTTCTTGGAGCATTTGGTGTGGCTAAAACCGACTGGCTAAAATCGGATTATGCTCAGGTAGTAATCATATTCTTATTCCTATGGAAAAATCTAGGTTACAATATGATACTATTCTTGGCGGGACTTGAATCAATTCCTAAAGAACTGATGGAAGTTGCATATTTAGAAAATGCAAACAGCTGGCAGATCTTTTGGAACATTAAAATAAGATATTTATCACCCACAATTTTGTTTGTGACGATTTTATCGCTTATAAATTCATTTAAGGTATTTAGAGAGATTTACCTTCTTACGGGCGGATACCCCTACGATGCTTTGTATATGCTTCAGCACTTTATGAACAATACATTTAAGTCTCTTGATTACCAGAAGCTTTCAACAGCGGCTATTATAATGTCGTTTGTGATGATAATAATAATCGGAATATTATTCATTGCTGAGAATAAGTTCGGAAAGGATGTGGAAGAATGATAAAGAAATGGTCTTCTCTTCCTAAACGGCGAAGGAATGAATTAATTCAGATTGGGATATTTACAATACTTGCAATAATATTTGCGTTTATATTTTTGACACCCATTGTTTTGACTATAACAAATTCATTTATGTCACAAACGGAAATAAACGCAAATTACGGAGCAGTCTTTGCCAAAACAGAAAAAGGCGGAAAAGTATTCATTTCGGAAAAGGTTAATCTTCACTTTATTCCGGATATAGTTTCTTTCAGCCAGTATATAACGGTTTTGTTTAAGAGCCCCGATTACTTAATTAAGTTTTGGAATTCGGTAATATTGGTAGTGCCGATAGTTGTATTCCAATTGGCGGTAGCCTTGTTTGCGGCATATGGATTTACAAGAGCAAAAGGAAAGCTAAAAGAAATTGTTTTCTTTTCTTACATAATCCTAATGCTTATGCCCTATCAGGTTACATTGGTGCCTAACTATTTGGTTGCAAACTGGCTAAAGATTATCGATACAAAATGGGCGATATGGCTACCGGGAATTGCGTCGCCCTTTGCGGTATATCTGCTAACAAAGTTTATGAGAAGAATCCCTTCTTCTTACATAGAGGCGGCTCAGATTGACGGAGCCGGAGAGTGGCAGATATTCAGAAAGATTTGCGTGCCTTTATGTAAAAGCTGTTTATATTCGGTAGCAATTTTAGTATTTATAGATTATTGGAATATGGTTGAGCAACCGCTTATATTGCTTAACGATCCGGAACAACATCCACTGTCTGTTTTCCTTTCGCAGATAAACAGCGGTGAAACGGGACTTGCGTTTGCAGTCGCAACAATTTATATGGTGCCGGGCCTTTTGGTATTCTTGTACGGAGAAGATTATCTCGTAGAAGGAATCATGTACCAGGGCGGTATCAAGGGTTAAAGGAGTAATAACTATGGAAGACAAAAGAAAGCGAAAAGAATGGATAAAGACATTTGCCATCATATTTTTGACGGTATTGCTGATACTTACTTTCTTTTCAAAAACAATTCAAAATTACTCACTTCCGGAAGTTTCGGCTCAGTACACAAATTCAGGAAGCATAACAAATAAAGTAAGGGGACAGGGCGTTGTGGAAACATCCGATCCTTACAGTGTTGTGTATAAGCAGTCTCGTAAGATAGAAAGCGTAAAAGTAAAAGTCGGTGATGAAGTAGAAAAAGGCGATGTGCTTTACGTTTTGGAAGAGGGCGAGAGCGAGGACTTAAAGCTTGCAAAGTCAGAGCTTTTAAAGCTTGAAAATGATTACAGAAAAGCAATTATCACAGGCGCTGTTCCTAAGAAGATTACTTCTGCGGTTGAAGCAGGCCAGGAGATTTCTTTTGAAAACAGTCAGGCTAAGATTGAAGCCGCTCAAAACAATATAAACGCCTACAAGGCTCAGCTTGAAGAAGTAAACAGACAGATTGAACTTTGGACAAACGGAAATGCAGATTCTTTGGAAGAAAGAAAGGATTTGCTTGAAAGACAGGATTGGCTTGAAAAGCTTACAATTCAGAAAGCTATCGAAGAAGCGGACGTGGCAAGTGCTCAGGCAGATGTTGAAAGAAAGAAAGCGGTTCTTGATTCATATCCCGCAAAGGATACAAGCGGAAACGACATAACAGGCAATGACCTTACAAATCGTAACAATGCTCAAAGCGAATACGACAAAGCGAAGAAAAATCTTGAAGAGCAAAACAAACAGCTTGTAGATATAACTACTCAGCTTGCATATCAGCAGGCTAATGTAGACAGCTCAAAGAAAAAGCTTGATGATAAACTTTCGGATTTAAATTATCAGAAGAGCACATTAACATTAAAGCTTACAGAGAGCGAAGAAAACTTAAAGAAACTCACAGATGACATTACAAGTCAGCTTGATGTGGGAGAGCAGTATAAAGAAATTATCAATAAAAGAAAAGAAGTTGAAGAACTTGAAAGCGAACAGGGCGGAGCACAAATCACTTCACCTGTAAGCGGAAGAATTCTTACAATGAAGTATGTTGCCGGTGAAACTATTGCAAAAGGTGAGACCGTATCCACTATTCAGGTAGCGGGAAAAGGATTTACCCTTTCAATTGTTGTTCCTAACGAGCAGGCTTCTTTGGTTAGCAAGGGCGATGAAGGTGAAGTCACTAATTCATGGTGGTATTCAGACATTCATGCAAGAGTTGTTTCTATCCGCCCCGATGATACAAACCCTGCAACCAGCAAAAAGATTACCTTTGAAATCGAAGGTGAAGTGGAAAACGGACAGACATTATCCGTTACAGCGGGAAGCAGAACCGCAAATTATGATGTAATCGTGCCAAAGAGTGCGGTAGGTGAAGATAATAAGGGTAAATATTTATATAAAGTCGTTACGAAGAGTACACCTTTAGGTAACAGATATCAGGTAGAAAGAATAGATGTAAAGGTGCTTGCAGAAGACGATACGGTTTATGCCGTAAGCGGAGCCTTGGAAGGATGGGATTATGTTGTTACAAAGGCATCGAAGCCCATTGAAGACGGAACGCTTGTAAGACTTAAGGATTAGTGAATGGATTATTTACGAGAGGTTTTTGATAAAAAAAGAATAAAGCTTCTTATCTCAGCCGGAATAACACTTACAGTCGGTTTGATACTTGTGCTTATCGGAGTGAAGGTTTCAAAATCACTCGTTGATCAGAACTTTGCAAAAAGATGGGTGAAAGATGATTCTTATGCTCAGGTCACGGCCTTCTTTTCGGAGCTATCGGAGTTTGACGAAAAAAGCGCGAAAGAGCTTGAGTATAAGATAAGCAATAAGCTTAAAGAAGAATCATTTGCGCCTGAAAATGAGGATTCAAGAATATGGGTTTCTTGTTACTCTGCGATAGGTAAAGTGGAAGTATTTTCAAAGAGCAGATCCACAACCGTTAAAGCTATCGGAGTGGGAGGAGATTTCTTTATGTTTCACCCAAAGGACCTTATAAACGGTTCTTTGTTTAGCGGTGATACAATGATGAAGGATCTTGTGGTTATAAATGAAGATACGGCATTTGAGCTTTTCGGATCAAATGACGTAGTGGGCCAGGCAGTTGAGATTGGCGGAGTAAGGCACATTGTAAGCGGTGTAATTAAGCGAGAAAAAGGAAGGCTTAACGATCTTGCCGGAAACAACGAGCCCACAATGTATCTGTCCTATGAAGCCTTGTCAAAGAACGGAAAGATTTCTTACATTAATTCCTTTGAGGCGCTGCTTCCAAATCCTTTGACGGGATATGCAAAGGACATTTTGCAAAAGCAAATAAAAGTAGACGAAAAAAGATTTGATGTAATTGAGAATTCGCACCGATTTAAATGGACAAAACTTTTGGTGAATATAAAGAACTTTGGAACAAGAAGCATGAATCCAAAGGGACTTGTATATACATATTGGGAAAACATTGCCAGGGGAATTGAGGATTATTTAACGCCGGTAACGGTGTTGGCTTGTTTGCTGTTTCTTTATCCTTGTGTAATCCTTCTTTACGTAATTAAGCGTGCATGGAATAAACGAAGAATCCATAGAGCAGACGTAAAGGACTTTGCACAAAGAAGGCTTGAAGAGTATAGAGAAAAACGCAAGCTTGCCAAGAGAGGAGACGAGTATGAAGAAATTTAGCAAGGTAATGGTTTGCTTTCTTCTTATAGTAGCTATGGTGTTACCTACCGTAGGCTGCGGAAAGAAGAAGAGAGATGCCGTTACAATCGACAAAACCACAATTTACAAAGAAGAAGAAATTAATATAGAATTTCCTCAAAATTATAATGTTGGCGGAATGAGTATAAAGGATGGAAGAATCTACTTTACGGCAACAAACTATGAAGATTATGAATACACCAAATATATTTGGGGCAGTGTAAATACAGATGGTTCCGACATGGTATCAAAAGAGGTTGATGATAGCAATATTTCATGGATTGACCGATTTGTGCCTATCGGAAACGGAAAGGCAATGCTTTTCTATTCTGTGACAAGCGGAAGTTATAGTGATGGAGGAGAAATAAGCATTCCTGAAAATCCGATTTTATATACTGAAGGAAATGAGGATGCACAAGAAGCAGAAGGCAATGAAGAAGCTTCAGAAAATACAGAAGAAGTTTCGACAGAAGAAACAGTAACTGAAGGTGCAAGTGCCTCATCGACCGAAAGTGAAACTTCGACAGAAAGCGATTCTGAAGAAACAGATACTGAGGAAGCTACTAATGAAGATGAATACTATGATGACTATCAGCAAAAATATGTAGTTGATCTGGTAGATGATAAGTGTAATGTTTTAGCAACGGTTGATATGTCAGAAGCTTTGGATGTTACATGGATTGACAGCGTTGTTTCGTTAGATGACGGTACGGTTTTGATTTCTTCAGGCGATAAGATGCTTCTTTTAGATCAGGATATGTCTGTACTTAAGAAAATCGAAAACTTATCTCAGTACTATTCTTTCTACAAATTAAAGGACGGTTCCTTAATAGCGGCATATTGGGGCGAAAAGGGAAGAGAGTACGCTTTATTTGATGTAAATAAGATGGCCGTTGGTGACAAGGTAGAATTTGCATGTGATATTTCAAATTATTCAGTGTTACAGGGCTCCACAGAATATGACTTTTATTTAAGAGACTCAATTCAGGTTTACGGATTCAATAAGTCAGATGCTGAACCTAAGCCTATTCTTAACTTTGTAAACTCGGATATTCCTACATCCTACTTTGATAACTTTACATCTATGGGTGACGGAACATTCCTTGGCTCATATTACAATTCAGAGGGAAGAATTAAGATTTGTAAATATACAAAAGTAAATCCCGACGATATTGTTGATAAAGAAGTGCTTACACTTGGCTGTATGTGGCTTGATAATACAATCAGAGAAGATGTAATCAACTTTAATAAGACAAACGATAAGTACAGAATAGCTTTAAAAGATTATTCTATTTATCAGTCAGAAGATAATTACAGTGCAGGTCAGGAAAAATTCAATTCTGACGTAGCATCAGGTAACGGCCCCGACATTATCCTTACAAATGATATGAGAACAGTACAAAACTGTATGTCAAAGGGACTGTTCGTAGATCTTAACAAATATTTGGATAACGATCCCGATATAGACAAAAACGATTTATTCCCCAATATTTTAAAGGCGGGATCTTATAACGGAAAATTATATGAAATCATTCCCAGCTTTTACATTTCAACCTTAGTGGGAAAGAAATCGCTCTTTAACGGAAAAACATCCTGGACCATGGATGAGTTTAACCAGTTTAGAAAATCTCTTCCTGAAGGAATGAAGATTATCGGCGAAGACATGAGCAGAATGGATGTGCTTAATCAGTTTACCGCTATGTGTGCTGATGATTACATCGATATGTCAAAGCCTGCATGTTACTTTGATTCACCCGAGTTTATCTCATTGCTTGAGTTTATTAAAGAACTTCCGGAAAACAACGATGACTATTGGATGAACTACGATTACGCTAAAGAAGAGGCAGCATACAGAGACAATAAAACAGCGTTATACTTTTATTCAATGTCAGATATAAGAGATTATAACCGCATACTTAAAGGAACATTCGGCGAGCCTGTAACATTTATAGGATATCCCGTTAAAGAAGGAAACGGTTCTTGCATCCAGTTTACTTCTGCCTTTGCTATTTCTTCTAAGTGCCCCGATCCCGAAGCTGCTTGGCAGTTTGTAAAGAAGTACTTACAAAAGGATGTTATCAAGAATAACTATTGGGGAATTCCCGCATCAATGTCATTGTTTGATGAGATGGGAGAAGAAGCTACAAAGAAGCCTTACTACATGGACGGAAACAAGAAAATCGAGTATTCCGATACAGCATTAATAAACGGTGAATGGGTTGACATCGACCAGATAACATCAGATGAAGTAGCAGAGCTTAAAAACTTTATTATGTCTGTAGAAAGAACCGGCACATATCACGATGATATTCTTTCGATAATTGCGGAAGATGCGGCTCCCTTCTTTGAAGGACAAAAGAGTGCTGAAGATGTTGTTAAGATAATTCAGTCAAGAGCAACCATATATCTAAACGAAAAACAATAAAAAGTTGTATGGGAAATATTTTTAAGGGTGGACATTTGTCCGCCCTTTTTTTATCATAAAAATAGCAATAAATGAAAAATAAATACCCATAAATGATTAGCGAAAACAATACAACTTGGATAGAATGAAATTAAGTGGAGGTATGCATATGTATTATATCGGAATTGACCTTGGAACATCTGCAGTAAAACTTCTGTTAATGGATTCAGAAGGAAAGATCTGCAACGTTGTTTCAAAAGAATACCCTTTGTACTTTCCTCATCCCGGTTGGAGTGAGCAAAAACCTGAAGACTGGTATGAAAAGAGTATCGAAGGCTTAAAAGAGCTTACAAAAGACGTAGACAAATCAAAAGTTAAAGGTATCAGTTTTGGCGGACAGATGCACGGCCTTGTTATCCTTGATAAGGATGATAATGTTATTAGACCCGCAATCCTTTGGAACGACGGACGTACCACAAAGGAAACAGATTACTTAAACAACGTTATCGGAAAAGATAAGTTGTCAGAGTACACCGCTAACATTGCATTTACAGGATTCACAGCCCCTAAGGTACTTTGGGTAAAAGAAAACGAACCTGAAAACTTTGCAAAGATAAACAAGATAATGCTTCCTAAGGATTATCTTGCATATAAACTCTCCGGAGTACACGCAACGGATGTATCCGATGCTTCCGGAATGCTTCTTTTCGATGTAAAGAACAGAAAGTGGAGCAAGGAAATGTGCGACATCTGTTCCGTAAAAGAAGAATGGCTTGCTAAGATTTTTGAAAGCTATGAAAAGATCGGAACATTGCTTCCTAACATAGCTAAAGAATTAGGATTCTCAGAAGACGTTGTTATTGCGGCAGGTGCCGGAGACAACGCGGCAGCAGCTGTGGGAACAGGAACTGTCGGAGACGGAAGATGTAATATTTCACTTGGTACAAGCGGAACAATCTTCATTTCTTCTAAGAATTTCGGTGTTGATAAAAATAACGCTCTTCATTCATTTGCACATGCAGACGGAACGTATCACTTAATGGGATGTATGCTTTCCGCAGCTTCATGTAACAAGTGGTGGATGGATGAAATAATCGGAACCAAGGATTATGCTTCAGAGCAAAAGAACATAAATAAGCTTGGTGAAAACCATGTTTACTTCTTACCTTACCTTATGGGAGAAAGATCTCCTCATAACGATCCTCAGGCAAGAGGAACATTTGTGGGAATGACAATGGACACCACAAGAGAAGACATGACTCAGGCAGTTTTGGAAGGTGTTGCTTTTGCACTCAGAGATTCATTTGAAGTTGCAAAGTCACTTGGCATAAAGATTGAACGTACAAAGATTTGCGGTGGCGGAGCAAAGAGCCCTCTTTGGAAAAAGATGATTGCAAATATCTTAAACGTTAAGGTAGATGTTATCGAAAGCGAAGAAGGTCCCAGCATGGGCGGTGCAATGCTTGCAGCGGTTGCGGCAGGTGAATATGCTTCCGTTGAAGAAATTGCAGCTAAGTTTGTGCATGTGGTTGACACAGTAGAGCCCGAACCCGAACTTGCAAAGAAGTACGATGAGAGATATGCTCAGTTTAAGGAAATATATCCGGCATTAAAACCGGTATTTCAAATTATAAAGTAATCTATTAATGCGGTTAGATTTGTGTATTGGAATGAGATTCCATACCTAAAAAATGGAGGATAAAAAAATGAATAACATGAACAACATTCCCCAGGTAAAGATTGGTATTGTTGCTGTTAGCCGTGACTGCTTCCCTGAAAGCCTTTCAGTTAACAGACGTAAAGCGCTGGTTGACGCTTATACCAAAAAGTACGGAAAAGAAGACATCTACGAATGCCCCGTTTGTATCGTAGAGAGCGAAATCCAGATGGTTGAAGCTCTTGAAGACATCAAGAAGGCAGGATGTAACGCACTTTGCGTATACCTTGGAAACTTCGGACCTGAAATTTCAGAAACATTACTTGCTAAGCACTTCGACGGACCTAAGATGTTCGTTGCAGCAGCAGAAGAAAGCCAGGGCGACTTACAGGATGGTCGTGGCGATGCTTACTGCGGTATGCTTAACGCAAGCTATAACTTAAAGCTTAGAAGCGTTGGCGCTTATATCCCTGAATATCCTGTTGGAGATGCAGAAGATTGCGCTGATATGATTCACGACTTCGTTCCCGTTGCTCGTGCAATCAAGGGTCTTTCAGAATTAAAGATTATTTCTTTTGGTCCCAGACCTCTTAACTTCCTTGCTTGTAACGCTCCTATTCAGCAGCTTTACAACCTTGGTGTTGAAATCGAAGAAAACTCAGAACTTGACTTGTTTGAAGCTTTCAATAAGCACGCAAACGATCCCAGAATTCCTGCTAAAGTTAAGGAAATGGCAGAAGAGCTTGGTGCAGGTAACAAGAAGCCTGAAGTTCTTAACAAGCTTGCTCAGTACGAACTTACACTTCTTGACTGGGTTGAAGAACACAGAGGATATCGTAAGTACGTTGCAATCGCAGGTAAGTGCTGGCCCGCATTCCAGACACAGTTTGGATTTGTACCTTGCTACGTAAACAGCCGTCTTACAGGAATGGGAATTCCCGTATCCTGTGAAGTTGATATTTACGGATGCTTATCAGAGTTCATCGGAACATGTGTATCAGACGATGTTGTTACATTGCTTGATATCAACAACTCAGTTCCTAAGGATATGTACAAAGAATCAATCGAAGGCAAATTCGATTACAAGTTCACAGATACATTCATGGGCTTCCACTGCGGTAACACATGCTCAAAGAAGCTTGCGTTCTGCGAAATGAAGTACCAGAAGATCATGGCTAGAAACCTTCCTATCGAAGTTACCAACGGAACACTTGAAGGTGATATCGCTCCCGGCAACATCACATTCTATCGTTTACAGTCTACAGCAGACAATAAGCTTCGTGCATACCTTGCAGAAGGCGAAGTACTTCCTGTAGCTACAAAGTCATTCGGTGGTATCGGCGTATTCGCTATCAAAGAAATGGGTAGATTCTATCGCCACGTACTTATCCAGAAGAACTTCCCTCACCACGGTGCCGTTGCATTCGGTCACTACGGAAAGGCTCTCTTCGAAGTATTTAAGTACATCGGAGTACCGGTTGAAGATCTTAACTACAATCAGCCCGCTTCATTACCTTATCCTACAGAAAATCCTTTCAAATAAGGTAAATAGGTATTAAAAAAACGGCTCACATCACATATAATTGTGGTGTGAGCTATTTTTATTGGCTGCAACCGGCAAATGTAAACTGTCGGTTGACAAATTGGCAAGGCGAATTTATGGCATGCAACCGTTCAATTTGTTATGTTTATACCAGCTTAAGCGTGAACAAATAAACCAACAACAAATAGAAAGGAATCAAAAATGATACTTGCAGATAAAATTATTAATGAAAGAAAAAGATGCGGATGGTCGCAGGAAGAATTGGCTGACCAGTTATCGGTTTCAAGACAATCAGTTTCAAAATGGGAAGGCGCACAAGCAGTTCCCGATTTACAAAAGATAATTAAGATGGCTGAGCTCTTTGGAGTAAGCACGGATTACTTATTAAAAGATGAAATAAGCGATAACGGGTATATAGAAGAACGTCTTGAGGGAGCGGAGATTTCCAATATAAGAAAAGTTTCAATGGAAGAAGCAAACGCATACCTTGAATGTGTAAAAGAAAATTCACCCAAAATCGGAATCGGAGTAATGCTTTGTGTTTTAGCTACTTCATTTCTTATGGTATTTTGTGCATTCTCAGAAAGCATTATGAAAGATAGACAAGGTCTTGCCATCGGAATCGGAATGACAATCATGTTTATTATGATTGCTGTAGCTGTTTTAATCTTTATAGTGTTTGGTTCAAAATACGAAAAGTATAAGTATCTTAAAGAAGAAGAGTTTGAAACAGCTTACGGTGTTGACGGAATGGTGAAAGACAGAAGAGAAAAAGTTGGAACCAAGAATACCGTTACAATTGCGGTTGGAGTGCTTGCAATCATTATTGCAATTATTCCCATAATCGTTTCTTCTTTCTTAGATCCTACAGGTGTTACCACAATTTACATGGTGGCTTTACTACTCGCAGTTATAGCAGCTTCAGTTTATTTCTTTGTTAAAGCAGGCTCTGTAACAGAAAGCTTTAAGGTTTTACTTAAGGAAGAGGAATTTGCTTCAAAGTCATCCAAAAAGAAAAATAACATTCTTGGCGGAATCGCAACAGCTTATTGGGTAACAATTACAGCAGTATTTCTTTACTTAAATATCGTACTTACTTTAGACAAAGCATGGATAATCTGGCCTATAGCAGGACTTGCATTTGCGGGAATTATGGCGATATTAAATGCCGTGCTTAAAGAAGAGTAAGATTTAGCACTTTAATTTAATAAAAATATTATGATAATCCCCGCGACAATGTTGCGGGGATTGTTGTATACTTAGGAAGAAACGTAAGGAGAAACCTATGAATATAGTTATATTAGAGAGAAGCAGTGTTGGAATGGATGTATCGGTTGATTCTCTTAAAGACCTTGGGAATGTTACCGTATACAACACAACGGAATATGAAGAAATAAAAGAGCGAATCAAAGATGCGGATATAGTAATTGCGAATAAAAGCAGACTGTGTGAAGACACATTGAAGGATGCTAAAAACGTAAAGCTCATCTGTGAATTTGCTACAGGCTTTGACAACGTGGACTTAGACTATTGCAGACAAAGAAACATAGGCGTTTGCAATGTTAGAGACTATAGCACTGAGATGGTTGCCCAGCATACATTTGCAATGGCTTTATTCTTATCAGAAAAGCTTGCCCATTACGATGACTTTGTAAAGAGCGGAAAGTATGCTAATCACAACAGATTTTCTTACTTTGACATTCCTTTTAAAGAGCTTGCGGGAAAGACCTGGGGCGTAATTGGAATGGGAAATATCGGAAGGAAAGTCGCTTCAATTGCAAAGGCTTTCGGATGCAGAGTAATCTTTTATTCTGTTACCGGAAAATCAAGTGTGACAGATTATGAGAGAGTTGATTTTGATACAGTTTTAAAGGAATCGGATTTTCTCTCAATCCACTGTCCTTTATCAGACTTATCAAGAGGCCTTATTGATGCAGCCGCCCTTAAAAAGATGAAGAAAACAGCAGTATTAATAAACGTAGCCAGAGGCCCTATCGTAAAGCAACAGGACTTATACGATGCGCTTGTTAATGGAGAAATTGCGGCAGCAGGACTGGATGTACTTGAAAAAGAACCAATAGCTAAAGATAACCCGTTACAGAAAATTACCGATTCAACAAAGCTTATCATCACGCCTCATTTAGCTTGGGCTTCTGTGGAAGCAAGAGAAAGATGTGTGTCGATGACATATGATAACATTAGGGCGTTTATGGACGGAAAAGAACTTTGCAGGGTAGATAAATAGGAGGATTCTTATATGAGAACAATCGGAATTATCGGAGCAATGGATTTAGAAGTTGAAAAGCTTATTTCTTCCATGAAAGAGAAAAAAGAAGTTGAATACGCTAAAAGAAAATTTTACGTAGGAAAGCTTGAAAACGCCAATGTAGTGCTTGCAAGATGCGGAGTAGGAAAAGTAAATGCCGCTCTTACAGTTCAGATGATGGTAGATAAGTTTAACATTACAGATATTATAAACACAGGCGTTGCAGGTTCTTTGGACGAAAAAATCGATATAGGCGATATGGTGCTTGCAACAGGAGCCGTATATCATGACGTGGAAGCGGTTGCTTTCGGTTATGAAAGAGGCCAGGTGCCCCAGATGGATGTCTTTGAATTCCCCACAGATAAGGGACTGGTTGACTTAGCTGAAAAATCTTGCCTTAAAGTAAATCCGGATATCAAGGTGTTTAAAGGACGCATTGCATCGGGGGATCAGTTTATAGCGGACAAAGAAACCAAGACGACCATAAAGAAGTACTTTTCACCTTTATGTGTAGAAATGGAAGGCTGTGCAATGGCGCATGCCGCATACGTAAATAACATTAATTGCTTAATTATCAGAGCAATATCCGATAAGGCGGATGATTCTGCAGAAGAAGATTACCCTTCGTTTGAAAAGAAGGCGGCAGAGCATTCCGCAAAGATGGTTATTGAAATGATGAAAAATATTTAATAAGGAGAGAGTGGGCTATGAAGGTACAATCAAGCGAATATTTAAAAGCCAATAAGGCTCTTTATAAAGAGCTTTTGGATAAGCTTCTTAATACCTATGAATATGCTTCGATTTTGGCTGCGGATTCAGTCGGAAAAGTATATTCGGTTTCAAAAAGCGGTATAAATATGAGAGAAGACGATTTATACACGCAGAGAGGATTTGTTGTAAAGGTATATAATGACGGTTCTTTTGCAGAATACAGCGGAAGCAAGATTTCTAAAGAAGAAATAGATGTAATCGTTGATACAATTGCAAAAAGACTTGTTACTTTAGAAGCAAAAAGAGAAAAGAACACATACAAAGTGCCTGAAGATGAAAAGGTAAGCTTTTCTAAGAGCACTGATTATGAGATTTCACCTTTTGAATTCGGGGATAAGAAAATTGTTGAAAGAATTACCGAGATTCAGAAGAAAGGTCTTGCATACGATGAGAGAATATTGGATTTTTACTGTTCACTACAGTTTCAGAAGTATTCAAAGCTTTTCTTATCAAAAAACAAAGACCTTGAACAGAACGTTATGTGGACATGCGGTGCAGTAGCGGCTATGTCATTAAAGGGAGAAGAAGTTAAGCAGGCTTATACACCTTTCTCAGTTTTGGGAGGCGTTGAGCTTCTTGACAGAATAGAAGAGCATGTTGAAGATACCTGTAAGGTAGCTATTGAGCTTATTGATTCGGTTCCCTTACCTCCCGGAGAATATGATTGCATCTGTTCTCCCGAAACAACAGGTATGATTGTGCATGAAGCTTTCGGACATGGCGTAGAAATGGATATGTTCGTAAAAGACAGAGCACTTGCAAAGTATAACGTGGGCGAATATGTTGCATCACCTTTGGTTACAATGCATGATGGTAACGCCATTGACGATACTTCAACATATTTCTTTGATGATGAAGGAACTCTTTCAAACGATACAATCATTATCGATAAGGGTATCCTCGTTACAGGAATGAGCGACTTACAGTCAGCTTTGGCACTTGGCACCAAGCCTACCGGTAACGGAAAGAGACAAAGCGTTGAAAGAAAAGCTTACACACGTATGACAAACACTTACTTTGAGCCCGGTAAAGATAAGCTTGAAGACATGATAGCTTCGATTAAGGATGGTCTTTTCCTTGAGATGCCTTGCTCAGGTATGGAAGACCCTAAGAACTGGGGCATCCAGTGTATGGTTACTCTTGCAAGAGAAATCAAAGACGGTAAGTTTACAGGAAAGATTTATTCACCCATCGTATTAACCGGCTATGTTCCTGATTTGCTTAAGTCCATTTCCATGATGTCTGATGAATTACATCACTGCGGTTCAGGTATGTGCGGTAAGGGATACAAAGAATGGGTTAAGGTTTCAGACGGTGGCCCGTACATTAAGGCTAGAATCAGATTAGGATAAGGGGGCATAAAAATGGAACGTTATAAGAAATTACTTGAACAGGCCGGTATTAAAAACTGGTTTATAAAAAATAAAATTGATTCTTCCGTTGAACTTTTCTTTATAAAGAAAAATCTTGATATGAGAAGAATTAAAGAAGTAGACAATGCAGAAATTGCAGTGTTTACAGATGTCGAAAAAGACGGAGAAAAGAAAAGAGGACGTGCTGACATTAGAGTTAACTCTTCAATGACAGACATAGAAATCCTTACAAAGATTAAAGAAGCAGAGTATGCGGCTTCTTTTGCCACAAACAAGTTCTTCGAATTTCCGAAGCCTACAAAGTCAGAATTAAAGGTGCAGGAAAGCGATTTAAACGGACTTGAGCTTTCTGAAATTGCCACAAAGTTTGCGGATGCAGCTTACAGCGTGGATAATGACAAGGATGCTTTCATTAATTCCTTTGAGTTGTTTGTTGAAGAATCAACTGTAAGAATGATGAGTGCTACAGGCACAGATGTTGCTTACAAAACAAGAGTTGTTAAGGGCGAATTTGTTACTCAGTGCAGGGAACCTCAGGACGTAGAAACATATTTGGATTATGAGTTTGATACATTGGCTTTGGATGATATGAAGGACCTTGTAGAGACTTCGCTTAAAACATCAAAAGACAGAGCAAGAGCAAACGCTATGCCTAAATCAGGAAAGACTGATGTTATCATTTCCGGAAGATACATGGAAGAGCTTATGAGCTTCTATGCCGACAGAGCAAATGTTTCTTTCATCTATCCCGGCTACTCAAACTACAAGGTTGGAGATAACGTGCAGGGCGAAGATGTTAAGGGAGATAAGGTTAACATTAAATTCCTTCCTTTACAGCCTTTCAACAATGAAGGTATTGAAATGAAGGAAAGAGAGTTCATTAAAGACGGTGAACTTAAACTTGTTCACGGAAATCAAAGAATCTCTTACTACATGGGAGTTGAACCCATCGGAACATATGAGAAAGTTCAGATTCCCGCAGGTAAGGTTTCTTTAAAAGAAATGACGGACAGACCGTGCTTACACGTTGTAAACTTCTCTGACTTTCAGATGGATGCACTTGATGGACACTTTGCAAGTGAAATAAGACTTGCCTACTACTATGACGGAAAAGGAAATGTCACACCCGTTACAGGCGGTAGCATTAATGGAAGCATCTTTGACTGCCAGAATGATTTGACCTTCTCAAAGGAAGTGCAAAAACTTTCAAAATATGTGGGCCCTAAGGCATGCTTATTTAAGAATGTAATGGTTTCAGGAGAATAATATGGAAAAAATAGCCAGCTTTACAATTGATCACATCAAATTACAGCCGGGAGTATATGTTTCAAGAAAAGATAAAGTAGGAAGCGAAGTAATCACCACTTTTGATTTAAGGATGACTTCTCCCAACGAAGAACCTGTAATGAACACAGCTGAAGTGCACACCATGGAGCACCTTGGCGCAACTTTTTTAAGAAACGATCCTGAGTGGAAGGACAGAGTAATTTACTTTGGCCCCATGGGATGCAGAACCGGTTTTTACATGGTGCTTGCAGGAGATTTAACTTCGAAAGACGTTGTAGATTTAGTTACAAGAATGTATAAGTTTATGGCAGACTTTGAAGGAGATGTCCCCGGAGCAAGCCCCAAGGATTGCGGTAACTACCTTGATATGAACTTAAACATGGCAAAGTATTTAGCCGCTAAGTATGTAAAAGAAGTTCTTACAAACATAAAAGAGGATAGACTTGTATATCCTGAATAAAGATAAAGGCGAGTGAAATTCACTCGCCTTTATTATGCTTAAAACAATATATTTTTAGAGATTATTTATAAACTTATCTCAACCATTTAATAGAAAAAATAATTAAGTGTGGTAAAATTAAGGCAAAGTGAGGTTAGAGTATGAAGCTTAGTACAAGACTCAAAGTTACGTTTGCGGCTATATCAGTTTTGCCCATGGTGCTCTTTGCAATTGCTTTCTTTATCATTTGCAAAGTGATGGTTTATCTTGAAAGACTTGAGAATGTAACATCTGTTACAAGCACAATGCCAAAAGGGCTTTTCTGGACATTGTGGATTACCATATTTGTTATTCTTTTGCTGATAGCGACAGTGGTTACAAGGTGGATAGGAAGAAGCGTATTTAGCCCCATCAGTGATTTAAAAATCGGAATGCAGCAGATTGCGGAAGGAAATTTTGAGTATGTTCTTGATGCGGATGAGGCGCCGACGGGTGAAATTGCAGAGCTTTATAAGAATTACGAAGACATGCGTCTTAAGTTAAAAGAAAGTGCCGATGAAGCAATTCAAAACGAAGCAAAGAACAGAGAGCTTATTACAAACATATCTCACGATTTAAAAACACCCATAACCGCCATTAAGGGTTATGTGGAAGGAATAATGGACGGGGTAGCCGATACTCCCGAAAAAATGGATAAGTACATTAAGACTGTTTACAACAAAGCAAACGATATGGACAGGCTTATAAATGAACTTACCATTTACTCAAGAATTGATGCAAACAGAATTCCCTATACGTTTTTAAGACTTAACGTAAAAGATTACTTTAACGATTGTATCGAAGAAATCGGACTTGATTTAGAGTCAAAGAACATTGAGCTTAACTATGAAAACTTAGTGCCGGAAGAAACAAGAATTATCGCAGATCCGGAGCAGCTTAAGCGCGTAATAAACAATATTGTATCTAACTCAGTTAAATACATGGATAAGGAAAAACCTAAAGGAATAATAAACTTTAGTGTTATAGATGAGCCTGATGATATAAGAGTGGAAATTGAAGATAACGGTCGCGGAATACCCGCAAAGGATCTTCCAAACATATTTGAAAGATTCTTTAGATCCGATTCTTCAAGAAATTCCGCAAAGGGCGGAAGCGGTATCGGGCTTTCCATTGTTAAAAAGATAGTTGAAGACCATGGCGGATATATTTGGGCCACCAGTAAAGAAGGCGAAGGCACTTGCATGCACTTCGTGATAAGAAAGTATGAGGAGAACGCAAATGAGTAGACTTTTAATTATTGAAGATGAAGAAGCAATTGCAGATCTTGAAAAAGACTATTTGGAACTTAGTGATTTTTCTGTTGAGATAGCGGCAGACGGAATAGAGGGAGAAAAGAAAGCACTTGAAGAAGACTTTGATCTTATTGTGCTTGATTTGATGCTTCCCGGAAAAGACGGATTTGAAGTATGCAAGTCTATTCGCGAAAAGAAAAATGTTCCGATTATTATGGTGTCTGCAAAGAAGGATGACATTGATAAAATAAGAGGCTTAGGCCTTGGCGCGGATGACTATATGACAAAGCCCTTTAGCCCCAGTGAACTTGTGGCAAGAGTAAAGGCTCATATGGCTCGTTATGACAGGCTTGTCAATTCCAATGCAAAGCCTGACAACAAGATAATTGAAATCAGAGGCCTTAAAATCGATAAAACAGCAAGAAGAGTTTGGGTGGACGGAGAAGAAAAGCAGTTTACCACAAAGGAATTTGATTTGCTTACATTCCTTGCAGAAAACCCCAACCACGTTTTCACAAAAGACGAGCTCTTTAGAGAAATCTGGGATATGGATTCAATCGGCGATATTGCAACAGTAACCGTACACATTAAAAAGATAAGAGAAAAGGTTGAATTTGATTCCGCTAACCCTCAATATATCGAAACAATCTGGGGAGTTGGCTATCGCTTTAAGATGTAAACATTTGAGAGGGGGCATAAATGGATATTTTATTTGAGGATGAATACATATTGGTGGTAAAAAAGCCTGCGGGAATAGCTACTCAGGCTAAGGGAGTCGCTTCAATAGATTTAGAGACTCAGTGTAAAAAGTACAGAAAAGAAAAAGGCGAAGAACCAATAATATATGTGGTTCACAGACTTGATCAGCCCGTATCGGGAATCATTGTTTTTGCAAAGACTAAAGAAGCGGCAGCAGGCCTTAATAAAGACATTGCTCACGATAACCTTACAAAGGATTATAGAGCAATCGTTTATAAAGAAAAAGAAATAAAAGAAAAGAAGGGTGAGCTAAAGGATTTTCTGATTAAGGACGGAAAAACCAATATTTCCTGCGTGGTGCCTGAAAATGTGCCTACGGGAAAAGAGGCAATCCTTTCTTATGAAGTGGAAAGTGAAGATGAAAAGACAGCATCAGTGCTTGTGCACTTAAAGACCGGACGGCACCATCAAATAAGAGTGCAGCTTTCAAATGCAGGAATGCCCATTTTAGGGGACTTAAAATATGGAAGCAAAGAAAGCATTGCATTTTCAAAAGAGAGGAAAGAAAAGAATGTAAACCTTTGTGCCTGCCACTTGGAATTTAGCCATCCCCACACAAAGAAAAAGATGGAATTTAATATCTAGAATATAATCACGAAAACTACCGCAAAGTCGGTAGTTTTTTTGTTTAAAAAATGAGTTCTTTATTCTATAATAATTCTTAGTGAAAGCGGAATTTACCATATAGAAAACGGAGTATAAAAGTGAAAAAGAAAACTTGGGGCAATTGGCTTGGAATAATAGGAACAGTACTTATAGCTATATCGCTTATCGCGTATTTTACAATCTTTCCGTTGTATATGCATGATGGGCTTACTTTGCTTGTGACATATAAGTTTAAATGTTTAATGGCAATATCCAAATACAGCGCAATAGCAATCGGAGTATTTGTGCTAGTCTACTTTGCCACATGGGGAATGAATTCAGAGGAAGTAAGACAGTATAAGCCTCTTGCAAAAGTAGATATATTTATGCTTTTGTTTCTCTTGATTTCAACTATTTCTTATTTTGCATCTCCTTATAAAAACATAGGAATCAATGATGAGAGAGATTCTTTCTTTTATGATGGCCCCCTTTGGGGCACAAAGGGCTGGTGCATGGGCTTAGTGCTAATCTTAGTAATGGTTGGCATGTACTTTGCAACTTCAAGATTTTTTAAGTACACACATCTTATCTGGATCCCCATTCTTATAGCCACAATGGGAATATTTGTATTCGGAATATTTAATAGATACGGATATTACCCTGTGGAAATTAAAGGGGCAAATCCTTCATTCTTATCAACAATCGGAAACATAAACTGGTTTGCGGGATATCAATCCGTGCTTGCACCGATATTTATTGGATTGTTTTTAGCTTCCAAGAAAAAAACGGTAAAAGTGCTTCTTGGAGTGTGTGTATACATTTCAAATTTCCTCGTGCTTGTAAATGCATCCGACAGTATCGTGTTTGCATTTGTGGCGATAATGTTTGTGCTTTTCCTTTTGTCACTTAAGAGCGAAGAGGACATGATAAAGTTTTGTAACGTAATGCTTTTATTTGTGGCGGCAGAGTTTACTGTAATACTTCTTGAATCCGTCTTTAAAGTTAAGAGAACAATGGTTGGAAGTATCGGAGAAATCTTTATTAAAGGGCCTGTTCCTTACATTCTGTTAGTTTTGTTTATAGCTCTTAGATTTTTCTTCTCACTTTGCAAGTTAAATAAGGCAAAGTACCCGAATGTGATAAAAGAAAAGGGTGTGAAAATATCGCTTACTGCTGTAGGAGCTGTATTGCTCTTATATGTGTTATTAATTGTGATTAACACAGCTACAAAGGGAGCCCTTCCTTTAATAGGAGACAATAAAGCATTTTTGTTTACGGAAAAATGGGGCTCAAACAGAGGTGCAACCTGGATGTGCGGATGGCTTGCCTTTAAGGATTTAAAGTTTATAAACAAGCTTATCGGTGTAGGGCCCGACATGTTTTATAACGCAATATATGGAAGCATTGATGCTCACACTCTTTCAATTAAGATATTCTCAGACCAAAGACTTACAAATGCTCATAATGAGCTGCTCACTCTTTTAGTAAACGTAGGCATTTTGGGAGTGGTTTCTTTTATCGGAATGTGCGTATCAGCAATCAAACTTTTTATAAATGCGGCCAAAGAAAACAAATACATGCTTATGTTTTTACTCTCAATGATTATGTACCTTGCAAACAACGTATTCAGCTTTGAGCAGATTACAAATACACCTTTCTTTTTCTTTGTGATTGCAATAGGAGCCTCGGCGGTTGTAAAAGAAGCAAAAAATGTGGGCACGCAAGCCCCTCAAAAGTTGACAAAGAAGCGCTAAAAGACTACAATTCAGTAAGTTATTCATTAGATTTAGTTTTATTTGGAGGAACAAATGGCAGACAAAAAAATGGTAGAGGCTATCACCTCTATGGATGAGGACTTTGCACAATGGTATACAGACATTGTTAAAAAAGCCGATTTGTGCGATTACACAAGCGTTAAGGGATGCATGGTGTTTAAGCCTGCAGGATACGCAATTTGGGAACTTATTCAAAGACAGCTTGATGACAGATTTAAGGCAACAGGTGTTGAGAATGTTTATCTTCCCATGTTTATTCCCGAAAGCCTTCTTGAAAAGGAAAAAGATCACGTAGAAGGATTTGCTCCCGAAGTTGCATGGGTGACACAGGGCGGACTTCAGCCCCTTCAGGAGAAGATGTGTGTACGACCTACCTCAGAAACATTGTTCTGCGATTTTTATAAAAACGAAGTTCAGTCTTACAGAGATTTACCTAAGGTTTACAATCAGTGGTGCTCAGTTGTTCGTTGGGAAAAAGAAACCAGACCTTTCTTACGTTCAAGAGAATTCCTTTGGCAGGAAGGTCACACAATTCACGCTACCGCCGAAGAAGCAGAAGAAAGAACAATTCAGATGCTTAACGTATACGCCGATTTCTGTGAGCAGGTTCTTGCAATGCCCGTAGTTAAAGGACGTAAGACAGACAAAGAAAAATTTGCCGGAGCAGAAGCTACATATACTATAGAAGCATTGATGCATGACGGTAAGGCTTTACAGTCAGGTACCAGCCATAACTTCGGTGATGGTTTTGCTCACGCTTTTGATATTCAGTTTACTGATAAAGACAATACACTTAAGTATCCTCATCAGACATCATGGGGATGCACCACAAGACTTATTGGTGCCATCATCATGGTACACGGTGATAATTCAGGACTTAAGCTTCCCCCTCTTGTGGCACCTACTCAGGTTGTTATCGTGCCCATCAAGCAGAAGGCAGAAGGCGTGCTTGATAAGGCTTATGAATTAAGAGACGAACTTAAGAAGAAAGGCTTCAGAGTAAAGGTAGACGATACCGACAAGAGCCCCGGATTTAAGTTTGCAGAAACCGAAATGCGCGGAGTTCCTTTCCGTGTAGAAGTCGGCCCTAAGGATATTGAAGAAGGAAAGTGCATCATCGCTCGCCGTGATAACGGAGAAAAGATTGAGTGTGCTTTGTCAGAACTTTCAAATAAAATCGAAGAGCTCATTCCTGTAGTGCAGCACGATATGTTTGAAGCTGCTAAGGCAAGAAGAGATTCTCAGACCTATGAAGCTAAGACATGGGAAGAGTTTAAGAAGACATTTGAAGAAAAGACCGGTTTTGTTAAAGCAATGTGGTGTGGAGACGAAGCTTGCGAAAACAAGATCAAAGAAGAACTTGCAGTAACAAGCCGTTGTATGCCTTTTAAACAGGAAACCATTTCAGATAAATGTGTCTGCTGTGGAAAACCTGCCACTAAGATGGTTTATTGGGGAAAAGCTTACTAAGGATTAAAGGAGAAAGAAATGAACGTATTAGTTATTAACTGCGGAAGTTCATCATTAAAGTATCAGTTTATCAATTCCGATACCGAAGAAGTTATGGCAAAGGGTCTTTGCGAAAGAATCGGTATTGACGGAAGCCAGATCACTTATCAGCCTAAGGATGGGGACAAGGAAGTAACAGTAACTCCCATGCCCGATCATACAGTAGCTGTACAGCTTGTTATCGACAAGCTTACAAACGACAAGACAGGAGTTGTTAAAGCACTTTCAGATATCGATGCCGTTGGACACAGAATCGTACACGGCGGAGAAAAGTTTGCTTCATCCGTTGTTATCAATGATGAAGTTATGAAAGCAATTGAAGAGTGTAACGACCTTGCACCTTTACACAATCCCGCAAACTTAATCGGTATCAACGCTTGCAAAAAGCTTATGCCAAACGTACCCATGGTTGCGGTATTTGATACAGCTTTCCATCAGACAATGCCTCCTAAGGCATACCTTTACGGAATTCCTTACGAATATTATGAAAAGTACAAAGTACGTCGTTACGGATTCCACGGCACAAGCCATGATTTTGTTTCAACAGAAGCAGCTAAGTTTTTAGGAAAAGACAGAAAAGATTTAAAGATTATCGTTTGTCACTTAGGTAACGGTGCATCCATTACAGCAGTAAAGAACGGTAAGTCAGTAGATACATCAATGGGACTTACTCCTCTTGACGGACTTATTATGGGAACACGTTCAGGAAGCATCGACCCTGCAATCGTAACATTCCTTGCAGGAAAGCTTAACACAGATGCTGACGGAGTGCTTGAAATCCTTAACAAGAAGTCAGGTGTATACGGACTTTCAAAAGTATCAAGTGACTTCAGAGACCTTGAAAAGGCTTATAACGAAGGAAACGAACTTGCAAAGATTACTCTTGAAACCTTCTCTTATAAAGTAGCTAAGTACATCGGTTCTTATGCAGCAGCAATGAACGGTGTTGACGTTATCGCTTATACAGCAGGTGTTGGTGAAAACACTTCAATCGTAAGAGCAATGGTTGGCGAATACTTGGAATTCTTAGGAACAGAAATCGATCCTGAAAAGAACAAGTTAAGAGGCGAAACAATGGTTATCTCAAAGCCCGGATGCAAGGTTACAACAATGGTGGTTCCTACCAACGAAGAACTTGCTATCTGCAGAGAAACTGTAAGATTGGTAAAATAAATTTAAAGAAGTATTTTATGGTATAATGAATGGGAATTCCGAAGTGGAATTCCCATTTTGATTTAAAGGATATTAGATGACAATAAACATTCCAAAAGACGTTGAATTTATTATAAATACGCTTGAAGAAAACGGTTTTGAAGCGTATGCGGTAGGAGGGTGTGTAAGAGACAGCCTTCTTGGAAGAGTGCCAAATGACTGGGACATTACCACAAGTGCAAAACCACTTGAAACAAAGAAGCTTTTTAAAAGAACTTTTGATACGGGAATTAAGCACGGCACAATTTCAGTTTTACTTGATAAAGAAATATACGAAGTAACTACTTACAGAATAGACGGAGAATATGAGGATGCAAGGCATCCAAAGGAAGTTACATTCACAAGTAAGTTATCGGAAGATCTGCTTAGACGTGACTTTACTATAAATGCCATGGCCTATAATCCCAAGCGTGGCCTGGTGGACCTTTACGGAGGAAAAGAAGACTTAGAAAATAAAATAATTAGATGTGTCGGAAATCCTTATGACAGATTTACGGAAGACGCCCTTAGAATAATGAGAGCGGTAAGATTTGCGGCACAGCTTAACTATCAGATAGAGGATGATACAAAGAAAGCAATTAAAGAGCTTTCTCCCAATTTAAAAAAGATAAGTGCTGAAAGAATACAGGTTGAACTTGTAAAACTTCTTACAAGTGATAATCCCGGATTTTTAAAGCTTGCCTGGGAACTTGGAATCACTAAGGTAATCTTACCTGAATTTGATGCGGCTATGGCTTGCGAACAGCACAATCCAAATCATGCCTACAGCGTGGGAGAGCACACTATAAAAGTTATAGAGAATGCGCCTTCCGATAAGGTATCAAGGCTTACCGCACTTTTCCACGACCTTGGAAAACCCATAGCAAAGACAACTGATGAAACGGGTAAAGACAGCTTTAAGGGCCATGCAATTGAAAGTGAAAAGATAGCAAAAGATGTTTTAAGACGTCTAAAATTTGATAACGACACTATCACTAAGGTTTCTAAGCTTGTAAGAGAGCATGACTGGATGATCGGTGCCAAGCCTGAAAGAATTAGACGCTACATAAACAGAATCGGAGAAGAGTACTTCCCGATGATATTTGATATTAATGTTGCAGACTTAATGGCTCAAAGTACTTACAGGCGAGAAGAAAAGCTAGAGCTTATCTCAGAGCTTAGGAAAAAGTACGAAGAGACAATTAAGAATAATGAGTGCGTGTCATTAAAGACTTTAAAGGTTACGGGAAAAGATGTAATTGATAAAGGCGTTTCCGCAGGCCCTAAAGTCGGAGAAATCCTTAATAGTTTACTTGAAGAAGTATTGGATGATCCAAAGAAAAACGATAGAGAATATTTACTTAAAAGACTTGATGAGTTAAGGGGTTAAGAGTGAAAAACAAGGTAAAGATCCTAAACTTAATAATGCTAGTATCAATGCTTTTTCTTTTATGCGCATGCACAACCGGTAAAAGTGAAAGCAAAGAAGCAAAGCCAACCGATAATAAAGAAACAGAAGTAACAGAGACGGCGGCTCCTTTTACCGCAGCTCTTCCCGGAGAATATGACTCTAAAGACACGTCGGTTGTTACAAAGGTGAGTAAGGTAACAGATTCAATTACCTTTTATAATTACGGTCTTTCAAAGAGCTACACACTTAGCTTTGACAACGTTACTTCCTTTTATGATAAGTATGAAATTCCAATGTCCGTAGACCAGGTTAGCCAGGGCGACATAGTGGACATTTCATTCTTAAAAGGAAAAAAGCTTTTGGTTTCTTTAAAAGAAAGAAAGGATGCTTTATCTATCCCTGACGTAACCGGATTTGAAATAAATGAAAATGCAAAGAAGTTTAACTACGGAAGCGATTCTTATAAGATAACCGATTCAACCATAGTTTTAGCCGAAAATGAAAAGAGGGCGTTAAGTGATTTAAGCAGTATAGATCACGTAAGCATAAGCGGAATCGATAAGGACATTTATTGCATTACATTAAGAACAGGTCATGGAACTCTTTCCTTAAAAGGACAGGATGAGCTTATTGACGGAGTAATCGAGGTTGGGGGAAACATACTTACAATCAAAAAGAACCTGACCATAGATTTACCTGAAGGGGAGTTTGATGCCATAATTTCGAAGGGAAAGACCGTCGTTAACAGGAAAGTAAATATTCAAAGAGATCAAAAGGCTACACTTGATTTAAGCGATGTGGTGCTTGAAGAAGACAAGATGGGCCGAGTGTATTTTGACGTATATCCTAAGGAAGCAAAGCTTTATATTGACTCAAAGCTTGTAGACAGCAGCGAACTCATTGAACTTACAATAGGTTCTCATAAAGTAGAAGCTGTAATGGAAGGATATGAAACCTTTACAAGAGTTTTAAATGTAGGGGAAGAAACAGCTACAATGTCGGTTATATTGGAAGAAAAAACTGTAAAGGATTCTTCAAAAGAAAAAGAAGACTCAAAGACTACAGGATATTATTTAAGAATAAACACTCCGGTAGGAGCTGAAGTTGAGATTGACGGAAACTATGTGGGAGTAGCTCCCGTAGCTGTGGCAAAAGAAGCCGGAAGCCACACAATAAAGCTTACCAAAAACGGTTATGTGACAAGAACTTATACAGTGGTTGTTGAAAATACAGCTGCCGATTCAAATTACTCATTTTCCGATTTATTACCCGTCGGAACGGTGACTTCCAACGAATAAATAGGGCTATGGTACCACATTTTTGCTTGATAATTATTCGTTAATAAATGTCAGTTAAATTTAGAGATTTGTGTGAACAATTTGTTAACAAAAAAAGGCAAAAAAAGTGCCAAAAAACCTTGTAAATTCGGCATTTTTTGTTGACAAGACGGATAAAAAATTATATAACAATTATAGACGTTTTCCTTTAGGGGAACGCAAAAACACAGACTCATATAAGAGGAGGAGTTCTCAATGAACAAGACAGAATTAGTTGCAGCTATCGCTGATCAGGCTGGATTATCCAAGAAGGATGCAGAGAAGGCAGTTAAGGCTTTCACAGAAGTTGTAGGTAAGGAATTAAAGAAGGGTGGAAAGGTTCAGTTAGTTGGATTCGGTACATTCGAAGTTTCTAAGAGAGCAGCAAGAGAGGGTAGAAATCCTCAGACAGGTGCACCTATGAAGATTAAGGCTTCTAAGGCTCCTAAGTTCAGCGCCGGCAAGGCATTAAAGGATTTAGTAAACGCTTAATCCTATTACATATTCGATTAGAATTTGTAAACTTTGGGACTGCACATTGTGTAGTCCCTTTTTGTATAGAGACGAGTTTAATTGGAGAAAAAAATGAGATTAGATAAATATTTAAAAGTATCAAGACTTATAAAAAGAAGAACCGTAGCCAATGAAGCCTGCGATAACGGCAGAGTATTCATAAATGACAAGCAGGCAAAGGCTTCTACCGAAGTTAAAGTAGGGGACATCATTACGATTTCTTTTGGCAATAAAGACGTAAAGGTGGAAGTTACGGATATTAGCGAAACCGTAAAAAAGGATGAAGCCAAGGATTTATTTAAGTATTTGTAAGAAGAGTAACCTTAAGGATATATTTGTTGACGAATGGTTAATTCATAAATATAATAATTATGTAAACACCATTATGTAAACGGGGTGATGTGATGGCCCACAGATATACAAGAAGAAAAAAGAGAAAGAATCAGAATTTCAGAAACATGACGATGATAACCTTTGTTGTCGCCATGATTCTTGTTGTGGTCTTTATTAAGAATGGCGAGCTAAAAGAAAAGAAAGCCGGCTATGAAAAAAGAGAGCAATACCTCCTTGAACAGATTGAAGAGCAGAATAAAAGAAGCGAAGAAATAGAGGAATACAGAAAGTACACCAAGACAAAGCAGTATGTAGAAGATATGGCTAAAGAGAAACTTGGACTTGTGTATAAAGATGAAGTAATATTCGAAGCAGAGAACTAAAACCTTCCGTTGATTAAAGACGGAAGGTGTTTTATCTTTTATATATATGGAAAATCAATTTTTAAAGAGAATTGAAAATTTCATATCCGATTATTCCCTCATATCAACAGGTGACAAGATTGTTTTGGGAGTGTCGGGAGGCGCTGATTCCGTGGCGCTTTTGGAAGTGTTAAACGAGCTTAAGGGAAAATACGACCTTAGGCTTTTTGTGGTTCATATAAATCACGGATTAAGAGAGGAAGCATTAGAAGAAGAAAAGTACGTTGAATCTCTTTGTAAAGAAAGAAACATTCCTTTTTACTTATTTAAAGAAGATGTAAAAGAGCTTTCAAAAAAGATGATGATTGGTATCGAGGAAGCCGGAAGGTTTTTGCGATACGAGTCTTTTGAAAAAGTGTTAAAAGAAGTTAAGGCCGATAAAATAGCGGTTGCTCATAATTCAAACGATTTATCGGAAACAATGCTTTTTAACTTATTTAGAGGAACGGGAGTAAAAGGCCTTGCTTCCATATCGCCTAAAAGAGGAAATATTATAAGACCTCTTTTATGTGTACAAAGAAACGAGATTGAGGAATTTCTTAAAGAGAGAAAGGTTTCTTTTTGCATAGATAAATCGAATTTATCAAATGAGTATTCAAGAAACAGGATTAGAAACAACATTTTGCCTGTTGTAACGGATGAAATCAGCAAAGAAGCCGTATCTCACATGAATGAAACGGCGGCTCAGTTAAGAGAGCTAAACGAGTTTACAAGTTCCTATTGTGAAGAAGCCTTTAGGAAAATTGCAAGTAAAGAAGGCAAAGCGGTTTCTTTTAACAAAGAATTGTTTTTGCGTGAGTCGGTTTATATTAGAAAGATGCTTATTAAGCGGGCGATTGATGAACTTGTGCCTCACAATAAAGACATTACGCATCTTCACATTGAGGCGGTTATGAACATTTCAGACAAGGAGGGAAGCAAGAAGGTTAACCTTCCTTATGAAATAGAAGTAACGGCAAGCTATAAGGAAATAAGCTTTAAAAGGGGCGGAGAAACAAAAGAAAAGCCTAAAGAAATTGAGATTCCTTTGACGGATGGAACATATAGATATGGGGAATACAGGGTCGAAGTAAGGGTACTTAATAAAGACTTAAACTATGCTTACTCTCAAAAGACATATACTAAATGTTTCGATTGTGATAAAATACAGGGGTCTTTGATGATGCGCTCAAGGAGCACCGGCGATGAAATAGCAGTAAATCAAAAGGGCTCAAAGAAGCGACTTAAAGACTATATGATTGATGAGAAAATTCCTGTAGAAAAGCGTGACTATGTTCCGATACTGGCAGTCGGAAGCGCTGTTTTATGGGTGGTAGGTTTTCGAATTAGTGAAGCTTTTAAAATAAGTAAGGATACGAAGCGCGTTATTGAAATAAGCGTTTCTAAGGAGGAAGAATGTTAGAACACGAAGTAAGGGAATTATTGTCGGAAGAAGAAGTTGATAAAAGAATTAAGGAAATCGGCGAACAGATTACAAAGGATTATGCCGGAAAGAGCGTTCATTTGGTATGCGTGCTTAAGGGCGGCAGTTTCTTTATGTGTGAGCTTGCAAAGAGAATCAACTTAAATGTATCCATGGACTTTATGTCTGTTTCAAGTTACGGCGGAGACACCAAGTCAAGCGGTGTTGTTAAGATCGTAAAAGACTTAGATGAGCCTTTACTTGGTAAAGATGTTATTGTTGTTGAAGATATCGTTGACTCAGGACGTACACTTAGCTACCTTCTTGAAATGTTAAAAGACAGAAAGCCTGCTAGCCTTTCACTTTGCACATTGCTTGATAAGCCTGAAAGACGTGTGGTAGACGTGGACGTTAAGTACACAGGATTTAAGATTCCGGATGTTTTCGTGGTAGGATATGGTCTTGACTACGATCAGATATACAGAAACCTTCCTTATATCGGAGAGGTTGTTTTCAAAAATGACGAGAAATAAAGGAGAATAAATTGGAAAAAAGAAATCAGGGATATGGGTTTATCTTTTCCCTCATAATTGTGCTTTTACTATGTACGGTTTTGGTTTCTTATTTAAAACAGGATAAGAATTACTACAGTAAGGACGCACTTTTAGAGGATATCGGCAAGACTTTGGTTAATGAAGTCGTAATACATCCCAATGCCGACAACCAGACAGGTACATTGGAAGTAAAGTTTAAAGACGGTTCAGGAAAAGAGCTTTACGTTACCAATGTAGAAGAAATTGAAAAAGAATTAGGCGAAGTTAACGTTACGGTATACGTTGAGGACATTCCCAGAGAAAACTGGTTCTTATCATACGTATTACCGGTTTTAATCGTGCTTATAGTCGGGGTTTTCCTTTTTGTTATGTTTTCTGCGCAAGGAGCAGGAGGCGGTGGCGGACAAAACGCCAAGATGATGAATTTCGGAAAATCCAGAGCCAGAATGTATACAGGCGATGAAAACGAAATCAAGTTAAAAGACGTTGCCGGATTAAAAGAAGAAAAAGAAGAACTTGATGAAATCGTGGACTTTTTAAAGAGTCCCGGAAAATATGTTAAGGTGGGCGCAAGAATTCCTAAGGGTATCTTGCTTGAAGGCCCTCCCGGAACAGGTAAGACACTTCTTGCAAAGGCTATTGCGGGAGAAGCAAACGTTCCCTTCTTTAGCATTTCAGGTTCAGACTTTGTTGAAATGTTTGTAGGTGTGGGCGCATCCAGAGTAAGAGACTTGTTTGCGGATGCAAAGAAGAACGCTCCTTGTATTGTGTTTATCGATGAAATCGATGCGGTGGGAAGACGCCGTGGTACAGGTATGGGCGGCGGCCACGATGAACGTGAACAGACCCTTAACCAGCTTTTGGTTGAAATGGACGGATTTAAACAGAATTCAGGTATTATCGTGCTTGCAGCAACAAACAGAGTTGACATATTAGACCCTGCGATTTTACGTCCCGGCAGATTTGACAGAAAGATTGCCGTCGGAGTGCCTGATGTAGCGGGAAGAGAAGAAATTTTAGCTGTTCACGCAAAGAACAAGCCTCTTGGCGATGATGTTGACTTAAAGGACATTGCTCATACAACAGCAGGCTTTACAGGTGCGGACCTTGAAAACCTTTTAAACGAATCCGCTATCAAAGCCGCAAGAGAAGACAGAGCGTTTATCACTCAGTCTGATATTAAGAGCTCATTTGTTAAGGTAGGAATCGGCGTAGAAAAGAAGAGCCGAATCATTACCGATAACGATAAAAAGATTACAGCCTTCCACGAGGCAGGCCATGCAATCTTATTCCATGTGCTTCCTCACACAGATCCTGTTTATACAGTATCCATTATTCCTACAGGATTAGGTGCTGCAGGTTACACAATGCCCATACGTGAAAAAGACGATATACATCTTACTAAGGGCCGAATGGAAGAAGAAATTATGACGCTTCTTGGAGGAAGAATCGCTGAAAGCATTGTGTTTGACGATATTACAACCGGTGCTTCAAACGATATTAAGAGAGCCACAAAGATAGCAAGAAACATGGTTACCAAATACGGTATGTCCAAAAACATCGGTGTTATCTGCTATGACGATGATGAAGAAGATGAAGTATTTATCGGACGTGACCTTGCTCATGCAAAGAATCATTCAGAAGCTGTGGCCGGTGAAATCGATAAAGAAGTTAAGGCTATCATAGATAAGTGCTACAAGAAGGCAGAAGAAATCATTAAGGAACACATGGATGTTTTGAATGCCTGTGCCGAGCTTTTGCTTGAAAAAGAAAAGATCGGAAGAGACGAATTTGAAGCTTTATTTGAAGCTTAAAAAGGGCATTGGTGAAAATAAACAAAGATGTATTGGTGATTATGCACAAAAACGACAGTTCCAATTTGTAAATTTTGTGAATGCTGAGTATATGCAGAAAAGTAGACCTCTGATATTATACTACTTGTAACCCCCCAATACATTATATAGTTTTTTGCTATACCCCATAAGAAGAAATACCTTCTCTAAAACAGACAGTAGTACCTACTGTCTGTTTTACTATGCAAAAAAATATTGTATAATTTTAGTAATCGAGGGAATTTGTTAATCACGGTATAGTATCATAAATTGTCGGGATTATCACGTTTATAAGTTTAGAAATATATAGCGGACCGGTAAAACGGGGCAAGAAGACACAATGAATTTAGGTTTTCAAGATAAGTCGGATGGCGATCAGTGGTATGTTCAATCCATGCGCCCTGTCTTTTCAAGGAGGGCAGTTTTTTCCGATACTAGTGAAAATTTTATATCGCCTGCAGAGCCGAATCCTTACGATAAAGTAACGATTAAGCTAAGGACTGCAAAGCACAATGTAGACAAAGTATCTTTGGTTACCCACGACTCAGAAATCAGAATGCAAGTGGTGGAATCGGACAGATACTTTGATTATTATGCCTGTGAAATCACTATGCCTGACAGAGAGTTTTATTATTACTTCAGGCTTAAAGTCGGAAGGCTTGTGTGCGTCTACGATGCAATAGGAGTGCAAAAGTCCGTTACTTCTCAAAATCCCTTTAAGATTGTGCCGGGATTTCACACTCCAGAGTGGGCAAAGGGCGCCGTTATGTATCAGATATTCACGGAGAGATTTTGTAACGCTGACCCTTCAAACGATGTGGTGGACGGTGAATACTTCTACGTCGGAGGGCTTGTTAAAAAGATTGATGACTGGTATCAATTACCGGCTCCCGATGATACAAAAGAGTTTTACGGAGGAGATTTACAGGGCGTTATCGATAAGCTTGGATATTTAAAGGATTTAGGCATTGATGCTATATACTTTAATCCTTTGTTTGTATCGCCTTCAAATCATAAATATGACAGCCAGGACTATGAACACATAGATCCTCATTTTGGAAAGATAGTAAAAGACGGCGGAGAATGCCTTCACGATACGGACAGAGACAATAAGCATGCCACAAAGTATCAGACAAGAGTAAGCTCACTTGAAAACTTACAGGCTTCCGACGACCTTTTCTGCGAGCTAGTAAAAAAGGCTCATGAACTTGGAATAAAGATAGTATTGGACGGAGTGTTTAACCACTGCGGTTCCTTTAACAAGTGGCTTGACAGAGAAAGAATCTATGAAGAGAGTGCCGACTTTGAAAAGGGCGCTTTCATAAGCGAAGACAGCCCCTACAGAGATTTCTTTGATTTTAGAAACAAAGAAGGCTGGCCTTACAATGCAAGCTATGACGGATGGTGGGGCTATGATACACTTCCTAAGCTTAATTATGAGGCAAGTAAAGACCTTTACGATAAAGTAATCGAAATAGGAAGAAAATGGGTTTCAGAGCCTTTCTGCGTTGACGGATGGCGTCTTGACGTGGCAGCAGACTTAGGACATTCACCTGAGTTTAACCACGAGTTTTATAAGCGTTTCAGGGCAAATGTAAAAGAAGCAAATCCCGATGCCCTTATTTTGGCAGAGCATTACGGAGATCCCGGCGCTTGGTTAAACGGAAAAGAATGGGACTCTGTCATGAACTATGATGCCTTTATGGAGCCCGTAACATGGTTCTTAACAGGCATGCAAAAGCATAGCGATGAATTCAGAGGCGATTTACTTGGAAATGCGAAGAGCTTCTTTGATACAATGGTTTACTGCGGAAACAGAATGGCTACGGCTTCTAAGCTTGTGGCAATGAATCAGCTTTCAAACCACGACCATTCAAGATTTTTGACACGTACCAATCAAAAGGTGGGAAGAGTGTCAAACCTTGGACCTAAGGCTGCGGAAGAAGGCGTTGATAAGGCTGTAATGCGCCTTGGCGTTATGATGCAGATGACCTGGGTGGGCGCTCCCACAATATATTACGGAGACGAAGCGGGCCTTTGCGGCTTTACAGACCCCGATAACAGAAGGACATTTCCATGGGGAAGAGAGGACCATGAGCTTATCAGATTCCATAAGGAAATGATCAGAATCCACAAAGAAAACAGATGCCTCATAACAGGCTCCGTTAAAAACCTTGTGGAAGAAGAATACCTTATAGCCTACGGACGCTTCACAAAAGACGAAGCAATAATCGTGGTTATAAACAGAGACAATAACGAAAGATATGTTAAAATACCTGCGTGGGAAACGGCGGGATGCGAAGACTTGGCCTTTGAAAAGATAATGATATCTTCAAGGGACGGCTTCTCTTCCGATGTTTACGACGTAGAGGTTGAGAATGGAAAACTTAAAGTAAACGTTCCGGGAGTATCGGGAATTGTTTACAGAAGAAAGAAAAAGAACTGAGGGTTAGAATGATTTACCAGATTCATAACGGCGCCGTCATGTACGGCGCCGAAACAATACTAAAAAACGTTAACTTTGAAATTAAGAATAACAAAGAAAAAATAGCAATCGTAGGAAGAAACGGTTGCGGAAAAACTACTCTTTTAAAGCTTATTTGCGGAGAAATCGAATTAGTAAAAAGAGACTCCGACGAAGATATTTATATAGCTAAAACAGGAAATCCGAGAATCGGTTACTTAAAGCAGATGACCTTTGACGACGAAACGGTTTCTTTGGAAGATGAAGTAAAAAAAGTATTTGCACCGATTTTAAAGATGCAGGCGGACATGGAAGAACTGGTTAAAAAGATGGAAACGGACCATTCTCCCGAAACCGTTGAAAGATATACAAAGCTTCAGGACCGCTTTGAATATGTGGGCGGATATTACTACGAAAAAGAGTATGAGATAGTCTTAAAGAAATTTGGCTTTACACAGGAAGATAAAAAGAAACCTTTGGCCGAGTTTTCGGGAGGACAAAGAACAAAGATTGCATTTGTAAAGTTACTGCTTGATAAGCCTGATATCCTTTTACTAGACGAACCTACCAACCACCTTGATATGGAAACGGTTGAGTGGCTTGAAGGATATTTAAAGGATTATCCAAGAGCCGTAGTGCTTGTCTCTCACGACAGAATGTTTATAGATAACATAGTTGAAACCGTATATGAAATAGAGTACGGAAAAGTGACAAGGTACAGCGGTAACTATTCTAAGTTTGTGGAGCTTAAAAAAGAAGCTTACGAAAAGCAGAAAAAGGATTACGAAGCTCAGCAAAAAGAAATAAAGAGATTAAAAGACTGGGCAGAGCAGTGGAAAAACACTCCCACAAAGGTAGCAGCGGCCCGTTCAAAGCTAAAAGCAATCGAGCATATGGAGATAATCGAATCTCCCGACAGATACGACACAAAGAGCTTTCATGCTTCTTTTAACACCATAAGAGAAACGGGAAAAGACGTACTTATGGTTAAAGACCTTGGAATCGGATACGACAAGGTGCTTGAGAGAGTAACTCTTGACATGAAGCGCGGAGAGCGAATCGGCATCATTGGCGGAAACGGAATCGGAAAGTCTACGTTTTTAAAGACTATAGTCGATATCATCAAGCCTTTGGGCGGTGAGTATAAGTACGGCGTAAACGTGGATGTGGGATATTATGACCAGCAGATGGCGCAATACACTTCCGATAAAAGCGTGCTTGACGATTATTGGGACGAGTTTCCGAGACTAACAGAAACAGAAGCAAGAAATGATCTTGGAGCGTTTCTTTTTAGCGGAGATGACGTATTTAAAAAAGTAAATATGTTATCAGGTGGCGAAAGAGTAAGGCTTGCCTTATGTAAGATTTTTAAGTACGGACCTAACTTTTTAATCTTGGACGAACCTACAAACCACATGGACATTGTGGGAAAAGAAACCTTAGAGAGCATGCTTAAAGACTTTAAGGGATCCGTTATTTTTGTATCCCACGACAGATACTTTGTTAAAGCTGTTGCAACAAGGGTGCTTGAGTTTAGAGAGGAAGGCGTAAAAGAGTATAGATTCGGATACTCAGAATACGAAGAAAAGCGTCAGAAAGAAATGGAAGAAGAAAGCCTTTCATTTAAGCCAAAAGAAAAGGCGGTTTCTTTGGACACTCTTGATAAGAAGGCTGCAAGCAGCTCAAACAATCCCGGAAAAGAAAAGTCTAAGCTAAAGAAAAAGCTTGAAAAGATCGAAGAAAAGATTTCTGTTTTGGAAGAAGAAATTGAAAAGAAAAAAGATGAACTTTTAAATCCCGAATATGCTTCGATGTATTCAAAGCTTACCGAGATACAAACAGAGATTGATGCAAAAGAGGAAGAACTTTTAACTCTCATGGAAGAGTGGGGCGAAACGGATAAGGAATTGTCCGCGTACGAATAAAGAAATCAACCTAAATATTGCAAAAATGGTTTGACAAACAATAGTGAGTATTGTAAAATTGGCTTTGTTGTTAAAACAAAGCCACATGCGGGTGTAGTTCAATGGTAGAACACCAGCCTTCCAAGCTGGATACGTGGGTTCGATTCCCATCACCCGCTTACAAGACCGATACGTTGTTTGCGTATCGGTTTTTTTGTTTAGCGACGAACCAAGCGGAGGTGCTTCTATGTTTAAAAAGAAGAGTAAGCCAATCGACTTAAACAGTGATAACAAAAAGCTTTATTTGGCAAATATGAGTCATGAAATAAGGACGCCCATGAATGCTATTGTGGGCTTGGCTGAAATTTTACTTAAAAGAGCAAAAGATCCGGAAGAGAGAGAGTATCTTCTTTCCATGGAGACTGCCACAAAGAACCTCCTTACGACCATTAACAATATTCTTGACTACGAGAATATGCTTAATGACGATATATCTTTAAATATCGAAGTCTTTGATGTAACAAGGCTTATTAACGAAGTTGTTTCGATTGCAAAGATTAACTTAGGCGATAAGGATGTGCACCTTTTGGTGGATGTGGATCCAAGCCTTCCCAAAAAACTTGTGGGAGACGGAGCACGTATTAAGCAGGTGCTTGTGCAGCTTTTGTCTAACTCAGCAAAGTTTACGCAAAAAGGTCATATTATCTTAACCGTAAAAAATGAAGGTGTGAGGGATAATTGTAAGGTTTTCTTTAGCATTGAAGATACCGGTAACGGAATTTCTAAGGATGCTTTAGAGAGAATCTTTTTACCCTTCGAACAAGAAAATGCAACTACTGTTAGAAAGGCAGGAGGCTTAGGAATTGGCCTTACCATTGCAAAGAGCATAGTTGAAATGATGGGCGGCACCATTGTGCCAAAGTCAAAGGAAGGGGAAGGCACTACGTTTTCTTTTACCCTCTCTTTACCTGTGGACGATGAAACGGAAGTTGGAAACATAGAAAATAAAGAAGGATGCTACGTAGGCTTGTTCTTACCCGATAAGGCAGAAGAAGCCGTTGTAAGAAGCCTTTTAACCAGACTCTCAATTCCCCATATTTGCTTATCAAACATGGGGGAAGTGTTTGTTGAAAACGATAAAAAGAAGATTACACACATTTTCCTTGAGCACGAAAAGTATGTGCAGGTCAAAGATATAAAGGAAATAAGAGATTTATCCATTAAGTTTGTTGATTTTATCGAATCAGTAAAGCAGGCGACAAACGATGATGAAGCCGTATTTGTAAAGAAACCCATATGGTATAAGGACATAGCGCCCATCTTAAACGGAGACCCCATTGCGGGATATAACCCCAAGGCTCAGTTTAAAGAAACCATACAGGCAATCGGCGCAAGGGCTTTGATTGTGGATGATAACGACATTAACTTAAAGGTTACTCAGGGCCTTTTAAAGCCCTACGGCCTTACAATTGATACCGCAGGCTCTGCAGAAGAAGCAATAAGGCTTATAAACAGAACAAGATATGACATTGTATATATGGACCATATGATGCCCGGTATGGACGGCGTGGAAGCCACAAAAGTTATAAGGTCTTATGACGATCCTTACTATAAGAGCCTTCCCATAATCGCTTTATCTGCGAATGCCATTGACGGAGTGGAAGAACTCTTTAAAGAAGCGGGAATGAATGACTTTATTCCGAAGCCCGTTGATGTGGCTGTTTTGGAAGAATCCATAAGGAAGTGGGTTTCTTCTGATAAACTGTCTACCGGAATGGTGGAAGTAAGAGAGACTCAAAAAGACGGTGCAAGCTACGATAAGTTTAAAAAGATAGATGTTTCCGTCGGCCTTTCCTATACAAACGGAAATGCCGAAATGTACAGATCGATTGTAAAAGATTTTGCTTTGTCCATACAGGAAAAGAAAGACTTGATAAATAAGCTTGCAACCAGCGAAGACGTGGGAAGATTCACAATCGAAGTGCATGCTTTAAAATCAAGCGCAAAGACTTTGGGAGCTTTGTGGCTTAGCGATACGGCGCTTGAGCTTGAAAGACTGGGGCACAAAAGAGAGATGGATTCAATTAAAGAAAAGTTACCTTCTTTAAATGCTGAAATCGATGCCGTCATGGAAGACTTAAAGCCCTTTGCCAAGGAAGAAGAAGTTCATGTGGACAGAATCGATGTGGACAAGCCTATGGTGAGAGAATGCTTAAGAAAGCTTTTCTATGCCGCAGACGATTATGATTATGATAAAGCCAAAAAGATAATCTTTGACCTTGGAATCTATCAATTTGATGGAAAGATGGAAGAAGCCTACAAGAAGCTTGGGGACTTAATCGAAGATATCGACTATGAGGGCACAAAGAAAAGTGCCGTCTGGATGATGGCAAATATTTAGGGGAAAGAATGGAAAAAGCATACAAGCTTGAGTTTGCTGCTTCCCAGGGAGGAAGCTTATACAATACATCCTGCGGTTGTTCAAAAACAGAACCTTTACACTATTTTGGACCGGCGGTAAAGCCTTTTTATCTTATTCATTATGTAATAAGCGGAAAAGGCGTGTTTTCTTGCGGGGAAAAAGAGTATCACTTAGAGGCGGGATACGGATTTTTGATTACCCCCGAAGAGCTTGCTTTTTATCAGTCAGACAAAGACGACCCATGGACTTATGTGTGGGTGGGATTTACAGGAACACAGGCAGAATCTGTTGTGGAACAGATGGGGCTTTCTGTTAGCCATCCCATTTTCTTTTGTGATAAATCAAAAGAAATCTATGAAACCGTTACCAACATGATGGAATATAACACCTATTCTTTTTCCGATAATTTAAGAAGAAACGGATATTTGTCCCTGTTTCTTTCTTTGATTGCAAAAAGAAGCGACGCTCAGATAGATGAAAAAGACGATAAGGCAAACACCCACGTTGAAAAGGCCATTGAATTTGTAAGGCTAAACTATTGTAACCCCATTAAGGTTACTGACATTGCGGATTATGTGTGCATAAACAGAAGCTATTTGTATTCTCTTTTTCAGGAGTACCTGCACATTTCTCCCCAGCAGTTTTTGACAATGTATCGAATCACCAAGTCTTTGGAGCTTTTGCACTCTACAGATTATCCAATTGAGAGTATTGCTATTTCCTCAGGATACTTAGATTCAATCGTGTTTACAAAGGCTTTTAAAAAGAAAATGGGCATGTCCCCTTCAACATACAGAAATGAAATGAGAAGCGGCGGAGCGCAAAGCAGTAAGGAACAACTTAGGCAATTAGAAGAGTTTATTGCCAAGGGAATGAAAAAAATCTAACAAAAAGACAAGTCTAATTAACAATTCTACATTTAAAAAGGTTGCTAAATTCCTTACATTTAAGTTGTAACCCTTTGTGCTAGGCACAACAATTGGAGGATTTTTAAATGAAAGATATCATTACAAAGGAATTTGGCAAAGTCTACGGCGATGCTAACGGTGTAAAGACATATTTCGCTCCCGGTCGTGTGAACCTTATCGGTGAACATACAGACTATAACGGGGGTCATGTTTTTCCCTGTGCATTGACTATCGGTACTTACGCAGCAGTAAAAGAAAGAAAAGATATGAAGGTTCGCTTTTATTCCATGAACTTTGAAAGTAACGGAATAATTGAAGCAGACCTTACAAATAAGTTAGAGCCTAAGAAAGAACAGGCGTGGACCAACTATCCACTTGGCGTTATCTGGGCATTTGCAGAGAGAGGTATGAAGCTTACTCACGGCTTTGATATGCTTATAAACGGTAACATTCCCAATAGCTCCGGCCTTTCCTCATCGGCTTCTTTGGAAGTACTTACAGGATTTGTGCTTAAAGAAATGTTTGGATTTAATGTAACAAATCAGGATCTTGCACTTATCGGCCAGTTTTCAGAAAACAACTTTAACGGCGTTAACTGCGGTATCATGGACCAGTTTGCAATTGCTATGGGTAAAAAAGACCATGCAATCTTCCTTGATACAAATACATTAAAGTATGAATACGCTCCCGTTAAGCTTGAAGGCGCCAAGGTAGTGGTTACCTGCTCAAATAAAAAGAGAGGCCTCGGAGATTCTAAGTACAATGAAAGAAGATCCGAATGCGAAGCCGCCCTTGCAAAGATTCAGACTGTAAAGAATATTAAGTCTCTTGGTGAACTTACTGAAGAAGAGTTTGAAGAAGTAAAGAGCGTTATCGGCGATCCCGTTAAGGAAAGAAGAGCAAAGCATGCCGTATATGAAAACAGAAGAACCATCAAGGCTGTTGAAGCATTAAAGGCAAACGATATTGAATTATTCGGTAAGCTTATGATAGATTCAGATACTTCTTTAAGAGAAGACTACGAAGTAACAGGCGTTGAACTTGATACACTTGTAGCAGAAGCTTTGAAGGTTCCCGGCGTTATCGGTTCAAGAATGACAGGCGCAGGCTTTGGCGGATGTACAGTTTCAATCGTAAAAGACGAAGCAATCGATAACTTTATTGAAAAGGTTGGAGCAAACTATCTTGCAAAGATCGGATATGCGGCAGATTTCTATGTAGTAAGCATAGGTGACGGCCCCAAGGAGATCTAAGATGGAAATAAGTAAGTTAATATCAAAGCTTGTAAAGTACGGTATCATTACAGGCCTTGTGGAGAAAGAAGATATTATCTACACCACAAACCGTTTGCTTATGCTTTTTAAAGTAGATGAAGCATACGAAGGCGAAGTGGGAGAAGTAAAGGTAGAAGACTTAGAGACAATCCTTAAAGGAATGCTTGATTATGCTTATGAAAATAAGCTTATGGAGGATAACTCAATCGTATCAAGAGATTTGTTTGACACTAAAGTAATGGGCTGTCTTGTAAATCTTCCAAGCACAATAATCAATAAGTTTAACACCCTTTACAAAGAAAACCCCGAGAAAGCTACAAACTTTTTCTATAAGCTTTCCTGCGACAGCGACTACATAAGAAGATACAGAATAAAGAAAGACCAAAAGTGGGTCACAAGCACTGAGTACGGTGACTTAGATATCACCATCAATCTTTCAAAGCCTGAAAAAGATCCAAAAGCTATTGCAGCAGCAAAGCTTATGAAGCAGTCAGGCTATCCTAAATGTCTTCTTTGCAAAGAAAACGAAGGATATGCGGGAAGAATCAATCACCCCGCAAGAGAGAACCACCGAATCATTCCTATTACAATCAATGATTCAAACTGGGGATTTCAGTATTCTCCATACGTTTATTACAATGAGCACTGCATCGTGTTTAACGGCGAGCATGTGCCCATGAAGATTGATAAAGGAACATTTAAAAAGCTCTTTGATTTTGTAAAGCAGTTCCCCCATTACTTTGTAGGATCAAACGCTGATTTACCTATCGTAGGCGGTTCAATTTTAACTCATGACCATTTCCAGGGCGGAAGATATGAATTTGCCATGGCAAAGGCTAAGGTTGAAAAAGAATATACGGTCAAAGGCTTTGAAGATGTTAAAGTGGGAAGAGTAAAGTGGCCAATGTCAGTATTAAGGCTTTCATCTCCTGATAGCGAAAAGATAATTGAGCTTGCGGATGTGATCCTTAATAAATGGAGAAATTATACGGATGAGGATGCATTTATCTATGCATTTACAGATAATGAGCCTCACAACACCATCACTCCCATTGCAAGAAAGCGCGGTGAAAACTTCGAGCTTGATCTGGTGCTTAGAAACAATATAACTACCGAAGAGCACCCCTTGGGCGTATATCATCCCCATAAAGAGCTTCACCATATAAAGAAAGAAAATATCGGCCTTATTGAAGTTATGGGCCTTGCGGTTTTACCTGCAAGACTTAACACCGAAATGGCTGACCTTGAAAAGGCTTATCTTGAAGGAAAGGACATAAGAAAAGACGAAGTCCTTTCTAAGCACGCAGACTGGCTTGATACCTTTAAAGATAAAATCGATAAAGACCCTTCCAAGATTCATGAAATCGTACAGGAAGAAATCGGAAAGGTATTTTCAAAGGTGCTTGAAGATGCAGGCGTTTATAAAAGAGATGAAAAAGGCCTCGCTGCTTTTGACAGATTTGTAAATTCCATATAATATTTAAGGGCGGTTAAAAAAACCGCCCTTTAGTTTTCTAAAGGGGATAGGAGAGATTAATGGATAGAAAGTTAGTGTTTTTTGATATAGACGGAACGGTTTGGGACTGGGAAGGAGTGATTCCTGACAGCGCCAAACGTGCCATAAAGAAGCTTAAAGAAAACGGACATATCCCGATTATTTGCAGCGGAAGAGCCAGAGGTAACATACAAAGAGAAGACCTTTTTGACATGGGATTTGAAGGCGTGGTGGCTGCATGCGGAGACTACGCAGAGTTTGACGGCAAAGTAATTTTCCAGGAGTTTATAGAAAAGGACGTTTTAAAGAAAGTTGTTGAGCTTTCAAATGAATGCAGAGTGCCAATCGTTTTGGAAGGCCCTGAAAAGCACTGGATCTCAAAATTCGGCTTTGAAAAAGATGACTTTGTGACAAGAATGTACAACGAAATGAAAGATAGGGCCGTTACCATGGATGGGTTTACAGATGACATGGAGGCCAATAAGTTTTCGGGAGATGTGCTTGTAAGCTCCGATTATGATACCTTTAAGACAGAACTTTTAAAACATTTTTATTTTATCGAGCACGGTCTTACTCCGGACATAAGAGAAAGAAGCGATAAAGATTTAGATATTATAAAAGCAGTATTTGAATGCGTTATCCCAGGCACCAGCAAAGCAAAGGGCATGAGGAAAATGTGCGAATATCTTGGAGCCGATATGGAAGATACCTACGCATTTGGAGACAGTAACAACGACTTAGAGATGATTGAAGCTGCAAAAGTGGGAATCGCCATGGGAAACGGCACTAAGGAAATTAAAGAAGCCGCTGACTATATCACAGACGGCATTTGGGAAGACGGAATCGAAAAGGCACTTAAACACTTTGGACTTATATAATCATGAAAGAAAAGACAAAAGAAATTCTTTTAAGAATGGAAAAAGAATACGGTCGCGATTTAACCTGCTATCTTAACCATGATGACGGATGGCAGTTACTCATTGCCACCATTATGAGCGCTCAGTGCACGGATGCAAGAGTTAATGAAGTTACAAAGGTGCTTTTTAAAAAGTATCCATCAATTGAGGCTCTTGCGGCAGCAGACTTAAAAGAGCTTGAAAAAGACATTCATTCGGTAGGCTTTTATCATAACAAGGCAAAAAACATAATAGGATGCTGTGCGGCTTTAATGACAAGATTTAACGGGGAGCTTCCACACACCATAGAAGATTTAACTAGCTTACCGGGAGTGGGAAGAAAGACTGCAAATGTTGTCAGAGGAAATATCTTTAAAGAGCCTTCGGTTGTGGTTGATACCCACGTTTTAAGGATTTCAAATAAGCTTGGCCTTGTAAAGACCGATGACCCCGTAAAGGCTGAGTTTGCTTTGATGAAAGAAGTAGACAAGAAATACTGGCTTTATATTAATCATTGGTTTATAGCACTTGGAAGGACCATCTGCAAGGCTCCTACACCTAAGTGTGAAGAATGTTATTTAAAGGACATTTGCCCTACATATAAAAGGAAAAAATGAATTCATACATTTCAATTGATTTAGAGACCACAGGTCTTAATCCAAAACTAGATAAGATAATTGAGATAGGCGCAGTGAAAGTAATCGACGGAGAAGCGGTCGATACTTTTTGCGCCTTTTTAAATCCGGGAAGAAAGTTAGATGATAGGATCATTGAACTTACAGGAATCACGCAAGGGCAAGTAGACTCAGCCAAAGAAGCCAAAGACATAATCCCTTCACTTGTTGAATTTGTGGGGGATTTACCTCTTCTTGGCCATAGAATCATGTTTGATTATTCTTTCTTAAAGCATGCAACAGTAAACTTAAACATTCCATTTGAGAAAACCGGAGTGGACACATTAAAGATTTCAAGAGCATGCTTTCCGGAGCTTCCAAGCAAGAAGCTTACAGCCATGTGCGAGCATTATGAAATAGTGTATGATGCACACAGAGCATATAACGACGCAGAAGCTACATCAAAGCTTTACCAGTATCTTAAACATGATTTTGAAGGTAAATATCCTGAGCTCTTTACACCTGAAGCTTTGATATATAAAGCAAAAAAGGAAAGCCCCATAAGGCCTTTGCAAATAAAGAAAATCGAAACTCTTCTTGAAGGCTACAAAATAGAGTGCCCTTATGACTTAACTAAAATGAGTAGGAATGAAGCTTCAAGATATATAGATATTCTGTTGGCTAAGTGTGGGAATGGGAAAAATAGAGATATAACTTAAAACATTTTGTAAAAGATATTGACAGTTTCCAAAACATGGGATATATTTCACACATACACTCAACTTTGAGCTTTCGGTTCATGTAAGTGTAAATATTATATTGCGTGGGGTGAGCTTATGGCTAATGAACGCAGTGGGTTTTGTGGCATTTTTGCATGTAATTGCAAACTTGTCATTTTTTCGTACTTTTCTTTTTTATTTCTTAGCACATTTCTGTGCTTTTTTCCAAGGTTTTATTTGTCAAATAAGGATGTGTACCGAACAATATATTAAGGGATAATTATGAAAGAAGAATATAAGTATATTATTAGCGATGCTGCAATGGAAATAAGTATAGATAGTTATTGGAGAAATAAGATTTTCAAATTGAAAGAGCATGAAAAGTTAAAAATTGAATATGATGATGATAAGATCCCGTCATATGTAAAAAAATATATCTTAAATAACAAGTTGTCATTTTATGTCGAAATCGTAAGCGAGTGCGAGGAGGATTATGACGAGGGTTTGGTTATTTTTAAATTTACCGCGGCTGAATATAGCGATATTTATGCTTTTTCAGGGAATAATCCAGACATTGTTTAAATCGTAAAATAGGGGTACGTAATGCAAGTTGAAGAAATTAGATGGTTAGACAAGGATGTCAAAGAAGCGTTTTTAAAAATATCAAGTGGAGCAGATAGCTTATGGTGCTTTTCTTGCCCTTGTTCTTGTAATGTCGGAGACATAATAACCGAGCCATTGGAGTGCCTGGATGCTGAGAACATTATTATGTGTGACAACCATGTATTTTTCGCCAGAAGAATTGATGACAAATTTAAGTACGTAATCAATGGAAGAGTGGTGAATAGACAGAATGGGCTGGTAGAAGTTAACGGATTTCTTTTACATCTTGACGAAGATAGAATTCCAAAAGATATTACAGATGGGATGTTTATCCAGTTTATTGTATCAAGAATTGACATTTGGTAGCGTGGAGTGAGGTTCGAATAGAAGAATTATTAAGTCTTTGGTGAGGATAATGGCATGTATATTAGTTGGAAAATTAATGATGATATTAACAGTATTTCATTACATGAGTTTGAAAACGATTTTGAAGTATTCTATGGATTTATAATGCTGAAATTGGGAGATTATGAATTAGGATATGTTGATAAAAGATATCCGGGTGACGAGGGCGACGATGATATATCGTACTATATTAACAGTCTTATTGAATGCGGAATAGTTATATTGCTAGGGCAGGATTATAGAATTCGACTTCTCACTAGTAATCTTTTGCAAATAGTAGTTCATAGATATATGGAATTTGATTCTAATAATATGGACCGCATAAATCACGTTAATATTAGAGTAGTTAATACAGAAACAGAAAAAATACTGTGTTCTTTTGACGTACCCATAAATGAGCTTATTGATGAGGTAATAAATAATTACAGTAAATTTATTAATTATATTAAATCAAAGAATGCGGTATTGCTTAATTCTTGGGCGGTGAGAGAAACGACCAAATACTATGATATTTTTACACAATCGCTAGATTTTGCTCGAGAAATCGCGAATCGATTTCAAACGAAAATAGAGTGTTTGGGTGGTGATGGCAAATGATTAAGAAATATAAGAGCATAGTAGATAATAGCATAAAGAATAGCATCAAGGATTCAGATTGGGTACAAGACATAGTCCATTATGGATTGTTTAAGAATCAATTAGATGGGACTCTTGCAGCGGCTGCCTTGTTTTGCCCGGAAATAATATGCATTAATGAATATGTTTTTATTAGTATGTTTTTGGAAGAATATGGCGATGAAAAGAAATTGCTTGAGAGGGTTGCGCAACTAGAGGAACAATTCAGTTACTGTAAGAAGGACATCGAAATGGCTGTTAACTCTTGGTCATTGGGAGATTTCTTTCTTGGAGATAATTGTTCATTGCCCTGTAACGATGAAACAATGAAACAATTCGGAGATGTTTTATGTTATTTTTGGCAAATGAGGGTTAATCAGTTGTTCCCACAAAAGTCTATAGTTGTTGAACTCGGACATGAACTTATGGGTGAACTTGGACTATGCATCACAATGTACGAAAAAGAATGATTGGACAGATTATCCCTATGAAGTGAAAAATAGTGTGGGTTTTAAAGAACATAGGGTAATTAGTATATGGAGTTTAATTATGAGACATTATTTTGGAAATAAAGACACTTTTGCGCTTGAATATGAGAATGCGGGGGGTGGAGAGCATTTTTTTGAAATATGGGTTGATAAGAAAGCAATTTGTTGTTTCTATAAAAATGGAAGTCTCCAGAGATTTAAGTGGAATTTGAATTCAATTGTGGAATGGTTCGAAGCCAATATGAGTATTATTATGACAGAAGAGGAATTCCCATTGCCGGTCGAAGCAAATTCGTCTATCGAGTTTTATAATAAGAGTTCGGAGTACGATTCTGATGAGATGGAGGAATTCAATAGATGGTTCGATATTAGACAAGAATGGTGCTTTCATCATTCTTGGTTTATTAATCGCGATGGAGCTTTTTTGGCAGATGTATATTTTAGAACGGTCAAAGATAAAATTGAAATTGAATGGGATAATGTGAACGAGTATGAAGGTATTATTTTTCAAAATCCAAAGGGAATATTTTATGTAGATAAGCAAGCTTTTTGCGATACCATAAATTGCTTTATAAGTTCTTATAGAGGAGAGTGTATTAACTAGATTCCTGACATGGACTGCGGTGGAAAGTTGATACTACATGAAAAGAGATAGTAAGGTAAACACTTGGAGAAAATCATAAAAAAGGAGATGGATTAATCCATCTCCTTTCGAACTTTTAAGATTAGTCTTCACCTAAAGCTTCAAGGCCTTTTGCGTTTTCAACCTTCTTAGCTTTAATGTTTTTAACTAAGGATGTAAAGACACAGAAGCTGCAAAGGGTAAGAATGCCTGCGTACATAGGAAGCACGCCCCATGCGCCGGAGCCCATGAATACGAGGCCTAAAAGCACAGGAGTAACGGTCTGGGCAGACATGCTTGCTGCGTAATAGAAGCCTGTGAACTTTCCGATTTTTTGTGATGAGCAAAGCTCCACAACCATAGGGAAGGAACAGTTGTGAACAAGTGCCATACCAAAGCCTTTGATGGCCCATACTACAAACAAAAGAACAGGGAAAGAAAATTCTCCGTGTTCACCTACCACGTTTCCTGTGGGCTTAACAAAGATCATTACAATATAGCCTAAAACAGTGATAAATAAACCTGTTGAAATGGTCCATTTTCTTCCAATCTTATCGGCGATGGAACCGGCTGTTGCAAAACCGATAACGGAAGCAAGGCCTCCAAGGATTGTAAGAATCATCGTCTTACTTGAAGAAGACTGCATGTAGTAAATTACGTAGTTACCAATGTAAGTTCCGATTGCGTTATCTGCCATGAACCATAAAAATTCAGCGCCAAGGATTGCAAGAAGCATTCTCTTGTTTGCTTTGGACATAGGCTTATCATCATCAACGGGAGTTTCGATTGCGGCTAAACGTTCGCCTTCTGCCATTTCATCCGCAAGCTCGACAGAGAGTTTGTTTTCTTTAATCGTAAAGAATAAAACCATGGCTGAAATAACCATTAATACAGAAGCTACGATGAAAGGAATTTCGATTGTCCAGATTTTTCTTGCTTCGTCGGAAGCGTTGATATAGTCACTTAACTTAAGGAAGATACCAAGAACTGTAGCAGCAGCGCCACCTAAGTATCCCATGATGTTTATGATACCGTTTGCCTTAGCTCTTAAGGGCTTAGGAGTGATATCGGGCATCAAAGCAACCGCAGGGTTACGATACATCATCATAAAGAGAAGCACGATTGCCATCATGATAACCATGCCGATGATGTTGTTGTAATGGAAGAACAAAGGCACGAAAGGAAATGCAAGTGCTGCAACAAATGTACCGGTTAAGATATAAGGCATTCTTTTTCCGATAGGAGTTTTGGTCTTATCGGAAAGGCTTCCGAATATAGGAAGCAAGATTAGAGCTGCCAGATTATCGCACGCCATTATGATGCCGACAATCCATTGTACGTTTAAAATTTTAGAAGGATCGCTTGCCTTTAATTCTGCGGAAGAAAGAGAATACATTCTTCTTGCAAAAATGTCGGTAAGGAAAGTAGGGCACCAGGAATCGTAGACTTGCCATAAAAGCAAAATGCCAAAGAAGGCAAAACCGATAAGGCAGGTGCGTTTTTTGTTAAGTTTCATAAGTAACCTCCCAATGTGTTTTCTCATCATTTATATATATTAAAAGAATCGGATTCTTTTAATTTCTCTACAGATTCATAAATATGATTTTTGTTTATTGAATGAATTCTTTTAATGGATGTAAGAAGATCTTCGTATTTTTCTTCTTCCCCGGTTTTTAAATAGTGCTTTGCCAAAAGGCGATAGGTTTCTCCGATATCACCGTTTGTGGCAACTATAAACTCAAGAAGCGGTATAGCTTTAGACTCATAGCCGTTTGCAAGCAAAATTTCAGCCCATTTTTGAAATGAAGTAATGAGTGTTGTGTAGTTTTGATCATAGGTTGAAAGGGCTGTGATATTGGCCGTACCGTATTCAAGCTTTAAATCCGTATTGGTGCGGCCTGTAAGGTTTAATATCCTTTGGCCTTTAAGTGCATCTATAGTGCTTATGAGGCCTTGAACGTTGATGTCATCGGTTAATAAATCACGGGGTAATTCTTCGGGAATTTGAATGTATTCAAGCTGGTCGATAGGTTTTCTTCTGACACTGTTAGCTTCAGATTCTCTCTCCCAGAAAGCATCTTCAAGTTTTTGCTCTTGATTTGCGCGCCTCTTCATCTCGAGATAATTCCAAGCGCAGAATATGACAAAACATAGAATAAAAGCTGTAGCAAACTTCATAGTAAATCCTTTCGTGGAAAAGAAGATATGCAAGGATATTTTAACATTAAAGAGTGGATAAAACAAATATAAACAAAGTGGCTCAAACTTGCATTTTTAGAATGCATAGACTATAATAAGACGCAATTATCGAGAATTACATTGGAGAATGGTTAATGAATTTTTATAATAAAAAGAACAGACGGTTTTTCACGGCCATACTTGTGGTGGTATTGATTTTGTGTATGATTATTCCGTTAGTTGCATCATACTTTAGATAAACAATAGGAGCAGGCAGTGAAAATAGGAAAAGTACCGGAAAACGTCCTTAAAAGGTCCATACTTAAAAAAACAGGTTGTAAGCGCAGTGAAGTCCTCGTTGGTGCAAAGGTCGGGGAAGACTGCGCTTGTTTGCAACTTAAGGAAGACGAAGTTTTTGTGATTTCCACAGATCCCATTACCGGAGCAAAGGAAGATATCGGCCTTTATGCCATGACCGTATCCACAAACGACTTGGCTTCCGCAGGGGCAGAGCCTGTTGCAGTGATGGTGACTGCTTTACTTACTCCAGATACAACGGAAGAAGATATAAAGAAAATAATGACAGACTTAAGCGAAAACGCTAAAGCCTTGAATATACAGATAATCGGCGGACATACAGAAATAACGGAAGCTGTAAACAGACCGATTCTTTCTTTAACCGCAATCGGTAAAGCAAAGAAAGGCGAGATGATTAAAACTTCCGGAGCAAAGCCCGGAGACGATGTTCTTGTGACAAAGTGGATCGGACTTGAGGGAACATCCATTATAGCTAAGGATAAAGAAAAAGAACTTTTAAAGAAATTCCCTTCAAAGATGATTTACGATGCGATAAATTTCGATAAGTACTTATCGGTTATACCTGAGGCCGCCACCGCCGTTAAGTCCGGCGTGTCAGCTATGCATGATGTAACCGAAGGCGGTATTTTCGGAGGCCTTTGGGAAATGGCAGAAAGCTCCGGCGTCGGACTTTTAATAGATCTTAGGAAGATTCCCGTAAAGCAAGAAACAATTGAGATCTGTAATTATTTCGACATAAATCCTTATGAATTAATTTCAAGCGGCTCCATGCTTATGGCGTCTAAGGACGGAAACAAGCTTAAGCTTGAACTTGAAAGAATAGGAATAGAAGCTACAATAATAGGTAAGTGCACCGATAATAACGACAGAGTGCTTATTAACGGGGAAAATAAGAGATTTCTTGAACCACCTAAGACAGATGAACTATATAAAGTAATTTGTGAATAGGAGATTAAAATGAGAGAAAAAATTTTATCTATATTGGAAAAGAATTCCAGAATTGAAATAAAGGAGCTTGCGGTTTTACTTGGATTTAGTGAAATCGATGTGGCAAACGAAGTAAAGAAAATGGAAGAAGAAGGTGTTATCTGCGGATATCACACACTTATCGATTGGGAAAAGACTTCCATTGAAAAGGTTAGCGCATTAATAGAAGTTAAGGTTACTCCTCAAAGAGGACAGGGCTTTGACAATATAGCTGAAAGAATCTACAAATACCCCGAAGTAAACGCTGTATATTTAATATCCGGCGGTTTTGACCTTTTGGTTTCTTTGGAAGGAAAGACATTAAAAGAGGTTTCTTCTTTTGTATCAGACAAGCTTGCTACACTTGATACGGTTTTAAGCACGGCAACACACTTCGTATTAAAGAAATACAAAGATCACGGCACAATTTTAGACAAAAAAGAGGTTGATGAAAGGGAGCAGTTTACACTATGAGAGATCCTTTAGCAAAAGAAGTTGTTAAACTTAAGCCTTCGGGCATCAGAAAGTTTTTCGACATCGTAGCTGAAATGAAGGATGCTATTTCACTTGGTGTCGGCGAACCCGATTTTGAAACCCCGTGGCATATTAGAGATGAGGGTATTTATTCCCTCGAAAAAGGCAAAACATTCTATACGTCAAATTCCGGACTTATTGAGCTTAGAAAAGAAATTTGCAATTATTTAGAGCGAAGGATGCATGTTTCTTACGACTGGTCAAAAGAAGTTTTGGTGACAGTCGGCGGCTCTGAAGGTATTGATGTTTGCATGAGAGCAATGACAAATCCGGGAGATGAAATCATTATCCCCGAGCCTTCATACGTATCTTATGAACCCTGTGCGATTTTGGCAGGTGCAAAGCCTGTAATCATTAACTTAAAGGCTGAAAATGAATTCAGACTTACAGCACAGGAACTCCTTGATGCCATTACCGATAAAACAAAGATTTTGGTGCTTCCTTTCCCTAACAACCCTACCGGCGCAATCATGGAAGAAAAAGATTTAATCGAGATTGCTAAGGTGTGCATTGAAAAGGATATATATGTATTGTCTGATGAAATCTACGCAGAGCTTACGTATAAGGGAGACCATGTATCGATTGCTTCTTTACCCGGCATGAAGGAAAGAACAATAATGATTAACGGTTTTTCAAAGGCTTATGCCATGACCGGATGGAGACTTGGATACGCTTGCGGACCCAAAGAAATCATTCAGCAGATGACAAAGATTCATCAGTTTTGCATCATGTGTGCGCCCACGACAAGCCAGTACGCAGCAATAGAAGCGCTTAAAAACGGCGATGACGACGTTAAGATGATGCGTGAATCTTACAACCAAAGAAGAAGATTCTTGCTTAATGCCTTTAAGGAAATGGGGCTTGAATGTTTTGAGCCTTACGGTGCATTCTACGTATTCCCCTGCATTAAGGAATTTGGAATGACAAGCGATGAGTTTGCTACCCGTTTTCTTGAAGAAGAAAAGGTTGCGGCCGTTCCCGGAACCGCATTTGGAGAAAGCGGAGAGGGCTTTTTAAGAATCTCCTACGCATATTCTTTGGAGAGACTTAAAATGGCAATGGAGAGGCTTGCACGCTTCGTAGAAAAGCTTAGGAAAGAACAGGGCAGATAATGCATATAGTTTTACACGAGCCGGAAATACCGGCAAATACAGGAAATATCGGCCGTACCTGCGTAGCAACAGGTACGGCTTTACATCTGATAGAGCCTCTTGGCTTTAGAATCGATGAAAAGGCAATTAAAAGAGCGGGCATGGATTATTGGGAACACTTGGATGTTTCCACTTACATAAACTACGAAGATTTTTGTAAGAAAAATCCTAATGCGAAAGTGTGGTTTGCCACCACCAAGGCAAAGCATTGCTACACAGACGTTAAATTCGGGCCTGATGATTACATCATGTTTGGAAAAGAATCTGCGGGAATCCCGGAAGAAATCTTGGTAGACCACGAGGAGGCCTGCATAAGAATCCCCATGGAACCTAAAATCAGATCACTTAACTTATCAAACTCTGTGGCAATAGTTTTGTATGAAGCTTTAAGGCAGCAGAACTTTGCAGGAATGGAAACAGAAGGAAAACTTCATAGATTGGATTGGAAAGAATAGAAAAACCTTGCAGGATATCCTGCAAGGTTTTTTATTCATCTGTCTTAGCAAGAGAGAAAATAAATTCAGATCCGACGCCTTCTGTAGAAATAACGTTTATGTGCTCGTTGTGAGCCATAATGATTTCTTTTGTAATTGATAAGCCTAGGCCGGTGCCTTTTTTATCGCGGCCACGGGAAAGGTCGGATTTATAGAATCTGTCAAAGACAAGCTTTTGGTCGTCTTTTGGAATGCCGATACCTTGGTCTTTAACGGATACAAATACTTTTGAATGTTTCTCAGTAGTTTCGATTCTGATTGTTGAATTGTGATGAGAAAACTTAATGGCATTATCAAGGAGGTTATATATAACCTGCTGGATTTTGGTTTCGTCCGCATGGACGGGAAGCACGTCGCCTGTAAGCACCAGGTCAACCTGAATTGCCTTTGCGGTGCAGGTGCCTTCGAAGGTTGCAACAGTGTTTCTGATTACTTTGTTTATATCAAAGTCTGTAATGTCTAACACCATGCCCTTCATATTTAAGTTATTAAGTGACAAAAGGCCGTTTGTAAGCTTAGTAAGTCGCTCGGTTTCGCTAAGCACGATTCCTAAATACTTATCCATCATTTCGGGAGGAATGGTGCCGTCAATCATGGCCTCGAGATAACCTCGTATTGAAGTAAGGGGAGACCTAAAGTCGTGAGAGACGTTTGCGATAAATTTCTTTTGGTTATCTTCCGAACGGGCGATTTCGCTTGCCATGTAAGAAAGGGTGGCGGCCAAATATCCCATTTCATCGTCTGAATCTATGGAAAACTCGTAGTGAAGGTTACCGGATGCATATTGCTCTGTTGCGTAGGTAACTTTTCTTAAAGGCACATAAACCATTTCTGTAAAGAAAAATAAAATAATTAGTGACAAAGCAAAGAGGATAATTAAAAGTAAGTAGCACACTCTTAAATAGTCATCGCTTTGCTTTTCGATATCAGCGATTGAAGAGTGGATAACCACGTATCCTTTTACCTTATAATCTGCGGTGATTGGCGCAAATACGCTAAGCACTTCTTCGTCAAAAGAATCAAAGAAGGTTCCCGTAGTGTAGTAGGAGTTACCGGTGATTGTAGGGTCAAAGCCCGATATCACCAAGGTTTCATCTACATTTATGGGAAGCTTTGAGCTTAAGATCATGGTTCCCGAAGGGTTTATAATCCATATTGTTGCAGAAAGAAACACGTCCAAATCGTCTATCTGCTCTTTAACTTCAGGAAGCGAAGTATCGAGCTTATAGAGGTCAGCGGCATAGGTGTTTGCAATAAGGTTTGCTTCTCTATAAAAAGAAGCCGCTTTTTCTTTAAGCATTTTCTGGTAAACCGTTTGTGACACAAACGAGCTTACGATAATAAACCCAAAAACACCAAATATGATATATGCAAGTAAGAATTTAAAATACAGTGTCTTTTTCACCGTTATTCCCCTTTATAGGTTAGTTTCCGGGATTTACTTTTGATTCGAATTTGTAGCCTACGCCCCAGATGGTGCTTATTTTCCAACTGTCGTGATCGTTAATCTTTTCTCTTAATCTTTTTATATGAACGTCAACGGTACGTGTGTCCCCGATGTATTCATATCCCCAGATTTTATCAAGAAGCTGTTCTCTTGTGAAAACGTGGTTTGGATTAGAGGCAAGATAGTATAAAAGCTCCAATTCCTTGGGGGGCATATCAACTGCCTCTCCGAAGTATAGAACTGAGTAGTTGGTGCGGTTAATTGATAAATCGGGATAAGAAACCTTTTCATCAGCATCTAAAACAGGAGCAGCAACCGAAGGCTTAGCACGTCTTAAAACGGCTTTTGCTCTTGCAACAAGCTCTTTAGAATCAAAGGGCTTTTCGATGTAATCATCGGCCCCCATTTCAAGGCCCAATACTTTATCAAACACTTCACCCTTTGCAGAAAGCATAATAATGGGAACCTGAGACTTTGAGCGAATCTCTCTGCATACCTGATATCCGTCGATTCCGGGAAGCATCAAATCCAACAAAATCAAGTTTGGATCGTATCCTTCGAAAGCCTGCAGGGCGGATTCTCCGTCATTAACAATCTTTGTATCAAAGCATTCCTTAATAAGGTACAAAGAAATCAACTCAGCAATATTATTGTCATCGTCTACGATTAAAATCTTTTGCTTGTTTATCATGAGGTCTCCTTTATTTAAATTCAACGATGGTTACGCCTGCATCGCCTTCACCGTGCTCGCCGGCTCTGTAGGATTTAACATATTTACATTTCTTTAAATAAGATGTGACTGCGTTTCTAAGTGCACCGGTTCCTTTACCGTGAACGATTCTTACGCTTGGAATATGGGAAAGATATGCATCGTCAAGGTATTTATCCAAAACGGCCAATGCTTCGTCAACAGTCTTTCCTATGAGATTGCATTCATAAGAAATGTTTGTAGACTTTGACATTTTCAAGCTTCCGGAACCGCTTTGCTTCTTAATACCGGGGCCTGAGATGGTCTCTTCCTGCACAAAGACAAGGTCGTTAATGTTAGCTTTTGAGCGGATGATTCCGCACTGCACAAAAAGATTTCCTTTGTCATCAGGCATGGAGCTTACGGTGCCCTTTAAGTTTAAAGAAACAATCTTTACCATATCTCCAAGGTGCAAGTCTTTTGCTTTAATTCCGCTTTGTGCATTGGTTTCTTTCTTTATAGCAAGCTTTGAGTTTTTGTCGTTTAACTGATTTCTAAGGCCTTCTCGCTTCTTTTCCAGGTCTTTCATGGAAAAGCCCTGACCGCTTTTTTGAATGGCGCGGATGGTCTCATCGGCAAATTCTTTTGCTTCAGCGATGATGTCTCTTGCCTCTTCGTTTGCGTTTCTAAGGATTTTATCCTTTGATTCGTTAAGCTTGTCGGTCTTTTCTTTTAAGAGGGCGCGTTCTTTTTCAATTGCTGCCTTTTGCTCTTCAATGTACAGCTTATCTTTTTCGATTGAAACTCTGGTGGTTTCGAGGTTTGAAATAACGTCTTCAAAGCGCTCGGATTCATCGGTGATTTGCTTCTTCGCGGCTTCGATTATGTCATCTGATAAGCCAAGTTTTGAAGAAATGGCAAAGGCGTTACTCTTTCCGGGGATTCCAATAAGGAGTCTGTAGGTGGGAGAGAGGGTCTCTACATTAAATTCACAGCAGGCGTTTTCCACAAATGAAGTGGAAAGAGCGTAAATTTTAAGCTCGCTATAGTGAGTGGTCGCCATGGTGCGGATGCCTCTGTCATGAAGGAAATTAAGGATGGCAATGGCAAGGGCCGCGCCTTCCGTAGGGTCGGTTCCCGCACCAAGTTCATCGAATAAACAGAGGGAATTTTCGTCTGCGTGCTTTAAAATGTGGACAATGCTCTTCATATGAGAAGAGAATGTGGATAAGCTTTGCTCAATGCTTTGCTCATCGCCGATATCCGCATAAACTTCGGTAAAGACAGAAAGCTCGGACTTATCGTTTGCGGGGATGTGAAGGCCCGCCTGACCCATAAGGGTGAATAAACCAACTGTCTTTAATGTAACTGTTTTACCGCCTGTGTTAGGTCCTGTAACCACAAGAAGGTCGTAGTCTTTTCCAAGAGGTACATCGATTGGCACCACTTTCTTTTTATCAAGTAAGGGGTGGCGCCCCTTTTTTATGTTTATGTATTTATCTTCGTTAAAAACGGGACGAGAAGCATTCTCATCCATGGCAAGCTTCGCTTTTGCAAAAGTAAAGTCTAGGAAAGTCATAAACTTTTGGTTTGTTTGTAAAGCCGGAAGGTGGTCTGAAAGCTCTGCCGATAAATTAGCCAAAATCACAGCGATTTCTTTTTGCTCATCTAAGTGAAGCTCGCGAATTTTATTGTTTAAATCAACGATAGCCTGAGGCTCTATGAAAAACGTGGAGCCTGAAGAAGACTGGTCGTGAACCATGCCGGATACCTGGCCCTTGTACTCGCTTTTAACGGGCACGCAGTAACGGTCGTTTCGCATTGTGACAACGGAATCTTGAAGGTAAGACTTTAAAGAACCGTTAACCATCTTATTAAGCTCTGAATGGATTTTTTCATTAGTCTGCTGAAGGCTTTTTCTAATTGATTTTAGAGTCGGGCTAGCATCGTCTGCAATGTTACCTTCTTCATCAAGGATACACCTGTCAATTTCTTTTGACACAAGTGTCATGGGCTCTAAAAGCTCGAAATAATCAGATAAAGAATCACCTTCATCCTCATCTTTTTCTTTTGCCCCATAGGTTTTAACTCTGTTTACGTTATTTAAAAAGCGGGCAAAAGAAAGAAGCTCCGAAGCCATTAAGGTAGAGCCTATTTCAAGGGATTTCATTGCAAATCCCAAGTCTTTATTAGAGCCAAAGCTTATGCTTCCTTTGGAAAAAAGTCTGGATAGAGCGTCCTGAGTCTGGGTCTGAGCCTCTTCGATATCAGACAAAGATGTCATGGGAAGGAGGTTTTTGCAAAGCTCTTTTCCCGGTGCAGAATCGGCCTGTTCCACAAGCATAGAAATAATATTTGTATATTCAAGAGTAGATAAAACTTTTTCGTTCATAAAATAACCTCATAGCCTTAAAATCACTGTTAATTTTATCATACGGGGGCGCTCTTTACAATAAAGTCGCAGGTGGATATACTCTTAATATGAGGCATTTGGAGGGATAAAATGACTGAAGAAGAACTCAAAAAAATAGAAAAAGAAAACGGCACAAAAGACGACTTTGTTTTTATGCGTGAGGAAATAAAGGCGCGTCCAATTAACAGAAAGAAACTTGCCAGAAACACTATTGTGGCAGCTATTTCTGCGGTGGTTTTCGGAATTGTCGCTTGTGTCACTTTTGCTCTTATTGCTCCCTTTGTAATGGAGAAGTTTTCAGAAAGAGACGAAGAAAAAACCGAAGAGGTGCTCACTCCGATTTCTTTTCCCGAGGAAACAAAGGAAGAAGAGATGAAGCCTGAAGACATGCGTATTGAGGCTGAAGAACCGGAAATTGACTACAGTCAGTTTGCGGCAATGGAAGAGCAGGAAATAAAGAATTTAATTAACAGTATCACTTTTACCGTAAATGACTATCAAAACCTTTATAGGTCTCTATCCGACATTGCAAACAATGCGGCAAAGTCTATGGTGAGGGTGACCCCTATAAAGCAAAACACCGACTGGCTTAACAATATATATGAAAACACAAGCGAATTGTCGGGCCTTATTTTGGCGCAGACGGAAAATGAGATTTTCATTGCCACAAAGTACGGTGCGGTAAAGACCTGTGAAGAAATTGTGGTGACTTTTGTAAACGGTATTCAGGCAAGGGCCGAGCTTATTAACTATGACCTTGCAACGGATATCGGAATGCTCAGCGTAAAAACAGCCGATCTTAATGAAGTGACCAAAGAAAGCATAGCTGTAGCTACTATGGGAAATTCAAATATGGCAGGGCTTGTGGGATCGCCTGTTATAGCTGTTGGAAGCCCCATGGGAACTTATAACTCCGTTAACTACGGAATGGTGACCGCAAATTCAAATAAGCTTACGGTTACAGACAATTTATACAGACAGATTGTTACTAATATTTACGGAAGTATGAATGCTTCCGGAATCGTGATAAACCTTCGCGGAGACGTGGTTGGTATCATCGATACAAAGTATTTACCAAATGATGCAAGAAACTTAATCAGCGCAATCGGTATTACGGAATTAAAAAGAACCTTTGAAAGATTAATGAACAGAGAAGACGTGGTGCTTCTTGGAATTACCGCAAGCGATATACCTCAGGCGGGAATATCTCAGGGAATGCCCGAAGGCGTCTTTGTGCTTTCCGTTTTGTTTGATTCAACAGCAATGAATGCGGGCATCCAAAGTGGGGACATCATTTCTCAAATAGGAGAAACAAACATTTATAAGTTCGGAGATTTTCTTTCTGCATTAAAGGTCATACCTCAGGGCGAAGAAACAAAGATTGTAGTTAACAGGAACGTTCAGGGAACATATAAGCAAGTTGAATTATATGCGACTTTTGAAAAAATAAACAAATAGAAAATGGAGAAGTTATGAAGTATATTCAGGATTTACACGACGGAGATCATGTGCAGGGAGTGTATTTATGTAAGCACAAATCATCGGCCGTAACAAAAACGGGAAAGCCCTACGACAATGTAATTTTGCGAGATAAGACAGGCTCAATCGATTGTAAGATTTGGGACGTGGGAAGTGCGGGAATCGCTGATTTTGAGGCACTTGATTACGTTGATATAGTGGGAGATGTTTCTTCTTTTAACGGAGCTTTACAGATAAGCATTAAAAGAGCAAGAGTTTGCGCAGAAGGTGAATACGACCCTAAAGATTATCTTCCCGTAAGTGAAAGAGACAACGATGAGATGTACAAGGAATTACTTGGCTACATCGGAGAAATTGAAAACCATTATTTAAAGGCTTTGCTTGAAGAGTTTTTCTTAAAAGACGAAGACTTTATAAAGAAGTTTAGGACATCAAGCGCCGCTAAGAGTGTGCACCATTGCTTTATCGGTGGCCTTTTAGAACATACTGTTTCTGTGACAAATACATGTAAGTTCTTTGCTCTTAAATATCCTTTCCTTAAAAAGGACCTTGTTATGACAGCGGCAATGCTTCATGATATTGCAAAGGTAAGGGAGTTTTCACCTTTCCCCACAAACGATTACACCGATGAAGGAAACCTTCTTGGACATATTGTAATGGGTGCCGAAATGGTTGGCGAAAAGATAAGATACATTGACGGTTTCCCGGAAAGCTTGGAAAGCGAGCTTAAGCACTGTATTTTAGCGCATCACGGAAAGCTTGAATTCGGTTCGCCGAAGAAGCCCATGCTTGTGGAGGCGGTTGCTTTAAACTTTGCGGACGATATGGATGCAAAGATGGAAACCTTCAAAGAAATCTTTGCGGCAACAACAGAGACGGGTTGGCTTGGATACAACAAGCTTTTGGATATAAACCTTCGTGTCACAAAGCAAGAGGAATAATTGTGTTAACAAAGAATCAGGAAATTGAATTAAATATTTTGACACTTGGCTCCGAAGGAGAAGGCATCGGAAAAACCGAAGACGGCATGACCGTTTTTGTGGCAGATGCCCTCCCCGGAGACAAAGTGCTTGCCCATATTGTGAAGGTGAAAAAGACCTATGCGTACGCAATAATCGCTAAAGTCTTAGCACCTTCTTCTTTTCGTGTGACGCCTATGTGTAGCGTGGCTGCAAAGTGCGGAGGATGCAATCTTCAGCATTTAGATTATAAAAAGCAGCTTGAGTTTAAGGCCCGGAAAGTACGCGATTGCATCGAAAGAATCGGCGGAATAAAGAACCCTCCCATGGAAGAAATCGTGGGAGCGGATGATGCTTTTTATTATAGAAACAAAGCCCAATTCCCGGTAGGAAGAAACAAAGAAGGTAAGGCCGTAATCGGCTTTTACAGAAAGCATTCTCACGATGTAGTGGCAAACACAAACTGCGGTATTCAGGCAAAGATAAATGAAAAGATAATGAATGCCGTAGAAAAGTTTTTAAATGAATATAAGATTAAGGCCTACGATGAGACTCTAAAAGAAGGCCTTGTGCGCCATGTGTTTACAAGAGTTGGATATGTCACAAAAGAAGTGATGGTGTGCCTTGTTATAAACGGGGACAGCATTAAGCACAGCGAAGAACTGGTTTCTACTCTTAACGAGGTTATTGAAAAAGAGGGATATGTTTTAAAGAGCGTTTCTTTGAACATAAACAAGAAAGACACAAACGTAATAATGGGCGAAAAGTGTGTCCCTTTATACGGTGACCTTTATATAGAGGATTATATCGGTGATATAAAATATCGAATCTCGCCCCTTTCTTTCTACCAGGTAAATCCTACGCAGACAAAGAAACTGTATGATTTGGCAAAGGAATATGCAGGACTGTCCGGAAATGAAGTTTTGTGGGATTTATACTGCGGAATCGGAACAATTTCTTTGTACCTATCTAAGAGTGCAAAAAAGGTTTACGGCGTTGAAATTGTGCCTGAAGCAATTGCCGATGCAAAAGAAAACGCAAAGATAAACGGAATTGAAAATGCAGAGTTTTTTGTGGGAGCATCGGAGGACGTGGCGGATTCACTGCCAAAGCCCGACGTAATTGTGGTAGACCCTCCGAGAAAAGGCTGCGATGAAAAACTTTTAAACACAATAATATCTGTGGCGCCCAAGCGCCTCGTATATGTATCCTGCGACCCCGCCACTTTGGGAAGAGACTTAAAGTTTCTTTGCGCAAACGGGTATGAACTAAAGGAAGTAAGGCCCGTGGATCAATTTCCAAATACGGTTCATGTGGAAACCGCCGCACTTTTGACCCTAGGGGACGGGGTTAGAGGGCCATTTTTTGGACCATGAACCCCGTCCCTGTGGACCATTATCCATGACGTACCTCAAAAATCATGGATAGATAATCAAGAAAGAATCGGTGGACTATAAAATGAAATACGAAAACATTACAAAAGCAACTTTCATAAAAAGGCCCAACCGATTTATAGCAGAGGTCGATATAGACGGGCACAAAGAAACCGTTCACGTGAAAAACACGGGACGTTGTAAAGAACTATTGATACCCGGATGCGAAGTGTGGCTCACGGCTCCGGGGAGTGAAGGAAGAAAAACAAAGTACGACCTAGTGGCTGTAAGAAAAAGCACGGGAGTTTTGTTTAATATCGATAGTCAGGCCCCGAATAAAGTTGTAAAAGAATGGCTTAGTAAACAAGGCTATGACAAAGTGATCCCTGAGTACACATACGGGGATTCAAGAATAGACTTCTATATGGAAAAAGAAAATGAAAAACACCTTATGGAAGTTAAAGGCTGCACTCTTGAAATCGACGGGATGGGGTATTTCCCTGATGCTCCTACAGAAAGGGGCGTAAAGCATTTAAGAGAGCTTGCGAAAGCTGCAAAAAAGGGGATAAAAGCAAGCCTTGCTTTTGTAATTCAGATGGCGGGAGTGGATGAAGTAAGGCCAAATGTTGACACACATCCTGAATTTGGAGTTGCTTTAAAAGAAGCAAAAGATGCAGGCGTGGAGATCTTATTTTTAAAGTGTCATGTTGAACCCGATACATTAGAAATAATTTAATGTATTGACGCATTGTCTTATATTTGGTAATTTAAATCGTGTAACAAAAATATAAAAGAAAGAGAGGTAATCATAAATGCGTGTAGAAAAAAGAGAGATTGTAAATGAATATTGTATGGTGACCTCGGTTTCTTTAAGATAATTCTTTTAAGACTATATTTTGACTTTAGACCGTGGCATATTTGTCACGGTTTTCTTTTAC
>JAEEGJ010003079.1_pt1 | contig 68963 bp, 60 predicted proteins | sample 8958761 | NCBI WGS metagenome assembly JAEEGJ01 (sample SAMN16246546, study PRJNA631951) | gut metagenome | biome: gut microbiome; feature: rumen; material: RS-attached | host: Bos | place: Iran: Karaj | collected 2018-10 | reverse complement strand
CACCGTTCAGCACCATGTCGTACGCTTTGGCATACACTTTGCCGGGGTTGGTCTGCAGCATGGGCAGGTCTTCGTCGCAGGGCGCCGTAAACGGATGATGCATGGCTACCCAGCGTTTTTCATCCTCGTTCCACTCAAACATCGGGAAACGGGTAACCCAGGTAAAGCACAGCTTGTCTTTATCAATCAGGTTCATGCGTTTTGCCATTTCAATACGCAGGGCGCCCAGAGCCTGTGCTACGGTAGCCGGTTTGTCCGCTACGAAGAGCAGCAGGTCACCCGGTTCCGCGCCGGCGGTTTCTTTAATCTTGTTCAGATGGGCTTCGTCAAAGAACTTGGCAATGGGCGATTTCACGCTGCCGTCCGGCTGGATCTGCATCCATGCCAGGCCTTTGGCGCCGTAAATCGCCACAAAGTCAACCAGTCCGTCCAGTTCCCGGCGGGGAATGTTGGCATCGCCTTTTACATTGATCGCTTTCACAATGCCGCCGTCGGCAATGATATTGTTAAATACTTTGAAGTCGGAACCGGAAACCGCATCCACCATGTTGATCAGGGGCATGTCAAAACGCAGATCCGGTTTGTCGCTTCCATATTTATCCATGGCTTCGTCCCAGGTCATGCGCTGCATGGGCCGCTGGATATCCACGCCCAACGCTCCTTTGAACACGTAGGCGATGAGACCTTCCATCATATCCATGACATCGTCCATCTCTACGAAAGACATCTCCACGTCCAGCTGGGTAAATTCCGGCTGACGGTCAGCACGCAAATCTTCATCACGGAAGCAGCGGGCAATCTGGAAATAACGTTCGTATCCGCCTACCATCAGCAGCTGTTTGAAAATCTGAGGAGACTGGGGCAGCGCATAGAACTTGCCGGGATTCACACGGCTGGGCACCAGATAGTCCCGGGCCCCTTCCGGCGTGCTCTTACACAACATGGGGGTCTCGATTTCCAGAAAACCATTGTTGTCCATATAGTCCCGCATCAGCTTGGTCACTTTGTGACGCAGGATCAGATTGGCCTGCATCTCCGGACGGCGCAGGTCCAGATAGCGGAATTTCAGGCGCAGATTCTCATCGGTGTCGATACCGTCCTGAATATAAAACGGAGGTGTCTTGGCGCCGTTCAACACATTCAGTGTATGGGCCACCACTTCAATTTCACCGGTAGCAATGTTGGGGTTCACGGTTTCTGCATCCCGTTCCCGTACCTTGCCGAAAACCTGGATTACATATTCGCTGCGGACGGCTTCCGCATTTTTAAAGCTTTCCCCCGCATCCGGGTCGATGACTACCTGGCAGATACCGGAACGGTCCCGCAGGTCAATAAAAATCAGTCCGCCATGGTCGCGGCGTTTAGATACCCAGCCGCACAAAGCCACCTCTTTGCCGGAATCCGCTTTCGTCAGGGTTCCGCAATGATGATCGCGTTTAAACTTTTCACTCATTCTTCTGCACCTCTGTTTTTAAAATAGTTATAATTTCAGCAATGGGAATTTCCCGCTGGTTATTATCTTTATCTTCCGTGGTCATATCACGCAGTGTCACCATGTTTCGTGACAGTTCATCTTCCCCGAAGATCAGCACGAATTTTGCGTTAAGACGGTTCGCCGCTTTCATCTGGGCTTTCATGCTGCGCTGCTGGTAATCGTAAGCCGCGCAGACACCTGCTTCTCTTAATTTTTCCACAGTAGTGAAAGCAAGAGCCGCAGCTTCCGGTTTCGGCGCAACGGCAAACACATCGATCGTGTCATCTGAGGCAGGCAACAGGTTCTGGCTTTCCAGCGCCAGGATCACCCGCTCCATCCCCATGGCAAAACCGATGCCCGGCGTAGCAGGTCCACCCACTTCTTCTACCAGACCATCATAACGGCCACCGCCTAATACGGCACTCTGGGCGCCCAGGGGCGTATACTGGATTTCAAAAGCGGTCCTTGTATAGTAATCCAGACCGCGCACCAGCGTAGGATCGATGACAAAGTCCACGCCGGAGGCTGTCAGCAGTTCCTGTACTTTTGCAAAATGTTCTTTACAGTCTTCGTCCAGACACTCTGCCAGTTTAGGGGCTCCGGCTGCCAATGCGTGGCATTTCTCATTTTTACAGTCCAATATGCGCATGGGATTCCGGTCAAAACGGGAACGGCAGTCTTCGCAGAGTTCCTCCAGATGAGGCCGGTAATAATCCTGCAGCTTCTGCCGATAGGCCGGACGGCATTCCGGACAGCCCACCGTATTGATCTTCAGTTGCAGATCTTTCAGCCCCAGTTTCTGTAAAATCTGCACAGCCAGCAGGATAATTTCCGCATCCGCGTTAGGACCCGGGGCTCCCAGCAGTTCCACGCCAAACTGGTGGAACTGACGCTGCCGGCCTGCCTGGGGCCGGTCATACCGGAACATGGGTCCGATATAGAACAGCTTGGCCGGATCCGGTTCCGCATACATTTTATGTTCAATGAACGCCCGCACGGCGGAAGCCGTATTTTCCGGACGCAGTGTGATGCTCCGTTTACCCCGGTCAATGAACGTGTACATTTCTTTTTCTACAACATCCGTCGTATCCCCGATGCCACGCTGGAATAATTCCGTGTGTTCAAATACCGGGGTACGGATTTCTTTAAAGCCAAAACACCTGCACAGGTCACGCAGGATTCCTTCCACGTAGCGCCAGGCGTCTACTTCTGACGGAAGGATATCTTTGGTGCCGCGCGGCACTGAAGTTAACACGCAGACTCCCCCTTCAATTGCAAAAGCTGCTATGATTTATAACCAAAATTCATGCCGGTTTTTTCGTAAAAGAAAACCTGCATAACAGCTTACCATATTTGGTAATTAACAAGCGATATATATTGTACCACTTTTCACGCAGGCTGACAATCATCTGCGTAAAAGTATGAATTTTTATAAAGAAAAACTGTTGCAACGATACTATGAAGACAGTTTAAAACCGTCTTTCGTTATTCCTGTCTTTCCCGTTCCATCTGTTCTTTCCGCTGCTGCACCATCTGGTCATCTGTGGGATCAGTCGTCAGGGTTGCGGCAATCTCCTCAATAGTCAGTTCCCCTTCCGTATCGTTCCCGTCATAATGCCACAATTCATCATACAACACACGGTACACAGCAGCCACCGGCATGGCAAAGAGCATGCCCAAAATACCGAAAAGTTTACCGCTGATCATTAAGGCCAGGAGGATTACGACCGGGTGAAGCTTAATCTTTTTCCCCATTACGGTAGGCTGCAACATCTGACTGTCTATGGTGTAATAGATAATATAAAAAACAGCCACGCACAATGCCGTATCCGGCGTCGTGGAAGTATAGGCAACGAAAATCGCCGGGATAGCGGAAATCATCGGCCCAATGACCGGAATGGTTTCTGCCAGCAAAGCGATAAGGCCAAAGACCAACGGATACGGAACACCCAAAATCAACAGTACAATGGTCACGGACAGCGCAGAAAGCATACTCATGATCCACAGCCCTTCCACATAGCCGCTGATGGCCACGCCGATCCGGGCCAGTACACGGCTGACCTTGGGACGGGCATCCGGCGTGAACAGGTCCGTAATCATCGTGCAGAGCTGCCGCCAGTCTTTCAGGAAATAAAAAGCCAGGAACGGCACTACGATCAGTCCTACCAGATTTGCTACCATCTGCACCGTAGAATTCAGCAGATTCCGTGCCACATTAGCCAGAAAACCCATGACAGCATTGATGGCATCTTCTAACAGACCTTCCAGACTGGACGGCAATACAGGCGCCCCTTCAGCCACCGGTTCTTTCAAGATACGCAGCAGGGATTCTCCCTCCATCTGCTTGGAATACTCCGGCAGTTTTGCCAGCAGCTCGTTCAACTGTTCAAACAGAGGCAGCACAACAAATGATATCACGATCAACCCAAAAATAGCGGAAGCAATAAACGCCAGAATGATGGCGACCACCCGTGACGGATGCATACCCGTTTTCCCCAGCTGCAAACGTACGAAAGCCCTGGACAAAGGGTACAGGGCAAAAGCCAGACCGATAGCCAGCAAAATCGGGAACAGGAAAGAGCTCATTGCGTAAAGTACTGCAGAAATCGCAAAGGCAATGAGGAACTTTATGATTGTATGCTGTTGTATGAAATGAATGTACGGATTTTTCATTTTACTGTAAAAACGGATTACGTTTCCTTTCCCACCCAACGTTAGTAGCGGGTCCATGACCCGGCAACAACATCATATCGTCTTTCAGAGGTAAAATCTTTTCTTTTATGGATTGCAGCAATTCTTCGTAGTTGCCCCCAGGCAGATCCGTCCGCCCGATGGACTCCGCAAAAATCGTATCACCGCAGAATACTGCGTCTTCCACTACATAACATACGCCCCCCGGCGTATGACCGGGAGTCGCCAGAACTTTAAACCGGAGACCTGCCGCTTCAAATTCATCGCCGTCTTTTACGATCACATCCGCTGCACCGTAATTTTTAGCCGGCCCGGGAAAGAACATCGAAGTGGAATGGGTCAGCCGATCCGCGTCCCCGGCCGCAATGTACACTTTGGCTTTCGTACCTTCCCGCACCTCTTTCAGCCCGCTGATGTGATCCGCGTGACCGTGTGTCAGCAGGATGGCATCGATGGTCAGGCCGTATTTTTTTACCACATCCATGATGCGGTCCCCGTCATCGCCCGGGTCCACCATAACGGCCTGCTTCGTTTCTTCATTTTCTGCAAGATAACAGTTTGTACAGAGAGGGCCCACTTCCATCAATCTGATTTTCATCGTTTCTTTCCTTTCCCGCCTTCCGCGACAACGCTTCCGGTAGTCAACCGTTCTACACTGTAAATCCCCTGGATCCGTTTGATCCGGCTCATAATGGTTTCCAACTGTCCGATATTGGTAATATCCAGGCCCAGATGAATCGTCGCCATCTTGTTTTTATCAGAATGGCTGCTGATATTATTGATATTGATTTTATTCTCGCTGATGGCCATCATAATGTCCACCATAATACCCGGCTTATCCGTTGCGATAATCACGATGTTCGCCTTATATACATCATCTGTGGCAACATCCCAGGTCACATCGATCAGGCGGCTCTGTTCCTCCGGATTATTGGACATGACATTGGGACAGTCCGTCCGGTGAACGGAGATGCCGCTGCCCCGGGTGATATAACCGATAACCGGATCCCCCGGCACCGGATTGCAGCACCGGGCCAGTTTGACCATGATACCGTCCTCGCCTTTCACCAGAATACCGTGACTGGACTTGGCCTTGGAAGTCCTGGGCTTCAGTTCCGCCAGCAATTGGGACAGATCTTTTTTGCTTTGCAGCTGCTTTTGCTGTTCCTGCTTGTAAATGTCCACCAGCCGGGACATGATAGCCGTCAGGGTCGTTCCCCCGTATCCCAGGGAAGCCAGCAGTCCGTCCACATCCGGCAGGCGCAGTTTCTCTGCCACGGATTTCAGTTTATCCTGACTGGCAAATTCTTTATGGTTATAGCCCAGCCGCTTGCATTCCTTTTCCAGCATGTCGCGGCCGCGCTCAATGTTCTCTTCCTTGCGTTCCTTTTTGAACCAGGACTTGATCTTATTGCGGGTATCGGATGAGCCGGCAATGTTGATCCAGTCACGGCTGGGACCGGAAGCCTGCTTGCTGGTAATGACTTCCACAATATCGCCGTTGGACAGTTTATAGTCCAACGGCACAATACGTCCGTTAACCTTGGCGCCAATACAACGGTTGCCTACATCCGTATGGATCCGGTACGCAAAGTCGATGGGCACGGAGCCAACCGGCAGGTCAATGACATCGCCCCGGGGGGTAAACACAAAGACTTCGTCTGCAAAGACATCCATTTTTACGGTATTGACAAAGTCTTTGGAATCGCTCATGTCATTGTGCCATTCCAGCAGCTGACGCAGCCAGGACAGTTTCTCCGCATAGCTTTTGTCCGACCCGGTAGCCGGATTGGAACCGCCGCTTTCCTTATACCTCCAGTGAGCGGCGATACCGAATTCACTGATACGATGCATCTCGAATGTACGAATCTGGATCTCCAGCGGCTGGCCGTTGGTAAAGGCCACGGTAGTATGCAACGACTGGTACATGTTGGACTTAGGTACCGCAACATAATCTTTGAACCGTCCCGGAATCGGGCGCCACAGCCCGTGCACAATCCCCAGCGTTCCGTAACAGTCCTTTACTGTATCCACCAGTACACGGATGGCCAGCAGGTCATAAATCTCATTCAGTTCTTTATGGTCCCGCATCATTTTTTTATAAATGCTGTAGAAATTTTTGGGACGACCCTGGATCTCACAACGGATATTAACCCTGTCCAGTTCCTGGCGCAGGGTCTCCATAGCGTCGTTGATCATGGCTTCCCGTTCTTTCCGTTTTGTCTTAACCTGCTCTACCAGATTGTAATACAGTTCCGGATCCCGATACCGGAAGGCCATGTCCTCCAGTTCCCACTTGATTGTATAAATACCCAGACGATTAGCCAGAGGCGCATAAATTTCCAGGGTTTCCTTGGAAATGGACTGCTGCTTGTGAACCGGCATGTATTTCATGGTCCGCATGTTGTGCAAACGGTCCGCCAGTTTAATGATAACCACCCGGATATCCTGGGCCATGGCCAGGAACATCTTACGGTAATTTTCGATCTGCCGCTCTTCTTTGGAAATATACTCAATTTTGCCCAGCTTGGTCACACCGTCTACCAGCATGGCTACTTTCGCGCCAAACATTTCCTTGAGTTGTTGAAGAGTAGTATCCGTATCCTCCACCACATCATGCAAAAACGCGGCAGCCAGCGTCTCCTCATCCATTTTCATCTGGGCGAGGATATTGGCAACCTGGATTGGATGAATAATATACGGCTCGCCGGAACGCCGCTTCTGATCTGCATGCATCTTAGCAGCAAAGTCATAGGCTTTTTTAACGAAGCCGATCTGCTTTTCATCAAGATAGGTTTTCAAAAACTCAAAGAATTCTTCAATGGTTACATTCTGGTTCTCTTTATCGGACATACTCTATTCCTTCCTTATCTGCGTTTACAAAACCGCCGGTTACCCACCGGCCCAGTAAACGCACAGGTCTCTCAGCGTTTCCGTAAGCTCTGGATCCTGGCGCCGGCTATCCGTAAACTGTTATGATACATTTCCAGCAGCGTATCTTTCTTTGCACACAATCCGATGTAGGTGGGAGACGCTTCCAATTGTTTGCGTTCCATACTTCCCATCATCAGATTATCTCCCTCGATCCGGAAAAAATCCAGTTCACGGAAAATACGCAAATCATGTTCCTTTAAACACAACTGATGCTTTTCAGCCTGATATTTCAACTGATCTATCTTGGCGACAGCCTGGGATTGCAACACCCGTTTAATTAACCGATAGGCATCGACCAGATGATTCCGGTCCGGATATTCCTCCTGAAGCCGTTTCTTTTGCATATATAAATCATCCATATTATACAGGATGTACAAAACCGTTCCACCATTCCCATATACAGGGAATTTGCCCCACTGGAAGATATTCTCTTCCGGCAATTCGTAAAAGATGATCTGCTTTTCGGAAGCCTCGCACTGTTCCCCGTAATACCGGATCTTTACGTTGGCACATGACGCAAGTTCTGCTTCTTCCTTGCTGTTTTGATTAATAAACACGGTAAACAGCTGCCCCGAATGCAGAAGCCGTGCCAGCACGGTTTCTTTAAATTCAGAATTCCTGCGGTAGTCATGCAGTTCCATATCCATGCGAAAAGCAACAATATCCAGATTGATGCTTTCCGTATTGTTAAAGAAATTGATGCGGGGCTTAAAGGCAATATCCGCCTGGGCATTATTGCAAAGACAAAACTGATACTGGGCGCCCTGCCACATAATACAGTGACAGGACCGGGAACCGATATCGGCAAAGAATCGCAGATGCGTCAGCTCCTGCCCAAACAGACGCGGATTATGCAGTTCCGCATTTCGAAGCATGAAGATTGGAACCGGATTCTCACATCCAAAGGGTTCCAGCAACTGCAGTTCATGTAAAAAGGACAGTGTCAGTTCTTCATGACGGTCCCACTCAACATCCACAGCCAGATGCGGCTGATAATCTTCCGGTTGCAGGCTGTTGCTGACCACGTCCGTAAAATGTTTTCTGAAATCTTCTATCTTATTGCTTTCCAGCGTCAGGCCCGCGGCCTGACTGTGACCTCCAAACTGTACCAGATCGGCGGAGCAGGCATCAATAGCGTCATACAGATCCAGCGGAGGGATGCTTCGGCAGGAGCCTTTGGCAATCTCCCCACTGATACTGATCAGAATAACCGGACGGTAATATTTATCTACCAATCTGGATGCCACAATACCGATTACTCCGGGATGCCAGCCTTTCTGGGCTTCTGAATCCCATTTCCCTGCCAGCACAATTGCCGGGCCGATGGAATCCTGTTTTGCCAGCAAAGCTTCCGCTTCCGTAAAAATCTGGCGGCTGATTTCCTGACGCACCGCATTTTCATCATTCAGGTTGTTCGCCATGCGTTCCGCCGCTTCTTCGTCCTTTGTAGTCAGAAGTTCTACAGCCAGCTGCGCATGCTCTAATCGCCCCACCGCATTCAATCGGGGCGCCAGAATAAATCCGATTTTTTCTGTAGTAATCGTTTCCCGGTAGCAGCGGCATACCTCCAGCAGTTTGCGCAAGCCTGTAAGGGATGTAGTTTCCATGGCTTTCATCCCCCGTTTTACCAGCGCCCTGTTTTCATCCTGCAACGGTACAATATCCGCCACCGTACCCAGGGCAACCAGTTCTGTATACTGTTCCCAGAACGGGGCCGCCGGGTTACGCAGCTTTTCCAACGCCTGACAGACCTTAAACGCCACACCCACGCCGGACAATCCTTTGAACGGATACATACAGTCCGCCTGCTTGGGATTGACGATAGCAAATGCCGCCGGCAACAGTTCCGGCGGGCGGTGATGGTCTGTAATAATAATATCCATTCCCCGCGGCGCTTCCGCCACTTCTTTTACTCCGCTGATGCCGCAGTCTACCGTAATTACCAGCGTAATGCCTTCCTCATACAAATACTGCAACGCTTCATTATTCAGGCCGTATCCTTCGCCCTCCCGTTTGGGAATATAGGTAGAAACATTCGCCTGTAATCCGGTCAAATACAAATACAGCAAAGAGCTGGCAGTTATGCCGTCCACGTCATAATCCCCATATACGGCAATCTTCTCGCGGCCCTCCACCGCCTGCAGGATCCGCTCTGCCGCCAGCCTCATATCTTTCATAAGAAAAGGATCATAGTACGTATCCTTTTTTCCAAATAAAAAATCCCTGATCCTGTTTTCTTCCCGCAGCCCCCGATTCCATAATATCCCTGCAGTGACCGGGGATATTTCCAGTTTCGCGGCCAGTGCTTTTATCTCTTCCTTATCATAGGTCTTTAAATCCCAATACTTGTATCGTTTCATCTCTGTTTACAAAATCCTCTCCGTACGCCCACCCTTCTTGCGGCCTTTGTGCCAAGATTCCTGTCTGTTATAGACTTGCTATTTTCTGCCAGGGTGAAGCAACTGATTTTTTTAAAACTTTTGCCTATTATATTATTGTATCTAAAAACACGTAATCTGTGAATAGTTTTTTCATATTTATTTTAAGGAGGCGCTGATTAAATGGAAAGACTGCGATATAAACCGCAGTCTTCCTCAAAATTCACTCTTTTTACCGATACAATTCACCGATCCGGTCATATTCCGGCATAAATTTCTCAAGGAAATAAGGCGTATATTTGGCTTCTCCTCCATGTTCCCACTCATTCAGAAAACCTATGAGAGTTTCCACTTTATTCGTCAGGGAACGAATTTCATTTCGGACTTCACCCGGCATAACAGTACCTTCCAGCAATTTTCGCATCGCATTCAGCCGGTCTGTCAGTTTTGCGCAGGAAGTCTTGCGTTCCGCAGGGGTCGGCGCCTTTGCATCAGGACCGTTCGGATACATGGATTCCATCAACCGTTCTACGTCATCGTAGATCCGGTCCAGTTCCATCATACATTCCGTTGATGCTTTCATTTTACTCAGTAAAACCTCCTGGGTGCCGACATAATCAATATGTGCATACCGTTCCCAGCCGTTGACCATTTTTACACGGGCCCAGTTCCCTTTCACTTCCAGAAGTCTGACCGGTTCCCCAAACCGATACGCTGCCACAGGGGCAATATTTGTGTTTGGCTCGTCCCGGATCCACACATTACGGCCGGTAATAAAATATGTCTGTCCAACCACCGCCTGCTGCCCCTTGGGAAATGCTTCTGCAGTCAGTCCATTCATAAACACTGTGACAAACAATGCCATTACCAGGATAATCTTTTTCATGTTATCCCTCCATCAGACAATCCATGTTATTGATATCAACGTTATTAACTATTCATAAACTAATATATTGTATTATACCATAAGCACCTGTTATTTTTGCATTGCATCCGCAAAATATTTTAGAACAGGTAATCCAAAGAGCCGTTCTACCGGTAACATGTCCATACAGCATACAGCTTTTCTTTTTGCTGCACAAAAAAAGACCATCCCATCAGGATGATCTTCTCACATTTATTACTATTTGGTGCCGCTGGCCGGAGTCGAACCGGCACGCCCGCAAAGGCGCTTGATTTTGAGTCAAGTGCGTCTGCCAATTCCGCCACAGCGGCACGTAAAAAACGGAACAAAACTATATTATCATTGGTGTTTCGGTTTGTCAATGGGTTTTTTACAATATGCTTCCGCTCTTCCGCAGCCGTTCCCACAAAAACGCAGCAGCAATAACACCCAGCAGCGCCGTTGTCCACTGGGGAATCCCCATGGAAACCTGCAGCAGATACTTTGCCTGCTGTGGCAGCCGGAACAGGTTGCACACGATACCCGTACAGGACCACAGCGTTACCGCTTTCAGCAATGGCGCAAACACATAATGCTTCCACCGTTTTTTCTGCTGTACTACAACGCAAAACACCAGATTTCCCAAAAACACCACCGCCACCATCGGCAATACGGGCAAATGCCCCTGTAAGAATGCGAAAACCGGAAGGAGCAGGCAGATAATTCCCGCATACAGGATCCCACTCCCCCATACTGCAAAGCACAGACAGAGGTTCACCACTAAACCGATCAGCAGCATGGATGCGATGGGCGGCAATGGCAGGAATACCCGCAGAGCCTGTACCACAACCGCGATGGCCAGACACAGCGCAGCCCGCACCAGCGCACGGTTACGTTGCGGATCTGTCATTTCGTCTGTTCCCGAATATACTCTTCAAAAGCCGTCTGCAACTGAAGGGTTACTTTACCCGGTTTGCCATCTGCCACCGGTCTCCGGTCAATTTTTGCTACCGGCATGATTTCGCAGCGATAACCGCACAGGAACGCTTCTTCCGCTTCCAGCGCAAATTCTTTAGTAAATGCTTTTTCGATTACCTGCATGTCCAGCGTCGCCGCCAGTTTTTCTTTAACCAGCTGCCGTGTCACATTTTGATGTACACTGCCAAGCTTCATGGGATACGTCCAAAGCAGTTCATCTTTCACAATCATAAACGCAGCTTCGGTTGCTTCCGTTATTTTTTCATCCCGCACAAACAACGCATCATAGCATTTCCCGATGCGGGCTTTGTTCTTCGCCAAAATTTCAGGCAGGCGGTTCAATGTATTCAGTTCACACTTGACTGCCCGTTCGTCCGGAACTGTAATCAGATTTACGCCGGTCTTTCTCTGTTCCGCCAACGCGTCCCGGTTCAGCGGCACAGCCTGCATGATCAGTTCCGGTTCACACTGTTCCGGAAAATCCAGATCATACGGTCCAATTCCACGGGTCACCTGCGTATAGAGCAGACCGTCAGTCACTTCAGCCGCTTCGATCATCCGGCTTGTAAATTCTACCATTTCTTCTACCATATAGAAGCCGGGGACCTTAATCTGCACCAGCGCGTTCAACAGGTTTTCCATATGCATTTCCGCATGCAGGGCCTTTCCATTATAGACGGGGACAATTTCATACACGCCGTCCCCGAACTGATGGCCCCGGTTAAAAGGATGCACATTGATTTCTTCTGCATCCACAATATCATTATTGATTAAAATCAGATTGGTTTTCATGTGAGCCTCCGTTATTACCACTTGCTGGGTATTCCTTCAATTTTATCTACATTCACCATGGATGCCATCATGGTGGCCAGCAGACGGTTTTTGTTGTCATACATCTCACCTACGATGACCATGGTAGTCCGGCCGTGATGTTTGATGTTGCTGATCATTCGCACTGTGCCGTCCATACTTACGTTACTGATGAAATCCATAGAAAAGTTTACAGTTACTACAGCTTCTCCGACAGAAGCGCCGGTCACTCCCAGTACGGAATCTGCCAGCGCCGTCAACACGCCGCCATGGGTTACATTCCGGTGGTTGGCATGCTTGTCATGTTCAATATGCAGGCTGACCTGGGCGCCACCGCAATAAATCTCATCAATGCTGATGTGGAAAAAATCCGACATAAAGCAATTGTGCTTATAAATTTCCCGGATGCGCGCGGGAACGTCCAGAAAATATCCCGTCTCCGGATCCCGCGGCAGGTTGGAAGGCGGAAATCCATTATGCTTCTGTTCCTGTTCTTTCATACTGCTTCTCTCCCATTCCCGAAACTGCTTAAAGCAGTCTTTCGTTTCATACTTTTTTAATCTTATTACGTTACGTCGCTTTTGTCAATTTATGATATAATTATGTAATGAAAGCCATAATACGTTATGCGTACTTTTTTATCTCATCTGTTATCTGAAGATGCAAACCGTTTTATAAAATTGTAAGGAGAACACATCACAATGAATCAATTTGTTTTATACGCCAATACCGAAAGCAACACCTCACCCAGTCCTTTTTTATTTTTCCCTCTTTCCTGCGACGACGGACACGGCGATTATAATCGCAGCTATGATAAAGGCTACGATGATTTCGATTACGCCGACTACTCCACCGGCAAAGAAGACAACAATTTCCGTACACAACAGAAGAAAAAGCGAAAATCTGAAAAGCAGATTATTGAAGATATTCTGAATCGCTGGGACTGATAAACCGCGCCATATTTTTTTAAAGTTAAAACGCCCGCACATACCCCTCCCCCGCGAAACTACGGCGGCATCCAGAAAAGTTGCTGTCGCCGCCTAAAGTTTCTCGATGGGGCAAGCCTTTCCGGGATATGCGCGGGCGTTTTCTCTATTTACAAATAAACACCTGTATCCGATTTTGCAGATACAGGTGTTTTCATGTTACGCAACTATTCTTTTCGCCAAACGCGCAACAATTTTATCCCACCACTGCCGCGCAGCGGTCGCACAGGTCCGGATGGGCTGCATTCTGTCCCACGCTCTCGCTGTAAGTCCAGCAGCGTTCACACTTATGACCGTCAGCCGGCTTTACGGTTACTTTCAGGTCATTGCGTCCGGTAGCTTCTTCACCTTCCGCGGCGCCTTCATGTACTTCCACCTGGGAAACAATGATCAGCGTAGGCAGGTCTTTTTCCACAGACTTCAGAATCTCCAGGGCTTCCCCTTCCGCATACAGCACTACTTTGGCCTCCAGGGAATTACCGATGGTCTTGTTCTGGCGATGGCCTTCCAGCACTTTTGTCACTTCACTACGGATCGCAATGAAATTATCGTATTTTGTTTCCAGCGCTTCATCCATGTACTCCGTCTTCACTTCCGGCCAGGGAAGCATTTGTACGGATTCCGGCGCATTGGCCGGTTTCTTCATGAACTGCCATACTTCTTCCATGGTAAAGCTCAGCACCGGGGACAGCATGACGATCAGATCGTTCAGAATCTCATACATGGCAGTCTGGGCACTGCGGCGGGCCGGATCATCCGGTTTGGATACATACAGACGATCCTTAATGATATCCAGATAGAAGCTGGACATTTCTACCGTGCAGAAATTATGAACGGCATGGAACAGCACATGGAAATCATATGCTTCATAGGCAGCTTCCACTTCTTTTTTCAGCTGCTGCAGACGCATCAGCGCCCACTGGTCCAGTTCCTGCATATCGGCAAAGGCCACTTTGTCCGTTGCATAATCAAAATCATTGGTGTTGCCCATAATGTAACGGATGGTATTGCGGATCTTGCGGTACGCATCCGACAGCTGTTTCAGAATCTCTTTGGAGATACGGATATCCTGCTTGTAATCGGCCGAGGCCACCCACAACCGGACGATATCCGCGCCATACTGCTTGATGATATCCTGAGGCGCAATCACGTTACCTACAGACTTGGACATCTTGCGGCCTTCGCCGTCTACTACATACCCGTGGGTCAGTACAGAATGATACGGTGCATGCCCGGTCACTGCCACAGATGTCAGCAGGGAAGACTGGAACCAGCCGCGATGCTGGTCGCTGCCTTCCAGATACATGGCGCAGGGCCATTCCAGTTCCGGACGTTTGGTCATGACACCCATATGGCTGGATCCGGAATCGAACCACACATCCATGATATCTTTTTCCTTGCGGAAATGGGTGTGACCGCACTTGGGGCATTTCGTCCCTTCCGGCAGCAGCTGGTCCGCTTCATATTTCCACCAGGCATCACTGCCCTCTTCTTCAAAAATATTGGCAATTTTTTCAATCGTCGCTTCATTAACCAACGGCTCGTTGCATTCTTCACAATAGAAGATGGGAATCGGTACGCCCCAGACGCGTTGACGGCTGATACACCAGTCGTGACGGTCTGCCACCATGTTATGGATACGGGGTTCGCCCCAGGCGGGAATCCATTTTACTTCATTATGAATCGCATGCAGGGCCGCATCGCGGAATCCGTCCACGGAAGCAAACCACTGCTCGGTAGCCCGGTAGATGATGGGGTTCTTGCAGCGCCAGCAATGGGCGTACTGGTGATGGATATTCTTTTTACCCAACAGGAATCCCAGTTCCGCCAGGTATTTCAGGATCGGTACATTGGCGTCAAACACAAACAGGCCTTTAAAGCGCTCGCCGGCTTCTGCCGTCATCTTGCCCTGTTCGTCTACGGGGCAGACAATAGGTACATTGTATTTCAGGCAGGTCAGGTAGTCCACGTCGCCGTGACCGCCGGCCGTATGTACACAGCCGGTACCGGTTTCCAGATCAACATAGTCTGCCAGACAAATCATGGATTTACGGTGATTGTATTCCGGAAACGGATGCTCACATTCCGCAAATTCCATTTCACGGCCCTTTACCGTGCCCAGCACGTTGCCCAGGGTCAGGCCTGCTTCCGCCGCTACATTATTGACCAGCTCGCTGGCCATGAACAACACTTCGTCGCCGTTTTCCACAAAGGAATACTCAAAATCAGGATGCAGCGTCACCGCCATGTTGCCGGGAATAGTCCAGGGCGTGGTGGTCCAGATTACAACATAAACCGGCCGGCCGTTCACGCCTTCCGGAGTCTTGCCATTGTCTTTGGTCAGAGGGAATTTGACATAAATGGTCGGTGTCTTCTGGTCTGCATATTCAATTTCCGCTTCCGCCAATGCGGTTTCGCAATGGGGGCACCAGTAAACCGGTTTCAATCCTTTATAAATGTAACCCTTGTTGGCCATGGCGCCAAATACGCGAATCTGCTCCGCTTCAAAAGAATGCTGCAGGGTCAGATAGGGATGATCCCAGTCGCCCAGCACGCCCAGCCGTTTGAATTCTTCCCGCTGGATATCCACAAACTCATGGGCGTAGGCATCACATTTTGCCCGCAGATCCAACGCCGTCATGCTGTGACGGTCCACACCCATAGCGTTGAGACAGGCATGTTCAATCGGCATGCCGTGCGTATCCCAGCCGGGAATATACGGAGTATCATAGCCCTTGGCATATTTATATTTAATGATGATATCTTTCAATACTTTATTCAGCGCATGCCCCATATGGATATGGCCGTTGGCATAAGGAGGTCCGTCATGGAGCACCCACTTGGTATGCCCTTCATGCAATTTCTGTTTCTTTTCATAAATCTTGTTTTCTTCCCAGAATTTTAAAAATTCCGGTTCACGTTTCGGCAGGTTTCCCCGCATTGGAAACTCGGTTTCCGGTAAATTCAGAGTTTTACTGTAATCCACTTTTTTCTCCTCCTGATTTGTTTCTGTGCAAGGAAAAAACTAATTTTCCCGTATAAAAAAACAAGCCTCGTCCAAAAAGGGACGAGACTATACTTAACCCGTGGTACCACCCTCATGACAGAAATCTTCTGCCACTCGTTCAGCGCGATAACGTGCGCCAATCCGTCCATGCTTACTATTTTGTTCAGCCGGCTGCTCCAAAGTGATATTCACACTGCCGAAATACTCGTCCGGGCTTCCACCCTCCCCGGTTCGCTTTACCTTTTCTGCAGGTTACTGTCTTTTTCTTAGCTATTATCAACTATGCTTTTATCCGACGCAATAGAACCGCGCCTGTAATGAAGCTATTTTACTACTTTTGATAAAGCGCGTCAATACCGCCCAGCTTAAATTTATGGATGCCGTATCCTTCCTGTGCCTGTAAATGAGACAGGTCGTTCAGACGGAATATGGCATGTTCCTTCCATTTATTGATACCCAGCACGGACAAACTGGAAGGCAGAATATCCACTGAAAAATTCAGACGGTTCACGTCCTCAATGTCCATCCCCAGCCAGTCGAAGATAATATTCTGTATCGTCCCCTTATGGGAGATGATGATCAGATTTTCCTTATCCCAGTCAGCCGCTTCATGCAGTCCGTCCACAGAACGCCGGAAAAACTCACGCCTTGTCTCTCCTCCGGGATAATTCCGGTGATCCAGTTCCTTTAACGTAGGAGGCGGACAGTAGATGCTCCTCGCTTCACTTTCCTTCAGTCCCGCTGCTTTTCCGTTATTCTTTTCCCGGAGGAACGCAAAGTCCTCTACTTTTTCTATGCCCAGTTTTTCTGCAAAGATAACCGCCGATTCATGGGCCCGTTTCAAATCGCTGCACAGAATCCGAAAGCGCGGCATCTTGCCCGAAAAATCCTTCGTCAGTTTTTCCGCGGCCGCCTCGATCTGCCGGCGCCCTTTATCTGTCAGGTTCGAATCCGTCCAGCCGCCGGTAAAATGCTCCGTATGGTGCGTCGCCTCACCGTGTCGTACAAGAATGATCATATCAGGATTCCTTATTCTCCTCCGGTTTCGGACTAACGGTCTGAGATTCCGTTTTATCAGTCTCCCCTGCGGATTCCGGCTTTGCATCGCTGCTTGGAGACTTTGCTTCCACTGATTTTTGCAGTTCGCTCAACGCGACACGCAGATCTGCGTTCTTACGCGGAAAACCATTCCGATTAAAGATTACGGAGTTGCGAGGTCTGAAACGCGAAAACAAAGGTCTGGGGGAGCTTTCTGCCACTTCATCGGAAACATTCCTATTTTCAGATTCTACGGATTCTTCCTTATTTCTTTTAACACTCTGCTCCACTACACGATCCGGTTCTATCGCTTCCTTCACCGGTTCCTGCTCTGTTTTTGAATCATTCTCTGTTTTCGCAATATCCTGCGGTGCAACGTCCTGCGTTTCAACATCACGTACAGGTTCCTCACGATTCTCCGTCACTTCAGTTTCAACACCTGCCACAACATCTTCTGTTTTAGCTGCAACATCTTCTGTTTTAGCTACTGCATCTTCTGTTTTGGCTGCCACATTTTCTGCTTTCGTTTCCAGAACCGGTTCCGCCTTTTTCACAGCCTGCAATTTGGCCTGTACCATTTGATCCACGGCAAAATCAGCGTCAAAATTCTCATACAACGCCAGTTGAGACTGAAGCAGGCTTTTAAATTGTTTGCTCTGGGAATTGGCCTTGTTGATCATTGTGCTGTAGGTATCTATGGCCGCCGCCGCTTTTGTTTCTGCCACAAAGACCATCTTCTGGCTCCGCTCGGTTGCCTCATGTATCATCGTACGGCTCTGTTCCGTAGCTTCCGAAATCATCTGGCGGGATTTCTGTGTCGCTTCCGCAATCATATCCTGAGACTGTTTCTGAGCCCTGGCAATCATTTCATTGGCCTTTTGCGTCGCTTTTGCCACGATATTCTGGGATTGCTGGTTTGCATCCGCCATCACCTGATTGGCATGAGCCGAAGCCTCTGCTGTCAGGGTACGGGCCTGCTCCCGGCTGTCTGCCAGTTGAGACTTACAACTGTCCTGCGCCGCCACTTTCATTTTAGCTACTTCAATTTCAGCAAGGCTCTTCATCTTTTCCACAAAAGACTGGGCCTCTTCCCGCAGCTTACTGGTGCTGGAATCCGTTTTGCTGCGCAGCCCCATCGCATAGGAGTCTGCGTCCGTACGGGTGGACTTTCCGTAATCGTCTGCTTCAGCCCGGGTCTTGACTGCATAGGCATCCGCCTGCTTCCGGACCTCCTCCGAATACGCCTCCGCCTCGGATTTCATGCGGGTGATTTCCGCTTCTGTATCAGCCCGCAGTTTATTACAAAATGCAGCAACTGTGTCCTTTTGCTTATTGCATGCCAGTTCCGTTTCTTTTGTAAGCACTTCCGCTTTCTGCTGACTGTTTTTCTTTACTTCATCCGCAGCTTCCTGTGCAACTACCAGCGTGCTCTGCATGGTGCTTTCCATCCGCTGATAATACTCCAGCTTGGCGCTGACCCGTTCTACAGAATCCTTTAATTCCACATTATCCTGATATAACCGTTCATATTCTTTGGATATCTGCAAAAAAAACTGGTTAACTTCGTCTGTGTCATAACCGCGAAAACTCTTGGAAAAAGTTTTCCCATTTAAGTCCAATGGTGTAAGCATATTTATTCCTCCTGCTATAATACTGAATAATCATTACCAGATTACATTGTCCAATCTGTATTGATAATCATGGCAGTGCCATGCAAATCTCATCACAACAGTTATATATATCGCTTCAGCGTAATCGCGCAGCGTCCTTTTTTCGTCGTACCGCGAATTTCGGAAAGTTCCACCCGGCCCCGTCCGCGAAACGACATTACATCGCCCTCTGCTACAGTTTGGGATGCGCTCTTTGCTTCTTTCCAGTTCAGCTTCACGTTTTGGCTTTTGATTTCCTCTGCCATCCGGGAACGGCTGATGCCATATCCCGCTGCCGCCACCGCATCCAGCCGCAAAGCTGCTACGGTAGCCGAAATAATTTTAACTTTTTCTTCCTTTTCCTTCAATTCCTCTCTGCCAATCTGCTGCAGACTCACATGGGCCGCACCGATTTGGCACAGATTGCTTTCAATATAGTTAGCAAACGATTTGTCCGCCACAAACTGGGCGCCTTCCGGCACCAGTACGATATCCCCCATGATTTCGCGCTCGCAGCCCATGCCCATGAACGCGCCCAAGATATCCCTGTGACCTAATGTATAATACCGCTTATCCCAGGAAACGAGATAGCAGACCAGTCCAAAATCCGGTGTACTGTAAAAATCCTCTGCCACAAACGTAATCCTGGATCTTTCCGCGTTGGCAAACCCGCCATCCGATTCCAGACGAATGCCTTCAAAATTTGCCGCCACGATTTCCGCCACATTTCTGCCATGGGGATCCAGAAACTCGCTGACCTTGTACCTGGCTGTTTTCCGGGCCGCTTCTGCCAGATCCACCAACCTCGCCGCCAGTTCTTCATCCCCGCTTGCTTTGAAGTAACGTAATATTTTATCTCTGTCTGCCATGCCTATTTGTTTCCCTTTAACTCTTCGCTTCGGTCCAGAACAGCCTGGACTGCGTTGTACAGAGCGCCGCGAACCGCACCGTTTTCCAGTGCTTTGATACCGGCGATGGTAGTACCGCCGGGCGATGTCACCATGTCGCGCAGTACAGCAGGATGCTCCCCGGTTTCCAGTACCATTTTACCCGAACCGGCAAACGTCTGAGCCGCCAGTTTGATGGCTGCCGCCCTGGGCAGTCCGGCCATCACGCCTGCATCCGCCAGCGCATCGATCATCACATATACATATCCCGGCCCGCAGCCTGAGACCGCCGTGACTGCTTCAATATCCTTTTCCTGAATCCGCAGCGTTTCTCCGCAGCAGCCAAAAATCTGCTCCGCTGTTTTCACCGCTTCTTCACTCACCCCGGTACCGGGCGCGATGGCCGTCATGCCGGCCCCCACTGCCAGCGGTGTGTTGGGCATGGTACGGATCACGGGATGCCCGTTGAATATCCCGGCAATCTTTTCAATCGTCACAGAACCCATGATGGAAAGGATGACTGCTTTTGCAGGAACAGCGGAAACCAGCGCGCCGCGAAGCACACTGTCCACCATCTGCGGTTTGATTGCCAATACGACCATGTCTGCATCTTTTACCGCTTCACAATTATCAACGAGTCCGGTTACGCCATACGTTTCGTGCAGATAATCCGCGCGTTCCTGCCGGTGTGCTCCCACAAAGATTGCCGCCGGATCCATCAGCCCGGCGCCGGTAATGCCTTTTATGATCGCCTCACCCATGGCGCCGCCGCCGATAAAAGCAAGTTTATGCAAATTCAGTTTTTCGGCCACGGGGATCCCCCTCTTTCTCCGTTATATACCTCGGCCTCTGCGTCAATATCCACATTACGGGGCGCACAGACCAGAATATTCGGTCCGATTGTCCGGACCGTACCGTTTAACGCGTAAATCGTTCCGCTGATAAAGTCTGTCATACGTTTTCGTACAGCAGGTTCCGTTGTTTCAAAGTTTACCACCACCGGCTGGTCGTTCCGCAGGAAATCTGCCACTTTTTGGGAATCATCAAAGCTGGTGGGTTCAATGACTACTACCCGGACCTCTGTCGTTGTCTTCATCTGAATTGTACGGTTTTCTTTTTTGCTTTTCCGCATCCGTGACAACAGACCCGGCTTTTTTCCTTTTGCTTCTTTATCTGCAGGAACAGATTCCGGTTCTTCTTTTGCTACCGGAACAGGAGCCTGGCGGACTGCTTTCGGGAAACCTCTCTTTGCCGGTTTTTCTACTACTTCTTCCTCTTCTTCGTCGTCCTCTTCCTCATCCATCTCACGGTTCGGATCATCCGGATCATATAAGCCTAACGCATCCGAAATACGTTCTAAAAATTTCTTTTTCCCCATGTTGCGTCTCCTTGTATATTTATGCTCAAATGTCATATTGCATGTGCTATGCTTACGATGTTGCTGCCGGGAACCCCGGGCCAGCATCCCTGTAGTACAGGTTGTTTCAGAATCAGTACCCTCGATTATTGTAATCCCTGGCACCAAACAGTGCAGTACCCACTCGCACCATGTTAGCCCCCTCTTCCACGGCAATCGCATAATCACTGGTCATACCCATGGAAAGGAAGTCGATATCCTTACGCTGCCGTTTCAACTTGCAAAAATAATCGTAACCCTGCCGGAACACAGAATGCAATACGGTTTGATCCGGTGTATTGGGCGCGATGACCATAATACCTCTTACCCTGATATGGGGAAACGAATCCAGCAACGGCAATACAGCCTCATAGTCTTCCGGCAAAAAACCGGTCTTTTGCGGTTCCCGAGCCACATTGATCTGCAGCAGCACATCCATGACTTTGCCCTGCTTCGCGGCTTCCTTTTCCAGCGCCCGCAACAAATGCTCGCTGTCCGCAGATTCGATCAGATCAAAAAATTCCACAGCCTGTTTTGCCTTATTGGTCTGCAGATGACCGATCAGGTGCCACTTTCCCGGATGTCCAATCTGTTGCTGTTTTTCCCGGGCTTCCTGAACCCGGTTCTCTCCGATATTCCCAACACCCAGCGACTGTATTTCCGTTACCACAGCTGCCGGATGATTTTTCGTGACGGCAACCAGACAAACCTCATCGCCGGTCTCTTTCCGCTCAGTACGTCGAGCCAATGCCGATGCAATCGTTTCCTTCACGTTATGCAGATTATCTGCCAACATAAAACAAACCCTCTTTTAAATCAATATTTCTGATTTTCGATTATCGAATTTAAATATATTAAAAATGTATCAAAAATCAACTTACATAAATGATAGAAATTATACCACATTAAAGCATAACAGAAAAGCAGATTTTCAGCAAGTAAAAATGAACTGTATCAGGCTCTGAAATCGAACCTTACAGGTGAACTGATACAACCCTGCGTTTCACTCTTTCCGGCACAGACAGACGCCCATGCGTCCCGTTTTTCCATTCTCATAACGGTAGGAGCAGAACAATTCAGGGTTATGGTTGGTGCAGACTCCGGCGGTTGAAATGTTAGAAAGAGCGACACCCGCTTCCATCAACTGCTGCCGGTTGACCTGCCAAAGGTCCAGCCAGTATTTCCCGTTACATTTTTCTGTAAAGCAGCTTGCGTATTCCTGCATTTGGATTCCCACAACGTCATCCACTTCATAACAGCAGTCACCGATGGAAGGACCGATGGCCGCCAGCAGATTTTCCGGCTGAACGCCAAAAGCCTTCTGCATGGCAGCCACCGTTTTCTTTGCAATCTGCGCTGCAGTTCCCCGCCAGCCTGCATGTGCCAGACCGATAGCTCCCGTTTTGGGATCTGCCAGCAGGACCGGAACGCAATCTGCATAAAACAACAGCAGAGGTACATCTGCCAGATTGGTGATCAGCGCATCCGTTTCCGGAATCGTATCGGCAAAAGACAACGCGCCGCTGCCAATCCTATCTTCCGTAATCACCTGCACATGGCTTCCATGTACCTGGGCACAGGTAGTAAACCGTTCCGGTTTTACACCGATCGCCGCAGCAAATTTTTGCCGGTTGCGAAGAACTTTTTGAGGATTGTCTCCTACATGCAGCGCCAGGTTCAGCGTACCGGGAACCATGTCGCTTTCCCCATGCAGCCGGCAAGAACAGGCGGTAGTAAAACCGGCCTGCTCAAAGCGGTCAAAGTATCCGAACCAGATATTATTATATGACGTCAACCTGAAATCGTTTTGCATTCATTTTCCTCATTTGGATTTAAATTTTAATTTTTTATTTGCAAATTCCACAACGTTTACAGCCTTCGAAACAGCCCGGCGTAAACTTTCCCTTTTGGGAATTTTCCATTTCTTTTAACAGGTATGCTTTGGTTACACCCATGTCCAGATGATCCCATGGAAGGATTGCCTCCGTCCGGATTTCACGGCAGGCCATCTCTTCCGTCTGTATCTGATGAAACTGAAAGGCTTCTTTCAATCCCGTCCGGTTTTCTGCCGCCCAAGCTAAAATGTTACCAATCTGTCGGTTTCCCCGAGCTAATACAGCCTGTAATACCGTCTCTTTCAACGACTCGGTAAGCAGGCGGATACGCCTGTCCTTTTTGAATCCGTTTTGCAGCATCTTAACTCTGCGTTTCAAAACTTTTATATCTTCCAGCGGCGACCACTGATACGGTGTAAATGGTTTGGGAATAAAAGCATTGACGGAAAGGATCAGGTCGCCTTTATGTCCCAGTTCGTCCATGCGGCTGCGCACACGGTGCACCAGTTCGATCATCTCATCAATGTCATCGTCAGCTTCTCCCGGAAGACCAATCATAAAATATAACTTGATGTTTGGCATCCCGGCTCGTGCAGCATACTCCATCGCCTGATAGATATGCTCTTCCGTAATTCCTTTATTGATAGCCGCACGCATCCGGACACTGCCCGCTTCCGGCGCTACCGTCATGGTACGCTGTCCGCTTCCGGCCAGTGCCTGCACCAGCGGCAGATCCAGCGAATCGGCCCGCAGGGATGCACAGGAAAAAGGAACCTGTTCTTCCGCCAATGTCGTGGTCAGCTTTTTCATTTCCGGATAATCGGACACCGCCGCGCCCATCAGTCCCACTTTGGCCGTCTGCTCCGGACGCTGCCGGATATCCTGCAACAGCAGATCCAGATTGCGGTTACGGGGTCTGCGGAAACAGTAGCCCGCCATGCAGAACCGGCAATGCCTCCCGCAGCCCCGGGCCACTTCCACAATAAACATGTTGGCAAATTCCGTATAAGGGGAAACGATAGCTGAAGTATGGGGATAGGCATCCAGATTTTTTACCCACTGTCGGCTGATTATCTCCGGTACTGTTTCCATCCGTTCCATGACAATCACAGAACCGGTCTCATCATATTGCGGCGCATAAAACTGCGGAACATACACGCCGGGCAGCTGTGCCGCTGCCATCAGCTTTTCCCTGCGCGCTTTCTTTTCCATACGAAGCTGTTCCAAAAGCCGCAGCAGTTTCGGCAGCGTCTCCTCCCCTTCGCCGATGACCACAAAATCCGCAAAATCTGCCAGCGGTTCCGGATTAAAAGTAGCGCAGGGACCGCCGATGATGACAAAGGGATCCTTTTCTCCCCGTTCTTCTGAGAGCAGTTTAATGTGCCCCATCTGCAGCTGAATCAGAAAATTAAGGTAATCCATCTCAAAGGAAAGGGTAGCACAGATATACGGAAAGTCTGCCAACGGGCGCTGGGTCTCCATGGAGAACAGGGCTGTTTTCGTTTTGGCATACTCTTCCCGTTTCTTTTCATCCGGAAGAAAAACTCGTTCGCACGCCCAGCCGTCCCGGTTCAGGATCTGGTACAAAATATGCAGGCCCAGATTGGACATTCCCAGGTGGTAAGTATTCGGGTATAAAAAAGCCACCGGGGTTCTTCGCCCCGGGGCAAATATCTGGGTTCCGATTTCTGTCGCAAGGATTTCTTTAATTTCTTTTTGCAGATTCCAGCTCAAACAACTGACCTCACTTCAATGCAACTATCCATAATTCCTGATGGCAAAGGAAAGACTTCGCAAATCCGAAACTGATTGCTCACGTATTCCCTTGCCGTCCGATTCGTGTACAAATCCTTATTTTGCTTTCAGCTTTTTCTCCAGCGCGTCGATGATGGTCTTCAACACTTTCAGCCGCGCGTAGTATTTGCTGTTGGCTTCCACAATAATCCAGGGCGCGTAGTCCGTATTGGTGCGGCCCAGCATTTCGTTGACAGCGTCTTCATATTCCGCCCACTTGGCCCGGTTGCGCCAGTCTTCGTCGGTAATCTTCCACAGTTTTTCCGGATTGTTCTCCCGTTCTTTGAACCGGCGGGCCTGTTCGTCCTTATCAATCTGGAGCCAGAATTTCAGGACGACCATATTGGCGTCCGCCCACTCTTTCTCCGTTTCGTTGATTTCGTCGTAAGCCCGGCGCCAATCCACGTCCGGCGTAATTTTTTCAATGCGTTCTACCATGACCCGCCCGTACCAGGTGCGATCAAACAGAGCAATATGTCCCGGTTCGGGAATGTTGAACCAGAAACGCCACATATAATGGAACAACCTTTCCACCTGATTGGGAGCAGAGTAAGGATGTACGCTGAAGTCCAAGGGGTCCAGCGCTTCCGCTACACGTTTGATGGCGCCGCCTTTGCCACCGGCGTCCCAACCTTCAAATGCGAGAATCGTGGCTATGCCTTTGTTGAACGCTTCCACCTGCAATTCCCGGAGCCGTTTCTGATATTCGTTCAGCTTCTCCTTATATTCGTCCTTGGAAACATCCTTGCTTAAATCCACTTTGCTGAGAATATCATACTTGCGCTTGCTGTCACTGACATTCGTGGACAGGCGCTGCGCTTCTTTATATGTGGTAAACGCCTTTACCGCTTTGTTGATGCCATCCACTACTGCATTGAAAATTTCGTATTCCGCCACGTCCACGTCATCCCCGCTGATCAGGTTCCAGGGAGCATTCTCCGTGTCGGTAGCCTTCAGCATCTCGTCATACCGTTTGTAGAACTTGTCATAGTTCCCTTCTTCGGTATAAATTTCATGGACAGGTTTCCAGGCCTTGCCCGTTTCCTTAATGATGGCTTTCTTATTTTTTTCCTGCTGCTTTTCCGAAACATGAACGAAGAATTTCAGCAGGCAATAATGTCCGTCTGCCAGCATCTTTTCAAACGCGTTGATCTGATCAAAAGTAACCCGGGTGGATTTTGCTTCATTCTTTACTTCAATATCATTTTTCAGGTAGTACCAGCTGTGACGGTAAACAAAGATATTCCCCGGAGGCGGAAGTCGTTTCCAAAACGTGGTAAAGAAAGGCTGCTGCCTCTCCTGCTCCGTAACTCTAGTGGAAGTGAAAACCCGGAATCCGCGGGCATCCATATACTGCATCATCTTCCCGACGATTTCGCTGCGGCGGGAATGACGCCAGCCTTCAAAGACCATGATCACCGGCATGCCTGCATCTCTTGCCGCACGCTGTGCTTTACCCAGTTCATAGCCCAGTTTCTCGTCCAACAGCTTTTTCAGATCTGATTTTTTCAATTTTGCATCGAGATTTACTTTGTTTAACATTAGAAAATATCCCCCTTCCAAGGCATGATAGCCCGGGGCTTATCCAGTATGACCTGTAAGCGGATGCCCCGTTTTACGTCCTGTTTATTTAAGCGGGGTTGAACACTTTGGCTCGTTCCCCCCATTTGTAACCCGATTTCATTTTCAGCCGGTTGTAAATTGCTTTGTCCGCTGGTTTGCAACCGTTGTCTGTTTTTCGCAATCTGTTCCGCTTCTTCCCGCGCAGCTTCAATCTCATGATGAGAAAAGGTTCCATCCGGTTTGCGCCACATGCTGTCCTCTTCCCGACAAATCACGTCGTGATCCTTCAAAACCACTGATCGGTCTTCCGGATCCGGCACAGTATCACGCGGCTCCGGCATTTGTCTTCCGCGTCCTCTTTCCGGAAACTGCGACTTCTGTCCAAAGACCGAATCCGACGACGGTGCGGTATCCGCTTCCTGCTGGTCTTTGGGAAGATCCGGCAGGTCTGGCGTATCAAAATCCGGAAGCTTCCTGTCCGGGAAAAAAATCCTGGCCTCCCGTTTCAACTGTCTCGCCAGTTCCTCTTCTTCCGAAAGGCGCTGCTCCTCCCGAATGGGAACAGCCGGAATATAATTTCGGTTAAAAAACATGGTAAAGCTCCTGAAACATTACCTGACAACTCTGACAATACGAATACCGTTGCCTAACACTTGCAACAACTCTGCTTCGCATCCTCTCATTACACTTCTTCCGGCGTGTCCGTCCCGGAAATAGCCTTTCGCATCTGGGTATCCGCGTTGATATTGTTCATACGGTAATAATCCATCACGCCCAGATTCCCCTGCCGCAATGCATCCGCCATGGCTTCCGGCACTTTGGCTTCCGCTTCCACGACCTTGGCCTTCATCTCCTGGGTGTAAGCTTTCATTTCCTGTTCCTTGGCAACTGCCATGGCACGACGCTGTTCCGCTTTCGCCTGGGCGATGCGTTTATCAGCTTCCGCCTGATCGGTCATCAGGGCCGCGCCAATGTTACGTCCCACGTCAACATCCGCAATATCAATGGACAGAATCTCAAAGGCAGTTCCTTCGTCCAGCCCTTTATCCAAAACCGTTTTGGAAATATGTTCCGGTGATTCCAGCACATCGGTGTGCATTTCTGAAGAACCTACCGTGGAAACGATGCCTTCCCCGACGCGGGCGATTACAGTCGCTTCCCCGGCGCCGCCAACCAGTCGTTCAATGTTGGCGCGCACGGTAACCCGCGCTTTAACCCGCAATTCGATACCGTTTTTCGCCACCGCGCCAACGACCGGCGTTTCAATGACTTTCGGGTTAACGCTCATCTGTACCGCTTCCAGCACGTCGCGGCCGGCCAGATCAATGGCGCAGGCCCGTTCAAAGGTAAGGTTAATGGCTGCCCGATGCGCTGCAATCAGGGCGTCGATGACCCGGTCCACGTTACCCCCTGCCAGGTAATGGGCTTCCAGTTGATCGGAATTTACATGAAGGCCTGCCTTGTTTGCCTTGATCAGAGGAAGTACGATTTTATCCGGCGGCACCCGGCGCAGCCGCATCCCCACTAGATTGAAAATGCTGATGCTGACGCCTGCGGATATGGCCGAAATCCAAAGTCCCACCGGCACAAACTGCAGAAAGATGAACACGCCGATTATAATCAGAAAAAGGCTGGCGCTGCCGCCCACGAATAATTTTGACATAATAATTCCTCCAATTTTTACTATCAGGAAAAGGCTTCGCAAAACCGTACACGTTTGCTCTTAATAAACAGGAATTCTTTAGCTATTATTATACTATGATATCAGCCCGGACGCCACAAAAAATGTCATTTTCCACATAGAATTCACGAATTTTTCCAAAAAAATAACAGTGCCTTTCGACACTGTTATTCGTTGTTTACTGTAATAAGTTTTTCACGATTGTATTGATGCGCTTGCCATCGGCCCGGCCCTGTACCCGGGGCATCACCGCTTTCATGACTTTCCCCATTTCTTTCGGACCTGTCGCGCCGACGGAAGCAATTGCTTCTTTAATAATCGCCGTCAATTCTTCATCGCTCATAGCTGCCGGCAGATACGCTTTCAGAATCTCCAGCTCCTTATTGGTCTGGTCGATTAAATCTTCGCGTTTGCCCTTGATGAATTCAGCCAGAGAGTCTTCCCGCATCTTGACTGCCTTCATGATTACAGCTAATACTTCATTTTCAGTAAGCTCTTCTTTGTTTTTTCCGTTGATTTCCGCATTGCGGATGTCGGACCGAACCATACGGATCACTTCGAGACGAAGCTTGCCCGCTTCTCTGTCCTTCATCGCCTGCTTCATATCAGCCAACAGTTTTTCTTTTGTGGTCATCCGACTCGCCTCCAATTACCTGGATTTACGTTTTCTGGCTGCTTCGGATTTTTTCTTACGCGCAACGCTGGGTTTTTCGTAGTGTTCGCGTTTTCTTACTTCGGAAAGAATGCCAGCCTTCTGGGTCGCACGTTTGAAACGGCGCAGCGCGCTTTCCAGGGACTCGCCCTTGCCAACTTTAACTTCTGCCATCTGATCTCCCTCCCTCCACACACTTAGGGAAGTGTTCCATTTATTTCATTACGCACAGGCGTCACAAAACACCTGCACACAATTTTACCAGTAGATTATATCGCAAATGGCAGAATCTGTCAACAAATCCGCACCGCAAAATTCCATTCTTTTCACAGTTTTTTATGAAAAACAGAAAAAGAAATCCCACGCAAAATTCCGGTGTCTTACCGCCAATCCGACTTACGGCAGCGGAATCATGCCACGGTATTTGATTATGATTCTTTCGGGAAGGGAGGCCAGCCCATGGCTTTCCCACCGATCAGATGGATGTGCAGGTGCTGTACGGTCTGTCCGCCGTCTTTCCCTGTGTTGATGATCAGGCGGAATCCGTCCTCTTTAATCCCAAGCTTTTCTGCAATCTCCGCCACTTTGCCCAGCATGTAACCAACCAATGCCGGTTCTGCTTTCATCACATTGTCCGCATGGGTTTTGGGTACTAAAAGCACGTGGACCGGGGCTGCCGGTTCCAAATCTTTGAATGCGATCATCTTGTCGTCTTCGTACACTTTGTTGGATGGGATTTCGCCTGCCGCGATTTTGCAAAAGATACAGTCACTCATAATAATGCCTCCTTTAAAATACTTCGTTAGGAAAAGAATTCGCAAAACCGTAAACGCTTGCTATTCCATGGATTCATGCGCCTGTGACATCGAAACCCGAAGTTGCGTTTACTGGGCAATCCGTCTCCCACTTCCTCACTCCGCCCGCTCAGCAAGCTTCGCGTTGCTCGCTCGTCAAACTGGGGCCCTTACGGGTTGCCCAGTAAACGTTCAAACGAAATGCTTCACTATGTTTTGCTCATTTCTTTTTCTTTCCTGCAACTACTTCAAATTATAAAATGATGCCTTTACACTTGTCAATTAAGGCTTCCGTGATTTTGACATCTATTATTTTACCGCATAAGTCCGGTTCGCCTTTAAATTCTACCCGGATGTAGTTTTCCGTTAAACCCTCTACACATCCGGTAGTTTTCTTGTCTGTTATTATCGGTTGTTCCACCAGCACCGCATGATTTGTTCCCACATTTTGTGTAAAATATGCCTTCTGCATTTCACGGTCCAGCTCTGCCAGTTTTTCCGCCCGGTGTTTCTTTACGGTTTCCGGAATCTGGTCCTGCCTTGCTGCCGCCGGTGTGCCTTTTCGTTTGGAGTACGGGAAGATGTGCATCTTGGCGAAGCCGCATTGTTTTACAAAATGGCAGGTTGCGGCAAAGTCGTTTTCCGTTTCGCCGGGAAAGCCCACGATGACATCTGTCGTAATCGCAACGCCGGGAACTTTGTTGCGAATCTGTTCCAACAGCGTTGCGAATCGCTTCGTATCATACGGGCGGTGCATATCTTTTAAAACCTTATCGCACCCGCTCTGCAGTGGCAGGTGCAGATGAGGACACAGGCGTTTGTCCTCTGCCATCAAATCCAGCAGACGCGGTTCCACTTCTACCGATTCTAGGGAACCCAGACGCAGGCGCTGCAAGTCCGGAACGGAAAGCGCTGCCCGGACCGCATCATATAATGTCGTTCCGTCTTTCATCTCTTTCCCGTAGCAGCCAAGATGAATACCGATCAGGACAATTTCCCTGTATCCCGCTTTCGTCAGGCGCTGCACTTCTTCTTTTATACTTTGCAGACTCCGGGAACGAATCGGTCCCCGTGCGTAGGGAATGATGCAGTAGGAGCAATACTGATTGCAGCCTTCCTGAATTTTCAGGTAGGCTCGTGTCTTGTCCGCTTCATTGCCCCCTGACATTTCCTCAAACTGCACGCCCTGTTCCCAGGGGCGTACTCCGTCGTCCACTGCAGAAGTGCGTAACTGTACAAATTGTTTTTGTACTATTGCCGGCTCATTGGAATCATCATCTGCCTTTATTCTTTCAGCCACAGAATCAGAAACCTCTGAAGCCCTTTTCATTGCCTGTTTTCTGTCCAGCGCCGCTTCCACCAGCGTCACGATTTTCGCCCGGTCCTGGGTGCCAATGATCAGGTCTACCCCGTCGATGGCTTTCACTTCCTCCGCGGCGGTCTGGGGATAGCAGCCCGTCACCACGATCAGCGCGTCATTCTCTTTGCGGATGGCCCGCCGGATCATCTGCCTTGACTTCTGCTGTCCCGTGTTGGTCACCACACAGGTATTTACCACATACACATCGGCCTCTTCCGTAAAATCGCAAACAATGTATCCCGCCTGCCGGAACAGTTCCTGCATGCTGGCCGTATCCGCCTGATTTACTTTGCAGCCCAATGTCATAAACGCAATTTTGTTCATTATATTATCTTTCCTGACTCTCAATCCATTTACAATGTTAAAATGTATTGCTGTCGCAATTCATATTGTATCTCAACGGAGTAGCCGCCGGCCAATCGAAAACTCTTTCCATTAGTAAGCTTTTTCCATCAGCAGTCCCACCCAGTCTTTGATGCGGGTCACTTCTTTCACACGCAGTCCAACTTTTTCTGCGGCTTCGGTTACGTCCTGCTGATAATCTTCAATGATACCGCTGGCGAAGAACAGTCCGCCATCCTTCAGCTTACCGGGAATATCCGGCAACAGCAGGATGATGATGTCCGCCAGGATATTGGCTACGATTACGTCGGCTTTGCCTTCCGTACCGTGAAGCAGGTCGCCCTGTTTTACTTCGATGCGGTCTGCCAGTCCGGCTTTTGCAATATTTTCCATTGCCGTCCGCACCGCAACTCCGTCTATATCCACTGCTTTGATACTTTTTGCGCCCAGCTTTGCCGCGGTCATGGCCAAAATGCCGCTGCCCGTTCCCACGTCAAACACCGTGGTGTCGGGATGAACCATTTTTTCCAAGGCTTCCAATACAAGAACCGTCGTCGGATGCGCCCCCGTTCCGAAAGCCATACCGGGATCCAGTTCCAGCACGATGTCCTCCGCTTCCGGTTCATAGCTTTCCCACGATGGTTTCACTACAATATGTTTCCCCACCCGCGTTACATGGAAATACTGCTTCCATTCATCCGACCAGTCCGTTTCACTGACTTTTCGGAACAACGTGGGCCCGATACGAAAGCGTCCAATCCGTTTTTCCACCGCAGTCAGTTCCGCTTCGATACGCTGCAGTCTTTTCTGCAGTTCTTCATCTTCCGGATAATACGCCGTTACCGTCACCACAGATAAATCCGTCTCTTCCGGCAGCGGGTCGCATAGTTCAAAAGGCAATGACTTGCGCACCGTTTCATACAGCACCGGGTCCTCTATGGCCACTCCGTTCCTGGCGCCGGCTTCCCGCAAGATTTCCGCCGTTACTTCTTCCGCTTCATGTTTCACTTTTATGCTGACTTCCAGCCACTGTTCCATATTCCTGTCCCCAAACTATTTCCGCTGTTACTTCTTCCGCTTCATGTTTCACTTTTATACTGACTTCCAGCTACAGTTTTCTATTCATATCCCCAGATTATCCGTTTCATACAAAATCGCCGCAGCAGCCACCAGCCCGGCCGTTTCTGTTCGCAAAATCCGCCGCCCCAGGCTTACCGCAATGCCGCCTGCTTCCTGCGCAGCTTTTACCTCTTCATTGGAAAGCCCGCCTTCCGGTCCGATAATCACGCCAATGCTCTTTGCATTTTTGTGAGCCTGCAACACTTCTTTCAGACTGATCCGGTTTTCGCTTTCATACGCAATCACCAGCAAATCCCAATTATCTTCCTGCAGAACCTGAGACAACTTCATAACCTCATGCACCGCCGGAATCACATCCCGTTTGCTCTGCTTGGCCGCTGCTTCCGCAATTTTCTGCCAGCGCTCTGTTTTCTTTCCCGCTTTGGAACGGTCCAGCACCACCACCGAATGATCCATGGCAAGCGGGAAAATTTCAACAACGCCAATCTCCACAGCCTTCTGTATAATCAACTCCATCTTCTCACCTTTGGCCAGACCCTGCAGCAGGGAGATCCGCACATCCGGCTCATGGGTCTCCCGCAGGATTTCTTTTGCCGAAACCGTCACTGTATTCATACTGACAGCCGTAATCTCCCCCACAAAGCTGATGCCGTCATCCGCTACCACCTGCAATTGATCTCCCGTACCCATACGCAGCACATCCATAATATGGTGGGCGTCCCTGCCGGTAATCTGCATTTCCTGTTTATAAGGCTTCGGAATGAAAAAACGATGCATACAAACCTCACTTAAAACTTCGTATGTCTTTTAATCAAATTAAACTACTCAATCTGTTTCTTCTTTTTCAACCATAAACTCCAGGGGACTTTATAGTTCGTTTTACGGTTTTCCTGCACATATTCATAGATCAAGGGCATCATCCTGGCTTTTTCCTCATAGAGAGGTACTTTATAGCTGTTGGATTTCTCGGTGTAAAGGGGATAACTGCTTCCCGCCATCGTCTGACGGATAACAATATCCTTCATCGGCACGCCCGGATTCCTCATCATATCGTAAATCATCATCATGATACCCGTGCGTCCCTTACCTGCATGACAGTGGAAATGCAGCCAGGCCTGACCCAGACCCATTCTGTTTACAAAGGATATAAAACCGTCGATATCTTTCGCCGGGGGCCAGATATGGTCCCGAATCGGAATCCTCAGGTATTTAAATCCTTCGCTTTCAACCAGTTCCTTTTCCGTCATAACGCTTTTAACATTGATTTCCATTCGGGCAATGGGCCTATTGCCTTTTCTGGTGTACGCCTGAATTGTTTTTCCAATCATTGCCCCAAAGCGCTTTGCTTCGTCAGCCTCAACCTCCGTAAGCGTCATTCCTTCATTTGCCCAGTTGTGAGACCCGTACCAGGAGAGGGGGATTCCATCGTTAACAAAAACATGGCTTTCCTGTCGCAAATCAACAACATATATGTCCTTGCCTTTAGCGCATTCCCGCAAGACAGAAGCAAGCCTCCTGAACTGTGGCCCCGAAAACTGCGCGCTGCCCGAAATACACAGTGTATCCAGCCCTTCTGTGGAAGGTTTAAAATCCGGATCAAATCTGTACTTGGGGTTCACTTTCTTAAATTGATACCGGTGATCCGCCAGCAGTCTCACATTGGCCAGTTTGCCATTCCAGCCGTTCAGTTTGTCCCTGTCTATCCTGACAAACGGTACTGCGGCTTCACCACAAGCTGTACATGCTACAGAAAACAGAAACGACACAAACAGGCACAGGATAACTGAACGAAGCAAAAAGACGCTCTTATTATGCAGCATACCGCCCCAACTGACGGTCATGGTGTCATGTTTTTCTTTCGTCCCGGCACAGAGCAGCGCCCGCTTTTTGTCTAACTGTGCAAAAATATCTGTTATAAACTGTGCCATAATATCCCCTTCGTTTTTAAGGAAACACTGATTCATTCGTCTGCACGCTGACAGGCGCTTTTTGTGACTGACTGCGTCAATGGCCCTCAACGCAGCTACAGGATGACGACAGGTTTAAAAATAATGCTTAGCTTATATTATATTTTATCACAAAATACGGTGCTTTGCACTGAACACAAAAAAGTACGGCCTGCATTCTTGCAAGCCGCACTAAAAGCCTTCTCTCTTTTTAACTTTTCCTCGGTTTCCTTACTTACACAAATCCGTGATCCTGTTCAGTTCCCTTACTTAATCAAACCGTTGCTCTCTTACTTAAACAAATCCTTGATCTTGTTCAGGAAGCTCTTCTCTTCCGGATTTATATTATCCTTGGCCACGTCGGCAAAATTACGCAGCACCGCTTTCTGACGTTCCGTCAGCTTCGTAGGCACCACAACCTTGATGCGCACCAGCTGGTCGCCCCGGCCGGTTCCCCGCAGCCGCGGAATCCCTTTGCCACGCAGACGCATCACCCGGCCCGGCTGCGTTCCTTCCGGAACCTTCATGACAACCTTGCCGTCCAGGGTAGGCACTTCTACCTCGGCGCCCAACGATGCCTGCACAATGTTAATAGGTACTTCGCAGTACACATCGTTGCCGTCCCGTTCAAAGAACTTGTGAGGTTTCACGAACAGGTACACGTACAAATCGCCATTCGGTCCTCCCTTGGGACCGGCCGCACCTTCGTTGGCTACACGTAAACGGGAACCGTCGGCCACGCCGGCCGGAACTTTCACCTTCAGGTTCTTCTGTTTTTTTACCGTTCCTGTACCGCGGCATTCATGGCAGGGGTCGGAAATGATCTTGCCTTCTCCATGGCATTTCGGGCAGGGCCGTACTGTCTGCATCTGCCCCAGCACGGTGTTCTGCACCACGCGGATCTGACCGGTACCGTGGCAGTCCGGACAGGTCTCCACTTTGGAACCGGGTTCCGCGCAATTGCCGTGGCAATGCTCGCAGGTCTCATCCCGGTACAGGGAAATTTCTTTTTCTACGCCGAAGGCCGCTTCCTCAAAGGTCAGATTTAGATCAAAGCGCAAATCACTGCCCCGCTGCGGACCTTTGTCAGCCTGGCTGCCCCGGCGTCCGCCGGCGCCGCCGAAGAACATATCGAAAATGTCCTCCATGCCGTTGCCGAAACCGCCAGCACCAAAGCCGCCAAACCCTTCAAACCCGCCAAAGCCGCCGGCGCCACCCGCGCCGCCGTTTTCAAAGGCCGCCATGCCGAACTGGTCATACTGGGCACGCTTCTGATCATCCGAAAGGACACTGTACGCTTCGCTGCATTCCTTGAACTTTTCAGCAGCTTCCGGATTATCCTTGTTCAAATCAGGATGGTACTTGCGTGCCAGCTTTCGATATGCTTTTTTGATATCATCGGTGCTGGCGTCTTTGGAAACGCCAAGCACCTCATAAAAATCTCTTTTTTCAGCCATTGTTTCATCCCATCCCGCTGATTTTATTTCTTATCGTCAACAACTTCCGCGTCAACCACATCGTCGTCGGCTTTTTTGCTTTCGCCTGCGTCCTGCGCACCGGTTGCACCGGCAGCCCCTGCATCTCCCTTGTTGGCTTCCGCCTGCTTGTACAGTTCGGCGGACAGTTCATACAACGGTTTGGTCAGTGCTTCGGTGGAAGCTTTGATCTTTTCATTGTCGTCGCCCTTCAGATCTGCCTTCAGGGTATCCATTGCGGATTTTACTTTGGCGATCAGGTCGTCCTTGCCTTTGCCTTCCATATCTTTGATGGTCTTTTCCGCCTGGTAGATCAGGGAGTCGGCCTGGTTGCGAACCTCTACGCCTTCCTTGCGTTTCTTGTCCGCTTCCGCGTTGGCTTCCGCTTCTTTTACCATGCGGTCTACTTCGTCCTTACTCAGCGTACCGGAAGAAGTGATGGTAATCTTCTGTTCCTTGCCGGTGCCCAGATCCTTGGCGCTTACGTTTACGATACCGTTGGCATCGATATCGAACGCAACTTCAATCTTCGGAACTCCGCGGGGAGCTGCCGGGATGCCGCCCAGCTCGAAACGGCCCAGGGTCTTGTTGTCTGCCGCCATATCGCGTTCGCCCTGCAGCACATGGATATCAACGGAAGGCTGGTTATCCGTAGCTGTAGAGAATACCTGCTTCCGAGAAGTCGGGATGGTGGTGTTGCGGTCGATGATGCGGGTGAACACACCGCCCAGGGTTTCAATGCCCAGAGACAGCGGCGTTACATCCAGCAACAGTACGTCTTTTACTTCGCCTGCCAGTACGCCGGCCTGGATAGCCGCGCCGATGGCTACGCATTCGTCCGGGTTTACGTTGCGGGTAGGCTCTTTGCCCATCACCCGTTTGATGGCTTCCTGTACCGCCGGGATACGGGAAGAACCGCCAACCAGGATTACTTTGTTGATATCGCTGGCGGACAGACCTGCATCGCTCAGTGCCCGTTTGGTCGGTCCAATGGTCCGTTCTACCAGATCCGCCGTCATTTCTTCGAATTTGGCGCGAGTCAGGTTCATATCCAGATGTTTCGGACCGTCAGCGCCAGCCGTGATGAACGGCAGGTTAATGTTGGTGGTTACCATGCTGGACAGTTCGATCTTGGCCTTTTCCGCTGCTTCGCGCAGACGCTGCATTGCCATCTTGTCGTTGGACAGGTCGATGCCGTTTTCTTTCTTGAATTCCGCAACCATCCAGTTCATGATGCGGTCGTCGAAATCGTCGCCGCCCAGATGGGTATCGCCGTTAGTCGCTTTTACTTCGAATACGCCGTCTCCCAGTTCCAGGATGCTGACATCGAAGGTACCGCCGCCCAGGTCATACACCAGGATGGTATGGTCGTCTGTCTTGTCGATGCCGTAAGCCAGGGAAGCCGCCGTCGGTTCGTTGATGATACGCAGTACTTCCAAGCCCGCAATCTTGCCTGCATCTTTGGTAGCCTGACGCTGGGAATCAGAGAAATAAGCCGGAACGGTGATAACCGCCTGGGTTACGGTTTCTCCCAGATATTTTTCCGCGTCCGCTTTCAGCTTCTGCAGGATCATAGCGGAAATTTCTTCCGGGGAGAACTTCTTGTCACCGATTTCCACGCGGTAACCGGCTTCGCCCATGTGCCGTTTAATGGAACTTACGGTACGGGCCGGATTGGAAATCGCCTGACGTTTTGCCATCTGACCAACCAGACGCTGGTCGTCTTTCGTGAAACCAACTACAGAAGGAGTCAGGCGGCTGCCTTCCGGGTTCGTGATAACGGTGGGTTCGCCACCTTCCATTACTGCAACAACAGAGTTCGTAGTACCTAAGTCAATACCAATTACTTTAGACATGATGTATTCCTCCTTAAATTTTAAACTGAATTAATAAAACACTTTATAAATCTTTGAACCTTGCGGTTCATAACTTAAACTTTTCTTGCGTCGCCGGCGTCTACTCTTCTTATTCAGCACCTGCACCCGCTTTTGCTTAAATCCGTTAACCGTTACTCGTTGCTGATGACGCGCACTTTGCTGTGGCGCACCACTTTGTCGTGGAGCTGGTAGCCTTTTTCAAAAACCATGTCAATGGTCTCGTCTTCCATCTCCGGGTTCTGCCCCCGCATCACCGCTTCGTGGAAATTGGGGTTAAACTTTTCACCCTGGGCGGGGATTTCCTTCACGCCCAAGTCTTCCAAAGTTTTTACGAACTGCTTCTGGATGCCGGCCATGCCGTCCACCACACTCTGTACGTCCGTCGCGTTTTCCGCCGCGGCTTCCGCCCGTTCGAAGTTATCCAGAATCTGTAAAAACTTGTTGACCACGCTGATGGTCACATACGTAGCCAGCTCTTCCCGCTCCGCTGTGTTGCGGCGGCGGAAATTATCGAAATCCGCCTGGAGGCGCAGCAGCCGGTTTTTGGTTTCCGTCGCTTCTTCCTCTTTTGTTTTCAGCAGAGCCGCCGTGGCTGTCAGTTTCGCCTGTACATCTTCCAGGGTTTCTTCTGCGGTTTCCTCCGGTTTTGCTTCTTCTGCAGCATTTCCGGCCGTCCCTTCCCCGTTTCCGGTTCCCGGGGCTTCCGCCTCTTCCGGCGCGCTTCCGGTTACGGTTTCTTCTCCAGCCTGCACGTTTTCGTTCAAATTCGGATCAACCTCTTCCCGGATTTCTTCATTCTTCCTCTTAAACAACACGGTTCCTCCTTTTGGGTTTCTTTCTGTTCAAACAATCTATAGTAAATGATGATTTCTTACGAAACGTTCTCCCGCAATCCGTCCGCGCTTCCTGATTTATTTTTACAATTTCTTCGGAAGCAGGTGCAGTTGGGAAATCACTTCGGGTCTTTCAATATGGTTTCCAGATACTTGTGCAGATAATTCATCACCGCGATGACCTTGCGGTATTCCATCCGGGTCGGCCCCAGCACCGCCATGGTCCCTACGATCTGTCCGTTCAGTCGGTAAGTGGCCTGCACCATGCTGCAGTCCTTGATGCCGGTGAACTTGTTCTCGCTGCCGATGGTCACCTTCAGTCCGGAATCATCCCCGGCGTTCAGGATATCCTTCACCACTTTTTCCTCTTCCAGAATCCCCAGCAGGTTTTTCACCCTGCCCACATCCTGGAATTCCGGCTGGTTCAGCAGCTGCTTGGCGCCGCCCAGGAACACTTTCTGCTCGCTGTTCTTCGCGGCGATGTTGCTGATGGCTTTCTTCAGGGAAGCCAGCATCACTTCATCCTCGGATACGGCGGAGTACACTTCCTGGAGCAAATCGCCGGTAATTTCCGTGAGCCTTCTGCCTTCCAGCAGATTACTCATCTTGCCGGACAGGTAATCCATTTCGGCGCTGCTCATCCCCGCCGGGATATCGATCAGCCCGTTATCCATGGCTCCGTCATCCGTAACGATGCACATAATCGCCTGGGTATCGCTCAGGGGTAAAAACTTCAGGTACTTGAACCGGGCCGTAGATTTTTTATTGGCCAGCACCAGCGAAACATTCTGGGTCATGCGGGACAAAATCTTGGCAGTGGATTTAAAAATGTCATCCATGTTACGGATGCGTTCTTTATACCAGCTGTTAATCAGTGCCCTGTCATTTTCCGTCAGCACTCCGGGTTCTTCCTTCATGGAATCCACCATGGAATCCACATACAGACGGTACGCCTGCGCAGAAGGAACACGTCCTGCCGAGGTATGAGGCTGCTCAAGGTAACCTAACAGTTCCAGATCGCTCATCTCGTTACGGATGGTGGCCGGACTCAATCCCAGATTATGTTTGCGGGCAATGGTTCGCGAACCCACCGGTTCCGCAGTTTCAATGTAGTCTTCGATGATGATCTGCAGGATTTTCCGTTTACGGTCGTTTAACATAATCCCACCTCATCTTTGTTCAGGAGGCTTTTGCTGCAGGCCTCCTTCGTGTTTCTGTTTTTGTTAGCACTCACGTACACAGAGTGCTAACATCTTTCACAATGTAAGAATAGCACCCTTTGCCAACAATGTCAATAGTCAAAAAGTAAAATTTTTATTTTTTCCGCACAATTCACACAAACTTCAAAATTAAAAAGAGCCGTTACACTCTTTTCAGTGAACGACTCCCGATGGTTATGAAGTAAGAAAACACGAATCAATTCAAATGTGCCGACCGATGCTGTTTAAACGCCGGCCGGGTAACTACTACCCGCCAAGTGGAAATGAAACTTGCAAAAGACGGTTGACACAATCAATCAACTGCATCCACTTCCCTCCATGCAGCTCATATAAATTTTTCAAACACGCGGTTACCGAACCTCATGCCATAAGTTGTCAGCCGCAGCTTTCCATCTTCGCACTCTGCCAGTTTTTTATCCAGCAGCGTTTGGATTTCCTTTCCATAATAGTTCATTATGTTTATATCAAACCGTTTTTCCATTTTGTTTATATCTGCGCCTTCCGTCATACGAAGACCCATAATCATCGCTTCGCTGATCTGGATTCTGCGGTCAAGGGGTTCCGTTTGCCACAGACCTCTGTACTCGTTGACAGAATTGACAGAAGAGTGTAAAAGGTCAGTTACTCCTTTCTTTTCCTTTTCTGCAGAAAGCACAGGAACAGAAGAAGTATCCTTCCCGTTCATTGTATTATCATCGTTTTGCGGTACAGGCCCTTCCTTCCTCCAGCCTTTTATATATTCCTGCACATCTGCCGTATTCGTCCGCCGTTCTTTTCCGTTAAAGGTACAGGCGCCCACCCCGAAGGCCGCGTAAGGTTCATAATGCCAGTACACAATATTATGAAGAGACTCCTGGCCGGGTTTCGCGTAATTGGATATTTCATAGCGTCGCAGACCTGCCTGCGCCAAAATCTCCGTGGTCATCTCATACATTAAATAAGAAATGTCTTCATCCGGCAAAGTAACCCGTCCTGACGTAACCAACCGTTCCATCGGCGTTCCTTCTTCCAGAATCAGACTGTACGCAGAAATGTGCGACAGGTTCATCTGCAAAATCTGATTCATTGTGTCGCGGAAAGACTCCACCGTCTGGCAGGGAATGCCGGACATCAGATCCGCGTTGACACGTTGGAAGCCTGCCAGCTTTGCTTCTTCAATCGCGCGCAACGCCTCTTCCGCCGAATGGATCCGCCCCAGCGCCCGCAATTCGTTATTCTGCAGAGACTGCACCCCTAAGCTGATCCGGTCAAAGCCTATCTCACGCAATGCTTTCAGTTTTTCAGCATTTACTGTTCCGGGATTGGCTTCAATGGTTGCTTCCGCCGGTTCCTTCCACCAGCCGTACTCTTTCAGGCAGGCAACAATATTTTGAATTTGTCCCACGGAAAGAACCGTCGGCGTCCCTCCCCCGAAATACACCGTCGCATTTTCTGCAACAGGCAGCTCACGCTGTAAGGAACGAATTTTTATTTCCCTGCAGAGCGCTTCCACATATTGCTGCCGCACGGTTTCCGTGAACCCGGCATAGGACGGAAAATCACAGTATAAACATTTTTGTAAACAAAAAGGGGTATGAACATATACCCCTTGGAATTGTTCCCACCGTTCCATCATATTGATCACTTACACTTTCACCACGCTGCCGGAGGAAAAAAGGCTCAGCCCATGCGCCGCAGCATACTGATCCACGCAGGCAGTGTCCTCCATCAGCATTGCAACTTTCCTGATTCAGAATGACCTACCAGCTGCATCAGGATTCATTTTTTAATAATAGAACTTTATTCCTTCTTCAAGGCATATAATAATTGGTCAGGAAATACGTTCTTTCCCAATCAACAATTTGCGCGAAAAAAAATATTAAAACTCAATTTAATTATACCATATATCAGTATAAACGTAATCAATAATCAATCATTTACAGATTCACCTCGCCACGCCACTACTTATGCAGGTTTCTGTAGTTTTACATTTTTTATCCAATTTCACGGCAACTTGCCGGGCGACATTGCATCCGGTCAGTTTAGTGACCGGAAAATTTTCGTCAGGCCAGTGATGGCGCAGGTTTAGAGCCTGCTCTCTGTTATAAATATAGGCAGACTATTTGTTTGTCTCTTTGTAACTTAACCTGCCAGCATTCTGTTGTTTGTTCGAGAGAGCTGCCACTACGCCGATCCGCAAAATCCGGCCAAAAGAGACAACACAAAAATCACCGGACGCTTTTGACACGCCCGGTGGCTTTTGACCGCAACTCCTTACTTTACGACTCTTGCTGTACAAACAATTCCATTTCCTGCTGCAGCAGGCGAAACACATTGGCAACTAAATACCCATCGGCGACCGCATGATTCAGGCGTACGGTCATCGGCATTAACAGCCTTCCGTTTTCCCTGCGATATTTTCCCCAGTTGACAATAGGCGCGAAGAACAAATACCCGTCCGGCAATTCAACATGCAGCGAATCATAGGAAAGCCACGGAATACAGGAAGCATCAAACCAGTTCGGATGATGTTCCAAATCCAGTCCGTAGTCCCGTGTCTTCTTTGCCTGTTCTACATCCTGAAGTGCATTGGAATAAAACGCCGCGTAATCCCCACAGTATTCTGTGTAAACCAGCGTGAAGGTTTCCGTATCGTCATGGAAAACATACTGTGTTGGATTGATTACATCATAGCAGACCAGTTCTTCTGTCTGCCAGAGATAACCCATTCTGTAATCCTCTCTCGAGTTCATCACTTTTGTGAGGATGTAAAGGAAATTGATATAAAATTTTGTCTTCGTTTTTTGGGAATACTCCACGAAATCGGTGACATCAATCCGGGCTGTCATCGATGTAGAACATTTGCAGTCTTCGGAAAAATGACGAAAAACGCCTTTCCGGTAATACGATTCCCTGTCGATTGTTCTGTAGTTCATGTTACCATTCTTTCCTTTTCTTCTTGCAGTTACAAGATTATTATACAAAAAAAGACCGGTACCTGAAATACCGGCCTTGTTTACTGAAACTAACTAAACTGTCATGTCAGTCCTTCACATACGTGCAGACCTTGCCCGGATTCAAAAGACCTTTCGGATCAAATACCGCCTTGATGCCCTGCATCAGCTGCATCACATCACTGCCTACATAGTCCTCCAGACGCCGGACGGAAACAGCTCCGATACCATGTTCTCCGGAGATCAGGGCGTTCATTCCCTTGCCTTTCGCATAAATCAGATCCAGGAACTTATCGGAACGGGTGCGGAACTCCTGTTCCTCCATGCCATTAGCACAGAGTTTGATATGGATGTTGCCGTCCCCGGCATGTCCGTAGGTATTAATATCCAGACCTACCTCATCTGCCAAGCTCTGTGCATATTCCACAATCTCTGCGATGTAGCTGATTGGAACCACGATGTCGCATTCCTCCACCTTGTCATAGGTTTCGAGGATAGCCTCCGGCACGGCCCTGCGCATATCCCAGGCCGCTTTCATCGCATTGGCGTTATCAAACACGAGCACATCCAGCGCACCGCCTTCCAGCATAACCTCAGCGGCCGCCTCCATGGTCTCTTCCATCTCCTCTTCCCGGCGGCAATCAAAGGTAGTGAGAAGATATGCTCCCACGTTTGTCCCCTCACTCACGGCAGGATAGACCACCTTTTCCGTGAATTTCTCCGCCCGTTCTACATTGGAACGGGGCATAAATTCCAGAGACTGGGGATCCAGCCCGGAATGCTTGACCACAGGCACGCAACGGATACAGGCCTCCAGATCCTCAAACATTCCCAGAAGGGAAACCTGGAATTTTGGCTGGGGGATGAGTTTCAGTCCAATTTCCGTGATGATTCCCAATGTCCCTTCAGAACCAATCAGCAGATGCAGGAGGGAATACCCGGAACTGTTTTTGCTGGGTTCACCGCCCAGCTTCACTACACGGCCGTCGGGAAGCACCACCGTCATGGTGCGGACATATTCACGGGTGCAGCCGTATTTCACGGCACGCATCCCACCGGCGTTGGTGGCCACGTTTCCACCCACCGCAGCAAACCGTTGGCCGGGGTCAGGCGGATAGAACATGCCGCGTTCCGTGCAGGCGGCAGTCAGGTCAGCCAACAGGACGCCGGCTTCAATGTGAACAAGGCCATTGTCCAAATCCCAGCGCAGAATATGATTCATCTTCGTCGTATCAATGACCACACCGCCGCAGATGGGCGCACATCCGCCGCTGAGCCCGGTTCCGGCTCCGCGGGGAATGATGGGGATGTTATTCTCGTACAGAATTTTGCAGGCTTTTGAGACCTCCTCCGTGGATCGCGCCATCACTACAGCCTCCGGCATACGGAAACCGGCGGACACCATCTCATCGTGGGCATAGTCTTCGCTGATCTGGTCCCCGGTCAGGACGCTTTCGGGGAGCACGGCGGTAAGTTGTGCAAGTACTTCAGGGGTAAGGGATTGAAAAGACATAATATCCTCCTTTTAATCAAAGAATGATTATCTTTGCGTAAAGATGTAATACTATATTTTTGTTCAAATTTCATAGTAATTTCCATCTTAAAATCATTTTTATTTTATCACACTCTAATTCTATTACGCAACAACCTTCTGAAAATATATAAAATTTAACGCAAGTTACTCCTCTACGCTATTCTTCCTTTTTCCCCAGCTTATTCAACGAGATATGAAGATTGATCGCCGCGCAGGAAAGCGCGGTCAACGCGAGCCAAAGAACGAACAGATCTACGATAACCTTCTTATCTTTTATATCATATTTCTTGCTCTGCTTATCCATTCCCTTACTCCCCTTTCTGCAGAACTGCCGCATTTTATTACGTTATTAGCAACTGTCCCGTCTACCTTCATTATAAAAAACAGCTGCAGAAAATAACTCCACAGCTGTTTCGCTCACTATGAATGATGAATCCTGAAATATATCGGATAAAACAATCCACGTTAATCCGCGTTATTTCCAATCGTCAAACGCATACATGCAATCATTTCTCATAAAAGCCATTGCTATCATCCTTTTCGCTTCTTGTCTTTATATAATGATTCAGTTTGCCTGCATTATCATATTGAAGCATCTGAATACAGAATTACTTTAATTGCTTTTTAATCTCCTCCACTATGGTTATGTCAGCCGGAAGCCATTCAACATCAAAGAGTGTATCTTTTGTAAGCCACCGGGCTTCTTCCGCTTCCAACAATTTCAGTTCACCTTCTGCAACCTCACACCAAAAACAATCCATGGACAAATGGAATGCAGGATAATCATATTCAATTGTGGTAATCAAATCTCCTACTGTAATCTTTGTTTCCAGTTCTTCCCGGATTTCCCTGACAAGCGCCTGCTGCGGAGTTTCTCCTTCTTCGATCTTTCCGCCGGGAAATTCCCACTGGCCTTTAAAATCGCCATAGCCCCTTGCCGTAGCAAATATTTTCTTCTTTTCACAAATAGAATCGCATATTACTGCAGCAACAACTCTTATTGTTTTCATGTGTGTTTTCTTATATAAACAAGACAGATTCATCCAGATTGACGCTGATGGATTTTTAATAATTATATCATTAAAAACTTTGCGAAGTAAAACTGCAGCTGCATTTTTCAGCGCGTCTTTTCAGAAACAAACGGCTTTGCGGGTCTTCCTTTACGCATAATGAAAAACCGGTACACAAAGTAACTTTTCTTTGCATCCTGAGCCAACCTCGCAATATAATCCGTTTTGGGTTTCATGGCTTCTGTATAGGAATTTCCGTTCAGCAGCGATTCGGACAACAGTCGCGCCGACGTTACTGCCAGTTCGATTCCTGCCCCGGAGGATGCTGCAATCAGACCGGCAGCATCTCCCACAAAACAGGTTTGCCTGCCGTATTCCAACAACGTGTCGTCTCCCGTGGGGATGGCTGCTCCGCGCACACAACGCGGTTCTTCTATCTGCAGACCCCGGCAAAGTGAATTCATCCCTTCCCGGCAAATTTCCGCATTGCCGGGATAACTGCCGCAGCCAACAACGGCATCCTCTCCCCGTGGAATATACCAGCTGTATCCCACCTCCCGGGAAAGATATTCAAATACTCCGTCCCGACTCGTCAGCGGAACCACTCCTTCCAGCGTAATCCCAACCCGCTGGTTTCTTCCGGTAAGCAGGCGGCGTACTGCCGACATGGCCCCGTCCGCTCCAATGATGCGGCCAAATTCAACTTCGAACGTTTCCCCAGTGCGAAGATCGGCACATACGGCAACGCCGACGCTGTCATCAATCCCGCGTACCGTCGTACGGTCCTGCAGCATTCCGCCCGCTTGCAGATACCGTTCCAGGCAGTAATCGTCCAGACGTTTGCGGGGTAAGGCGTAATAAACATCCGACTCTATGAGTATTTCAAGCCCGGCATACCGGTCCCATACTTTTTCGATATGCATAGGCCGCAATGCATCCATGCAGCCTTCGCCAAACACCTTCGCAACATGCGTAAGCGCCCTTTTATTCATGATACCGCCGCAGAGCTTTTCCTTCGTCTTCGCGTCCAGCAGTTCAAGGGCCAGCACATCAGCGCCGGCCTTTTTCAGCAAAAATCCCGCGACAGAACCGGCAAGCCCGGCCCCGACAATCAAAAAATCAACACGAATTCGTTTCATAACCAGCCCTCACATCGTTGAGTCCTGCATAACGTTTCAACATGCACGACAAATATGAACAAAACAGCCGCAGAAAAGTCCACGGCTGTTGCAAAGTGTCATTGCCAGTTTTTGTTTTGGCAATCTGTCATTGACAGTTCGCCGTTTTTCACTTTTTGCAAATCGGGACTTGTATGACTTAACCAGAGGGTACTTTACCTAATCCCTGCAAGGACAAGTATCGACCCCGCAATCATCCAGACAATTCCAGCAGCCACCGCCGGTAACCTTCTTCAGCACTTTATCGTCCAGCTCAGCGTCGGATAACTCCGCCAAGTATGCTTCTATCCCTCCCAAACCACAAAACTATGAAACCCTTTATTATATATACAAAACTGATACGTTAAAATTGACACTTAAAGAATTACTTTTTTATTTCTTTTTCTCCATGCTTAAAATCGCCATGAACGCTTCCTGAGGCAGCTCTACCGTGCCTACCTGCTTCATGCGTTTTTTACCGGCTTTCTGTTTTTCCAGCAGCTTGCGTTTCCGGGTGATGTCGCCGCCATAACATTTTGCCAGCACATCTTTGCGCAGCGCCGCCACATCTTCCCGGGCGATGACCTTATTGCCGATAGCCGCCTGTACGGGAATGGCGAACTGCTGACGGGGGATCAGGCTCCGCAGCCGTTCCACCAGCCGCCGGCCCTGTACCTGGGCATTCTCCCGGTGCACGATGGCCGATAACGCGTCAACCTGGTCGCCGTTCAGCAGAATATCCACCTTCACCAGATCGCTGGGCTTATAGCCGGCCAATTCGTAATCCAGGGAAGCATAACCCCGGCTGCAGCTTTTCAGGCGGTCAAAATAATCGTAAATAATTTCGGACAGGGGCAGTGAATAATGAATCATAACGCGGTCTTCGTCCAGATATGTCATGTTCTGGTATTCGCCCCGTTTTTCCTGTGACAGTTCCATTACAGCGCCAACGTAATCTTTTGGAACAATGATCGTCGCTGTAACGTAGGGCTCTGCAACCTCTGCAATCACAGTCGGATCCGGAAATGCAGAGGGATTATCCACCAGCTCGATGTCCCCGTTGGTTTTATTAATCTGATACACAACGTTAGGCGCCGTAGTGATCAGGTCCAGTTTGTATTCCCGTTCCAGCCGTTCCTTGATGACATCCATGTGTAGCAGGCCCAGAAATCCGCAGCGGAAACCAAAGCCCAACGCAGTAGATGTTTCCGGTTCAAACAGCAGTGACGCGTCATTCAAATGCAGCTTTTCCAAAGCATCCCGCAAATTGTCGTAATCCGTATTTTCCACCGGATACAATCCGCAGAACACCATCGGCGTAGCCTTCCGGTAACCGGGCAGCGGTTCCCCGGCCGGATGGTTGGCATCCGTTACCGTGTCGCCAACCCGGGCCTCGCCAACCGTTTTAATGGCAGCCGCCAGAAAACCTACCTCACCGGCCCGCAGCACATCCACGTTCACCGGTGCCGGTTTAAACACGCCTACTTCCGTTACTTCGTAGGTGGCTCCGGTAGCCATCATCTCTATCTTCATGCCTTTTCGGATCGTTCCGTCGTAGACACGCAAATATAAAAGCACGCCTTTGTAGGAATCAAATTTGGAATCAAACACCAAGGCTTTTAACGGTTTGTCGTCATCACACTCCGGAGCAGGAATCCGCTGGACGATAGCTTCCAGTATTTCATCTACGCCTTCCCCGGTCTTGGCGCTGCACAGCACCGCCTCGCTGGCGTCAATGCCGATAACGTCCTCTATTTCTTTCCGGACCTTATCCGGGTCGGCGCTGGGCAGATCGATCTTATTGATGACCGGAATGATCTCCAGATTATTATCTAACGCCAGATACGTATTGGCTAGCGTCTGGGCCTCAATGCCCTGGCTGGCGTCGATGACCAGAAGCGCCCCTTCACAGGCTGCCAGCGCACGGGACACTTCATAATTGAAATCAACATGACCGGGGGTATCGATAAAATTCAACATGTAGTCTTCGCCGTTTTTGGCACGATAGATGCTCTGCACTGCCTGGTCCTTGATTGTAATGCCCCGTTCCTTTTCCAGGTCCATGGAGTCCAGGATCTGTTCTTCCATTTCCCGTTTGGACAGGGTGCCGGTCATCTCAATGAGCCGGTCGGCCAGCGTGGATTTGCCATGATCGATATGGGCAATGATTGAAAAGTTGCGAATATGGTCTTTTTGCATGTATTTTTTCCGGCTTACGCCGTTCCTTTCCATAATCTGATTTAGTATTTCTTAGTTATTATATACGATATTCATTTTTTGTAAAAGAATTATTTCCGTAATTATAAAATCATCTTGCATAAACTAAACTCACGTGGTAAAATACTATGGTAAAAGTTAAAGTAGGAGGTGAATCCATTGCCTAACATCAAATCTTCTATCCGCAGCGTAAAGACCGACGCAGAACGTCGCGCCAAGAACGCAGCTGAAAAGAGCGCAGTTCGTACTGCTGCTAAAAAAGTAGAAGCACAGGTTGCCGAAGGAAATAAAGCGGAAGCCGAAGTTACCTTAAAGAAAGCTTCCAGCTTGCTGGATAAAGCGGCACAGAGCGGTGTTATTTCCAAAAATGCCGCCGCCCGCAAAAAATCTAAACTGGCCAAAAAAGTAAACGCTGCTGAATAACAGCACAAAAAAAATGACCTGCTTACTGAGTAAGCAGGTTTTTTTGTTGCCTGAATCGGTGCAAATTTACTTCTTCGCCTCTTCCGACTTATTGTTGGCCATGATCCGCTGCAGTTCCTGCATAAAGTTCTGCACATCCGCAAACTGCCGATACACAGAAGCAAAACGGACATAAGCGATTTGATCCGTCTTTTCCAGATGCTCCATTACCAGCTCTCCGATTTCCCGGCTGGTCACTTCCGATTCCCCTTTCAGGCGCAGCTCCCGTTCGATTTCATGGGCCATATCCTGAATGGTTTCCACAGATACGGGACGTTTCTCAAACGCTTTCAGCAAACCGTTAAACAATTTGGAGCTGTCAAAGAGTTCCCGTCTTCCGTCCTTTTTGTTGACCACCAGCGGTGTTTCTTCGTACTTCTCGTATGTAGTAAAACGCCTGTTGCATTGGGGGCATTCCCTGCGGCGACGAATCGATGCGCCATTTTCAACGGAACGGGAATCAACGACGCGACTGTCTTCAAACGAACAAAACGGGCATCTCATAAGTACACATTCCTTTCATCCACAGAAAACAACAGAACAACGTCAGTAACAGATATAACAAAGCGGCAGTTTCTCACTGCCGCATCGTTTTATGAAATCAATCAGCGACTCTGCATCCAAGGTGGGATATCATTTCCGGTATCTTTGTTAAATCCGGAAATAATACTGTTGTGGGGCGGTTCCTCTTTTGCCGGAGCATCAGCAACAGCCTGTTGTTTAGGAGGGTTCGCTTTAACTTCCGTTGCACCGCCGCGCCGTGACGTGTTCCATCCGGGAGCCTTAATTGCAGACTGTCCGGTTTTTTCCGGATATAAAGCCGGATTCTTTCCGTTAAAGCCGGTAGCGATAACGGTCACGCGGATCTCGTCATCCAGTTTTTCGTCAATAACCGCGCCAAAGATAATATTGGCATCCGGATCCACGGCTTCTGTAATGATGTTGGAAGCTTCCGTAACATCAAACAGAGACAGGTCCTTACCGCCGGTAATATTGAACAGTACACCCCTTGCGCCTTCAATGGAGGCTTCCAGTAACGGGCTCTTGATCGCCGCTTCCGCTGCAGCCACTGCACCGTTGTCGCCTGTGGCGGTACCAATACCCATCAAAGCGGAACCTGCGTTGGACATAATCGTCTTAACATCCGCAAAGTCGGCGTTGATCAGACCGGGCACGGAAATTAAATCGGAAATGCCCTGAACGCCCTGACGCAATACATCATCCGCAATACGGAACGCATCTATCATACTGGTCCTGCGATCAATCACCTGTAACAGACGGTCATTGGGAATGGTGATCAGTGTATCAACGCGTTCCTTTAACGTAACGATACCTGCTTCCGCCTGATTCATCCGGCGCTTGCCTTCAAAAGAAAACGGTTTGGTAACTACACCAACAGTCAGCGCGCCGGCCTCCCGGGCACATTCTGCCACGATGGGAGCTGCACCGGTTCCTGTACCGCCGCCCATGCCTGCGGTTACAAAGACCATATCGGCGCCCCGCAACTGCTCGATTATAATTTCTCTGGATTCTTCCGCCGCTTTCTGTCCAATCTCGGGATTGGCGCCGGCGCCTAATCCTTTGGTCAGTTTTTCACCAATCTGAATGCGGTTCTGCGCTTTGGAAAGCAACAGCGCCTGCGCATCACAGTTCACCGAAATAAAATCCACGCCCTGCAAGCCGGCAACGATCATGCGGTTTACGGCATTGTTGCCGCCCCCGCCTACACCAACAACTTTAATCTTTGCCAACGTCTCAGGAACAATTCCGGAACTATCCGGACTATTCAAAATATCTTCAAACATATTCGGTTTCCCCCTGCTTCATAATACTACCTATTGTTATTATAACATTCTATACAAAAATAAAAAAGTACATTCCCGCAGATTAACAAAAAAGTTCACAATTATTTCTTCAGATACAGTCGCCGGATAATAGCCAGATTATTAAAGATACGCATGCCCAATACCAGGATGACAACCATATAAAAATCGATATCCATCATGATACCCGCATAGCAGAAAAAAACAGACAACATAATATTAACAAGAAAGCCTGACAGGAACACCACGTTATCGTAGTCTCCCTCCATCGCCGCACGTAATCCCCCGAAGGCGGTATCCAGGCCCGCCATCAGCGCCACAGAAAAATACGGTGCATACACTTTAGGCACAAACCCCGGAGTCAGAATGCCGCCGATAATACCGAAGACCAGACCGATTATTGCATAGATCATTGGGCGCCACCTCCGGCATTATTCCGCCGGTCTGCCGGTTGTTCCTTACCTGCATCCGCAGTTACTTTGTTATCCTTTGCTTGCGCATTTCCGGCAGTTTCCTTTTTATTTTCAGCAGCTTGCACGGTTTCTTTATTATCATCCTTCTTCTCTTCTTCGGTTACCATTTTTGCAAACTCAAAAGTACGTTTTCCTTTAAAAGCAGGAATCCTGACTTTATCCGACTGTACAATATCGGCCTTAATACCCCAGAATTTAAAGTTTTCAATGACGCCGCCCCGGAGCTTCAGGGAACTCTCCAGCGTCTGGGGATTACCGATCGCTGAAATCACAAAAGGCGCTGCCAGCCTTCTTTCATTCACAAGGACCGTAGGACCGACACAGCGGATTTCACTGGAGCCGATCAGTCGCTGGCCATTCAGGGAAATTGCCTCCGCGCCGGCAGAACGCAGTTCATTGACTACGCGCAGCAGATCATCGTCGTGTATGATGTAAAGATTTTTGTTCTCCCCAGCCTTGGCAGCCTGTTTGCTGTCATCAAGGGTAAAAACGATCCCCTTCCCTTCCATTTCGGTTTCACCGGCCCGGGCCTTCAGTTCGTCCATTTCCTTTTTTGCCGCACCCGAGATACGGCCTGCCCGGTACTCATCCAGTTCTTTAACCAGCTTGTCCCGGTCTTCCTGTACCTCTTTCAGCCGAACCGTCAGATCTTCTGCACGCTGCACTGCCAGGTTCTGGTACTGGTTATGAGACTTCAGCTGCATCGTGATCATAAATCCCAAAATAATACATACCAGAAAAATTAATATTCTGGTATGTTTATTGATTGCTGTTATCATCCGTAATATCCTCTTTTCTGCAAGCCTGTGCAGACGCCAGGCATTATTGCAGTTTACTTCTGCTATATTATACTACAAACCTGTCAACATTTACAGTATTTTTCTTTACCGTTCCGGATTTTTCAAACGGACGAAAGGCTTGGTGTATTGCAAATCCATATATTCAACCTGCACTTTTTTCCCTTTTATCTCGTTAAATACTGTCATAAACAGTTCCGCTTTCCCGGCCAGTTCGTTCACAGGCCCTAAAATCACCGGAAAGCCATACCGCATATGGATAATCAGTTTGTGTTCCGCATCTACGCTCAGGTCTGCAATCTGTTCTTTTGCGTCCGGCTTCAGTTTATCCAAAAACTGCAACACTTCCCGGATCGTATCATTCTGCAGCGTATCCCCAATAAAGGCATTGCCACAGGCAACACCGGCCAGGCGGGGAATCGACGCATCCCTGATTCCATCTGTCATATCCATGACCAGCGCCGTCTTATCCACTTTGGCATAATTACCGTAATCCGTTACCACGTATAGAACGGGCTGGCGCTCTTTGATATAAACATTCAGGGTGGAAGGAAAATCATAATGCGCTTCTGCGCTCTCTACTCTGACATCCCCCTGCAGTGCCGTTACAATTTTACTCTTTGACACCCGAAACAAATTAACCGGCTCCCCGGATCCTGCCATCTGCAGGATTTTTCCCCGGGTAAACTGTTTGCTTCCATGAATCACAATATCGCCAAATGCAAAGTCAGGCCGGTGTATATGATTCCAGCCTGCCACTGCAGCAACCGCAAAAATAAGGAGCCCCAAAAGCCATATTATATTGTCCAGCCGTCTGCGGCGGCGGTCTTCCTGCAATTTTTCATGAGAAGAACTCATTTGACCAACATTTCCTTATAAATGCGCGGTTTCCAATATCATTTCACACAACTCGCCAAAGTCCGTGCCATCCGCCCTTGCCGCATCCGGTACCAGACTGGTCGGTGTCATACCGGGAACTGTATTCATCTCCAGCACATAACAGTTTCCATCCTTGTCGATCATACAGTCTGTACGGGCTACGCCGGAACAGCCCAGTACCTCATAAGCATTGACAGAAATGTCTTTCAGCTTCTGTATTATTTCTTCCGGCAACGGCGCCGGTACAAGATGTTCCACGCCGCCCACCGAATACTTGGCATTGAAATCGTACCACTCGGCATGAGGATGAATCAGCACAACCGGCCAGACTTTAACCGTTCCGTCTTTCCGGCGGATCATGCACACAGAGATTTCCTGTCCCGCAATATACTGCTCCACCAGCACTTCTTCATCATACCGGAACGCTTCATCCAAAGCTTTTTGAAGTCCGGAAACGTCTTTTTCAATGGTAACCCCCAGAGAACTGCCCTGGGATACCGGTTTAACAACAACAGGCAGAGAGAACTTGTCCGTGATTGCCTTGATCATATCCTGCTTTCCGCGGTTCCTCCGATGCAGGAAAATATAATCCGGAGTAGGAATACCGCTGCCAAGGAATACCCGTTTAGCAGCCAGCTTATTCATGCTGAGGGAACTGGCCAGCACTCCGGAGCCTGTATAGGGAATCCCTATCATCTCCAGCGCGCTCTGCAGTCTTCCGTCCTCGCCATATAAACCGTGTACGGCAATTACCACCACGTCAGCACCGCTTTCCTTTACCTGCTCGAAAAAATTATGCGGTACCAGCCGAATCTCCTTTACCTGATACCCTTTGCCGCGTAATGCTTCTGCCATAGCATGCCCCGTGGACAGTGATATCTGCTCTTCCGCTGAAGGCCCGCCCATAACGACGGCTACCGTAATGTCTTTATCCATAGTATTTCCCCATTCTATTTTTCAATTTGCCGAAATTCTTTTACCAGTTCTTCCCCAATCCGGAACACATCGCCGGCCCCCATGGTAATAACCAGGTCGCCCGGTTTGCAGTTTTTGAACAGATACTCTTCCAGCCGTGCAAAACTGTCAATATACGTTACATCTTTCCCGGTCGTGACCTTGATCGATTCCGCAAGATTTTTCCCGCTGACACCGGGTATCGGATCCTCGCCGGCAGAATAAATGTGCGTAAGGATCAACTTGTCACAGTTACCGAAGCATTTACAGAATTCTTCATACAGCAGTTTCGTGCGGGTGTACCTGTGGGGCTGGAATACACATACGATCCGTTTGGCCCCGGTTTCCTTCGCAGCCTGCAGCGTGGCGCCGATTTCCGTAGGGTGATGTGCGTAATCGTCAACGACCCATATTCCGTTTTCTTTCCCTTTGGTTTCAAAGCGACGCTTGGCTCCGGAAAATTTCGCCAGCGCACCTACAATCGTTTCCGGGAAAATCCCCATCAGCACAGAGGCCGCAAATGCCCCCAGCGAATTTAACACATTATGCCGACCGGGCACAATGAGATGCACGGACGCCAGCTTTTTGCCCTTATTATACACGTCATAGTTTGTACCTTCTACGCTGTAACAGATATCTTTCGCATAATAATCGCACTCTTCCGTCAGTCCGTAGGTAACATAATCGCGCTCCGTTTCTTCCGACAGGCGGCGCACCTTTGCGTTATCCAGGCACAACACGGCAGTGCCGCCTTCTTTCATATGAGAAAGATATTCTTTGAAGGCCTGATAAATGTTTTCTTCCGTCCCGTAGTGGTCCAGATGATCGTCTTCAATATTTGTGATAACAGGAATAAATGGTAAAAACTTTAAGAAAGATCCGTCGCTTTCATCCGCTTCCGCCACGACCCATTCGCTTTCCCCATTGCGCGCATTGCCGCCCAATGCCGCAACATCGCCGCCGATTACGACCGTGGGATCAATACCGGCTTCCGCTGCAATTACACCGATCATAGCGCTGGTCGTCGTCTTGCCATGCGCCCCTGCCACAGCAACCCCTTTCGTTCCGGTTCCGTTCAAAAGCGCCATCAGCACATCACTGCGATGCAAAACAGGAATATTCTTTGCACGGGCCGCCACCAGTTCCGGATTCGTCTTCGGAATCGCCGTGGAAACAACGACCGCTTCCGCCCCTTCTATCTGGCATTCGTCATGCCCCATATAAACCAAAGCGCCTGCCTCTGCCAGTTCATACGCCATATGGCCGGCCTGCAGGTCAGAGCCTGTCACATCAAAGCCTCGTTTCACCAGCACATAGGCTAATGCGCTCATCCCAGCTCCTCCGATACCGATAAAGTGGATATGTCTGTACTTGTCCAACATCTGCTTTACCTCCGCCTTCATTTTGGAACCGCCAATTAGTTCTCTGTGCGTAATCAGCGTTTCTTTGTATTAATCAAAGCAACTGCCTGTTTTGCAATATCCACGGCAGCTTCAGGCCGTCCGGCCCTGCCTGCGGCAAGCCTCATCTGCCGTAATTCTTCGTCGTGTTGCAGAAGCCGTTCCACTTTTTCCTGCAGAATATCCCCGTTCAGTTCCCTGTCCAAAATCACCAGCGCCGCACCGGCTGCTTCCAATGCCCTGGCATTGAATTCCTGGTGGTTGGCCGTTGCATACGGAAATGGAACCAGGATAGAAGGGATGCCACGGGCAGTCAGTTCCGCCAATCCGATCGCCCCGGCCCGAAACACCGCCAGATCGGCCGCCGCCAGTGCCATCGGCATATCGTATAAATAGGGAGAAACGCGAATATTCGATTGGAACCCACCGGCTTCCTCAATTTGCTTTTTATATGCTTCGTAATGATTTTTCCCGGTAGCATGCAGAACCTGCACATCGTCTCTGCCGGACAGTTCCTTTTCCAACTGAAACGCTGCTTTGTTTAAAGACGCAGCACCCAGGCTTCCGCCGGTAATCAGGATGGTCTTTTTTTGGACATCCAGCTGGAAAAAACGCAATGCTTCCCAGCGTGTATGGCTTAAAATCTCCTCCCGAATCGGATTGCCCGTAAAAATCTTCTGTGCTTTTCCTTTAAAATACTTGTCCGCTTCCTTGTATCCGAGAAAAATCGTTTTTACAAAATACGATAAAATCTTGTTGGTCACACCCGGCAGTGCGTTTTGTTCCTGCACACAGGCCGGAATCCCCTTTATCGCCGCCAGGAATACGATTGGGCCGCAAACATAGCCGCCGGTACCGATAACCAGGTCCGGCTTATGCGTATCCAAAAGCTTTTTTGCATCCCCCAGCCCGGTGAACAGCTTATAAACCGAACGGAACGTGTCCGCGCTCAGGCTGCGTTTAAATCCCTGCACATCAATAAAATCAATGGGATAACCCGCACGGGGCACCAGATCCTTTTCCAATCCGTGGGTCGTGCCAACAAAACGTATTTCCGCGTCCGGATACAGTTTTTTTATAGTATCCGCGATGGTAAGCGCCGGATAGATGTGTCCACCGGTGCCACCGCCGGATACGATGATCTTCATCTGACAGTTGTCTCCATTCTGCTGCCTGTAAAGGCAGTCTGTATTGTTTAAGGCAACACTGATGACCATGCCTGCAAGCCGTCCGGCTTATTCCTGTACGGCTCATTTGGAATAAGAACAGTCAGTCAGCGCTTTTCTTTAAATCTGTTACCAGCTTTTTAAAATAGCGTCCCCGTTCGCCCATATCATGGAACATATCGAAAGAGGAACAGGCCGGCGACAACAGCACCACCTGGGGCGTTTTGGCATGAGCATACGCCGCATCGACAGCATCTTTAAACGTGTCCACTACCATAATGTTTTCTACACCAGCTGCCATTGCTGCCTGATAAAAGCGTTCCTTTGCCTCGCCCAGTAAAATCAACAGGTCTGTCTTTTCCCGGATCAGATACATCATGGGGCCCAACGGGGTCATTTTATCATGCCCTCCGGCTAACAGAATGATGTGTCCGCTGGGGAACGCTTCCAACGCCTTGATTACGGAATCTGTATTGGTCGCCTTGGAATCATTGTAATACGGAACGCCATGAATCGTCGTCACATACTCGATACGATGTTCTACGCCCTTAAATCCCAGCAACGTCTCCCGCATTTTTTCCGGGGTCACTCCGGCAAAAAAGCCGCAGGCAATTGCCGCCAGCACATTTTCTTCATTGTGGGCGCCAAAAATCCGAAGTTCATCCTTGTGGCAGATTTCTTTCACAGCATTTTTCCAATTAATGAAAAAACTGCCGTCTTTCATATAAACGCCTTCCGGTAAAACCGCCTTACGGCTGAAATAACATAACGTACCTTTCGAATACTTCCCCCATGTACGGACTTCCGGATCGTCATAGTTCAAAATCGTAATCTGTTTTGCAGTCTGGTTGGCAAAGATATTCCGTTTGCAACGGGCATATTCCTCCATGGTCTTATGACGTTCCATATGATCCGGCGTCAGATTGAGGATTGCCGCCACATCCGGGCGAAAATCTTTAATGCCTTCCAACTGATAGCTGGAAACTTCCGCCGCAACCCAGCTGTTCTCATCCAGTCCTTTTACTTCTCTGGAAAGGGCCAGGCCGATATTCCCGCCAACCGCAGTTTTCACCGGCAGCGTCTTCAGCATTTCACCAACCAGCGTCGTGGTTGTGGTTTTCCCGTTAGTTCCTGTAATGGCAACCATATGCCCTGAATAATTACGCCAGGCCGATTCGATTTCCGCAATTACCTCGATACCGTTTTCCCTTGCTTTTTGCAAAACGGAAAGATTATATGGGACTGCCGGCGATAAAATGATTTGCTGCACCTGTTGAAGGATTTCTTCGATATTGCCGCTGAAAAATCCGCCGCCATTCCGCGCCAGCATCTCCGTCAGTTCGGGTTCCAGGTCCTTCGGCATATCATCATAAAGGAAAACGGTCTTCCCCTGAGCCGCCAGTTCCATAGCCGCACCTTTTCCGCTGATGCCGGCGCCAAATACCATTACTTTTTCTATTCCGGACATATTACATGCCACCCTTTCCCAAGAACCACAACCCTATGCCGGCCAGGCAGAAAACACAGCTGGCCAGGGTAAATACCGCCACGACTTTCGTTTCTTTCCAGCCGCCCAGTTCAAAATGATGATGGATCGGCGTCATCCGGAAAACTCTTCTTCCTCCGGTATGCTTGAAATATGCAACCTGGATTATCACTGACAGCGCTTCACAGACATATAAGCCGCCTATGATAACCAACAGAATCTCTGTATGAGTTAGCAATGCCAATGCCGCCACTGCACCGCCTAATGCCAGGGATCCGGTATCCCCCATAAACACTTTGGCAGGATGATGGTTCCACACGAGAAAGCCCAGACAGCTACCCAAAACGGCTGCCGCAAACAGACATAGATCCCCTTCGCCTGCCTGCCAGGCTATATACGAATATGTCAGCATAACCGGTATGCTGACACTGGAAACCAGTCCGTCCAATCCGTCCGTCAGATTTACCGCATTTGTGGTTCCTACCAGAAGCAACAGTACAAGTACGTAATACAGCCAGCCCGTATGAATCGTAACAGCGGTTCCCGGAATCCATAAATCCGTTCCGGACGCTCCCGCATGCTGCTCCACATAATAAATATACGCCATTGCCAGCGCAATCTGCAAGGCCAGTTTCTGTTTTGCAGTAAGACCCAGATTCCGCTTCATTACAACCTTGATATAATCGTCAAGAAAACCGATCAGCGCATGCCCGAATGTCAGCACAAATGCAATTATGATCAGCGGCGTAAAACGGTTCCAGACCAGCATCGCGATAAACAAACCGCACAGCATCATGATGCCTCCCATGGTCGGCGTGCCGCTTTTTTTCATATGACTGGCCGGGCCTACGTCACGAATGCTCTGCCCAAACTTCAATTTATGAAGCGCCGGGATCATCACCGGTCCCAACGCTGCGCATACAACCAGGGCGGTAAATAACGCCCCCAGGACTTGCATGCCCGTAACATCCATACTGTACACCATACTTTCCAAGATATTTGCAGGAAATATCATATATTCCTGGCATTCCCAGACAATTTACAAATAATTGTTCTGTGAATCCTGCTACAATTTACCTCTTACTTTTTAAAAACCAGGTCAATGATTCCCGACACCTGCATGGAATGAGAACCTTTCAGCAACACAATGTCTCCCGGCTTCAGGATTTCAGTCAGCTTTTTAGCCGCGCCCTGCCGGTCTGCAAAATGGAAAGCCGGAACACCTTCCGCCGCAGCTGCATCCACCGTTGCTTTTGTTTCTTCCCCATATCCTAACAGGATATCAGTTTTTGCTTTGGCTGCCATACGTCCCACACTTTGATGTGCTTCCGCAGCGGTGTCGCCCAGTTCCAGCATATCCGCCACCACCGCAATGGTACGGCATGGTGGCTGCGCGCTCTGCTTCAGTCTTGCCAGCGTGGCAAAGGCTGCCTCCATGGAAGCAGGGCTGGCGTTATACGCATCGTTAATCACGGTATAACTTCCAAAATGAAGCAGTTCCTGCCGACTCCCAGTCAGTACCGTTCCCTGCAATGCAGTTTTTATATTATTTAATTGTACACCAAAATGCCTGCCTACTGCAATAGCCGATAAGGCATTCATTACATTATGTTCGCCGATTTGCGGGATAAAAAACTCTGCCGAGCCGTCCGCCGTTTTGCAGATAAAACGGCTTCCGTCCGCCGTAATCTCTACATTTTCTGCCCGCACATCATCTGCTTCGGTAAACCCAAACCAGCTTACGCCGGTATGCAGATTTTTCTCCATGGCACGTACTCTGGGCAAATCCCCGTTCAGTACCGCAAAACCATCAGACGGCAAATCTTCCAGAATTTCACTTTTTGCTTTTGCAATATTATCCAGACTACCCAGTTCCCCTACATGAGTAGAACCCACGTTGGAAATGACGGCCACATCCGGGCGGGCAATGGCGCACATGGCTTTGATCTGGCCCAGGCCACGCATACCCATCTCTACCACCGCGATATCCGTATCCGGCTGAATTCCCAACAATGTACGGGGCAAACCGATTTCATTATTGAAATTTGCCTGGGTCTTCACAACGTTATATCGGGAAGCCAATACTGTCGCCACCATGTCCTTCGTTGAGGTTTTGCCGTTGGAACCGGTGATTGCCACAACTTTCAGACGGGGAAATTTCATGCGGTACGCATGGGCAATATCCTGATACCCTTTTAAAGTGTCTTCGACATAAATCACCGGAATCCCTTCCACGTCCACCTTCCGGGAAGCGAGAATTCCTGCCGCTCCGCTTTCCGCTGCTTTTCCCGCATAGGCATGACCGTCAAAGTTCTCACCCTTCAGTGCGATGAACAATTCGCCCTTTTTAATGGTACGTGTATCTGTATTGATACCCGTAAAATCCAAATTCCCCGTAAAAGCGCATTTGCCACCCGTAGCGGTTACAACTTCCTGTAATGTAATCATGCCAGTTTTCCTTTCCAGTATTCTTCTACTACTTCCTTATCATCAAAATGAATGGTCCTGTCTTTCAGTATCTGGTAGTTTTCGTGTCCCTTGCCGGCAATCATGATCACGTCGTTGTCACCTGCATGGGCCAGCGCATAGTGGATTGCTTCTTTGCGGTCCGCAATTCTTGTTACTGTTTTCCCTTCCGGCACCGGTTTCAACGCAACCTCGATCTGGTCGATGATCTTTTCCGGATCTTCACTGCGCGGGTTATCCGATGTTACAACCACATCATCCGCCAGGTTCAGGGCAATGCCTCCCATAATGGGGCGCTTTTTATTATCCCTGTCGCCGCCGCAGCCGAACACAGCCCAAAGACGGCCTTTGGTAATCAGCCGCGCCGTATTCAGTACATTCTCCAGCCCGTCCGGTGTGTGAGCGTAATCCACGATTACCGTATACGGCTGTCCCGCTTCCACCAATTGGAAACGACCCGGCACTCCGGCAAAACCGTTCAGCACTTTTTCAATTTCCGATTTATCAATTTTTTCTGCCAGTAACGCGCCTACCGCGCACATAACGTTGTAAACATTGAACTTACCGGTAATGTTTAGGTGCAGATCCATATCCCCTGCCGGCGTATGCAGGCACAGATGCATGCCTTTGGCTCCCACTTCGTAAGCAATCGGAAAGATATCGTTTTCCTTTCCCATGCCATAGGTAAGATAAGGCGCTTTCGTCCGTGCTTCGATAACGTTACTTGCCGGTTCGTCCGCATTAAACACCGCCGTTTTGTTTGGTTTTTCACCATCCGTCAGATGTTCAAACAGGAGGCTTTTGGCATCCCGGTAGGCTTCCATAGTTTTATGAAAGTCCAGATGATCTTCTGTGATGTTGGTCAGCACCGCCGTATCATATTCAATACCGGCTACACGTTTCAGCGCCAGCGCGTGAGAGGAAACCTCCATCACCACATACTGACAGCCCGCTTCTTTCATACGATATAAAAACTTCTGCAGATCGACCACATCCGGTGTTGTATTGTGTGAGACGACGGACTCCTCGTCAATCAATACATTGATGGTTCCAATCATGCCGCACTTATAGCCTGCACTTTTCAATACCTGTCGGATGATATTGGTACTGGTAGTCTTACCGTTGGTTCCGGTCACACCGATCATGCGCATGGTTTTACCTGGATAATCAAAAAAGAACGGCGCAACGATTTCCATCGCCTCGCGGACATCCTTAACCTGCAACAGCGTGAGCCCTTCAGGAATCTCGGAGGGGACATCTTCCACCAGCGCAGCCGCCGCTCCGGCTTCTGCCGCTTTGGAAAGAAATGTATGACCATCTACATGGACGCCCTTTAACGCGATAAACAGACTACCCGGCTGCACAACACGGGAATCTGCCGTGATATCCGTTATGGTTTTATTCGCACCACCTATTACATTGGCTTCCGGCAGCAGATCAATCAATTGCTGCAATTGCTTCTGCATAATCAAATCCCCCTTTTCGGAAATTCAGTTTGTATCCGGTTGTTTTTATCCTCCCGGTTCCACAGTATTTCTTAAGGAGACGCTGATTAAATAAGTTTGTGCGATGACCGGGGGGATTTTGCGACTGGCAAGGAAATGGCCCGAAAGCGTAGCCGTAGCTACGTTGAGGGACATTGACGCAGTCGGTCACAAAAAGCACCGGTCAGCGTGCAGACGAATGAATCAGCGTTTCCTTAAAAGTAAAGGCAGCCTATCCAGGCTGCCTATCAAAACTCTTCTTTCTTCCTTACTCAAAATTTTAAAAGGCTATGATAAGCGCAAGATCTGTTACTATCTTCCCTTAGCTATAACCTATTGACTGACGGCTTTTACATAAATGTTGCTGCGGGCCACTTTCATACCAAGTTGCTTTTCCGCAATGGATGTGATCCGTTCCGGTCCTTTCAGCTGATCTACCTCGATTTTCAGTTCCGCATTCCTGGCTATCAGCTGAGACTCCTGCGTCTGCAGAGCAATCAGATGATTTCCTGCCGAAACCAGGGCAGCGCTGCGCATAACCGTTACAGCGTACATGACCAGTATAAATCCCACCGTAACAAACAGACGGCGGCGGAACAGTTTATAATTGGCCTTTCGGATCCGCTGGCGGCGTTCCTGAAGTTCCTTCAGCTCTCTGAGCCGTTCCTGTTCCGACTGTGCCCATTGTTCTTCGTAATTATATTTTCTTGCTAACATCGTAAGCCCGCTTTCATTTTATGATTTGATTCTTTCGGTTGAAGAATACTTATTTGTAATAAACAACACCACTATATTTTTTCCGCAAAACGCAGCCTTGCACTGCGTGCCCTTGGATTCATTTCTATTTCCTCATCCCCGGGAACCAGATTTCCCGGTTTGCCGATCAGCGGTTTTCTGCCACAGACACAAGGCATATGAGGCGGACAGACACAACCTTTGGCCAGCTGTGCCAGCTTTTGTTTTACGATCCTGTCCTCCAGCGACTGAAAGGTGATGACGCCGATTCGCCCTCCCGGTTTCAATGCGTTCACCGCATCTTCTACTACCTGGTCCAGAATGTTCAATTCGTCATTTACTTCGATCCGAAGCGCCTGAAACGTCCGTTTCGCAGGATGAGGACCGTCTTTACGGGCACCTTTGGGAATCGCTTTTTTGATAACTTCTACCAGTTCGCCGGTAGTATGCAACGGTTTTTTCTGCCGCTCTGCAACGATAAACTGCGCAATCCGTTTCGCCCAGCGTTCTTCCCCGTACCGCCAGATCAGACCGGCCAGTTCTGCTTCAGTGTACGTATTCACGATGGTATCCGCGGTCAGCGCGGCTTCCTGGTTCATCCGCATGTCCAACGGACCTTCATGCATATAAGAAAAGCCCCGTTCCGGCATATCCAGCTGATAAGAAGAAACCCCCAGATCGAACAGGATACCCGAAACACTATTTATTTCCAGCTTATGGAGTACGCCTTTTAAATCCTTAAAATTTGATTTGACAATATCCACCCTGCACCGGGCGTTTTGCAAGCGTTCTGATGCCGCAGCCAGCGCATCGTCATCCTGATCGATTCCAACCAGCCGGCCTTTCTCCGACAGGCGGGCGACAATTTCAGAAGAATGTCCCGCCCCGCCCAGAGTACAGTCCACATAGATACCGTCCGTGTCTGTAACAAGCCAGTCTATGCATTCTTTCAGAAGAACGCTTACATGAGAAAAATCCATAACCGCCTCGTCAAATGTCAAGATTCAGGTCATCCAGACCTTCTTCTATCATCTGTTCCGCAGCGGCATTCCGTGCCTGCCACCGTTCTGCAGACCAGATTTCCGCCTTGTCGCCAACACCGACGATCACAGTATCCTTACCGATACCTGCGTGTTCCCGCAGACTGGCACTCAACAGCACGCGTCCCTGTTTATCGCAGGAGAATTCATCGGCGCCTGAAAAGAAAAATCGTTTAATATCCCGGTTTGTTTTCTGTCCCATGGACAGCGCATTCAATTTATCCGAAAACAGCTTCCACTGTTCCTCATCATATATCATCAAACAATGATCAAAGCCCTTGCTGATAAAAAAGTGTTTTCCCAATGCATCCCGCAGTTTGGCAGGAATGAAGAGACGACCCTTGTCGTCCAGAGAATGCCTGTATTCACCCAGGAACATTTTCTTCACCCCTTTCCCCCACTTTTCACCACTTTTCACCATTATACAGACTATTTTCCTATTTTGCAATACTTTTATTGATGTTTTTTGAAAAAAGAATGAATTTTTATTTCCTGTCTTTTCCTTTTTTTACAACAATGCTATAATAGCAATGCAATAAAATTTCTACGAGGTGAATAACATGGAAGTAAAAGACGTTAAAAATGCTGCTGATGTAATTACGGCAGACACCAATATTATCGAAGCCGTTCAGGCACATCCGGAGATCATGCAGGTATTTGCCGATTACGGTCTGGGCTGCATCGGCTGTATGGCTGCACAGTTCGAAACCATCGGTGAAGGCGCCGGTGCTCACGGACTGGATGTACCCGCCCTGATTAAAGACATCAACGAATGCATCAAGGCTAACGCAGCAAAATAATATGTACAGACAATATAAAAAGGCGGTTACACCGGAAAAGGTGTAACCGCCTTTTTGTATTAAAAGATACTGCATTAAAGTCTCTGTTCAGTTATCGAATAGTTCTCCTGAAATCAGAGTCGTTCCAATCTGTCTTCCTTCTGCCTCGGCAACAGGAATAACGGCACGTATTCGATGATCATATTGGAATTTTCAAGCCCGAACCACTGGAACGGGTTACCGCAGATGCGACGGATCACGTACTTGGCACGGATCAGCAAATCATCCACTTCGTCAATGTCGCCTTCCTGCGGCATCGTTTTTCGAATCATACAGAATTTGAAAGAACCCACATCAGAAGGCGCATAGATGGAATGCCGCTTGTTCTGTTTCGGCAATTCACCCGTCGCAAGCAAATCGTGCACAACCTGTCTGAGATAGATATTGATGCTGGGCCTTACCTTATAACCGAGATACAGATTCACACGAAAGATATAATCTGTTCCAAAGGTTTCCACTTCGTATTGTTTTTGATAGGGATCATTCGTCGTATTGACGCTGATAAACCAATAGGCATCTGCCCGTTTCGGATCTTTGTCCAGAATCGAATACAGGATATCCCGGTCTATTACTTCGGTTTCGTCCCCTTTCACCAAATATACCACATTGTTGCTGCATAAGGGGATGGACTCATCGTTCTGCAGTTTTTTAATGGAATCCAAATGCTCCCGCATATTCAGAAAGATATTCTGTTCCTGCTCGATTTCTGTTCCCCGATACCAGGCGATCATGATAAAAAGAACCATAAGGGAAATGATAATCGCGACATAGCCGCCCACTACAAATTTTCCGAGGCTTGATATGAAAAACACGCCCTCGAGAGCAAAGAAAATCACACCGAATACCGCCGCAGCCACCGGGTGTTTATGAAGCACGCCGATATAAACACAAAACAGGACCGTCATCATCAGCATACTGATTGTAATGGCCAGACCGTATGCATTTTCCATCCGGGACCCGCTTTGGAAGTAAAGGACTACCAGCACGCAGAAGAACCACAGGATATTATTTACATAAGGGATATAAATCTGCCCTTTCGTATCTGACGGATACTGCACGTTTAAATGAGGCATAAGGTCAAGGCTGGAAGCTTCACGCACCAGCGTATAGCTTCCGCTGATCAGAGCCTGGCTGGCGATGATTGCGGCCAGCGCACTCAACAGAATCGCCAACGGCCGCATTGCTTCCGGAAGCATCATATAAAACGGATTGAGATCTTCCATCACCTGTATTATGGGATTATTCTGATTTTGAATGATCCAGACGCATTGTCCCATATAGTTTAAAATCAGACAGATTTTAACAAACGGCCAGCTGATGAAGATATTGCTCCGTCCCACATGCCCCATGTCAGTATACAGGGCTTCCGCACCGGTGGTACACAGAAACACGCTGCCCAAAATCAAAAATCCCGCCTTGTTGTGGGGACTGAACAAGACCTGTAAAGCATAAACCGGATTTAAGGCCTTCAAGATGGAAAGGTCGCCAAGGGTCAGCCAGATTCCCGTGACGCCCAGAAACAGAAACCACACCATCATGACCGGCCCGAACATCTTGCCGATAGAACTGGTTCCGCTTCGCTGGATTATAAACAGAAGACTGATAATCGCCAGCGTGATCACGACTACCAGATGCTGCCCGCTCCCAAGAAAATCATTCACGGCATCGATACTGCGCAACCCTTCTACGGCCGTTGTAACGGTAACAGCAGGGGTCAGGACACCGTCGGCCAGCATGGTACATCCGCCGATCATGGTAGGAATGATCAGCCATTTTCCGCAATTGCGAATCAGACTGTAGAGCGCAAAGATGCCGCCTTCACCGTGGTTATCGGCCCGCAGCGCAATCAGCACATGCTTTACTGTCGTCAGCAGAGTGATAGTCCAGATGACCAGCGACAGGGAACCCACGATAAAGTCCTGATCCACATTGGTAATCCCGCCGTTGCCTTCGACGATGGACTTCATAACGTACATGGGGGACGTGCCAATGTCGCCGTATACTATACCGAGCGCTACCAGGAACATCCCCAAGCTGAATTTATGTTTGTTCTCAGCCTCAATCTTTTGCATGATTTCCCCCAAAATTTTTATTATATATAATAATTTAGAATATTTGATTTTGATTATTATAACACAAACAACTGCATAAGTTAAGTTAACGGCGGGAAGTATGTGAGCTATACTATATTTTGTAAAAACATAAATCTAAACCGATCCATATGTAAATTCCTATTCTTTGTCAGACAGTTCTTCCCATAATTGTCTGATTGCCTTCTTCAGTATCGGATGCACCACTTCCGGCGCAATCTGCGCCAGCGGACGCAACACAAAATCCCGGTTCTGCATATCCGGATGGGGAACTTGCAATTCCGGCAAGTCAATAATCCGGTCGTCGTACAGCAACAAATCCAGATCAATATTCCGTTCGCCCCAGCGGCGGATACGTTTCCGTCCCATCTCCTGTTCAATCTGTAATAAAACCCGGAGAAGTTCCGTGGGAGAATAGTCTGTTTTTATTTCCGCAACCGCATTCAGAAAATCCGGCTGGTCTGTTACGCCATAAGGCCGGGTCGCCATAAAATCAGAAACCTTGCAGACGGTTACGCCCTTGTTGGCTAACCGTTGCAGGGCTTCTTTCATATTATCTTCTTTATCGCCCAGGTTGCTTCCCAACGCAATATAAATCGCCATTTCACACCTTACGGATTGCTTCCAGCATACGGATCAGACGCACGTTTTCCTTAACGTCGTGCACCCGAACCAGACTGGCGCCAGCATAAACTGCGGCAGCAGTTACCGCTAGAGTTCCTTCCAGCCGTTCTTCCGGAGGAAGAGGCTGTGAAACTCCCAGCACATTTCCAATTGTCGTTTTGCGTGAAGCCGCCAGCAACACCGGCCAGGCGTTCACGGTCAGTGCATTCAGATTCTGCATCAGCCTCAGGTTCTGTTCATCATTTTTGGCAAAGCCGATGCCCGGGTCCAGAATGATTCTATCCGGACCGATCTGTCGCTCCTGCAAAAGCACAGCCCTGTTAAGCAGGTATTCCGTCACTTCCTGTACCACGTTCTTATATTCGCACTGTTGCTGCATATCTTTGGACGTGCCTCTGCGATGCATTAAAATAATGGGCGCTTTGGCTTCCGCCACCACATCCATCATCGCATCGTCTGCCGTCATGGCGCTGATATCGTTGATGATATCGCCCCCGCACTCCAAGGCTTCCTTTGCCAATTGACCGCGATACGTATCTACAGACACAATACTTTCCGGAAATCTCTTTTTGATTTCCGCCACCGAAGGCAGCACCCGCTGCCGTTCTTCCTCCGGGGTAACCGGATCGCTGCCGGGCCGGGTAGATTCTCCGCCGATATCCAATATGGCAGCGCCCTCCGCCAGCATTTGTTCCGCCTGTTCCAGCACTTCGTCAACGCTTTTTTTGCGTGAACCGGCATAAAAGGAGTCCGGCGTCACGTTGATGATGCCCATCACCTTTACGGAATCGTAATGCAGCAAGCGCCCGTCTGCCAGTTTCGTGCATTTGGGAACGGCTGCAAGATACGTTTCCAGATCTGCTACGATATCCGGTATGCCGAAATAGGGCATTTGCTTCAGTTTATAGACCAGCGTTTTATAATGCTTCGCATTGCCAAGCAATAGGATATCCACATAGGGAACCGCACAGGTAATTGTCGTTCCCGGCGTGGCGCAGTCTCCTCCTGCCGCCAGCATTTCCTGCTTGATGATGTTGGCCGCCGGCGTCCTGACATGCAGCACCTTCAGGGGCGTAATTTTTCCTTTACCCAGCATGATGGCCACGCTGGGCTTGTATACGCCCAGATGTTCCATTTCATAACACAGCGCGTCCTGGTTGACTTCGTACAGCATCATTTCCACCCTTTTTCTACGCAGGCAAACGCATTATGATTGTGAATGCTTTCAAAACTTTTTACCGTCGCCCGATACCAGCTGATACGTGGATCCGCCTCCAGCCGCAGGGCGATCTCCCGCACCGCGTCCTCTACAAAACGGGGATTGTCATAGGCTTCTTCCGTCACAAACTTTTCATCAGGACGTTTTAACAATCCGTACACCGGAGCACTGGCACCTGCGTCAGCCATTTCCGCCAGTTCCTCGATCCAGACAAACTCACTGGCTTCAATCTCCAAAGACGCCACGGCCCGCTGGTTATGAGCTCCATAGGCGCTGATTTCCCTGGAACAGGGACACAATGTCTGAATGGGCACCTGCACTTCGACTTTTTGGGTAAAACGGGTTCCTTTTTCCATCGTATACACACAATTCAAATCCATGACAGAACTCAGTCCGCTTACCGGTGCTTCCTTCTGGATAAAATAAGGAAATTCCAGCTTCAAAAATGCCCTGTCGGCCAGCAGGCTTTCTTTCAAATCGTCCAACACCTCTTCCAGTGCGGAAAGATTGACGATATCCAGCTTCTGCAGGCACTGCACAAAACGGCTCATATGAGTGCCCCGCAGGTCTTTCGGCAAATCTACCGCCACGGATACCGTGGCCACCGTATGC
>JAEEGJ010003078.1_pt1 | contig 68971 bp, 60 predicted proteins | sample 8958761 | NCBI WGS metagenome assembly JAEEGJ01 (sample SAMN16246546, study PRJNA631951) | gut metagenome | biome: gut microbiome; feature: rumen; material: RS-attached | host: Bos | place: Iran: Karaj | collected 2018-10 | reverse complement strand
TGACACCTCAGAAGCCCTCACCGTGGATTGCGACATCCGCCGCCTCACCAGCACGCAGATGATTTGGAACAAGCCTGGTACTAATGAGGAAATATCAAGGTTCAAGAAAGTAATGTGAAAAATGAAACCGGCAAAAGTACGCTCATTCTGTTCTTGCGTTACTGTCTGAACTGCCAAACGTTTCTGGCACATTTTCTGTGAGTGCAGAGGAAATATTTTTGGAGTGCGTTCCAATAATTTTTCGAGTGCGGTGGAGAAAGTGTTAGGATACGTTCTGGAAAAATTGGCTATTTTATACCGTTTTATACATAGATTTTCGTGTTTTAGGGTGTCAGGGTGTCAGAATGCCGATGTACAATGGGCTGCACCCTGTTTTTGTAGGGTGACAAGGGTGACAGGAGGGTGACAGGCCGTTGTACGCAAACAATAAGGGCGGGTTATGGTGCAATAAGGGCAGGTTATTGCACAATAAGGGCAGGTTATAGTGCGGGACGGTAAAAAAGTTGAGTCGACTCAAATCATCGTTTGAGTCGACTCAAACAATCAATCGAGTCGACTCAATTCAAACGGTCCTTTTTTATAATAAAAATTTGGAGGTTGTTTATTTTGTCGTTTCATTATTTATTTGTATTTTTGCAGCAAAATTTAATTGTAATATATAGCTATGGAACCAACAGTATTGAATGCCTCTCAGCTGCATTTGCTCCAGATGTTTGCTTTCAACAAGACGGAGCAGGGGTACAAGGAACTGCAAAACGTACTCTATGAGTTTTACTCCAAGAAGATGGAAAAACTTCTTGAAGAAGCCTGGCAGGATGGGGATTTCAGTCAGGAGCGTCTTGACGAGATTAACAAGATGGACCTTCACGCTTGGCTCAGGGAACAAAAAGCCAAAGAGCAGAACAAATAAACGGCTGCCATGCGCATTGTCCTCGACACCAATTGCCTCGTCCAGAGCCTTTCTCCGCATAGTGATTATTATGCTGTATGGGAGTCGTTTGTTAACGGCCAGAATGTGCTGTGCGTCACCACAGACATCCTGTTCGAATATGCTGAGATTCTACCCCGTTTCTTCAGCAAAGAATTGTCTGAGGCTATTGTCAGCACAATTGCCAATGCACCTTTCGTTGTTCAGGTCAGTCCTACGTATCGTTTTAATTTGATTCAGTCCGACCCTGACGATAACAAATTTGTCGACTGCGCCATCGTTGCAGGAGCACGATACATCGTTTCCAACGACCATCATTTCAACATCCTGCGTGACACCAACTTTCCCCTTGTACAGATCATCGCTATAAGGGATTTTATACGTCTTATCACGCAATAAGATATTTCCTTTCGTCAAATAGAGGGCTTTCTTCTATTCATTCAGTAAGCGTCCAATGTCCAGTTGCCCACTTCTCTCCCCTTTAATTTCTCTGCAAAATTGGGAGCGAAATAGGGTGAAAAAACAGCGGTTTTTGGGCGGAAAATTTGTAAAGACCATGAAATATTCGTACCTTTGCATTGTCGGAAGTGAGACGGAAGGGAGCTGCCAGGCGAGGCAGAATTTGTGTTCAGGCCTGCGAAAATTTACGCCCTGCCCAGGCAGTAAAAACTGAAAGCCCACGGAGGACAAAAGGAGCGAGCGAGCTCCAAACAGGAAACTTATAAATTTATTTACATTATCTTATTATCAACGCAACTTTCGCAAGCTCGCTTGCTTCAGTTTATAGAGGTGAGTGGTGAGAGGTAAGAGGTGAGAGAAATGCTGGCAAGCCCAGACAAGATAGACGAGTAGGAAGCAGAAGAGGTATTCTCTTACCTCTCACCACTTACATCTTACCTCTCACCACTAAAAAAACAGAAACATGAAGAAGGAAACTTGGAAGACGGTATTGCAGATTCTGGCAAGCATCATCTCGTCGATCATCACCGCCATGAGCACCACGAGTTCTCTGACCTAAAGGTACAGAGTGTGGCGTTGCAATGCATGGGATACGGACCGTTCTGATGGCTGATGGCTGATGGCTGAAGGTTGAAAAATCAAAAAAAGCAGGCTGCGACTTACAGGAAGTCAGCAGCCTGCTTTTTTATACACTCTGTATCAATCTCACGACTGCGGTATCCAGAACCAGAAGGTGGAGCCGTGGCCGGGCTCGGAGTCGACACCTATCTGGCCGTCGCAGCGGTCGATGATGGCCTTGCAGATGGAGAGGCCGAGGCCCGTGCCCTGCACGTAGTCGTTGAGCTTGACGAAGCGCTCGAAGACTGCCGACTGCTTGTCCTTGGGGATGCCGGTGCCGGTGTCCTCGCAGTAGAAGTAGAGCCCCTGGCGGCCGCCACGCTCCTCCCTGCGATAGCCCACGCGGATGTGCCCCTGCTTGGTATATTTGACGGCATTGGTGACGAAGTTGGTGAGTATCTGCTGCAGGCGGCCCTTGTCGAGGACGGCGGGACAGGTGTCGTAGGGATTGTCCTTGACGAAGGGTATGCCGGACTCTGCGACGCGCTGTTCGAGGGTCTGGCAGATGTCGTCGAAGACCATCGCCAGGTCGATGTCCTCGGGTTCGATGGTCATTGACTGTCCCATGCTCGACGCCTCGAGGATGTCGTTGATGAGTCGCAGCAGCATGTCGCAGTTGCTGCGGATGATGCGGATGAACTCCCTGCGCTCCTCGGGGGCCTCGACCATCTGGAGCAGTCCGCTGAAGCCTACGATGGCATTGAGCGGTGTGCGAATCTCGTGGGTCATGTTGGCCAGGAAGGCGCTCTTGAGCAGTCCTGAGTTCTCGGCTCGGGCAGTCTCCTCGCGCAGGCGCTGCTGGGTCTGCATGAGGTAGGTGACATCGCGGGCCAGCCCGTAGTATCCCGTCACGCGGCCCTGCTTATCGCGCAGGGGCAGTCCGTTGAGGGCATACCAGCCGGGGCTGTCGCTCAGCGGGGTGTGCAGGAAGTGGTGGACCACGTTGAAGGGCTGGCCCTTCATGACCGTGCCGGTCTTGATGCTGCGGGCCTGCTCGCGTTCCTCGGGGGCGATGCTCTCCATGTGCTCCTCGATGCTGGTGAAGAACTCGACCTTGCCCAGCGTCTGCGCGAAGTTGATGCGGCGGCTGGCGAAGTCGAACTGCCAGACATACATGTTGCACTCCTTGAGCAGATAGTGCAGGCGCTCCTCGTAGGTGCTGATGGCGGCATTGGTGCTGTGCAGACGCTGCTCGTGCTCGCGCTGCTGCATATACATCTCGCGCTCGCTGGTGAGGTCGCGGCTGGTAATGACATAGTAGATGAGCTGGTCGGCATCGTCGACGACGGGCAGGATGCGCGTCTCGATATACTTGTCGATGCCCAGCTTCGGATAGTACAGGTGCTGGCAGACGTGCATCGGCTCGCGGCAGCCCTCCTCGATGACGTTCTTCAGCACGGGGGCATCGAAGAGCGAGGTCTCGCGGAAGTGGCGCTCGCCGTCCTCACCGAAGGCGCAGAGCTCGCGCATCTTCTGGTTCAGGTCGAGCAGCCGCCCCTTGGCATCATAGAATGACATGGCTATCATGCTGGTCTCGAATATCTTCATATAGCGCGCTCCAATCTCCTGATTGCGGCGTTCTGTCTCCACCTCGGTGGTCATGTCCTTCACCGTATTCACAATGTAGCGGGGCTGGTCGTTCTCGTATTCCACGATGGCCTCGCCGTAGAGCATCCGCCATTCGGGCGACTCCGCCGTGCCAGCATTGAAGCGCTTCCTCATCGTCCAATGGACCATCTTCCCCTTGTGCATCTGGTCGAGAGAATCCTGGAAATCCTCCAGTTCCTCGGGTGCCAGCCGCTGCTGGAACTCGTACATCGACATGCCCTGCTCCGGGAGCAGCTCTCCGTAGACGTTGCGGATATGGCCCGTCATGACGTCATATTCCATCACGCTGTAGTCGCCCATGTTCAGCGCCTGCCGCATCATGCCGTTCACCTCGCCGCTCTTGCGCACTGCCGTCCGGACGCGAAACGAGGTCAGACGGTTCAGCAGGAAGATGAAGATGCCCAGTACGATGAGTCCGCCCAGGATATAGAGCGTGACGGGGGAGGCATCGTCGTGGACGCGCTCGGGATGGAACCACTTGTCGTAAATCTTCTCCAGCTCGCCAGCCTGCTCCAACCGCGTGTACTGGTCATCGATGACATCGATGAGCGCCTTGTTGTAGCTGACGATGCGCAGCTCGCCCGCCGGGATGTCTATGCGGTCCATCGTGAGGCTGTCGAGGCCCAGCTCCTTGATCTTGAGCTTCAGCGGCACCTCGCCCCATACGAAATATCTTCCCTTGCCCTGCCGTATCCGCTGCAACGCGCTCTTGGCCGGGCGGTATTCCTTCTTGAAGGAGCAGTCCATATTCCTCATGCGCAGCTCGGCATAGTCGTCCTTCTTGAGGATGAGCGTCGATTTCTCCGACAAGTCGGCCAGACGGAACAGTGGCGGAGTGCCGACCTTGCGCACAACGCTCACATTATAGTAGTTGATATACTTCTTGGTCATCACATACGGCGCATGATTATAGTGATCCGACAGCGCGTGGATGAGGTCGGCCTTGCGATGGTCGAACATCTGCATGGCCACATACCACTCCTGCATCACAAACTGATGCGGAATGCCCAGCCGGTCGAATATCAGGTCGAGCACTTCGACGTTATAACCGTCGGGCATGCCCTCCGAGTTCAGGAATTCGAACGGCGCAAAGTCCCAGTCGCACACAATGGTCACGGGATGCTCCTTGGTGAAGCCAAAGGAATCCTTGGCCGACAGCGTTGTGGCGGTTGTCAGCGCCCATAAGCAACAAGCAATATACAGGCAATATCTCTTCATGTTTCTATAATCCTCCTTCCTCACCTATTTCCTTACTATTTCACTACAACTGCATGGGATGGTGACCCACACGATGGTGCCCTTGCCGAGTTCAGAGTGCACCTTGATCTTGCCGCCCATCTGCTGGGCCAGTTCCTGACAGATGTTCAGGCCGAGGCCCGTGCCGCGACTGCCCGAAGAGGCAAAGCGGTCGAAGATATGCTTCAGCTGCTCGTCGGACATGCCGCAACCAGTGTCCTGGAAGGTCATCACCAGGGCCTCGCCCGTATAGTCGTAGCTGGAGCGAACCTGCCCGGCTGATGTGTATTCGGAGGCATTGGCAAGAATCTGATCGATGATGATACCCACATTGTTCATGTCGATGTCGACCACCAACCGCTGATAATTGCTGTCGACCACAAAGTCGACACCCGATTTCTGATGGTGGAAGCCTACTGTCTGGCAACGCGACTCGAAGAACTCGGCGAAGTTGATCATCTCCCGCTTGAATTCTATCATCTGGGCATCCAGGCGCGAAAGGAACAGGATGTCGTTGATGAGCTCCAACAGGCGCGAGGCATTGTCGTTGATTTCCTGGATAAATACGGATTCGTCCTCAGGCGAGTGCTCCATCTCGAAGAGCTCGGCAAAGCCTACCACCGAGTTGAGCGGCGTACGAATCTGATAGCTCATATTGCGGAGGAAGGCATTCTTGACGGTCTCGACCTCCTGCGCCCGTGCAGCCTCGTGAGCCAATGCATCCTCAGTGGCCTTGATAAGGCTCAGGTCGCGGCACATGCCGAAGTAGCCCGTCACTTGTCCGTCGCTGCCATAGGTGGGCATCAGCGACAAGTAGAGGTATAGCGGACAGGCTGGCTGATTGCCCTCATTCCCGTGGCGCAACTGTGTCTTGACCGTAGCCTCGACATTAGAGCGCGTGCCGTTGTCCATGCTGGTAAAGGCCTGCAGGGCTATGCGCTTCGACTCGTCGCATACCAGCGTGAGCGCACGCGTCTGGGTCAGCGTCAGCTGGTCTTTACCAATCTCACTATAGAGTGTCAGTGTATGGGTGTCGAGCGAATAGCTCACCATACGCACACCACCTTTCTTCAGCACGAAGTCGATATTACGCACATAACGGTCCAGCTCGTCGGTGGCTTGCTGCAACTGCTGGATATTGAGCTGCAATGCCCTGTACGACTGCACCACCTCGGTCACGTTGCGTCCCGTGCCATAGACCGCCATCAGGCGGCCTTGTTCGTTGCGCACGGGGGCCATCTGCAACTCATAGTACATCTCGTCGCGCTGCAACAGCCGGCTCAGCGCGCGCTCATCGCCTGGCCAATGGAGCAGCTGCGTGAGGTAGGTAAGGTCGAGATGCTCCAAGTCGTCGAACTCCGCGCCCAGCACATCGCGCAGCGTAATCTTCGAGGCAAGGATATGGTCGACACTGCCCGATAATGCCCGGCGCACCTTGTCGTTCATATCTATTATCACACCATGCTTGTCATAGGCCACGATGTCGACCATCGAACTGTTGAACACGGTCTGATAGCGCAGCATCGTGTCCTGAGCCTGCTGCTGCCTCAACTTGTCCTCCGTGACATCGCTGGTCGTACCGATAATATCCACAGGCGCGCCATTCTTGCCGCGACTGAAGACGGAGAGCCCGATTGTAAGGCTGTGAAGCTCGCCATGAGAACCGTCCTTCGCTCGCACGTCGAGGGTCTCTCGCTCCGACTTCTGCAGCGAGACATTGGCCAGTGCCTGCTGGATGCGCTCGTAGTCCTCCTTCACCATAGAGTAGAAGAAGAAGTTGGGCGACAGGTTGTCACTGTCCATCACGCCGTTCTCGTTGAAGGTCGTGATGGTCTTGGTGGCTACATGATAGAGCCATATCCGCACGTGGCTCGTCTTCAGGATGAGCGACAGTCGGCGGTTGCTGCTACGGAGCGACTTCGTCATGCGCTTCTCCTTGCGACGATAGATGACGAAGAAGAGGAGCGACAGCAGGACGAACAACAGCAGGACACCGATGACCAACCATATCCACGACGGGATGCCCGAGTCCTTACGCTCAGGATAGAACCACTTGTTCTGGATGGCCTGCAGCCTGCCCTCTGCACTGAGCACGGTGTACACACTGTCCATCTGCTGAAGCAGGCGCGCATTGTTTGACATGAACTTATACTCACCGTGCTGGATATTCACGGGCGTAACCTCCAAGTCGTCGTAGTTGAACTTACGAATGAGCGCCTGAAGCGAGAGCGTGTTCCATACTATCTGATGACCAGGCTCATTGTGTACCAGACGGACTGCCTCCTGCATATCGTCATAGGGAACGGCATTGGCTCCCCAGCCGCGACGGATCATCAGGTGATGGCTGAAGCTGCCGCTATGGACGATGACCTTGCTGCGGGACAAGTCCTCCAAATTCTTTATCCTGACAGGTTCGTTCTTACGATGGAGCACGCTGTGCGTGAAGATCTGGATGACGGACTTTCCATACTGAGCGTAGTCGTTATGGAAATGAGCGTCCATGCCGCACGTCACGTCGGCATGTCCAGCCTTCAGGTGGTTCAATGCCTCAGAGGTAGGACTGAGCTTAATCATGTAAGGGATGCTGAGCTCCTTGAAGATGAGTTTCAGCAAGTCGACATTATAGCCTTCCGGCTCGCCGTTCCCGTTGAGGTAGACGTAGGGCCATAGATCCCATGTATCTTCATAAATCAGCGGATGATCCTCGGTAAAGGCCTCGTAGCCCTCGCCTTCGTTTGCACAAAGCGTGACTGCGGGCATCAGAGCCAATAATAATATAAATAAGGTATGCTTCAACATTTCCATCGTTTATTCGTTAAGTACTTCTACTGGTATTCGGAACCAGAAGGTAGAGCCTTTGCCTTCCTCACTCTCCACACCGATCGTTCCCCCGCACTTCTCTACAATGGCCTTGCAGATGGAGAGTCCGAGACCAGTACCTTGGATATAGTCGTTCAGTTTCACGAAGCGTTCGAAGACGGCCTCCTGCTTCTCCTTGGGGATGCCGGATCCTGTGTCTTCGCAATAGACATACAGCAGGCCCTTGTCCTCCATCCGATAGCCTACACGGATGTGGCCTTGATGGGTGTACTTCACCGCGTTGGTGACGAAGTTGGTGATGACCTGCTGGATGCGTCCGATATCAATATTGATGAGCAGCGAGGGCAGCGGATTGTCCTTCTGGAACTCCACCGCAGGCTCCTGCACGCGCTGCTGCAGCGACTGGCAGGTGAGTTCGAACTCGCGCGAGAAGTCAACCTTGCCAGGCACGAGCTGCATCGCGTTGGCATCGAAGTTGGAGAGCACCAGGATGTCGTTGATGAGCCGGAGCAGCATGTCGCAATTGTTATGAATGACACGAATCATCTCCTTCTTCTCCTCTGGCGAGTCGATAGCCTGCAGGAGGTCGGAGAAACCCACGATGGCATTGAGCGGCGTACGAATCTCGTGGGTCATATTGGCCAGGAACACAGACTTCAGGCGACCAGAGTCGTTGGCACGCTCGGTCTCCAGTTTCAGCTTCTCCTGAGCCTGAATGAAGGGAGTCATGTTTCGAATCAATCCGAATGAGCCCACCAGTTCGCCTTGATTGTTAAAGATGGGAACGCTGTTAATCTGGTACCATATCACCGGCTCTGCCTCGTTGAAGATGGGGCGCGACTTCCTGAGCACGGACATAGGCGCGGAAAAATGCTTCTCGGGTTCCTCGAAATAATTGGCCACCGTCTCGCCGTCGTCGATGAAATTCTGCAAATAGTCGCTGATAGTCAACTCGCGCTCAACAGTGCTCAGACCTTTCAGGAACTGTACTTTCTTTTCTTTATAAGTGGTGCGCCAGGTCCGCATCTCGCAAGTCTCCATCATGAAGGTCAGTTCCTCCTCGTAGGCCTTGATCTTCTCGTTGGCCTGCTGTATCTGCGAATCGGTGAGTTTGGACTGCAGATACAAATCGCGCTCTTGGGTGACATTTCGCGAAGCGATGGCGATATAGACCACCTTTCCCGACTCGTCACAGATGGGGTGCAGACGGGTTTCCAGATAGTCGTGGATATCGCGCTCGAGAACAATGCTCTGGTGGCATATCCACAGTTCTTCCAAATGTTCAGGATTGCAGCACTCGCGGAAGGGTGACAGTTCGAAGAGGTTGGTCTTGGAGAAGAATTCATCATACTCATCGTTTTCGAAATGACAAATCTCACGCATCATCTTGTTCGAGGCGAGCAGCCAGCCCTCAGGTGTATAGAAGGAGAGTCCGATGATGGAGTTCTCGAAGATGAGCCTATACTTGTTGCTCAGTTCCTTCTCGCGCTCCTCTTGTTGCTGCCGGGCAGTCTCATCAAGCACCGTACTGATGACACTGATGACCTTCTTGGTATCTTTCTGATATTCCGGGACGCTGACATTGTGCATGTATCCCCAGCGGGGCGACTGGCCGGTGAAATCGAAATTCCAGCGATAGTAGAACTCCGCCCGCTTCAGGCTGCCCGCCGCCACCTGACGTATCCACTCCAGCGTTTCCTCCAAATCGTCTGGGTGTACATGCTTTTGCCAATCTTCTGCCGTCATCGCCTCGTCAGGAAACATCTTGCCATAGAGTTTATAGACACGGCGGTCGAGCAAATCGTAGCGCACCACCTCGTTACCACTAATCTCCACCGCGTTCTGCAGCATCGACGTGGTATGCTCGGTTTTCTTCATGCGCCGATGCACACGAAGCAGGATCATACGATTGGATAACAGCACAACGATGAACACGATAATGACCAGTATCATCATGACCAATGGCAGGGTCGGGAGAGTGTTCACCGCCGAGAGTAGGAATATATGGGACAGAATACTCATAGCATGCCTGTTTGGGATTATATGATTTCGCGTTTCTTCTCAATATGCTTGGCCTCACAGGGGATAGACACCCAGGCTGTCGTGCCCTTGTTCAGCTCCGACTGCAGCTCGATAGTGCCACCCATCTGCTCTACCAGCGACTGCACGATAGGCAGGTTCAGCCCAGTGCCGCACATCCGCTCCTGCTGGTCGCGGGCAAAACGATCAAAGGCGTGAGCAAGGCCCTCCGGGTCTATGCCGCCACCCGTATCCTCAATGCTGATGGTCAGTTCGCCGTGACGATACTCATACTTGGCACGGATGAAGCCCTCACTCGTGAAGTGGACCGAATTCGCGCAGAGTTTCTCAATCACCTTGCCTAAATGCTCAAAGTCGATATTCACCACCAGATGTTCGTACGGATTCTCTATGATGGTCTTCACCTTGGGAGTGACACCGCTCCAGCCCATCTGGCAGTGGCTGTCGAAGATAAGGGCAAAGTCGATGTCTGCCTTGTTATACTCCAGCATGTTGGCATCCAGGCGCGAGAGGAACAGGATGTCGTTCACCAACTCAAGCAGCGAGTTGGAGTTGCGCTTGATTTCCTCCACGAAGATGGCCTCATCAGCCTCATCGTGCTCAGCCTCGAAGAGTTCGGCAAAACCGACTACCGTATTCAGTGGCGTGCGAATCTCGTAGCTCATATTGGTCAGGAACGACTGCTTCAGCAGCTCGGTCTCCTGCGCCTTCTTGGTCTCGATGGCCAAATGGCGCTCGGTTTCCACCATATCCGTCATATTGCGGCACAGACCAAAGTAGCGGACCACCTTGCCCTCGCTATCCCGGATAGGCACCATGTGGAACATGAGCCATATCTGGCGGCCTTTCTTGTCGCGAATCTCAGTCTCGATGGTGTGCGATATATAATAAGGTGTCAGATGGTCCATGCGATTGAGCATGCTCGACACAACGCGACGAAAGGGTGGCGTGGCCAGACGGATGCAGCGCAGCTGGGACAATCGCAACTGACCACCACTGACATTGCTCGACACCTCCAGCGTATAGCGCTGAGGATAGTAGTTTACCAGTCGGACATCACTCACCCGCAGCGCATAGTTGATGTTCGTGATATAGTTCTCAATATCCGCATTGACCTTACGCAGCCTGTTGGTGCTCTCCTGCTGATGATGGTACGACTCGACCATCTCCGTCACATTACGCCCTGCCATATAGAATCCCTCCAACCGCCCCTGGGCATCGCGAATAGGATTGATGGTCGACTCGTAATATATCTTGCCCTCCAGCCCGAGCGCTTCAGTATAGTAGCGCTTGTCCTGAAAGTCCTTGAAGTTGATGATAGAGGAGGAACGGGTGTCCTTGGCATCTTCCAGCTTGAACTTGCTGAAGAAGGGGTTGTTCTGGAGGTGGAACTTCCCGTTGAGCACAAACTCGCGGTTGGGAACATGGAACGAGCGAAGGGCCTTGTCGTTGATGTCGCGCAGCACGCCGTTGCTGTCGTAGAACAACATGTCGATAAGCGACGTATTGAAAACCGTGTGATAGCGCAACAGCAGCTCGTTCACTTTCTTCTGCTTCAGCATGTCGGCTGTGACATCGTGCTGGACACCAAGCAACTGCCTGACCCTGCCTTTCTTGTCGGTGCCCACTATCGAGAGCTTCACCTCATAGAAGTTCTGCTGTCCCTTGTTCTTCGGATTACTCCTCAGCTTGACAAACGACGAGGAACCGCGCCCCTCACAGATGTCGAACACCTCCTTGCGCATACGCTCGAAGTCGTCGCGCTCAAAAAAGTCGGCAAAGTCAACGGGATTGTACTCGTGCTCGTAATCGCCATTCTCGGACAACGTGAAATAGTGACGGCTCGCCACATCATAGAGCCACAGTTTGAGGTTGCCTGTCTGCAAAACCAGCGCCAGCCGATTGTTCATACTCTGGCTCCGTGCCTTGGCATCCTGCTCCTTGAAGACATACAACCTGTTATAAAACAGCAGGACAAAGACGCTAATCAAAAATGCTGCCATAATATACACCACGACGTGGTCAGGATTGAACGCCTGTTTCACAACATCTACCTGGGATGACAGTATGATATTTAAATCCATAGATTAGGTTCTGATACTGGATGATAAGTACGATTACGCGACAAAGATAAGAAAAAATAAGTCATTCACCAAATTTTTCTTGAATTTATTTTGTTTTTTACTCACTTATTCGTATCTTTGTCGGAAGAATAATCAAACTACAAAGAATATGATTGACGTTAAACAGACATTAGAAGCAGCCGAGGAGCGCATGGAGATGGCTGCGATGTTCCTCGAAGAAGAGCTGAACAGGATTCGCGCAGGACGTGCCAATGTAGCCATTCTCAGTGGCGTGCGAGTAGAATCATACGGACAGAAGGTTCCCCTCAACCAAGTGGCCAACGTCTCAACACCCGATGCGCGCACCATCGCCATCAAGCCTTGGGATCGCAAGCAAATCAAGGATATTGAGAAGGCCATCATGGACTCCGACGTGGGCATCACCCCTGAGAACAACGGCGAGATTATCCGTCTGGGTATCCCCCAGCCTACCGAAGAGCGCCGCCGCGACCTTGTAAAGCAATGCAACAAGATTGCCGAGAAAGCCAAAGTCGAAGTGCGCAACGTGCGTGCCGACATCAAGGACAAACTGAAGAAAGCCATCAAGGACGGACTCTCTGAAGACAACGAGAAGGACGCCGAGAACGACCTGCAGAAGCTTCACGACAAGTACATCAAGAAACTTGACGAACTGATGGAGGCCAAGAACAAGGAAATCATGACGGTCTAAATGAAAGGACTCGTCATTAAGAATACCGGCAGTTGGTACACCGTCCTGACGGATGATGGGCCAACTGTCGATTGTAAGATAAAGGGTAACTTCCGCATCAAGGGCATACGCTCCACCAATCCTGTGGCTGTGGGCGACAGGGTCACCATCCTCGAAAACAAGGACAATAGCAGCGGCGAATGCTACGGATGGATTACCGAGATTGAGGATCGCCGCAACTACATCATCCGCAAGAGCATCAACCTCTCCAAGCAGAGCCACATCCTCGCTGCTAACGTCGATCAGGCACTGCTCGTCATCACCGTCAGCAAGCCCCAGACCTCTACCACCTTCATCGACCGTTTTCTGGCTTCTGCAGAGGCCTATCGCGTACCCGTCATCCTCATTTTCAACAAGACCGACCTGCTCACAGACGAGGAGAGGCACTACCAGCAAATGATGATCCAGCTCTACGAGACTGTAGGCTATGAGTGCAGAGCCATCTCTGCCGAACGAGGTGATGGTGTAGAGGAGCTGCGTCCCTTGCTGGAAGGCAAGATAACACTGCTCAGCGGCAACAGCGGTGTGGGCAAGTCGACACTCATCAATCGCTTAGAACCTCATGCCAACCTGCGCGTGGCCGACATCAGCGATGCCCACCAAACAGGTATGCACACCACGACCTTCTCTGAGATGATTCCTCTCCAAATAGTAGATAGTAAATCCGTAAACAGTAAATCCTCCTGGCTTATTGACACCCCTGGCATTAAGGGGTTCGGCACCTTCGATATGGAGCGCGAGGAGCTGACCAGCTACTTCAAGGAGATTTTCGAGTTCTCCAAGCAATGCCGCTTCTCAGACTGCACGCATACCCACGAGCCTGGATGCGCCGTGCTGAAAGCCGTCGAGGACCACTACATTGCCCAGAGCCGCTATCAATCTTATCTCTCCATGTTGGAAGATAAGGACGAAAACAAATACCGCGAAGCCTATTAAACTTCGCGGTATTTGCCTTAGCCAATCGTAATGGTATATTTAGACATGAACGAGGCCCCAGGCAGCAGGTGGTTCATCAGCGGTTTGTCCTTGAACTCTCCATCGAAGCCACGATGGTCGCCTATGCCGTACCAAGGCTCAATGCAGACGAAGGGTGCATTCTTGCCAAACGGACTCCAGAAGGCACAGACGGGAGTCTTATAGTCTACTGTCACAGCGGGTTCGCCATTGGTATCGAGCAGCATGGCACGATGGGTCTGACTCTTATGAATCTTCACACTGTCGTTGACGAAGAAGCTCTTGCTGATTTCCAAGATACCCATATCGGCACCTAAGGGCACATCGACGAGGTCGTGCGAGCCGTCGGCATAGCTTTTCAGAATGTCCATAGGTTCCTCGTTGTCGAGCTTGATGATGCCTTCCGTCTTGCCACCAGGCATATTGAAGGCAGGATGACCGCCTATCTGGAAGTGAATCTCACGCTTATCGGTATTCTCCACATGCCAAATGACACCAATCTTGTTGCCCTCCAGACGATAAGTGATGGCGAGGTTGAAGTGGTAGGGATACACCTTGAGCGTTTCCTCACTGTCGTGCAGGGCAAAGGTCACCTTATCGTCCGTCTGCGAGATGAGCGTAAACTCCTTGTCGCGAGCGAATCCGTGACGGGGCAGATGATACTCCTTGCCGTCGACGCGATAGGTCTCGTTGTTCACACTGCACACGATAGGAAACAGAATGGGCGAATGGCGGGGCCACTCTGGTCCGGCCTGCCACATATACTCACGCCCTTCGGCGTCCTTCACACTCTGGAGCTCGGCTCCCTTCTCTGCCACGCGGATGGTCAGTTGTTCGTTCTTCAGTTCTATCATATTCTTTTCTGCTTTAGTTTGTACTCTATTCATACAGGTGGAACATGCGCTCCATCAGTTGCCACTTCTGGTCGCTCGTAGCCCCAGGCTTACAGTCCTGAAACAGGGCGACGTATGCCTCCCACTCTTCCTGGCGGGGCAGCGTAGCCAGACGGGCCATCGCCGTATCCCAGTCGAAGTCGAGGGCCGTCTCGACTATCATGAACAGGCGGTTACCCAGGATGTATATCTCCATCTCTAGGATGCCCACCTCCAGGATGCCGGCCTTGATTTCGGGCCAGAAGTGAAACTGGTCGTGCGCCTCCTTATACTTGGCTATCAGAGCTGCATCATCCTTCAGGTCGAGCGTCTGGCAATAGCGCTTTACGGGTTGTCCGTATTCCTTTTGTCTATATCCTTCTGTTTTCATATCATAATTATTTTAGCACTTTGACGGCACCCGACAAAGGCAAGTTCAAACACGGTGCCCTCTGTGCTACGTTCCACTTTAAATATCTGTTTCTTCATTGTTGTTTCCTTTCTTCTGTTTAGGCAGACGCTTGGCTTTGCGCAGGGCCTCTGTAATAATCCACTGGAGCTGACCATTGGTGCTACGGAACTCGTCTGCAGCCCAAGCCTCTATCGCATTCATGGTGTCAGCATCAACGCGCAAGATAAAACTCTTGGTGGTCTTTTCTGCCATAATAGCTATTTAAAGACAGAATTAAGCCTTTTACGTTGCTACGTCTAATGATTCAGCGTTCCTGTGTTCACTACAGGCTGAGCCGAATCGTCGCCACAGAGCACAACAAGCAGATTGCTGACCATAGCAGCTTTCTTGTCGTCATCAAGTTCCACGACACCCTCGTCAGTCAGTTTGTCGAGAGCCATCTTTACCATCGATACTGCACCTTCCACAATCTTCTCGCGAGCAGTAATGATGGCAGAAGCCTGCTGGCGACGCAACATGACTGCAGCAATCTCAGGAGCGTATGCCAAATAGTTGATGCGAGCCTCGACGACCTCAATACCAGCCAATGCCAGACGCTCATCGAGTTTCTGTTCCAACTGCTCGTTAATCTCATCGGCACTCGAACGAAGGGTTGGCTCATCGTTCTTGTTATCCTCATCGTCGTAAGCGTATTGACCTGCTACTTGGCGAAGGGCCGCATCACTCTGCACACGGACAAAGTTTTCCAGAGCATTCATCAGTCCCTTGGTGTCACTGCCTACTGCGGCCGGATTAGAGGCCATCGTCTGAGTGTCCACTTCGAACAGAGCCTTATAGGTATCCTTCAGTTTCCACACCAGCACCAGACCTATCATCACGGGATTGCCCGTCTTATCGTTAACCTTGATAGGCTCAGCATCCAGGTTACGGGCACGCAGAGAAACCTTCTTGGTGCCATAGAACGGATTAATCCAATAGAAGCCCGTCTCTGCAAAGGTGCCACTATACTTGCCAAACCAAGTAATGACGCGTGCCTCGTTGGGCTCCAGCTGTAGGAAACTGCACATACATACAATATCAATCAACAGCAGCAACACACTGCCCCCCAACAGCCAGCCACCACTACCGCCGTCAGTTTCATCAAGCCGAATAATACCAAAGACAACACCCACGATAGTCGCAACACATAATGCCAAAGTCAAGAACAGCATCAGAAAGCCGTTCAGCACAGTACCTTTAAATTTAAACTCCTTCATTTCCATATTCATTAAGTTTTAGATTGATATCATTTTGATATCGCAAAGATACATCGTTTCTTCTAAATAGCAACAGAATTGTTTGCATTTTTAAGATTATTTCACTACCTTTGCAGCATGAATCTACAAGACAAGCGTATTGCAGTGCTGCTTTCTGGCGGCGTTGACTCCAGCGTAGTGCTCTACGAACTGGTACGTCAGGGGCTTCAACCTGACTGCTTCTATATCAAGATTGGTCCAGAAGAAGAGGAAGAGTGGGACTGCTCTTCGGAGGAGGACTTGGAGATGGCTACTGCCGTCAGCCACAAGTATGGCTGCAAGCTGGAAGTCATAGACTGCCACAAGGAGTATTGGAATCAGGTGACGCGCTACACGATGGAGAAGGTGCGTGCAGGTATGACGCCCAATCCTGACGTGATGTGCAACCGCCTCATCAAGTTTGGTGCCTTCGATGAGAAGCGGGGCCACGACTACGACCTGATAGCCACAGGCCACTATGCCCAGACGGAAGAGGAAGAAATAGTAAATAGCAAATCTGTAAATAGTAAATTGAAATGGCTTTGCACCAGTCCTGACCCCGTGAAGGACCAGACCGACTTCTTGGCTCAGATTTACGACTGGCAGCTGAAGAAGGCTCTCTTTCCCATCGGACACATGATGAAGGAGGAAGTGCGCCAGATAGCAGAGCGCGAGCATCTGGCTCCTGCCCATCGTCGCGACTCGCAGGGCATCTGCTTTCTGGGGAAGATCAACTATAACGACTACATCCGCCGCTATCTGGGCGAACAACCTGGAGACGTGGTAGAACTGGAGACGGGCAAGCGAATTGGCCAGCATCGCGGACTGTGGTTCCACACCATTGGCCAGCGCAAGGGGCTGGGCTTCGGCGGAGGCCCTTGGTTTGTGGTGAAGAAGGATGTCGAGGCCAACATCCTGTATGTCTCACACGGCTACGACCCTGCGACAGCCTACAAGCAGGACTTCAAGATTCGCGACTTCCACGCGCTCACCCTGCCCTTGGAGCAGTGCCTCGCAGACACTCTCAACTCTCATTGCGAAGCCACACTCGCCAAGCGAGAACTCTCAACTCTCAACTCGAACGGCATCACCTTCAAGATTCGCCACACCTCCGACTACTTCCACGCTACGATAGAACCGCTGGGGGGCGGCGAATATATGATACATTCCTCGCGCCCCATTCACGGAGTAGCCCCAGGCCAGTTCTGTGTGGTCTACGATGCCGACCATCACCGCTGCTTCGGCTCTGGCGAGATAACCCTATAAGACAAAACTGAGCAACCTTTCTGACAGGTTGCTCAGTTGCTTTTTATTTCACCATCTTAATCTTTTCGCCCATCAGGCTGCAGAGGTAAACCTCAAGGGCGGTATAGCCCTCTTTCGAGACCACCCGCTTGCCGTCCTCTGGGTCTGCCGGATTCAGCCCGTGGGCGCGCTCCCATTCGTCAGCCATTCCGTCGTGATCGCTGTCAGCCACAGGCGTGGCTGGCGCATACTGAGGCCAGCCTTCAGCATCGGCAGGCGAGTCGATGATGCCCTGCTTACCAGCGCTCTTGCCCTGATATTTGGGTTTGCCGCTCCTGACATCCGTGATGATTCGACGCTCTATGATGTCGCGATGAATGGTGCCTGCCTTCTCTAACACGTGCTTATAGGCTTTCTGCGCCGACTCGGCAGGGGTGAGATAGTCCTGATACTCCGTCGTGGTGAGGAGCTGGGGCTGGCGCATCTGGTCGATAGCGAAGCCCGTCTTGTTGCTGATCAACTGCCAGCTGTCACGGGTCTTCACGCCCTCCATCACGTTGTCGCGAAAATACCACAGCGAGGGTCCCGTAAGCTGCTTGCCCTTGCGAGCCTGCGAGAGTTCTATCAGCACATTGTCCTCTGGGTGGGCAGGACCAGGCTTGTAGTAGTTGCCCACGAAGTTGCACCAGTGCGAGCTGCCCTCGCCAGCCTCGTTCTCGCCGCCATAGCAAGAGTTGCGGCGGCCCCAGTTGAAGTTGACATTATTCTGATACTCCATAAACACATTCTTGTCTACCTTGGGATTGGTAGCACCATTCAGGCGTGCCGAGCGGCTGTCGTTGCACGAGAGCAGGTTGTGATGGAAGGTGGCTGGCGAGCCGCCCCACTGGGCACCATAGCCGCGCACGCCCTTATGGTGGCCTGCATTGTAGAGCCCCTCGTGCACGATGCACCACTGGACGGTAGTATAGTGATTGTCGTACATCGTCATATTCTCCTCGCCGCTCCAGCCGAAGCAGCAGTGGTCGATGATGATGTCGCGTGCATTCTCTATGCCGATGGCTCCGCCCTCAATGAAGCAGCGCTTCCTGTAGTCAGCATCGCTCTCGCCAGGGTTGCGCTCCAGTTCCTTGGTACCCAGACGGGCACGGATGTTGCGGATGATGACATTCTCAGAACCGCCCAGATTGAGCTTGCCCCCACGAATGAGGATGCCCTCGCCAGGAGCCGTCTGTCCTGCGATGGTCACATTCTTCAGCTTGGCGCGGATGGCGCGCTCACCCTTGCGCTGGGGATTGGGGCCCACCTCGATGATGCCACTCACGCGGAAGACGATGGTGGCGTTCTCGCGGCCCGCCTCCGTCAGTGCCCAGCGCAGCGAGCCCTCGCCCGCATCGTTGAGGTTGGTCACCTCGACCACCTTGCCTCCGCGTCCGCCAGAGGTGTACTTGCCAAAGCCTTCAGCCGTTGGAAAGGCCAGCGTTCTCTTCTCTTGTGCGACACTGGTAGCAGCCACCACAGCCGCCAAAAATGTCAAAATCTGTCTCATCAGCATTCAATTTTCAACTCTCAATTTTCAACTCTCAACTTACTTCGCCACCACTTTCACAGTGCGCGTGGTACCATCCGACAGCGTCTCGCGGATGATGTTCAGTCCGTGCTGTAAGCGCTGTTCCTGACGTCCGTCGGCTGTGAAGTACTGACGAGCGACGACACCAATGCCAGCCTTGGTCTGGCTGATGCCTGTAGGATTGGCTGACGAAGCCAGTTCGCCCGTTACGCCATAAGCACTGACACACTGAACTGTCACATTGCTGCCTGTGATACTGGTGCTGGTGGTGACAGTTGCCACACCATCGGCAATGACCAGATAGCACTGAGCGAAACCAGTAGGATCACTCCACGACACATTGTTCCCGTTGACTGAGATTTCAGGAGCCGGCAGGATGAATCCTCGCCAGTCGGCATCCCAGTTGTCAGAGCCACGCAGCACGTAGTCGAGTTTGTAGTCATTGACAGCCTCCGTTTTAGAGAGTACTGCTTTGCTGGCTGTACCGCCAAACAAGGTGCGACGCTGGCTCAAGTCAACAGCATTGCCATTGGCATCCAGCGTATTGTACTCTGCCATCTGTATGGGCTTGCCACCCATCTCGTTCCAGCCATCAGCCGTGATACTGACACCGTTTGTGAGTCGGGTATTGATATAGCTGACCTTAGGCGTATTGCCCCAAGGGCGACCTAAAGCAGTAGTAGAACCTGCCGTTGCTGCCGTGATGACGGCATTGCGGAACACATAGCCGTAGCGGGCTGTGCTATGGTCAGGTGCAACTATCACATTAGACTCACGAAGCACATGCAGCGTATCAGCATCGAAATAGGCCTCGCCTGATCCATAAATAAAGTCTGTAGTACCCGAAATCTTACAGTTACGCACCAAATGGCGCTGACCGTCCTTGCCTGTACGATAGGTATCCTGCCAACCCTCCAGATTGCAGTTGGTGATGATGATACGGTCTGCCTTCGTATAGAGCGCCAGGGCCTGGCCTTCGTTGATACGCGTATTGCGAAGGGTTAAGTTGTCGAACGACACGTCATTAGCGGTCACATTGACCGTAGAGGCCTTGTCAACGCCTCCTCCCTCCTCATTGGTCTTGTTCCAAGAGATGACGGTATTCTGCTTCGATTCGCCCATCAGGTGAATATTGGGCTTGTCTATCTGCACATGACCTTCATACGTACCCTTCTTGATAAATATATAATAAGGTGTGCCATCACCAGGAGCAGCATCGATAGCGGCCTGAATGGTGGTATAGGTCTCACCCTCGCCGACAACGGCATTGAAGGAATTCTTCATTTCTACCGTCTGGTGCCTTGTATATTTCTTGGCGTCAATCAGTCCGTCAGCCACACCGTTGAGGAAGATTTCCAGGTTCGAGTATCCACTCGTAGTCAGCTTCTGTCCGTCGCTGGCGTCGTTGGGATTCAAGCCTACCTCTGTCTCATAGGCATCGGGCAGTCCGTCGCCGTCCGTATCCACCACCTGAGTGTCGTAGCTGTCGCCCTGCAAGCGGGGATAGCAGGTGACATCTATCTCTGCTTTGACAGCCTCATCGAGGGCCGCAAACTCATCGTGCGACTGTAACTTGATGTCGTAGGGTGTGTCAATAAAGCCAAGACTTCCATGACTTTCAGGCAGAGAGCCCTTGAACTGCGGATCGATAGTTCCAGCAGCCTCTGCCAAGATACGTGCATCTACTTCGTCGTAGCGAGGCAAAGAGGCACCAGCCTGCTTCACGACCTTCTGGTAAGCCTCGTCGGCACTCTCGGCAAAACTCATACCACTCAACGCATACGGAATCTCCTTCATGATGACCTTGTCAGCAATTGTCTGGTTGAGAGGGATAGTGCCTGCGCGATACAAGTTGAATCCGCGTTCGTTGCTACCTGAGGTAAAGCCGTAATAGTTGTCAGCATTCACCTTTTTGAGCACTTCGTCTTTCCAGATGCTGGTATTGGGTGCCCACTTGCTGCTGAGTTCAAACTTATTGCCACTCAGATACCACTGTCCAAGTTCGCTTTCGTTCTCAGCAGAAATGGACACAAAGTGACGATTGCCACCAGCATCCTTGGTAGCTGGTCCTGGGCGATAGTAGTTGTTTATCATGAAGGTACGACTATACACATCGTCTCCAAGCGTCTGGTCGCACTCACCACCATAAATGCTGTTGTGGCCACCCCAGTTGTAGACGACATTATTGACAAACTCATCATCTACATGGCGGTCATGGACGTTCTTTCTGACTCCATTGAAACGGGGCGCACGCGAGTTGTTGTTCGAGAAGAGGCAATGGTGCATCGTGCCGTGCTCGCCACCCCACTGGGCACCATAAGAACGGTGTCCCTTGACATTTTTCGAATAATAAAGTCCTTCAGCAAAGATACACCACTGAGTGGTAGTATAGTCGCAGTCATAGAGCGTGATGTTCTCTTCCATCGACCAAGTGAATGAGCAATGGTCGATGACTACATGGTCGATATTCTCGACGTCCAGCGGTGACATACTTTTATTTGGCAAGTCACCCGTGCGGAAACGGATGTGGCGCACGATGCTGTTGCTTGGCAACTTCATCTGGTAGCCTGCAATGCAAATACCACCGCCAGGAGCTGTTTGGCCCGCAATGGTAACATTTCGTGGTACACCTGAGAGCGTGGATGTCAGATAGATAGTGCCGCTGACCTTGAACAGGACGGTACGAGGGGTATCGTCGCCTGTCTTCAGCGCCCAGCGCAGCGTTCCCTCCACCAGGTTGTTGTCAGCGCAGTCGTCCAGACGTGTCACATAGTAGACCTTCGAACCGCGTCCGTCGACAGCACGTCCGCCCGTGGTAAAGCGTCCGTAGCCCTCACAGCCTGGGAAGGCAATGAGGTCGGCTTTGTAGTTCTCCAGTTGCTGGAAGACGGCATAAACGGCACAATCCTCGTTCAGGGTAAACGAATAGGTAGCATTTGTCGAGAGCGTTGAACCACTGCCATCCTCCCAACGCACGAACTGATGGCCCGTATTGGGGGTGGCAGTCAAGGACACTGAGGTTCCATGATTGAACTTATAGCCACCTTCGACCGCAGTACCCTCTGGTGATACGGAGACGGTGCCCATTCCCTCGCAGCCAGCCTTGATAAAGCCAAGCACCGTATGGGCCGCTTCTGCCTTGAACTTGGCAGTAATAGTAACGTCATCGTTCAGCGTGAATTTATGGGGGTTCTCTGTTGATAGCAGCGTTTCGCCATCATACCATCCTTCAAACGAGTAGCCGGCATTTGCAGTCGCAGAGATATTACTGGTCTGAGTACCCTTCAAGACTCTGGCGCTGGTCTGACTAACTGTTCCTGCCCCATCCGGAGCTACTACAAATGTAGCTGTCACATACGTAAAAGCCTGCAATCCAGGCCACGTAGTCAAGGCAATAGCCGTCGTACACGCCAGTAGCACTGCCATCAAAAACGTAAACTGTCTTTTCATTTCGAGTTTGTTTTTAGTTCCTTTTATCTGTATAGACGAACCAACATCAGGTTTGTCACATTATATATCAGAAAATAATACGCGAAACATTTTGCCGTCTCGAAAGGAAAATGTATCTTTGCAACTGGAAAAGTTATGTTCCCAAGTTGGGTACACAAGTTCCCAAGTTGGGTACACATGTTCCTAAGTTGGGTACACATGTTTCCAAGTTGGGTACAGAACTTTTCCAGTGAAAAAAAACAAATATATAGAGAACAAAGAAAAAAACATCGAAGACTATGCCAAACTATGTATTACAAGAGATGAGCGAGGAGATGGGCAACGGGCAGAAGAAGGTCTATCCACGTATGCAGACCTACTCGCTGCACGACTTCAACACCGTCATACGCCACATGCGCGAGTACAGCGGAAGCTTCAGCGAGGGGGCCATCCGTGGCGTGATGGACGCACTGGTGACAACCATGAAAAGCTGGATGCCGCTGGGGCACAACATCAAGATTGACGGGCTGGGCGTATTCTCGCTGACACTGGGCTTCGACACGGCGACACCCAGCGAGGCCACTGAAGCCAAGAAGCAGAAGAAAGGCGACGCCGACGACGAACCGCGAACCAAGTACAGACACGTCTGCATCAAGGGCATCAACTTCAAGCCCGACCCAAAGCTGCTGGAGCTGATGAACCAGGAAGCCACCTTCGAGCGTGCAGAGACTGACGTCGTAGTGCCTCGCAAGCCTAACGACAGCCTCGAAGAGCGCATCCGTAAAGCCCTCGCCGTCATAGACCGCCAAGGCTACATGACCCTCAGCGACTACGCCATTGCCACCAGCCAGAGCCGGACGACAGCCTCGAAGGACCTGCGCCACATGACCAGCGACCCCACGTCAGGCATCACCACACGAGGCTCCCACTCGCACAAAGTGTGGATTCGTCGTGCAAATGACGACAAAACGTCAGAATAAGCGTCTATTTTACAACTAAATGGCAAAAAATTTGGAGAATTCGAAGAAAACCCCTATATTTGCACGCAGAAACTCTATTACTAATTCAAATTTATAACGTTATGAAGAAAATTTTTACTCTTATTAGCATGGCCCTCGTTGCCATGAGTGTTAACGCCCAGACTTGGAAAGCTGCAGATTATGACCTTACCAAGGCAGCAACTGAGACCCTGACTGAAGGTATTTATAAAGGAAATGCCGATGGATATGACGTTAATCAGCCAAGTACCCTTGAGTCTTCATCAATTGTTGTTGAGGATGTGGAAGGTATCAAAATGACAGCAGTTTCTACCCCAAACAATCTTGGTACAAAGGACATCGAAGAAGGAAAGAAAAAGACTTTCTGGGAACTGAAAGGAAGTACAGAAGGTAATGATGCCCTTATTACCAGTGACTGCACACCTCAGTTTGCCCAATATCTGATGCCACAAGGCAACCCCACTTTTATTTACTGGGACTACGAGGTTGAGGGTCAAAATGGCCTATCATTTAAAGTTGGCGATATTTCTGAAATCTATTGGACTCCTGGAGCTAACATGCCGGCAAAAGGCGCTTACTATAAGTTTGCTGCCACTAAGAGTGGTGATTTGCGTGTAGCTATCTATGGCAACAAAAATTCGAATCCCACCTATATTGTAGACGAAAGCACCAAACAGCCTCTGGCTCCAGCATCTGTGACTGTGAGTATTTATTATCAGAATACCGGTTTTGCCTACGAAGGTAAGGAAAACGACGAGAACGCAGGAGGAGCTGACACAAGAAAGTATTTTAACGTAGGTGCAATGGCCGAGGACTATGTGCTTCAGCACACTAATGGCTGTACTCAGAATCGTCCAGTCCTTGGCTACATCGATTTCTCTGTTGAGGCTGGCAAAACCTATTGGCTCTTCAACCCCAAAAGCCAGATTGGCATCTATGGCTTCTTCTTCCAGGCTGGCGGCACGGATGGCATTGCCAACGTGAAGGCAGAACTCGACGCTGACGCTCCCATCTACAACCTCGCTGGACAGAAGGTCGACAAGAGCTTCAAGGGCATCGTGATTCAGAACGGAAAGAAGGTCGTGATTAAGTAAGAGCAACGAGAGCCTGCTCTCATTGCCGAACGTGAACGACCTCGACCTTAGGTCAAGATGATTCAAAAGTAAGAAGACATTCTCACAAGCGATAACCGTCGAGGCTGTCCTTTCCTCTGGGAGGCAGCCTCGATCTTTTTCATATTGACTACCCTTTATCGCGCATACTTATACAATTTGTTTCCATTTTACCAGAAAAACTGAAAAAAGTATCGGAAAAATTTGCAAATCACGAAACTATTTATTATATTTGCAACGTAAAAAATAAAAATACTAACTAACTAAAATATTTGGAGGGCAAGACTATGAAGACTCAGAAGATGTACAACGAAGAAGAGTACGAGCTGGACAACCAGTACAACGACGACGACAGATTCATGCACTACAACGCAAACATCTGGTACAACTAATTTTACTAAACAGAGAAATCTACCGTGCCCCCAACAGGAGGGCGCGGTTTTTTGTTTTTTTATTCCTTTTTGTTTTTCTATTCTTAATTATATTTTGTACCTTTGTAGCATGAAAGAAACGAAATGGAGCGAAAACATCATTCTCGTAGACGCAGACTATGTTGACAAGGTGGCTTTTGACCTCATTGTGAACTTTGAGCGCATGCTTGGGCGCAGGATTCCGCAGGCCGATATGGCTCGTTGGCTGGAGTGCGTAGCATTGGACGGAGGCCTCCGCCCTCAGTCCCCCCACTCCACCCACGACACCCACAACACCCACAACACCCACAGCCCCCACTCCCCCCAGCTCCAAGTCATCCTGCTGCACAAGCAGCCCGCAATGAGCAACTTCCAACCCTCGGCCTTCGCCGACCTCGACGGCAAGGCCTTCGCTGGACCGCTGGGCGAGTTCCTTATCAGCTGCGTGCCCGTAGAGGATATGGTGACGATGGACGACCTCTTCGTCGACTCGCTGCAGATTATCAGCAATGCAGCAGAAGTGCGCCGACTCATCATCATCCCCAACTGCGAACATATATATAATAATGTACGCGCGACACTGCGCAAAGCCGACCCAGACAAACACTACACCCTGCTTACCATGCAGCCCTTGGAGGGAGGTGCCTTCCGTCAGGAGATACTGGGATACTCGCTGATGGCCGCACTCGGCATCAGTGCCGATGAACTGAAAGAGTAAATAGTAAATCGTCAAATAGTAAATAAATAGTAAATAGTAAATCGTCAAATAGTAAATCACAAAGATGAGCAGAGTATTAATGATTGGCGCTGGAGGCGTCGCCACAGTAGCAGCATTCAAGATTGCACAGAATGCTGACGTGTTTACAGAGTTCATGATTGCCAGCCGCCGCAAGGAGAAATGCGACGCGATAGTGAAGGCGATAGAGGAAAAAGGTATTCTCTCACCTCTTACCCCTAACCACTCACCTCTAAAAATCCAGACCGCACAGGTGGATGCCGACGACGTGGAACAGCTCAAGGCACTCTTCTCGAGCTATAAGCCCGACCTGGTCATCAACCTCGCGCTGCCCTATCAGGACCTTACCATCATGGAGGCTTGTCTGGCATGCGGATGCTCCTATCTCGACACAGCCAACTATGAACCCAAGGACGAGGCTCACTTCGAATACTCCTGGCAGTGGGCCTACCGCGAGCGCTTCGAGCAGGCCGGACTGACCGCCATCCTCGGATGCGGCTTCGACCCTGGCGTCACCAGCATCTATACGGCCTATGCCGCCAAGCACCACTTCAAGGAGATACAGTATCTCGACATCGTAGACTGCAATGCGGGCGACCACCACAAGGCCTTCGCCACCAACTTCAACCCAGAGATCAACATCCGCGAGATCACCCAGAAGGGACTCTACTGGGAGGACGGCAAGTGGGTGGAGACAGAACCTCTGGAGATTCACAAGTCGCTCACCTACCCCAACATCGGGCCGCGCGACAGCTACCTGCTGCACCACGAGGAGATAGAGTCGCTCGTCATCAACTATCCCACCATTCGTCGCGCACGCTTCTGGATGACCTTCGGACAGCAGTATCTCAAGCACCTCGAGGTGATTCAGAACATCGGCATGAGCCGCATCGACGAGGTAGTCTACGAGGCAGAACTTGCAGACACTTCTCTTACCGCTCACCTCTCACCTCTCACCTCTAATAAAGTCAAGGTCAAAATCGTCCCCCTGCAGTTCCTCAAGGCCGTGCTGCCCAACCCGCAGGAACTGGGCGAGAACTACGAGGGCGAGACCTCTATTGGCTGTCGCATCCGAGGCATCGGCAAGGACGGCAAGGAGCACACCTACTACGTCTACAACAACTGCTCGCACCGTGCTGCCTACGAGGAGACGGGCATGCAGGGCGTCAGCTACACCACAGGCGTACCCGCCATGATTGGAGCCCTGATGTTCTGCAAAGGACTGTGGAAGAAGCCTGGCGTACATAATGTCGAGGAGTTCGACCCCGATCCCTTCATGGACGAGCTCAACAAGCAGGGCCTCCCCTGGCACGAAATCCACGACGGCGACCTGGAACTCTGATGGAAGAGGTATTAAATAGTAAATTGTAAATCGTCAAATAGTAAATAAAACAAGATGGCAAAAAAAGAAGAGACTGGCGAGGCACTGAACCCGCAACAGGAAAAGATGAAAGCCCTGCAGGCTGCCTTGGCGAAGATTGAGAAAGACTTCGGCAAGGGCAGCATCATGAAGATGGGCGACGAGAAAATTGAGAATGTAGATGTCATCCCCACAGGCTCCATAGGTCTGGATGTGGCATTGGGTGTCGGAGGCTATCCGCGCGGACGCATCATCGAGATCTACGGTCCAGAGTCATCAGGTAAGACCACGCTGGCCATTCATGCCATCGCTGAGGCACAAAAGGCTGGCGGTGTGGCAGCCTTCATCGATGCTGAGCACGCCTTCGACCGCTTCTATGCCGAGAAGCTGGGCGTCGATGTCAACAACCTGTATATCTCACAGCCCGACAACGGTGAGCAGGCCTTAGAGATTGCCGACCAGCTCATCCGCTCCTCCGCTATCGACATCCTCGTGGTCGACTCAGTGGCTGCGCTGACTCCCAAGAAGGAGATTGAGGGCGACATGGGCGACTCGGCGGTCGGACTGCATGCACGACTGATGTCGCAGGCACTCCGCAAGCTCACAGCCACCATTGCCAAGACCAATACCACCTGCATCTTCATCAACCAGCTGCGCGAGAAGATTGGCGTGATGTTTGGCAACCCTGAGACCACTACTGGCGGTAACGCCCTGAAGTTCTATGCGTCTGTCCGTATAGATGTCCGCAAGTCGACACCCGTCAAGGATGGTGACAATGTGTTGGGCAACCTCACGAAGGTCAAGGTGGTCAAGAACAAGGTGGCTCCTCCCTTCCGCAAGGCTGAGTTCGAGATTATCTTTGGCGAAGGCATCTCGAAGATAGGCGAAATCGTCGACCTGGCCACAGAGTTCAACATCATCAAGAAGAGCGGCTCGTGGTTCTCTTACGGCGATTCGAAACTGGCTCAAGGACGCGATGCTGTCAAGCTGTTGCTGAAGGACAATCCTGAACTCTGCGAAGAGCTGGAGGCAAAGATCAAGCAGGCTCTGTCAGAACAGAATGCTTAAGCCCTAAAGGCCGACTACAAGCAACAAGCCCCAAAAAGCAAAAAGGTAAGAAACCGGATTCCCCAGTTTCTTACCTTTTTGCTTTTCTTCTAAGTCCTTCTACTGCAGCGGAGTCCCGTTTCCTGACAGCCGCATACCGCTCGAACTCTGAGAAGCTATCCTGCGTTTTTTGGTTGTCGCCGCTCTTCCTCCCATCGACTGGGCACCTGCTTTCGTCACGACACCGTCGTTGTTGAACCTGACTACCAGCACACTGTTAGAGCGCGGATACATCCATTCCGTCACACCGTCACTCGTAGTTATCTTGGTGGCAGACTCGCCAACAGCCATCTCTACCTCCTGCATCGTCATACCAGGAATGACGCGACCCTCACGAATGGCAGTACGTGTTTCCAGTGTTGTGCTGCGAGCCATACCCTCGCCCATGCCAAACAGATAGCCAAAATAGTCGTCACGCGGAGCATTGGGAACATCCTCAGTGAATGTCACATCCTTATAATATACACGGCGGGTCTCCGTCTCGCGCAAGGTCAGCGTATAGTATCCCTGATTATTCCTGTCATTCTGTATCTCGTCAATGATGAAACCAGTAAAACGGGGAACCTTCACATCACGAGCCTTACCTGCACCCTTCGTACTCATGGCTGTCGAGAACTTCGTATGGACGGTCTTGTTCAGATAGCTCTTGATGTCAGACGATACTGCCATTTCGGCACCCGTGAACTCAAAAGAGCCCTCAAAGAGAAACTTGGCATTGTCAACGTCAAACTCCTCGTCACGCATGCCGCTGTTGGTCTTCGACATAGCCACGTTCTGATAGAACTGCTCACCATTCTCGTCCTCCACGATAATCTTTACAGGGAAGGAGCGCGTGCCTACACCTATAGCCTTCACCGTAACAACCTTATTCTTAGGATATTTCACTTCCTGAAAGCCATCGCCATCATACTCCGTGTCAATACGGAAGAACTGTGTGCGCGTAATCAGCGTCTGGCCCATCAGCAGCTCGCGGGCCTTGTCAACATCGCCCAGATAAGCCAATGTGGGCACACCCAACTTACCGTAGCAGTAGTCGTCGAAGGTGCCACTGGGCAATTCGTAGTAGTAGTTTTTGTTGTCTGTCTCGCAGAAGAAATTGACATGCTCGCGACCATTTGTCAACTTCTCGTGGCCCTTATACACCATAATATGATGGCGCAGGCGCGCGCTACTCACCTCCTTACCGGTATTGGCATCTCTAAAGGTGTTCACCAGCAGGTCATACTTCTCAGGCAGCACCATAAAACGCATGCCGTCCTTCCAGTCGCACATGCTGTAGTAACGGAAGTTCTTGCCCATGAAGTCCTTTGGCTCAGCCTCCTGTGACGCCACATCCGCTGCGCTGACAGTCTTTTTGGCAGCAGTCTTCTTCACATTCTTCGTCTTGACAATGTAAGGGTTGTCTTGAGCCGCGGCAGTCAGCATGAATAAAGCCAGCCCCGCCAGTAGAAACATTCTTTTCATCATGATATTTTTAGTCTATTATCGATAATCTGCCGACAAAGATACAAATTATTTTTGATACTTGTGCCAAAATGTCACAATATTATTAAAAAAAATTGTTTTTGGCACATGCTTTGCTATCTTGTCAGTGTCACATATTGAAAATAATAAACTAAAAAGAAATAAAATTATGGGAAAGATTATTGGAATCGATTTAGGAACAACCAACAGCTGCGTTGCCGTTTTCGAAGGTAACGAGCCCGTAGTAATCGCTAACAGTGAGGGTAAGCGCACAACGCCCTCTGTCGTTGGCTTCGTAGACAATGGTGAGCGCAAGATTGGCGACCCCGCCAAGCGTCAGGCCATCACTAACCCCAAGAAGACCGTCTACTCTATCAAGCGCTTCATGGGTGAGAACTGGCAGCAGACCGAGAAGGAAATCTCGCGCGTACCTTATAGTGTAGTCAACGAGGGCGGCTATCCTCGTGTCGACATCGACGGTCGTAAGTACACACCGCAGGAAATCTCGGCCATGATTCTGCAGAAGATGAAGAAGACCGCCGAGGACTATCTGGGACAGGAGGTGACCGATGCCGTCATCACCGTGCCTGCCTACTTCTCTGACTCTCAGCGTCAGGCCACCAAGGAGGCCGGACAGATTGCAGGCCTCAACGTGCGCCGTATTGTCAACGAGCCTACAGCTGCCGCTTTGGCATACGGTGTCGACAAGGCCAACAAGGATATGAAGATTGCCGTCTTCGACCTCGGTGGTGGTACGTTCGATATCTCTATCCTCGAGTTCGGCGGCGGTGTCTTCGAGGTACTCTCTACCAATGGTGATACCCATCTGGGAGGTGACGACTTCGACCAGGTCATCATCGACTGGCTGGTAGACGAGTTCCGCAACGACGAGGGTGCCGACCTGAAGGCCGACCCGATGGCTATGCAGCGTCTGAAGGAGGCTGCCGAGAAGGCCAAGATTGAGTTGTCAAGCTCTACTTCAACAGAAATCAACCTGCCCTACATCATGCCTGTAGGCGGTGTACCTAAGCACTTGGTGAAGACCCTCACTCGTGCCAAGTTCGAGCAGCTGGCTCACGGACTCATTCAGGCTTGTCTGGCTCCCTGTCAGAAAGCTATCGCTGATGCCAAGCTGAACACTGCCGATATCGACGAGGTAATCCTCGTAGGTGGTTCGAGCCGTATCCCTGCCGTACAGGAGCTCGTCAAGAACTACTTCGGCAAGGAGCCTTCTAAGGGTGTCAACCCTGACGAGGTGGTAGCCGTAGGTGCTTCTATCCAGGGTGCCATCCTGAACAAGGAAGGTGGCGTAGGCGACATCGTACTGCTCGATGTAACCCCGCTGACACTGGGTATCGAGACAATGGGTGGCGTGATGACCAAGCTGATTGAGGCTAACACCACTATTCCTTGCAAGAAGAGCGAGGTATTCTCTACCGCTGCCGACAACCAGACCGAGGTAACCATCCGCGTACTGCAGGGTGAGCGCCCCATGGCTGCACAGAACAAGCAACTGGGCATCTTCAACCTGACTGGTATCGCTCCTGCCCGTCGTGGCATCCCTCAGATTGAGGTCACCTTCGACATCGATGCCAACGGTATCCTGAAGGTATCGGCCAAGGATAAGGCTACAGGCAAGGAGCAGGCCATCCGCATCGAGGCTTCCAGCGGTCTGTCACAGGACGAGATCAACCGCATGAAGGCAGAGGCTGAGGCCAATGCCGAGGCTGACAAGAAGGAGCGCGAGCGCGTGGACAAGATGAATCAAGCTGACTCGATGATCTTCCAGACCGAGAACCAGCTGAAGGAGATTGGCGACAAGATTCCCGCCCAGCACAAACCCGCCATCGAGCAGGCCCTCCAACAGCTGAAGGATGCCCACAAGGCTGGCGACATCAACGCCATCGACACCGCTATGGCTGCCCTCAACACCGCTTGGCAGACAGCCTCGCAGCAGATGTATCAGGGTGCAGGTGCCCAGGGCGCGCAGGCTGGTCCGCAGGACAATCCCTTCGCCGGCCAGCAGCAAGCCCAGCAGCAAGGCGCCCCCAAGGATGACAACATCCAGGATGCCGACTTCGAGGAGGTGAAGTAAGAGCCGATAAGTAAATCATTAGAAAAGCAATGAGGGTGTGCCTATTTGGGCACACCCTCATTGCTTTATTTCTCTGTCAACCAGTATTCCATGTGCTTCATCGTACGCTTGCTCCTGAAGTTGAACTGCACGTCGTTCAGAGCATTTCCGATTTTCTGGAATGGGGTGTCGGGGTCAAAACTTGGATAGTGACGAGACAAGATGTCACTGATGTCGCTCAGACTCAGCCACTTGCCGTTTACATCATCCTCTGGCCGGCTGAAGGTCTCGCCTATCATTTCCACTAGGTCGTTCAATTTCTGGAAGGGCTCGTTCTCCTTGATCAGCGTCTGTATCTCGGCTTCGTCCAGCCAATAGCGCTCACCCGCGTTAAAGAGATGGAGCGCCTGGGCATAGAGCTGCGGGTGGTTGATGGTGTCCTCGAAATTGATATTGCCTGTCACGCCCACACATACGAAACGGCGCGAGCCCGTAGGGTCAACCAGGGGTTTCATCTGGTTGGTCGTTCCTATGAACGAGGTATATCGGCGGAACTGCTTAATGGTCTTGCCATATGGTGGACGGAACTTGACATCGGCTGACGAGAGCAGGTATTTCAGCACTATTTGCTGCGACGATGTGGTCTTATCGAACTCGTCGATATTGATCAGAGCAAACGAGGTCAGCGCGATGTTCAGGTCGAACTCGTTTTTGAAGTTAATCTTGTCGTTGTAATAGTCGCGCAGTTCCTCGGGCAGCAGTATCTTGCAGAATCGCGTCTTGCCACACCCTTGCCGTCCTATCAGCAACGGTGTCAGTGCGTTACCCGTCAGTTGGCGGTCGCTCTCTCGCCATTGTGCCACCATTTCCACCAGCCAGTAGCGCAGATATTTCTCCCATTGTGGCTGATCGGTAGGGACACGCTGTGCCAGCTCCCCGATTCTGTCCTTCCCGTCCCATTTAGGCAGTTTGTCGAGCCATTGGTTCACGGGGTCGTACTGCTCGATATGCATCGAGTCGATGAATCGGTTCATGTTCTTGTCAAAGCCTTTCAGCCCCATTTCCGTTGCCGTGAGCGACATGCTGTTGCGCACTTCCGGCGTAAGGGGCTTAAACTCCTGGTTGTCAGAGAATTTCTTACGATATTCAGCCACACCGGTCAGCAAATTCTTGCGCATTTCATAGTGTGACTGGAGGAATATCTCCGTCCTTATCTGATTGAGCGTATCGTCGGGCACACTCTTCAGGGGCCTTATCTTATGCGTCTTGCGATAATTCGCCTGCTCTGCCACACTATACACCGTCTGGAAAATCTTCTCCACCAACAGGCGGTCGGTGTTCAGCACAGGGTGCAGCAGGGTCATGCCTTGTGCGTGAGCCAGGGGTATGCCCTGATCCAGACACGCCGAGGCTATCTGCATCAGCAGCTTGGCCGTCTTGTCTTCATCGGGCAGATCGAAATAACGGCCCATGATGGTCTCCACGATAAACGTCCAGTTCAGGTGGTAGGTTCTGGTGACGGTGCGCCCAGGCATCAGTACATCCTCCTCGCGACTGATGCTGACGGGCTGAGGTTGTTCGTGGGGCTCGGTATCGGCATAGAACGGACGCGCCTGCATATTGATGCCCATCTCCGGATCGGCACTCATATATATGGTACGCGTCAACAGCGGCTCCAGGAACTCGATGTCAAAACCAAACTGATTCTGGTAAGCCCGGCGCGCCGTGTTATACAGATTCAGATGAAACTGACGTATCTCCGCCTCCCCTTCCGGCAGTCCGCCTCCAAAGAGTTCACCACGGCACACAATCTTCACGCTGCGACCCGAACCACCCAGAAAACAAAGCATCGTTTCTGGCATTTGTTTTGCCAACTCCCTGATTTCCACCGCTTTTTCGTAGGTCGGCAAGTCGTTCACCTCCAGCACCACAAGCCCGCTGTAGGCCATCATCCGCCACTCGCCCTTCAGCATCCGGTAGTCAGCAGCAAAGCAGATGCGCGGCAGTCGGACACCGCCCACCCAGTTGGTCACTATCTGCCCGTCGGCCTTCCTGTGGATGCTCATCAAGTGATACAGCTCACGAAACCTCGTTACCGCATGTTCCATCGAGCCCTCTTTGATGGCTGTGGCTATTGCGCCCACCTCCACACGGTTGATTACTTCCTTTTTACCGTCTTTCTTTAGAAAAGTTACTTTCATAATACTAATTACAAGATTAATAGTTCAATATTCATTCTCTTCAAAAACTCCCACAAAGGTACTAAAAAAATAACGTAATTCAAAAAATTATTTGCGGAATTTTCAAAAAAGCCTACATGCCTACATAGAAAGTGGCAAAACTCCAGTGTTTATCGGCATTTCACGCATTCACAAGCATACATAAAGCCTACATAAAGCCTACATAAGCCTACATAGACTGACGCTTGCAACTATTTAAAAGCAGCCAATCATATCAATTCTCTAGAGAATTAAACGGTTACATCGCCTTCCGTCAGCACATACATTACGTCTGGTTCTACAATTCTCTAGAGAATTTAAAAGATATGTATCATCAAGAACTCATAGACAACGGCTTTTCGAATCACCCACATCCCTACGGAAAGCAAGGAATATGCAGGTATTTTGCCAAAAACATGTAGGTAATATGTAGGCTTTATGTAGGCTTTATGTAGGCTTGAAATCCAAGAAAACGCAGTAAATATAAGGCTTTTACAGCTATTTATGTAGGCATGTAGGCCGATACAAGAATTTGGAAGAAAAAAAAGATAATAGAAAAACAGAAAAACAAAATATTTTCTAGAGAATAGGAAAGTTTTTCAGAGAAAATCAGTAAATTTGCAATCGAAATCAAACACAACGCACGATGAGATACAAAATCAAGAAAGAAACAAAGCCCACCCTGCCCACCTTCGGCAAATATAAGGCAGTAGCTGTCCACAACCAGACAGTAGACAGCAAAGTGATAGCCAAGGAAGCCTGTCGAGGCACCACCCTCTCTGCAGGCACGATGGAGGGACTGATGATGGCGATGGGCGAAGTAGTGATGCGCCGCTTGCAGATGGGCGACAAGGTGCGTCTGGCAGGCATCGGGCTGTTGAAGCTCGAGATAGAGAGCGAGAAGGTGGACGATCCCAAGCAATTCCGCGCCAAAAAGCACATTCGCGGTGTCCGCCTCCACTTCATCCCAGAGAGCGAGGGCGGCAGTCCTGAACTCTACAAGGGCATCACCTTCGAGCGCGAGAAAGACAACCTATAGCCCCCTCCGCCGAATCACACTACTAATAAAATGTAAAAATGCAGCCGCAGGCACCGATGTCTGAATATTTTTCAGTAATTTTACAGCCAAACAACAAATCATGATGAATGAAGAATATTTGAATTTCGACGAATATATACGTCAGGGCGAGCCGGCACAGCGAGAACGTGCCGAGGCATGGAATACTGCCATCGGCCTACAAGCCGTTGACGGGTTGAAAGTGTCTGACTATCTGAGAGCTACGGCCAGGAAGAACATCGAAGGCGAGATTACGATTGACGAGGCGAGAGAGCTTGTCAAGCAGTATTACGTCAAAAGAACAGCACACGACGCTGGCGATGAGGACAAAGAAGAAGCTGACCGCGTGTCGAGCAACATCTCCAAACTGCTCCAGACGGATGCTTTCACCTATAGCGTAGCAGGTTTGGCTGCCATCCACAGAGCCATCTTCGAAGGAGTATTCAAGCATGCCGGACGCTTCCGTGACTATGACATCTCGAAAAAGGAATGGGTGCTCAGAGGCGACTCCGTGCTCTATGGCCGTTGGCAAGACCTGCGAATGGCAATAGAGTATGACTTGGACCAAGAGCGGCAGTTTGACTATACCGGATTGAGCAAGGATAAGACAGTGGAGCATATAGCCCGTTTTGTGTCTGGACTGTGGCAGATTCATCCGTTTAGGGAAGGCAACACCCGCACAACGGCACTCTTCACCATCAAGTATCTGCGCATGCTTGGCTTCACTGTCAGCAACGAACTCTTCGCCAACCACTCCTGGTATTTCCGTAACGCCCTGGTACGTGCCAATTATCGCAATGTAGCAAAAGGCATCGCTGCAGACGAATCTTTCCTCATACGATTCTTCCGCAACTTGCTATTGGGAGAAAGCCATTCGTTGAAGAATCGCTATATGATGATTGATCCACCAGAAGAGTGGAAGATGCCAACGACCGAGCAAGCACCCGACAAGTGCAGGACAAGCACAGGACAAGTACAGGACAAGTTGCATACAAGCAACAATAATATTATAGATTTAACCCAAGCAGTAGGCGAAAGGAAAATGTCTGTCAAGGAGATGATGACCGATATGGGGCTGAAGGGCCGTGACAACTTTCTGAACCTTTATCTTAATCCGGCTATTGCAGAGGGCTACATCCGTCTGCTCTACCCGCAATCGCCCCGCCATCCTCGCCAGAAATATCTGCTGACGGTGAAAGGCCTCATGCTATATAAGGAATTGACTAACGAGCGCGAGAAAGACAACCTATAGCCCCCTCCGCCGAATCACACTACTAAAACGGATCAGAGAGTCCCCTGACCCAAATAATGGGCTGACGAGATAATCGACAGCCCATTGGATATAGAAGAACTTTATGCTGGCACACTAATGATTGGTTCGCCGAGGGCCAGCGATATACCAGCAAGGGTTTTAGTCGTGAAGTTATGCCGACCAGTGAGCCATTTAGAGATTTCCGACTCCCGCTTACCCATCTTTGCGGCCAACTCCTTCTGTGTGATACCTTTCTTCTTCAGCAAAGCATCAATGCGGTCTGCAATCTCAAACGAGAGATTGAACTCGGCACGGGTCTCATCTGAGACGTTTGCCAGACACTCGCGAAATAACGGATTAGTAATCATATCTCAAAAACTTTGTTGTCTATTCCCACTATCATGTTCTTCTCAATTGTAATACTGCCGTTCTGCTCGATGGTCTTCAAATTAATCGTTTTCATTGCTCATTATCATTTGGTCGGTGCAAAGATACAACTTTTTTCTTATAATTCACTTAAAAGTGAAGCCTATTATTAACTTTTGTCTAACTTTAGCCAAGAAAGCTGTAAAGAACAATCCCGACAAGTTCCCTGAGGATTATATGTTTGTTTTGACATCAGACGAGTTAAAGGATTTGCGGTCGAAAATTTCGACCACAAATCTATCAGCCAAGAGCCGTTCACTACCTAAGGCTTTTACTGAGAAAGGCTTGTATATGCTTGCGACTATCCTAAAAAGTCAACGGGCCAAACGGATCAGTCCCCTGACCCATTATTGTCAACTGGACTCGTGTAGGCAAGCTGCTGTCCATCTATTCTAAGGGCAAACCTATCCCGTTCAAGACAATCTCTGCGAAGTTGCTTGAAGACATCAAATTGTTTATGCTCTCTGCCCCGCAAGGAGGAAACAAGGGCGGCGCACTCTCTCAAAACACAGCCGCCTACTTTTTACTAGATTTAATCATATCTACAACAATTAAAGTGGTGTCCTTAATTGAATCTGCCATAACCGTTTCAGTTTCTTTGGTATCATGAATAGGCTCTTCCTTTGTATTGTAATAGGTAAAGACAAAGCAAGCAACTGATAGAACCAGCGTAAGAAAAGATAAGACATTGGCATTTCTGGCTTTTTTATTGGCTTCTTCCGCTATCTTTATTGGTCTTTCCTTTTCTTCCCTCTCTTTGACATAGCCGCCATTTAGATAAAAAGGCCTTCCTTTTAATGTTATGACATGGCGATACTCGCCTTTCTCAATGTAACCGTCGCTCTCAAGTATTGCACAAATATCTAAGTTTTTATCTCCAGTAGGTACAACATTACCATTTACGTCAGCCTCGTAAAACCAACCCAATATTCTGTCTTTGTCTTCTGCCGTTATTTCTTTCATACAGTGTCAGATTATTTGATAATAATTAATTGCTCCGTTATGATTCCTCTAAAAGGTTTGATATCGAATTATGAATAGGGAGGAGAATCTCTTTTGCTAACCCTATTATATCTTTGTGATAATATACTAACTTTGATTGGATGTCCGCAAGTTTCTTGTGAAATTTTGTGGCATCCGAATTATAGCCATCTGATACGACATTTAATGCCTCTGCATAAAGCAAATAATTGTCATTCTCGATATATTGACGATGTTTCAGCCTGTTTGCCAAATCATGCACTTCGTGATTACGTTTATTAAATTTTGAAATAGGATTGTCCTCTTGATTATTATATAGACGCTTCTGTATTTGGGATAATTTGCAATCACACAAAATCCTTTCTATATTATTTGATTTGAGCTGAATATCTCCATATAGACGATGCTTAAACCAAAGGCACTGTAACACCAAATCAAAACTATTATGATACCATATGAGAGCAGAATAAAGATAATGCTGCTTAAAGTATTCTGTTTTGAATTTATTGTCGAAGTCTTTCTCCTCTACTAAATCCAAATACGGTTCTTTATACGACATCGCTAACATAAAACGAGCTGTATCAATTTCATGAATATAATCTACGATACGCCGCCTTGTCTCAACGTCTTCTGGAGTTAAAGGTAGCACAGGGTCTTTATCTTTAAGAAAATGTGCGGGCTCTAATAGTAAGTAGGCATCTCTAGTCGTCATATTAGTCATTTTTTGGGGGGAAAGAATTCATCTAACCAGCCGTGTTTCCATGCTGTTGCATATCCACTTGGACATTCTCTTCTAAAATCTGTTCTTGAATGATATTTCTTTGCTTCTTTAAAACATGTTTCTCGGTTCCATTTAGGCCTCCATAGGATTTCAAACCATGTATAGTCATCAAGCCAACCATTTTTAAGTGCAGTCCTATATGCTGTTCTTGCATTCTTTTTAAGTTCTCCTCTTGATCGATATCGTTTTGCTTCTTCATAGCAGGTCTCATAAGTCCAATAACCTGCAGGTTTTGACGTTCTCTTTAACCATGTGTAATCGCTGAGCCATCCATTCTTCTTGGCAGCCCTAAAAGCACCGGGGCTAATATCCTCAAACTTTGATAGATTGTTATACTTTAATGCTTCTTCATAACAAGAATCTCTATCCCATTTCTGATTCCAATTACGAGGACGTTCAAACCAAGTATAGTCTTTTAACCATCCTAGGTTCCATGCTCGAGTATAAGCTCCAACGCTTCCGCGCTGGAATTGTTTGCGTGAGGTATATTTCTTTGCTTCATTATAACATGTTGTTCTTGTCCACTTTTTTCCTCCGATACTTCCAATGGAACCTATACCAACACCTGTTTTTGCTCTATTTAATATATAGTAACCTTGTTTTGCATAATAGTTGAGCCAATAGTCTTCTCGCTCTTGTCCTTTCTCTAAAGTTATATTATCTTCTAATATAATCATTGGGGGAACAGAACAGTCATGTTCTTTTGCAAATTTTGCCACAGCGTCATTTACTGTATTGAAAATATGCTCTCTATCACGCCTTTTTGTATTTATTGTCCTACCTATATAAACTGCATTATAGGTTTCGAAATAGTACATATATACATTATCAATTTTATCAGTAACAACGCTTATCCCACTGCTTTTCAACCAATCGAAATCCTTTAACCAACCATGTTTTTGGGCGGCAGAATATGCACCACGATTTCCTTGACTAAATTCTTTTTTTGATTTGTATTGTTTTGCAACAGAAAAACAAGCCTCGAAAGTCCATGCAAATTTTATCTCAAACCATGTATAATCATCAATCCATCCTTTCTGTTGAGCTAACTTGTAAGCATAGCCGGCATGTTTGCTGAATTCTGCTCTGGTCTTATATTTCTTAGCTTCCTCGTAACATTTTGAATACGTCCAAAAGCCAGGAGGTGTTGCATCAGAAGAAAACCAGTCATAATCGTCTAACCAATTTTCAATTCTTGCACGATTATATGCAACTTTAGACTCCTTCGAAAACTCAGATCTTGATTTATATTTTCTTGCTTCTTCAAAGCATGTCTCATAATTCCAATATCCACTTGACTTTTGTAGTTGTTCAAACCATGTATAATCATTCAACCAACCATTTGTTAAAGCAGTCCTGTATGCCGCTCCTGCATTTTTGCAGAAAGACGAACGAGTTTTGTATTTCTTAGCTTCCTCATAACAAGTATCATATGTCCATTTTAATGGTCGAGATTCAAGCCACGCGTAATCTTTCAGCCATCCTTTGGTCTTTGCAGCATCATAAGCACCGGCAGCTTTCTTCTTGAAGTCTGCCTTTAACTTATATTTCTTTGCCTCAGTATAGCACCTATCATAAGTCCAATATCCAAATGGTTTCTTTTCTGACATAACATGCTTGGGCTTCTCTTTTGCAAAATTACTGAAAATAAGTAAGGTTTGAGCCGGCTTAACACAAAAAAATGCTAAATCTTAAACCTTTTTAGTAATTTCGCATAATAAAAAAATAACATAAGAGATTATTTGCTATATTTGCGTTGTGCTCACAAAGTGTCTGACACCTTGTGAGCACGACATACGCAGCACTGATTATGTTCGGAAAAAATCCCAGATATTTCATGCCTGGGGCATACATACAGTTTGTTCGCTTTAAGGGTGAGACAAACGGAGGTGAGATACTGAACGAACGACGCTTTGAAGGGTGTCTATACAAGATATTGCCACTGTTGGAGAACTTCATCCGCGATGGCATCGTGACTAAGAGGCCTGTTTCCATTAGTATCCTGAGAGAAAAAGACGTGCAGAACTATCCCTATAAGGTGCTGCGTGAGTTGATGATGAATGCCGTGATGCATCGTGACTATCAGGCGAATATGCCTACCCGACTCTATCAATATGACAATCATATAGAAATCATGAATCCAGGAGGTCTGTATGGTCAGGCTCGCCCAGAGAACTTCCCTCATGTGAACGACTATCGGAATAGTGTTGTGGCAGAGATGATGAAAAACCTGAATTACGTCAACATGTTCAATCATGGCGTAAGTGAGGTACAGGATTTGCTGAAGGAGAACCAAAGTCCCGCTGCCGAGTTCAATGTCAATCTTGTCACAGCATTTAGTGTCATTGTACGTGAGCCAGAGGCCGCAGAGAACATGCAAAAAGTTGCAAAGACCGGTCAAAAGGTTGAATTGTCCCAAGTTGTCCCAAGTTTGTCCCAAGTGATTTGCAATCATTGAGTAGTAAAATACGAAAGAATTGATTATTTTTGCAAAGATACAAATTATTTCTGTATTTCCTTTTAGTTGTTCTTCTTATAGCTTCGGACGGCCCAGATAGCCATGAACAGACCGATGGCGAGGAGGGCCAGCACCTGATGGGCCACCTCGCGGAAGCCGCCGCCACGGATGAAGACGGTGCGGATGGCATCGATGAAATAGTGCATGGGGTTGACGTAGGTGGTCAGGTAGGCCCAATCGGGCATGGAGCGCGTAGGGGTGAAGAGTCCGCTGAGCAGCATGATGCACACGATGAAGAACCACATGACGAACATGGCCTGCTGCATGGTATCGCTGTAGTTGGAGATAATGAGTCCGAACGAGGAGAAGAACAGCGCCAACAGCATAGCGAGGACATAGATGAGCCAGAGCGGTCCTGCAGGGGTGAGACCATAGACGAGCCACGCCAACAGCAGGCAGACGGTGACCACGAAGAGTGCAATAAGCCAGTAGGGAATGAGCTTGGAGAGGATGAAGGCCCATTTTGAAACGGGCGTGACATTGATCTGTTCGATGGTGCCGCTCTCTTTCTCACCCACGATGTTGAGCGTGGGCAGGAATCCCGTCATCAGCATCATTACGATGGCCAGCAGGGCGGGAATCATGTAGAGTTTGTAGTTCTGCTGTTTGTTATATAAGGTGAGAGGTGAGAGGTGAGAGGTGAGAGGTGAGAGGTTAGAGGTAACTATCTGGCTCAGGTAGGCCGAGCCCATCGAGCCCTTGGTGCCATTGACAGCATTGGCAGCAATGAGATACTGGCCGTCGCGAATCTCTAGGATGATGTCGGCCCTACCCTTCTCGATGTCCTTCATGGCCTCTGCATAGGTAGCCTTCTGTCCGTTGAAGATGAAATAGTTGCTGGCCGCTATCTGGCTGACCAGCCGTTGTGACTCGACGGTATGGTCGATGTCTACCACATCCACCACAATATTCTTCACCTCCATGCTCATGACCCACGGCATGACGCACATAATCACGACAGGAAACAGGATGATGAGACGCGGCAGAAAGGCATTGCGGCGAATCTGCAGGAATTCTTTTTGTATGAGAAACCTTATCATATTGAACATTGAACATTACTCCAGTCTGACATTAAACTTCTTTAGGGCAATGGTGAGCAGCAGGGCGGTCATGGCGACGAGGATGGTAACCTCCTTCATAACCTCTCCGATACCCACACCCATAATCATCAGCTTGCGCATGGCGTCGATGTAGTAGCGGGGTGGTATGACGGCGGCTATCCACTGCAAAATCTCAGGCATCGACTCCACTGGGAACATCATGCCCGAGAGCATCACCACGGGCATGAGCAGCACCATCGCCGAGAGGAGCAGGGCAACGAGCTGTGTCTGGGCGACGTTGGAGATGAGCAGTCCGAGCGAGAGCGCCAACAAGATGTAGATGATGCTCACCATAACAATCCAGAACAGCGAACCTACCAGGGGCACGCCGAGCACGTAGCGGGCCATGAGCAGGATGACGATGAGAATCACAAACGCCAACACCAGATAGGGCACGGCCTTGGCGATAATCACCATCAGCGGACGCACGGGTGATACGAGTAGTACTTCCATCGTGCCCCGTTCCTTCTCGCGAACAATAGAGATGGAGGTCATCATGGCACAGATGAGCATCAGCAGCATGCCCATAATGGCCGGCACGAAGTTGTAGGCCGACTTCATCTGGGGGTTGTAGAGGAGTTTGGTGGAAAGAGGTGAGTGGTGAGGAGTGAGAGGTGAGAGAATAGTCTGCTGCGCATAGTTAGTCCACTGCTGGGCCATGTTGGGGTCGGAGCCGTCGACTATCAGTTGCAGGCCATTCTTCTTGCTGGCAAAGTCACTGGCGAACACTACGGCCAAATCGGCCTGCTGACTGCGGATAAGCCGCTCGGCTTCCTGTGGCGTATGGACGGTGGAGGTGATGGTGAAGTACTCCGACTGCGAGAGCCGTTCTATGACCTGTTGCGTCTGAGGGTCCATCTGCGACGTGACCACCACCGTCCGCACATTCTTTACATCCGTCGTGATGGCAAAGCCGAAGAGGAGCATCATCACTACCGGCATACCAAAGAGGATCAGCATCGTACGCTTGTCGCGCAGGATGTGCTTGGCTTCTTTGATGACAAAACTGACAAACTGTTTCATAATTTAATCGCTTGAACGGGTGGCCTGTCGTGCCAGATAGGTGAATACGTGGTCCATATCGGGCTGATGGAATTGCTCTTTCAATTCGTCGGGCGTGCCGAGTGCACTGATTTTGCCGTCCACCATGATGGAGATGCGGTCGCAGTATTCGGCCTCGTCCATATAATGGGTAGTGACGAAGACGGTAATGCCGCGATGGGCTGCATCGTAGATGAGTTCCCAGAACTGGCGGCGTGTAGCTGGGTCGACGCCCCCCGTCGGCTCGTCGAGGAATACCACGCCTGGCTCGTGGAATATCGAAACGGAGAATGCCAACTTCTGCTTCCATCCTAACGGCAGACTCTTGACCAGCGTGTCTTTATGCTCAGTGAATTTTAGTTTGCACAGCAATTCATCGGTCTTCCTGCATATCTCGTCGTCCTTCATACCATAGATGCCGGCAAAGAGTCGGATGTTCTCGCTGACGGTCAGGTCTTCATAGAGCGAGAACTTCTGCGACATATAGCCGATATGCTTCTTAATCTGTTCGTGCTGGGTGCGAATGTCGTAACCCACGACGGTGCCCGTGCCGCTGGTAGGCTGGTTCAGACCCGTCAGCATGTGCATCGCGGTGGTCTTGCCGGCACCATTGGCACCCAGGAAACCGAAAATCTCGCCACGCCTGACACTGAACGAGATGTCATCGACAGCGTGGAACGAACCAAAGGCCTTCACCAAGTGCTCCACCTCGATCACGTTCTCCTGCGCCGTATGCTGCAACGCTGTCGCAGCCTTCTCAATGCCTGGCGGATTGAAGATATCCCTGAACTCATCCAAGATGGCATCGGGCGCACCGACACCCCTTAGCTGTCCGTGATCAAGAAAAGCGACTCGTTCACAGCAGCGTACCTCGTCGAGATAGGGTGTGGAGGCCATGATGGTGATGCCTCGCTCCTTCAGCGTCAGAAGCATCTCCCAGAACTCCTTGCGGCTTACGGGGTCGACACCTGTGGTGGGCTCGTCGAGGAAGAGCACGCTGGGCGAGTGGACCAATGCACAGGAGAGTGCCAACTTCTGCTTCATGCCGCCCGACAGGGCACCGGCTTTACGGTCGCGGAACCGTTCTATCTGCGAGTAGATGGCCTTGATCGAGTCGTAGCCCGCCTCCACGGTCGTGCCAAACAGCGTGGCGAAGAACTTCAGGTTCTCCTCGACGGTCAGATCCTGATAGAGCGAGAACTTGCCCGGCATGTAGCCTACGCGGCAGCGCACCTCGCGCATCTGACGGACCACATCGAAGCCATCTACCGCTGCTGTGCCCGTCTCTGGCAATAGCAGCGAACAGAGTATGCGGAACATCGAGGTCTTGCCTGCACCGTCAGGGCCGATGAGTCCGAACACCTCGCCCTTCGAGACAGTGAACGACACATCGTCGAGCGCCTTTACCTCGCCGTACGACTTGGAAATGTGATTTACTTCTATAGTATTCATAGTTTTACTTCCCCGTACATACCTATTTTTATATAACCATCATTTCTAATGGCTATTTTTACGGCATATACTAAATCGGCACGCTCGTCGTCGGTCAGGACGGTCTTGGGCGTGAACTCCGAGCGCGAGGAAATCCATGCTACGGTGCCGTCGTACTCCTTCTTCTGCTGGTCGCCATAGTCGGCAAAGACCTTCACCTGCTGACCTAACTTGACCGTTTGCAGTTGAGCCGAGGTGACATAGGCGCGAAGATACATGTCTTGCGTGTCGGCCACCTTGAACAGCGGCTTGCCCGTTGCCACAAACTCGCCACGCTCCACATATTTCTCCAAGACGGTACCCTTGGTGGGTGCAGTGACGTGGCATTTGCGAAGCATGTCGCGCAACTGTTCTATCTGGACATCGGCTGTCGAAAGTTGGGAGTTGAGCGTTGAAAGTTGAGTATTGAGCGTTGATACTTGCGCATCTAACTGTTTCTGCAACACCTTCACCTGACTGGTTGCATCGTCGAGCATCTTCGAGGGAGCCGCACCGTCGGCCACCAGTTCGCGGTAGCGCTGCTCGTCCTGCTGGGCCTTTGCCAGTTGTTGGCGCGTGGCGGCTATCTGCCTTTCCATGTCGGGTTTCTGGCTCTGATACACCTGCTTGGTGGCTCCCAACTGCTGAATCTTCAACCACGTCTGCGTGGTGTCTATCAGTCCCACTTCCTGGTCTTGGCCGATGGTGTCGCCCTCGTTGACATTGAACGTCAGCAGGGCACCGCTCTGCTCCGCAAACACGGTGGTTTCCGTAGCCTCAAACGTTCCAGTGGCATCATACGCTTTTTCGTTTCCTCCGCAGGCGGCCATCATCAGTGCCGTACCTGCCAGTACATATATCTTTTTCATACTACTATTGATTTGTCGTGAATTTATTGTCGTATATCTCCTTCAGCATTTCTATCTCATGTATCGACTGCTGCACACGGGCAGCGTTCTCCTGGTTGATTTCGCGCAGCAGGTCGTTCACGTCGATGATGCCGTGTGCGAGTTTCGATTCGGCAGCCTTCCTTACAGCCGAGCGCAGCGAGATGATTTCTTCGTCTTCAGCCATCAGTTTCCTGTAGCGGGCTATCTCCTCCTGCTGCTGAATCTGCTCTAAGCGGTTGTTGAAGAGAAACACCTCGCGGTTCGACTCCGTCATCTCGCGCTGCAACTGCAGTTTCGCCTTGTCATTCTTGCGCGTATAGAGTGCTCCGATATTCCAAGTGAGACGGGCACCAATCACGCCGTTCAGACTCCATCGGTGGCGCATCATGTCCTCGAACATGTTCAGGCCAGGATAGCCGTAATAGCCCTGTGCAAACACGCCAAGCCGCGGCATCAGTGCCGAATTGAGCCCTTTCTCCTGTGCATCAGCCAATCGCAGTTGTGCATCGAAGAGTCGCATCTCCGGCCTCTGTCCCGTATTCTGCAACTGAGTCGCAGTACCCTCTGGTTTCTGCACGCTCTTCACCTCCATGCCGCAGAAGGTTGAGAGCATGGCTGTCAGCATCCGCTTCTGCGATGCAAGACTGGTGGCCTGCTGCACCACGTTCAGCCGTTCTGCCCTGACGTTCTGCCAGTCGCTCTCTGCCGCCGTGCCGCCCTTCACCATGGCCTGCAGTTTCCGTTCGTTGCCAGCCAGCAGTTCCTGCAGGTCGCGGTTCAGCAGCATCTGCTCTTCCAGCATGAGCAACGAGAAATATAGCTCGTTCACACGGCGGCGCACGGCATACAGATTCACTTCCGTCTGTGCTTCCTGCACCTTGCCTTGGCTCCGTGCCACCTGCTTCTGACTGCTGATGGCACCACCGTCATAGACGGTCTGCTGCACGTCGATTCCCACGCGGTACTGGTCTTTCTTCAATCCTTTCATGTCGATGCCCATACCCGTCATCATGGTCTTCATCTCGTCGGGCCATGCCGTTACATCGCTCTGATAGGTTGCCTGTGCCTGTGCCGACACCTGCGGCAGCCAGCCCTTCTGGAGGTTGGCCACCGTCAGTGCTGTTGTCTTCTCGATGAGACCATACTGTCGAATCAGCGGATAATTCTTCTCTGCAGCCTGCCAGCACTCCTCCAATGTCTGCCCCTGTGCTGTCAGGCAGCCAATGGCCAAAGCGAAAGTAAGTACTCTTCTTTTCATATTGATATTGTTCTTGATTTCCATGTTGCAAATATACACCATTATCGTGAGACAATGATTACTAACTTGTATGAAAAGATTATGAATTTGTACGATTTTCGTTATTCCTCCTTAGTTTTCTCGCTGGAATATACTAATTTTGCAATAGCATCGTACGAAACTACAATTACGCCCAGCCATGTGCAAGCTCTCTTGCAAATGGCCGGGCGTGAGCAGTTTCGCAGACAGGCTTTACTTCAGATTTTTGCTGAAAAAGTCGGCGAGCTTGTCCCAGGGGATGAGGTTCTTGGGTTCGCCCTTACCTACGAGTTCCGTATAGCCGCCATCGTAAAGGTCGCAGTGGGTGGCTCCAGGGATGATGAGCAACTCCTTGTTCTCCGGATTGGGATTGGGCTTGCCTACGACATTGTATCCCTCGGCCTTGCCTTCCACCATATAATGATAGGCGGCCTCGCCGAAGTAGCGCGAGTGGGCCTTCTCGCCGTGCATCACGAGTACGGCAGAGCGAATCTCGTTGATATAATAGAGGAAACGGCTATTGGCGTATGCCTGTGTGCCGATGACGCGCCAACCGTCGTTGGAGTTGCCGCTGCGCTTGTGGTAGCCACGTGGGGTGATGTAGTAGTCGTAGTAGTCCTTCACAAACTGCGGCGCATCGGCAGGCAACGGGTTCACCACGCCGCCGGCCATTGCCATCGGGTCGGTGAGGCGCTGCTTGGCCAGAGCCTCGCGGGCAGCATGGCGCGATTCTTCCTTATCTTCGCTATCAAAATAGCCGTTGCCGCTGACGCGGGTCATATCGTACATGGTGCTGGCTACGGTAGCTTTTATGCGCACGTCGGCGGCAGCAGCATTCAGGGCGATGCCGCCCCAGCCGCAGATGCCGATGATACCTATCTTCTCGGCATCCACATTCTCCTGCTTCGACAGGAAGTCGACAGCCGCCATGAAGTCCTCGGTGTTGATGTCGGGCGAGGCCGTGCGCCGAGGCTCACCGCTACTCTCACCCGTATAGGAGGGGTCGAAGGCCAAGGCCACAAAGCCTCTTTCGGCCATCCGCATGGCATAGAGTCCGCTCGACTGCTCCTTCACGGCTCCAAATGGGCCGCTGACGGCAATGGCCGGAAATCTCTCACCTCTCACCTCTTGTCCCTCACCTCTTGGAACATACAGGTCTGCTGCCAGCGTCAGTCCGTACTGTGTCTCAAACGTCACCTTGCGGTGGTCAACTTTGTCACTCAGTGGGAACACCTTGTCCCACTCCTGTGTTAATTCTAACTGCTGCATATTCTCTTCTGTTTTAGTTTGATTGTTTTTCTGATTGCAAGCCGTCAGCATTCCTGCTGTGAGCATTGCTGCAAATAATAGTTTCTTCATCTTCTTTATTTTATATGGCTGCAAAGTTACGACTTTTCATCGACATGCAAGAAAATATGATGTTAAACTGTCTTTATTGTACGATTCCTGCTATTCTCGTTTGGCATTCTCACTGAAATACGCTAATTTTGCAACGGAATCGTACAATTATATCATTTTATGAGCGACCGCAAGAGCATCAATTACTTCCCTATCGACTCCGTCGACCTGCAAAAGATGGCCGGGGCCGAGAGTCACGTGTTCAACAACGATGACCTCAGCATCATCCTCAACGGTCGGCCATCGGACAAGTCGTTCTTCCGTGAGGGCGAGGTCTATCAGTTGCCCGAACCGCGTCTGCTGCTGTTCATGAGCGGCGAGGCTGACGTGCATCTGGACTTGGAGCAGTATCACTTCGAGCAGGGAACAGTGATACTCACTATGCCCGACGTGATTCTTGAGTTTGAGCACATCGGTCAGGATGTAGAGGTATGCGGCATCGCCATGAAAGGAGCCGTACAGGTAGCCGAATGTATCATCACCCATGCTTCTGCAAAGGATTTTGAACTGCTGTTGCGCATGATGTATCTGCTTTGGGATGTGGCCTCGCAGTCACCCTTCCGACGCGAAGCCGTGCTGCAGATGGTCAGGGCAATGGTGGCCGATGTGCAGTATATTGAGAAAGCTTCCGACTGTTCAGCGGGAAAGAATGCCGTTTCCCGCCATCAGGAGTTGTTCCAGCAGTTCAAGACACTGGTGAGCCACCATTGCGAGCGAGCACGTAGCATCCCTTTTTATGCCGACCAGCTGCATATCACGCCCCATCACCTCTCGGCAGTCGTCAGCCGCGCCAGCGGCCACAGCGCGATGTACTGGATCAACCGGGCCGTCGTGCTTCGTGCCAAAGTGCTGCTGCACACCAGCGAACTGCTAACCTACGAGATAGCTGAGCGTTTGAACTATGCCAATCCTCCCGCCTTCAACAACTTCTTCAAGCGCGAGACAGGTCTTACGCCCAAGGAGTATCGGGAGATGAACAGGCAATGAAATCATTTTTCCGAGAGGTGAGCCATGACGGCACAACATGAGTCGATTATGCATTTTTAACTATGATTTCACCCATATAGCTCGAAAAATTTCGTAACTTCGCAGTCACTATGAGACAAATACTACTCTTTTGGGCCGCTCTGCTACTGACAGCCTGTAGCAGCGATGCCCCGACGACACCGCCCGTAGTCGACGACCGCGACACCATCCCGTCGCTGGTGACGCAGGTGCAGAAGTGCTCGCGGCTCTATACCACCGAGTATCATATCCACAAGATAGTAACCCACGACGATGTCATCCGCCTGAAGGGAAAACTGCTACAGCAGGACTTCGACATCCCACTGCCTTTAGGTGAGCGGAAGATCGCCATCCCGATGGATGCCACACTCAAGGCATATATCGACTTCAGCACTTTCTCGGAAGAGAACGTCGAGCGCTCGGGCGACCGCATCACCATCCTGCTCCCTGACCCGCGCGTAGTGCTCACCAGTTCGAAAATCAACCAGGACGAGGTGCGCGAATATGTCGGGCTGGCGCGTTCGCGCTTCACCGACCAGGAATTGTCGCGCTATGAGGAGCAAGGCAGGCAGGCCATCCTCAAGAGCGTACCCGACCTGGGTATTATAGAGATGGCACGCGAGAATGCGGCCCGCGTGCTCGTGCCGCTGCTGACGGACATGGGCTTTGACGAGCGCCATGTCACGATAGCTTTCCGCCATAATCTGGATTTCGGAACCATTATCAGAAGAAATGAATAAGATAAATAAAATAAAGACGACTGTCGTCCTTGCGGGTGTCGTCATCGCGGGGGCAGCCCTGCTGTGGCTGGTGCGCAGCTGCCAGCAGGCGGAGATTGGCGTGGCGGTGGATGAAGGAATCAATATCACCCCTCAGCAGATTACCAGCATCAAGGCCATCGGCGAGTGGGAGTTTCTCTCGATTGCCAACGAAGAACTGGTAGACACCGTGCGCAAGGGACTCTTCAGCGACGACCATCTGGCCCGGATCTATTACGGCACCGTGCGGCTGGGCATCAACCTGCACCAGGTGGAACCAGGATGGATTGAATCAAGGGGCGACTCGCTGTTGGTGACGCTGCCGGCTGTCGGACTGCTCGACCGAGACTTCATTGACGAGGCCCGCACGAAGAGTTTCTTCGAAAGTGGCCGCTGGTCGCACAGCGACCGCGATTCCCTCTACCGCAAGGCCTACCGCCAAATGCTCAGCCACTGCGTGACAGCAGCCAACCTGCGCCAGGCTCGCCAGAACGGCGAGGCACAATTCCTGAGAATGATGAAGGCGATGGGCTACGAGCGCGTCAGCATCCGCTTCAGCGAAGGGGAAGAATAAGCTCCAAGCGGGTGCCGTCCTGATAGGCTACATCGTACAGCAGCTCACCGCCCAGCTTCTCGGCTATCCGGCGGCAGATGCTCAGGTCGAGTTCGGCCTCATCCTGCAAGTCGTCGGGCTCGTCGAAATAGGAGAAGAGATTACTCATACGCGCCTCGGGAATACCCTTTCCCGTGTCGCACACGTAGATGGTGAGCCTGTCGGCATGCGTTGTCGTATTGCAGCCTACCGTCACCGTCCCCTCTTCTGTAAACTTACAGGCATTGATGATGAGCTTGTTGATGATGAGCTCCACTAAATGGCGGTCGCTGTTGACGAAGAACTCATCGTGCAGCTCGCGGTTGAACTGCAGCTTCACGCGCTTGCAATGGTAGATGCTGTTCATGTTTGCCTCCAGACAACGGCGGCACAACGCATTGGGACTGAACGACTCCATCTGCAGCAAATGACCCGACTCGGACGAGTCAGAAAACATCATCACCTCGTCGAGCAGCGTTCCAATCAAGTTGGCATTGTACAACAGCTGGTCGGCAATGTTCCGCTTTTCGTTTTTCGAAAGATACAAGTCGTCCTTGCCTACTGTCTCTGACAGCGAATGGAAGACCTTCAGGGGAACACGAATCTCATGATGGATGTTTTCCAGAAAAACCTTCTTCATGCGCTCCGACTTGCGAGCCTGCCTCATATCAGCCCGCAGCTTGTAGACCATAAAAGCCAACACAGCCACGAGAAGCAGCAACAGTGCGAGGATATATTGCATCATCACCATCATAAATAAGTGTTAACGGAAGGCAAAATTAGTAAATTTTCCGCAATGCACCAAATATTTTCGACACTTTTTTCTCCCAAGGGCTATTTTTCTTCCCAATCGTCTACCGTCAGCACGCCGTCGGCGACATGGAAACGGATATCATAGCCGCCGAAGGGCATGCCATAGCTACGGCTGTCGTCATGATAGTGAGGGCGCGGGTCGAGGGCCAACACCGACTCCAGCGCGCGCTGTTCGTCGGCAGTAAAGAGCCGGCGCAGCGACTCGGGCATCCGCACCTTCAAGCGCTCCCAGCGGCGGCTGTCGGTGAATCCGCCCCGGGCATCGGCATGACTGTCCACATAGGCCAGATAGGGTTTGATGTCGTAGATAGGCGTTCCGTCCATCAGGTCGGCCCCCGACACCTCGATGGCGGGCATCTGCATGTCGACATGCACGATGCGCACCGACGACAAGCCGAGATTGTTCGGACGGAAAGGCGACCGCGTGGCCCACACCCCTACCCGCTCGTTGCCACCCAGCAGTGGCGGGCGCACCGTAGGATGCTTGCGGGCCGCCACATTCTCCGAGAAACCCCATATCAGCCATAGGTAGTCATACTGCTCCAGTCCGCGCAGAGCCTCAGGCTGGGCATAGTGCGCCACAAACTCGATGCGGCCGCGAAGTTCAGCCACGATGCCGCTCTGCCGGGGAATGCCAAACTTCGAGGGGAATGGCGACCGGAAAAAAGCTATCGGTTCGATATTCATGCCGCGAAGTTACGAAATAATACTGACATACAGAAGTTTTTTCAGAAGATTAACGGTACAGACACCCTGAAAAAGTTGAGTTAACTCAAATCATCAATCGAGTTAACTCAAACGATCATTTGAGTTAACTCAAAAAGGGTATGGCGATTTTTCAATGTACACCTGTTTACTGACACAAACGGATAAAATTCCGGCGAATCTTTGGATATTCGGGGAATTAGTCGTATCTTTGCAGCATAATATAGTAATACATTCAAATATGAAAAGACTTTTCTTGGCATGCGCTACTCAGATATCGTAGAGTAAAGTATCTACCAAAACGATAGTGATTACTGAATATGGAACAGAAAAAGATTACATTCGACAGTTTCATCCGCGGCTTTCTCACCGTGGTGATTATCGTCGGCATCATCATGCTGCTCAACCGCCTCAGCGCCGTGCTGCTGCCATTCTTCCTGGCATGGCTCATCTCCTACCTGCTCTTCCCGATGGTCAAGTTTTTCCAGTACCGGTGCAGGTTCAAGTTCCGCATCCTCGGCATCCTGGCCACCTTCGTCACGGTAGGCATCGTCGTCGCGGGCCTCTTCCTCATCATGATTCCCCCGATGGTCGAGGAGAGCCTGCGAGTAAAAGACCTGCTCATGGCCTATGTCTCCAACAACGGCAACCTGAACAACATTCCGCGCATGCTCGAGGACTTCATCCACGAGAATATCAGCACCGACGACATCAAGTCGTTCATCACCCAGGAAGGATTCATCGACACCGTCAAGCAGGGTGTGCCCAAGATATGGGCTGTCATCTCGCAGTCGTTCAGCATTGTCAGCAGCCTCTTCTCGCTCACCATGGTACTGCTCTACACGCTCTTCATCCTGCTCGACTATGAGAAGATCTCCAGCGGATGGGTCGAGTTGCTGCCCCAGCGCTACCGTCCCTTCGCCCTGCAACTCGTGGGCGACATCACGCAGGGCATGAACCTCTACTTCCGCGGACAAGGCTGCGTGGCGCTCTGCGTCGGCGTGCTCTTTAGCATCGGATTCCTCATCATCGACTTCCCCATGGCCATCGGACTCGGCATGTTCATCGGATTGCTCAACATGGTGCCCTACCTGCAGCTTATCGGATTCGTGCCCACCATCCTGCTCGCCGTAGTCAAGGCCGCCGACACCGGCCAGAGCTTCTGGCTCATCATGCTCTCGGCCCTTATTGTCTTTGCCGTCGTGCAGACCATTCAGGACACCATCCTCACACCCAAGATCATGGGGCGCGTCATGGGCATGAACTCAGCCATCATCCTGCTCTCGCTCTCCATCTGGGGCTCGCTGCTCGGCATCCTCGGCATGATTATCGCGCTGCCCATGACCACCCTGCTCATCACCTACTATCAGAAATACATCATCGACAAACAAAAGATAGCCAAATGAGAATGATGATGGCACTATGCTTGATGGCGTTCTCTATTATTTTCATTTTCGCCGTGCAATAAAGCCGCATCGGGATGCGTTATAGAATTATGCAACGAAAGCTACGCCTTATCATTATAATCATGTCCTGCATGCTCCTCAGTGGTTGTGGAGCCGAACAGGCTATGAAGAAGGGCGACAAGTTCTACGCCCTAGGTGAATACTTCGATGCTGCCAACCAATACCGCAAGGCTTATGCTGCCACTCCTGCCAAGGAGCGCACGCTGCGCGGCCAGCGCGCACTGAAGATGGCCGAATGCTATCGACGCATCAACTACACCCAAAAGGCTATCGCCGCCTACAACAATGCCATACGATACAAGCAAGGCGACTCGCTGACGCATCTGTATCTGGCCCAGCAACTGATGAAGAACGGTCAGTATAAGGAAGCCGCCAAGCACTTTCAGACAGCGATAGACAGCAGCGCCAGCCTCTCTACGACGACTGCCCAGTCCTCACCGCTTATCGCGCTGGCCAAGACAGGACTGCGTTCTGCCCAGCAAGCCCCCCAGTGGAAGAAGAAAGGCTCCGACTATACCGTGAAGCGCGAGAACTTCTTCAATTCGCGGCGAGCCGACTACTCGCCCATGCTCGGCGGCGACGAGAACAATCAGCTCTTCTTCACCTCGACGCGCAATCAGGCCAAGGGCGATGAATACAGCGGCATCACGGGAACCAAGAACGGCGACATCTTCGTGTCGACCAAAGACGAGAAAGGCAAGTGGCAGAAGCCCGAGGTGATAGACTCGGAGCTGAACACCGACTTCGACGAGGGAGCCTGCTCGTTCTCGCCCGACGGCAAGACCATGTATCTCACGCAATGCAAGACCGACCCCGACTATCCCCGCTATGCCACCATCGCTACCAGCAACCGTTCGGATGCCGCATGGAGCAAAGCCACCGAGTTGAAGGTGACACGCGACACATTGTCGGCATACGCCCACCCGGCCGTCTCGCCCGACGGTGAGTGGCTCTACTTCACCAGCAACATGCCTGGCGGAAAGGGCGGCTACGACATCTGGCGCGTCCGGCTGACCAGTAGCGGAACGGGCAGTGTCGAGAACTTAGGTGCTCCCGTCAACACAGCCGGCGACGAGTTGTTTCCCACTTTCCGACCCAACGGCGACCTCTACTTCTCGAGCAACGGACACGAGGGCATGGGCGGACTCGACATCTACATTGCCCGCCCGATGACCAATATAGTGAGGAATGACAGTGCAGACCAATCATCCTTGCAAATTCCTCATTCCTCATTTAAGATTATCCACCCGGGCTATCCCCTGAACTCGCAGGGCGACGACTTCGGCATGACCTTCGAGGGTCTGAAGAATCAAGGCTACTTCTCCTCGAACCGAGGCGACGGCAAGGGATGGGACCATATCTACTCCTTCTACAATCCCGAGATTATCCAAACGGTAAAGGGCTGGGTCTACGAGAAGGACGGCTACGAACTGCCCGCCGCCCAAGTGTATATGGTGGGCAACGACGGTACGAACCTAAAGCTGAGCGTGAAGGGCGACGGCTCATTCACTCAGGAGATAAAGGCCGGCGTCGACTATGTGTTCTTAGGTACTTGCAAGGGCTTCCTCAACCATCAGGAGCATCTGCGCGTGGAGCCAGTGAAGAAGTCGGAAGAGTATGTGCTCCAGTTCCCCCTTGCCAACATCATGGCGCCCGTGCTGATAGACAATATCTTCTACGACTTCGACAAGGCCACGCTGCGCCCGGAGTCGAAGGATGCGCTGGACCAGTTGGTGAAACTGCTGGAAGAGAATCCCAACGTCACCATCGAACTGTCGGCACATACCGACTATCGCGGTTCGGCAGAGTATAACAAGCGCCTGTCGCAACGCCGCGCTGAGTCGGTCATCCGCTACCTGATAGACCACGGGATAGCCCAAGACCGCCTGACGCCTGTGGGCTACGGCAAGGAGCAGCCCAAGACCATCCGCAAGAAACTGACGGAGAAATATCCGTTCCTGAAAGAGAACGACGTGCTGACCGAGGAGCTGATCAAGACACTTGGCGAGGAGGAGCAGGAGACCTGCAACCAGCTGAACCGCCGCACCGAGTTCCGCGTACTGCGCACCACCTACGGTCTATTCAACAAGTAGACGTTTCAATAAGTAGACTTTTCACTTAGCAACACCTCGCCTACTCCCACGAAGAGCAGGCCGAAGAGCGCCGTTGCAAACACCAGCGGGTTGAACGTGAACGACTCCACCGTCAGCGTACGCAGGAACACTTCTAACTGCATGGCCAACAGTTCCCATCCGTGGAACACGACAAACAGCACGGCAAAAACCGCCACGCAGCACCATGTCCACAGGCGCACAAACCAATTGATGCGCGAGGGCAGCTGCTGCATCACGCGCTCGGTGAATCCATTGTCGGCCACCTGCTCCTTAGCGGCCTCGCTAAAGAACTGTTGCAACAAGAGGTCATTATCTTCTGTCATATCCATTCTTCTTTAAATAGTTCGCCATTTTCTCCTTGCCTCGCGAGAGATGCGACTTCACCGTACCCTCCTTCATCTCCGTAATCCGCGCTATCTGGGCAATGTCGTAACCATCGATAAGCTGGAGGGTGATGCAGGTGCGCTCGTCGGGCTTCAACAGAGCCAAAGCCGCATAGATATCCATCTTGAGCGCGGTGCCAGCCTGCGACGATTGCTCCGGCACCCTGTCTACATCCTCCGTCATCCGATGGCTGCGCGTGTAGTCGTAGAACACATTATAGGCTATGCGCATGAGCCAGGTCTGAAACGAGGCCAGCCCTCGGAACGAGGCTATATTGGTATAAGCCTTGATAAAGGTGTCTTGCGCCAGATCGTCACTCAGCTGACCGTCTCCCAACGTCTGGTTCAGGAAAAACCTGCGCACAGGCGACTGGTATCGGCGCACGAGTTCGTCGAAAGCCCGCCGGTTGCCCGATACAGCCACCTGTGCTACGAGAGAGAGGTCTGACGTCATTGCTGAGAGGGAGGATTAGAGTCGAGATGTCGAAATATCGACCTTAAATTGTATTCTTCTCAGGCATGATGATCCACGCCACGATGTAGAAAGGAATGCCTGCAAAGGCTGTAAACAGCGTCAGTGCGGCATAGCCCAGCCTGACGGCTACGGGGTCGAAATCCATATACTCTGCGAATCCTGCGCAGACACCGCCTAACACGCGGTCGTTGCTGCGATAAAGTCTCTTTGTCATCTTTACTGTCCTTTCTTATAATTGATTATGATCTGTCTTCTTCTCTGCCGTCTTGGCTGCTACAATCTTACCTAACCCGATGCAGAACACCAGCGCTCCGATGCCGAAGCCTACCTCCTCGGCCACAAGTCCAAGGAAAATCATCAGTCCCACTCCGACGAAACACTGGCGCAGGCCTTTCTGATACTCGTCGGTGATATTGTTCACCTGATCCTCTAACAGATGCTCGGGGATGGGTTGTCCTTGCTCTACGGCCATCTGGGCGAGTTTCATCTTCTGCTTGCGGTTCTTGTTGATAAAGTAGAACAGGGCGGCAATGATTAGGATGGGCGACAGCACGAAGATGATGAACAGGATACCCAGTACGCCCAGTATAGTCGGCAGCTCGCCACCATAATCACCACCGAGCACGTGCATGATAAAACTGCCCAGGTCGTCGTCCTCCACCTCGTAGGTTGTCGTCTTTTTGCTCCAGGGCGAAGTTGGCGTGGTGACGCTTATGGTGCTTCTGTGCTTCGAGGCAACAGCCGTATCCATTGATGTGGTATCGCTGTACACTTCTACAGCATCCGTGCTCGTCGAGTCCACCAGTTCTCCCTGCTGCGGAGTGTGGCGGTGTTTTTGTCCCGCTGCCTCCAAGCCCGCCGTGAGCGCCAGCAGCAGCATCATTGTCATCAGTAATCTTTTCATATTCGTAGTGTTTGAGTTTATCTTTTCTTACTGTTTATTTTTACCTCTTAGACGAAACAAGTTGCGTTTTAGTTGCAAAGTTACGATATTTTTTGTACTTTTGCGGACGAAATGGCAGAATTAGCACCATCTTTCATAGAATCGACCCGCCAGTTGATGGGTGACGAGCGCTTCGAACGCTATCTACAAGCATTCGAGGAGGAAGCTCCCGTCAGCATTCGTCTCAACCCGATGAAGGTTCAAGACATGAAGCCCGTCGAAGGCGAGCCCGTACCCTGGTGCCGCAAGGGCTACTATCTGCGCCAGCGTCCGTCGTTCACGATGGACCCGCTGCTCCATGCAGGCTGCTACTATGTGCAGGAGGCCGCCTCGATGTTCCTCGACGAAGTGCTGCGCCAAATGCACAACGCTTACATCAGCCATCAGCCATCGGCCATCAGACCTCTTGCAGCCCTTGACCTCTGCGCTGCACCCGGCGGCAAGTCTACCCTGATGCGTGCTGCACTGCCTGAAGACTGCGTGCTCTATTCCAACGAGCCCATCCACCAGCGCGCCAGCATTCTGGCAGAGAATGTAGAGAAATGGGGAGCGAGAAACCACATTGTCACCAATCTCTACCCACGCGACTATCGCAAGGCGAAGATGAAGTTCGACCTCATCCTGTGTGACGTGCCCTGCTCAGGCGAAGGCATGTTCCGCAAGGACCCGGCCACCATCCGCGAGTGGAGCCCCCAGCAGGTGGAGAAATGCTGGCAGCTGCAGCGCGACATCATCAACGACATCTGGCCCTGCCTCAACGAGGGTGGAATGTTGATATACAGTACCTGTACCTTTAACACGAAGGAGAACGAGGAGAACATCCGCTGGATATTGGAGAACTACGATGCCGAGGTGGTGCCCGTCGAGACACAGCCCGAGTGGAACATTACTGGATCGCTGCTCGACGGATTCACCGAACCCGTCTACCGTTTCATTCCAGGCATCTCGCGCGGCGAAGGTCTCTTCCTGTGCGTCCTGCGCAAAAAGGGCATTACGGCTCGTCCTCAACGAGATTACGGCTCGTTGCCGACGAGATTACGGCTCGTTGCCGACGAGATTACGGCTCGTCAGGACGGCCCACTCCCAGAAGTAGAACTAACCTATCAGGATGCACTGAAATTCCTCCGCGGCGAAGCCCTCGTGCTGCCGCCCGACACCCCTCGCGGTCTGGTGGAGGTGACATTCCAGGGGAGCCCGTTAGGACCAATGAAGAATATCGGTTCGCGCGCCAACAACCTCTATCCCAAACCCTGGCGCATCAAGACAACACATACACCCAACGACTATGAAGCAATACTTAGACATACTTAACCGCATCCTGACGGAGGGCACCCAGAAGGGCGACCGCACGGGAACAGGCACCATCAGCATCTTTGGCACACAGTCGCGCTACTCGCTCGAAGACGGTTTCCCCCTCCTCACCACCAAAAAGCTCTATCTGAAGGGCATCATCTACGAACTGCTGTGGTTTCTCAAGGGCAGTACCAACATCAAGTATCTGCAAGAGAACAACGTACACATCTGGGACGAGTGGGCCGACGAGAACGGCGAGCTTGGTCCCGTTTATGGTCACCAGTGGCGCTCATGGCCCGATTACGACGGCGGCGTGATAGACCAGATACAATATGTGGTCGACCAGCTGAAACAGAATCCCAACTCGCGACGCATGATTGTGTCGGCATGGAATGTGGCCGAGGTCAACCAGATGGCACTCCCGCCCTGTCACACCATCTTCCAGTTCTATGTCGACTACCCTAACGGGCAGGATGCCCAAGGGCGGCTGTCCCTACAACTGTACCAGCGCTCGGCAGACACCTTCCTCGGCGTGCCCTTCAACATTGCCTCCTATGCCCTGCTGCTGCAGATGATGGCACAGGTGACGGGATTCCGCACAGGCGACTTCATCCACACTACAGGCGACACCCATCTCTATCTGAACCATCTGGAGCAGGCCCGCCTGCAACTGACACGCACCCCACGCCCGCTGCCCACCATGAAACTGAACCCCGACGTGAAGAGCATCTTCGACTTCCATTATGAGGACTTCCATCTTGAGGGCTACGACCCTTGGCCCCACATCAAGGCGGAAGTAAGCGTTTAGGGAGTTGACAGTTGAGAATTGAAAGTTGAGAGTTATGATTAGTATTATTGCAGCGGTGGCCAAGAACAGGGCCATCGGATTTGAGAACAAGCTTATCTACTGGCTGCCCAACGACCTGAAGCGGTTCAAGCAGCTCACCACGGGCCATACCATCATCATGGGCCGCAACACCTACGATTCGCTGCCCAAGGGAGCACTGCCCAACCGGCGCAATATCGTGCTGTCGTCCACTATCAAAGAGCTTCCAGGCTGCGACGTATTCCCCACCCTCGACGCTGCCCTCAAGAGCTGCGCGCCCGATGAGGACATATATATAATAGGTGGAGCCAGTGTCTATCGGCAGGCCCTGCCCTTGGCCGACCGTCTATGCCTGACTGAGATAGACGACACGCCCGCAAAGGCCGACACCTTCTTCCCCGCCTACAGCGAGTGGGTTGTGGACAAGCGTGAAGCCCATGCTAAGGACGAGCGCCATGCTTTCGACTATGCCTTCGTAGATTATATAAAGGTAAAGGACTAAGCACCCTTTACCTTTTTACTTTTTCAGATCCTTGCTTTTGTTCGTTGCCGAGTAGTTGATATTCAGGGCGCCTGCCTTGCGAAGTTCCTGCTTGACATCCGTGATGATGCCCATCTCCGTATTGCGGTCGGCACGTATGCTCACCACCAACTGCTGGCGCTCACTCTCGGGCATCTTGGCACGCTCTTCAGCAATAGCCTGCCCCAGCTGCTCAAGGGTTACATAACGGTCGTTCAGCTGGATGCGACACTCATCGCTGACCACCTCACCCTGCGCATTGACAGGCTTGCCTATCAGCAGATCAATCTCACCCGCCTTACGTGTCTTCTCCAGCTCTGTTCCTTCAGGCACCTCATAGTGGACCCTTGGTTTCACGTCGCGCATGTGAGTCACTATCATAAAGAAGAACAGCACGGTAAAGATCAGGTCGGGCATCGCCGCCAGATTCAGTCCGGGCATCTCGCGTTTCTTCTCACGGAATCTACTCATAACAGTCGGCTCTAAACTATTCTTTCACTCCTTCCCTGATTCTTATCGGCTGGCGGCCCAACTTCCGATAGGCAGCCACCACCGCATTCTGCATCTCAAAGTAGGCGTTATAACTGGTCTGCCTACCTGTCTCGACATTCAGTACATAGTTGTCCGTCTGGCGCGAAGCCACAAACGACTCCACCTGCAGCTGCAACTCGCTCAGTGACACATGCTTCCCGTCGCAGTAGAGGGAGTCGCGGTCGTCGATGCGGATTTCCATCACGTCGCTGCGATGGATATCCTGTACTTCCTGCTGGGGCTCATCCGCAGGCGACAGCACACGACCCAAGCCCTTGTCACTGTCCATTGACGATGTAACCAGGAAGAATACCAACAGCATGAATGAGATATCTGCTGTCGACGTGGTGTTCAGTTCGGGCACCTCCCTATGTCTACGCCTTATCAACATCAACGGTGATTTTCTATCCAAAAGGAGCGCACAGCCGAGACAATGGTCACCACAACGGCCACACCCAGCACGATATACATCAGCCACAACATGATGTCGGCCAAGAGATAATTACCTGCTTCTACCATTCTCTCCTACTTTTTATGCGTAAAACCATCCTTATACTTCGCTATCGAGTCTGTCAGCGTGACGGCACTCTCCTCCATCTGGGCCGTCAATCGGTCGATCTTCGAAATGATATAGCTGTAGAAGAATTGCAGCACGATAGCCACAATGATACCAAAGATGGTCGTAATCAGTGCCACCTTCATACCCTCAGCCACAATCGTCGGGCTGATGTCACCAGCCGTCTGAATGCGGTCGAAAGCCATCACCATACCTATCACCGTCCCCAAGAACCCTAATGACGGGGCTACAGTGATGAAGAGGCGTATCCACGAACAGCCTTTCTCCATTCCAGACACCAGCACAGCACCATAATTGGTCAGCTGACGGTCTATCTGTTCCAAGGGTTCCTTGATGTGCAGCAATCCCTGATAGCAGATGCTTGCCACGGGTCCGCGAGTATCGCGACAGATGTCCTTCGCACCCTCCACATCGCCCTGTTCCAGCTTGGCATCGATGTCGGCCATCAGTTTATGGGCATTGATTTCCGCCAGCGTCAGATAGATCAGTCGCTCGATGCAGAACGCCAGTCCTAAGACCAGAGCCAGAGCCACCAGCGACATAAATCCGGCAGAGCCCTCTATAAACTTACGCTTTAGCTGCTTGTGCAGCCCACCGCCCTCTTCGGCTCCCATTGCATCCGCTTCCGACAGCTCAGCATCGATAGCCGCCATTGCCGAGTCGGCCACGACAGCCAGAGTGTCAGACTTCACGAGTTCTGTGCTATCCTTGGCTGTAGGCGCTGTCTGCTGCCCCTTTGAAGGAACAGCAAGCACCCAAGCCAAAGCCATACATATCAAGAGTTTCTTCATAATCTTAATCAAAAACAGCGGCAAAATTACAATAAAAAAATGGACTGACCAAACGTGCCGACTATTTTTACACTACTTTTCATATTTTTACTTCATTGGTTAAAAATATGTGAACTACCCGGCCTGTCGGTTTAAACTTTATCGGACGACCGCACTCCACCCTCCGCCAGGAGCAAGGGTCACCGTCAGCACATCGCCATTCTGCACCTCGCGGCTGGTCAGCGTATAGTCGGTGGCAGCGCGGTCAGCATTCACCCCGTCTGCAAAGATGGTTGCCTCGTGTTTGCCTGCAGCAAGCATGCCAAGAGGGATGGTCAGTGTGCGAGGCGTCCAGTTGGTCATGGCTGCCAGATACCATGTAGAACCCCTACGGCGAGCCATCACCACATACTCGCCCAGCTGACCGTCCAGGGCGAGGGTCTCGTCCCAGACGGTAGGAATCTGACTGATGTAGTCGGCAGTCGGCTGTTCGCGCATATATTTGGAAGGCGAATCGGCCAGCATCTGCAAGGGTGCATCGAACAAAGTGTACATAGCCACCTGATGGGCACGGGTGCCTTGCGACATCGGATGGTCATTATTGCCGAAGAACTGAGCCCTGGTGGCATTCTGCATAGCCCCAGGGGTATAGTCGAGCGGTCCTACGAGCTGTCGCAGATAAGGGATTGTGACATCATAGCGAGGCTGGTCGTGCAGCGGACCGTCGCCCACGCGAGGCTCCCACTTCGAGTTCTCCAGTCCCTTGACACCCTCAAAGTTCACAATGTTGGGCCACGCCACCTGAATACCCGTCGGACGGTAGCCGTGCAGGTCGAGCAGCAGATGGTTGCGGGCAGCACAGTCGGCAATCTTCCATGCCGACTGCATCACCACCTGGTCGTCCCGATCGAAGAAGTCGACCTTGAAACCTTTCACGCCCAGCGAGGCATAGTATTTGAAGTCGTCCTCCGTATTCTTGATACAGTTGCGCCACGACGACCACAGGATGATGCCTACGCCTTTCTTTTCCGCATAAGGCAGCAGACTCAGCAGGTCAATCTCAGGGTTCAGTGCCGAGCGCAGCGACTCGTCGGTGCTCCAGCCCTCGTCGATGATGATATATTCCAGATGGTGCTTGGCGGCAAAGTCAATATAGTAGCGATAGGTGTCGGTATTCATCCCTGCACGGAAAGGGACGCCAGTGAGCATCGTCGCGTTCCACCAGTCCCACGCTACTTTGCCTGGACGAATCCACGAGGTGTCTGCTATCTGGCACTGCGGACCGAATCGCTGGGGCAGACGGGCTGTCAACAACTGGGTATCCTTGGTGGTCACCATTACGATGCGCCAGGGCAGTGCGCCCTTCACGTTGCGAGCAATATAGGGCGCCCTGCTGGTTGGCACCAGATTCAGACGGGCATAACCGCCAATCTGCTCGTCTATCGGATAAGGTGCGAAGGCTGCCTTCAACCCGTAGCCGCCATTCTTGACGAGGAACATGCCTGGATAGTCGGTGGCTCCCATATCGGCAATCACGGCCAGCTTGCCCTCAGGAAGCCTGACAGCCAGCGGATTGATGGCCAGCGAGTCGGCAAACATCTTCGACAGCGGTTGCTCGTCGTAGTACGACTCAAAGCTGAAGCAATAGCGCTCTCCTCCGCGATTGTCGTTCACATAGGGGATAAAGGCCGGATAGTCGGCAGCAAAGTTAAACTCCGCCTGTTCGCTGGTCACCACCCATGAGCCCTTGCCTCCTAAGTGTATGCGATAGGCAGCAGCGTCATTGTCTACTCGAAACTCCACCTGAGTGGTGCCCTTGCCCAGCAGGATGCTGTGGGGCGTAGGCTTACGCTTGAGCTTGTAGTAGGAGAAACGCCCGTTCAGTCCTATCTCTGAGGGCGCGAGCACCTGCGTGTCTCCGTGGTGCATCTCCCACGTTAGCCGGTCTTTGTCCGCATGAATGGTGACTGTCAGCAGCCCGTCGGGCGATGACAGCGTATAGTCTTTGGCCTGCAGCGTCAGGGCTGCCGCCAACAGCAGAATGGAGAACAACTTGCGCATAGTGATGAGTCTGTTGGGAATTATTCGAATTGGAAGTCTTGAAGTTTACACAGTGATTTCTCCTTCGTCGCCGAGGAGAAAAGAAAGTAGAGGGCATGCTTGCCCTGCAGTTCGCCGATGGCAGGCAGGGAGGCCGTCATCTCTGTGAGGGTATTGGGCATCGAAGCCTTCAGCTCGATGGTTCCCAGCACCTTTCCTCCCTGCGAGGCCCAGGGACGGTCGGCCATGATGGTGATGATGCCGTCGATGCCCTCAGGGATGAGTCGCAGCGACAGTTTCACATCCTTGCGTTCCTTGGTGCCATCGAAGTTGAAGTACTTATAGCCCACTATCGAACCGTCGGTGTTGTTCACCACCAGATTGGTATTGTTACGAAGGTCGTAGGGTGCCTCAAACTTATCCTTCGTACCATAGCCGGCCTCGATATACGAGCCATAGAAAGTATTGTTGGGCCACTCATGCACAGCCACCTTCGGGCCCGTGTACCAACAGGCAATACCTGCCGAGTGGCGCTCCAGGGGGTCGAGGCCGTTGAGCGCAAAACCCTCAGAGGTGTATTCGCCCTCAGAGATCACAACCTTGCCGCCAGCACCCTCTTCCACCTTGACCGTGATGGGAGCCACCATGGCCTGACGGGCAAACTCGTTCAGCCCTGACTGCCGATGATAGAACACATACCACTGTCCGTTCACCTCGCAGATGCTGCCGTGAGTATTGCCGCTGACGTTGGCCGAGGCGATGGTGTCGCCTTGCTCGTTCGTCTCACGTCCGCGTCCGTCGATGATAGTGCCGCCATAGGTCCAGGGACCCAGCGGATGGTCGCTATAGGCATAAGCCAACGTATAGTTGGTGGTGGGCAGTCCGAACTCACCTTCCTTGGTGAAACGGCTGTAAATGAACACATACTTGTCCTTGATCTTGCGGATGCTCGAGGCCTCGAAGAATCGGAAGTCATTGCCAGGCTGTTCTTGGAAACCAGGTATCATGCCGTCCACCATATCCGTTCCAGGCTTGACAGTACACATCGTAGTGGGGTCTATCTCTGCAGCCGTCGAGTGTCCGAAGCCCCAGTAGCCATAGACGCGTCCGTCGTCGTCGACAAAGACAGCGGGGTCGAAGCCATAGATGCCTATCACACCGTTGGCATTCTCATCGTCCCAGTTGCACACCTCGAAGGGTCCGTCGGGCCGATGGCTCTTGGCTATCAGCGCATTGCGGCCACCCGTCTGGTCGTTGGGGAACAGATAGTAGGTTTTCTTTCCTGTAGAATCGGTGACGACTGTCACATCTGGGGCGAAAAGCACATCGGCAGTGCTGGCGCTGTCGAAGGGCTCACCTTTGGCATTTTTGTCTACACGCAGTATCTCACCATCGTAGCGCCAACAGTTCAGCGAGTCGACCGATGCCGACCATACCACCTGCTCGCGTCCGCAGTAGTCGTCGATGCGGCTGTCGTGCGAGCCGTAGATATACACGCGCTGCCGCCCTGGCTGGTCAGGGTCTTCAAACACGTAGGGCTCGCCGTCAGGGATGTGCTCCCATAGCGGCAGATACGGATTACCCACCGTTTTCATCACTATCGCTTGATCCTTCACTGTTGCCTGCTGCTGGCAGGCAGTCATCAGGCAAGCACCCATCATACCGAGTGCCACATGCTTCATCTTTGTTTTCATCATTGTTCTTAATGTTATTGGCTAACTCTCAACTGTCAATTGTCAACTACTCAAGGTCTACCACCGTGATGCCTGCACCGCCAAACTGCACATGCTCGTCTTTGGCTTTCTTCACGTTCGGCACCGTATTCAGGTATTGGCGGATGAGCTGTCGCAGGATGCCCGCACCCGTTCCATGCAGGATGCGCACACGCGACATACCCATCAGTATGGCATCGTCGATGAAGTGCATCACCGCGTCTACGGCCTCATCGCCGCGCATTCCTCGCACATCAATGTCCTGATGGAAGTTTTGCTTGCGGTCTTCTATCGTGGCACGGGTCATCCTCGAGGTTTGGACAGCCAGTCCCTCATGCTTATTGCCTGTGGGCATCTTCTCACCGGCAGGCACTCCTTTCCCGTCGCCTTTGGCAAGTTCCAACTGCTCCAGCTTCACCTTCGTACGCACATCACCGAAGACCACCGAAGCCTGCTTGCCACTGATGCTCTCCACCTTGCCCGTCGTGCTCAGGCCCTTCATCCTGACTATCGAGCCCACTGCAATGATGCCGTCGTTCGGAGCTGTCTTGGCAGCAGCATTCAGGAGGGCGGCAGTAGTCTGCTCACTCTTGGCTTTCTCGGCCTTCCGTTTCTCCTTACGAGCCTTGCGTTCTTCCATCTGGCGCAGCTTCTTGGCAAAGTCCTCCTCGCTCATCAGCCCGCGCGTGTCGTCCTGCACCACCTGCTCGCGGAACTGTTGCAGCTCCTCGCGAACCAGTCGCGTATGCTCCTTCTCGGCTTGCGCCTCCTTGATCTCTCGGATGGCGTTCTCTATCTTGCGGTTGGCTTCCCTCAGCAGTTCGTCAGCCTGCTCCTGGGCTCGCTTCAGGATAGCCCTGCGCTCGCGCTCTATCGACTCTAGCGTGGCATCCAGTCGCTCACCGCTGGCCTCCAGCCTCTTCTCGTGCTGGTGTATCGTCTGGCGCTTGCCCTCCCAGTAGCGCTTGTCGCGAACGATGTCCTGCAGGTACTTGTCGCTCTGTATATACTCTGAGCCCACTATCTCCGAGGCATCGTTGATGACCTCTTCAGGAATACCCGTCTTGCGGGCAATCTCTATGGCAAACGAGGAGCCCGGCTGACCTATCGACAACTGGAACAGCGCCTGCATCTGGTGGCGGTCGTACAGCATGGCACCGTTCACCACACCAGGATGGTCCTCAGCAAAGTGCTTCAGGTTCTGATAGTGCGTCGTGATGACTCCAAAGGCCTGCTTCTTCCAGAACTGCTTCAGCACCGCCTCGGCTATGGCACCGCCAATAGCGGGTTCCGTGCCGCCGCCAAACTCGTCTATCAGCAGCAGCGTACCCTCGTTGGCCTGACGCATCATGTTTTTCATGTTCAGTAGATGGCTCGAGTAGGTAGACAGGTCGTCGGCTATCGACTGCTCATCGCCGATGTCTATCATGATGTCCTTGAACATACCGCATTTAGAACGGTCGCCCACGGGAATCGACAGACCGCATTGCAGCATGTACTGCAGCAGTCCCACCGTTTTCAGGCATACCGACTTGCCGCCGGCATTAGGACCTGAGATGATGAGCAGCCGTCCTCTACGCGTCTTTTCAGAGTCACCCGGCTCAGGTATGTCACCCACCAGCATGATGTCCAAGGGTACCACTTTCTTGCCCTGTTTCTCCAGCGAACGCTCCAGCAGGGGATGCCGAGCACCTATCCAGTCGAGCATCGGTGTGGGGAAGACCTCCGGCCTCGGCTCCATGCCCTTGGTGAGTTCGGCAAAGGCAGCCTTCGCCTGTATCAGGTCTATCTCTGCCATGAAGCGATACGACTCCAACACCTCCTGAACGTGAGGACGCAACTCGTCGCTGAATACGGTCAGGATGCGTATCATCTCACGACGTTCAGCAGCCTCCAGCTCGCGCACCTTGTTGTTGGCCTCTACCACCTCGGCAGGCTCGATGAAGACAGTCTTTCCTGTTGCCGACTCGTCATGCACGATGCCCTTGATGCGGCGCTTCAGCCCTGGTGCTACAGGTATCATCAGACGTCCGTCGCGCAGTGTCGGAGCCACGTCCTGAGCAACCAGCCCTTCGCGCTGGGCTGAGTGCAGGATGGTATATAAGGTGCGCGAGATAGAGCCTGCCGTCTGTTCTTTGTCGTGGCGGATACCGGCCAGAGTCATCGATGCCGAGTCCTTGATCTTGCCATACTTGTCCAGAATGGAGTCTATCCTCCGTATCATGGCCGGAAAAGTCTGAACCTCGGCAGCCAGACGCTGCAGAGCCGGATACTTGTATTCTGTCAGGGCCATGTGGGCCACGGAGTCGGTAACGTCTTCTCCAGCATCGCAAAGATACCTCACCATGCTGGCTATCGTCTCAAGCGAACGTCTCAGGTCCCACACCTCGTCCTCTTCCAGGTGGGTACCCTCCAGGCGGATGCGGCTCACGGCCTCCCTCACATCGAAGAAGTACTGCATCGGGAAATCGTCAGACTCTTGCTTCAGGCGCCTGAACTCGCGCACCTGCTCCAGCCATTCGTTCACCACAGCAACATCGGTGGCGAACGCCATCTCGTCCACCTTCTCCTGTCCCAGCGTGGAGAGGCATAGCCCCTTCAGCATGCGGCGTATCTCATCGAAACCAATCTTCGATTCAAAATTCTTTGGATAAATCATGCTGCAAAGGTACTACTTAATAATGAGAAATGAGGAATGAGAAATGAGAAATGACGGGACAAAATTGATAAAAAACGTTAAATCAGGGCTTCTAGAAGTAAATTCTTCACTTTTCGCTCTTCACTTTTCACTTTTCTTTGTACCTTTGCACCCGCTTTCGAGAACATTCGAGCACTGGAGAGATGGTAGAGTGGTCGATTACAGTAGTCTTGAAAACTACCGTGCTGAGAGGCACCGGGGGTTCGAATCCCTCTCTCTCCGCTGATAAATCCGCGTAACTAGTTGTTTATCAATAAGTTACGCGGATTTTCTATTTCTCCGTTACCCAAAATCAGACCCAAATCTCATCCAAAACTCGGAGAATTCTGAAAATATCGATTCCTAAACTATCCAAGGAGATGTTAAAGTATGTGTCTGATAAACAGACATATAGTGTTATTGTTGTATTACAACATCCAAGAGACCCCGGCTTGCATTTCTGCAGGTCGAGGTCTTGCTGTTTTGAAATAGAATCACTTTATGATACCTCAATGGCCTTGGTGACTTTCTCCTTCGGCTCGGTCTTCGGCATGGTGATAGTCAGGATGCCGTCCTCCACCTTGGCTGAGATCTTGTCCTTCACAACATCGTCAGGCAACACGTAGTTCTGCTCGTAGTTCGAGTAACTGAACTCACGGCGCAGGTAGTGGCGGTGACTGTCCTCATGCTTGTGTTCCTGCTTGTTTTCGATGGCGATAGTAAGGTTGCCCTCGTCATTGATACCTACGCGGCAATATTCTTTCTTGATGCCTGGATCTGCAAGTTCCATTACATAGCTCTTGT
>JAEEGJ010003077.1_pt1 | contig 69000 bp, 67 predicted proteins | sample 8958761 | NCBI WGS metagenome assembly JAEEGJ01 (sample SAMN16246546, study PRJNA631951) | gut metagenome | biome: gut microbiome; feature: rumen; material: RS-attached | host: Bos | place: Iran: Karaj | collected 2018-10 | reverse complement strand
GCGACCTCGACGATTGGGAGAAGATGATCGATACCAATATCATGGGTCTGCTTACTATGACTCGACTCGTGGTACCTGGTATGGTGAAACGCAACAGCGGACACATTATTAATATAGGTTCTGTAGCTGGCGATGCTGCCTATAAGGGAGGTAACGTGTATTGTGCCACTAAAGCAGCAGTGAAGGCTCTGAGCGATGGACTGCGTATTGATGTGGCTGATACAGCAATCCGCGTGACGAATCTGAAGCCCGGACTCGTAGAGACGAACTTCAGCAACATACGATTCCATGGCGACACTGATCGCGCTGCTACTGTATATCAGGGTATCACCCCTCTCACAGGCGATGATATTGCTGATGTAGCTGTATATGCTTCGAATGCCCCTGCCCACGTACAGATAGCCGAAGTGCTGATTCTGGCTACCCATCAGGCCAGCGGTAGTGTGATTGTGAGAAAGTAATTTTGATTTTAGAATTAAGAGATAAAAGGATTAATCAACAATGAAGAAACCTATCATTCTTTTTTTGCTTGTTCTCGCAGCCATAGCAGGACAAGCACAGACCGGTACATGGTCGGGTAATCTGGTTGTTCAGGGTTTGAAGCTGCCTTTGGTATTCCACATTGAGGCAGATAGCAGCTCGCTCGATTCACCCTCGCAAGGTGTGAGAGGCGTACCTGTAAAGGTTGCACGTCCTACTCAGGATAGCATCGTCATCAGCATCGCTTCGATCAATGCCGAGTATAAAGGTGTGAACAAAGCTGACAGTTTGGTAGAAGGCACCTTTACCCAACACGGCATGAGTTTCCCCCTGAAACTGACACCTGGTGAGAAGAAGGCCAAGAGACCACAGACACCTAAGGCGCCCTTCCCATATGCCACTGAAGAGGTATCATTCACGAATGGCAGCGCCATACTAAAAGGCACACTCACTCTGCCTCAGGGTTGCACACAAAAGACACCTGTACTCATCATGGTAACAGGTAGCGGACTGCAGAATCGTGATGAGGAAATTTTTGAACATAAACCTTTCGCCGTCATTGCCGATGTACTAGCTCGCGAAGGTATAGCCACACTGCGTTACGATGATCGTGGCTTTGGTGAGTCGAAGGGTAACACGATTACCTGTACCACCGATTCACTCAAAGATGACGCTCTGGCTGGCATCAATCTGCTGCGTGAGCGATTTGATCGTGTGGGTGTGATAGGTCATAGCGAAGGAGGAACCATTGCCCTAATGCTGGCTGCAGAGGGAAAGACAGACTTTATCGTGAGTCTGGCTGGTATGGTGATCTCGGGCAAGGAAACACTAGTATGGCAGAACAGACAGGAATTCAAGCGTTTAGGCTTCGACGAGGCTGCTGTAAACGACTACTGCCAACTGTTTTCCGATGCCATCGATGCAAGGGTTGAAGGCAAGAACGTTCCCTCGGTTGACGGACACGACCTGCCCGACGTCATGAAGCAGAACTATCAGCAGGCAGTGATGCAAATGATGTACCCATACCTGCGCGCCTTCTGCACCCTCGATATGAGGAAACTGCTCGACAAGATCACCTGTCCGGTGTTGGCCCTCAACGGCACGAAGGATACTCAGGTGGAGTATGAGGCTAATCTCGGAGCCTTGCGCCAAGGATTGCCCAAAGCCCAAACGGTGGTTATGGAAGGACTGAACCATATGTTCCAGCATTGCACTACAGGTGCAGGCGAAGAATACAATGAGATAGAGGAAACATTCGCTCCCGAGGCTTTGCAGAAAATCATCAGCTGGATCAAGCAAATCTAAAAACAAATCATCCCTCGCCAATTGACGAGGGATGATTTATTTCTGTGGAGCTGGAGGGAGTCGAACCCTCGTCCAAACAGGGAAACCATACGCTTTCTACACGCTTATTCCAGCCTTCGGTTTTCGAGCAGTAGCAAGACCTGGACCACCAACCACTGCCTTATCTCCTAAAATATCACCACAGCATCGGAGCCTACTGTGACTATTTCCGATTTAACCTGCGCCGCTTGATCTTTGGATTCGGAACAACATCCTCGGAGCGACGTCTCGTTCCATCACCTAGTGACGGAATAAAGCCAGTAATCTACTGTACTTCGATTAGGCAGCGAGAGCGTAACGTGTTTCGCCAATTAATTTTTCCCTGACTCAGATTAAGGAGGGAACCAAGAAGCCTCCGCGTGCTTACGTACCATCTCAACCCGCTGTCAAATCCAGTCAACCCCAAGTTTCGAAAGTAGTAGCGAGAATCGTTCGCTTACGATTTCGGGCTGCAAATATAGGAAGAAAATACATAACTTCCAAATTTTAGGCCACAAAAATTCACAGATTTCACGCATTTTTTTGCATTTTTGAGGTTTTCCTTTGGTATTTTGCTCGGTTTACACTAACTTTGTCCCCGCTTTTTATAATAAACGCGCATGCGACGCGTTATATATTTGATGAAAATGAACTATAAACATATCGTATTGGGGGCCATCGGGGCGATGCTGTTAGCATCGTGTGCTACGCCCAAGAACTACAATTATCTGCAGGATCTGCAGAACGGACAGACGATTACTACTCCTACCGACGGGGTGATTCGTCTGCAGCCTAACGACCAGATAACCGTGCTGGTAAGGAGTAAGGATCCTGAGATGGGCAACCTGTTTAACAAGGGTATCATCACGAATCTGAAGGCTGGTCTGGCCGATCAGAGTCTTTACATGATGGGCTACACCATAGGCCCCGACGGCTGTATCGACATGCCAGCCGCAGGCAAAATCAAGATTGCAGGACTCTCGCGCTTCGAGGCTCAGGAGGCTATTCAGAACAAACTGAGGAGTGAGGAATTGCTGAAGGATGCCAACGTAACGGTAGAGACGATGAATATGACCTACACTGTGATGGGCGAGGTCAACAATCCTGGCAACTTTAAGATTGAAAAAGATGCCATCACCCTGTTCGAGGCACTGGGTAAGGCTTGCGACATCAATGTATATGGTAAGCGCGACTCTGTCATCGTGATTCGCCAGAAGGGTCCTGAGAAGAAGATCTACTCGCTGTCGATGAACTCTGGTAAGGACATTTTTGCCTCTGAGGCTTACTATATTCAGCAAAACGACGTGATTTACGTAAAGGCTAACGATACGAAGGCCCGCCAGTCAAAGATGCCTGGCAACGAAGGACATACCCTGAGTTTCTGGCTCTCGTTGACATCAGTTTTAACGGCTATCGCTGTGCTGATTTTTAAATAGTGGTTAGTGGTTAGAGGTTAGTGGTTAGAGAATACTTCATGCGATGGAAAAGGATTTCTTAAAGATATGTTGTAAGAAGTGGCGCTGGTTTGTGGCGTCGATAGTGACGATGCTGGTGCTCGCCATCATGTTTCTGTTGATAGTTCCACCACGCTATGAGCGTCAGGCCACCATTATGATTAAAGACGAAACCAGCGGCGGCGGACTGTTGGGCTCGATGATGGGCAGCATGGGTATGCTGGCCGGAATGGCGGGCATCAACATTCAGAGTAACGTGCTGAACGAACTGGAGATCATCAACTCGCCGGCGATACTGAGTGAGGTGATCGACCGCTTGGGTATGGACATACGCTATCAGGCTTACGACGGACTGATGAAGCGCGAGTTGTGGCACGAGACATTGCCAGTGAAGGTAACCTTCCCCCAACTGAAGAAGGACGATGGCGCCTACCTGAAGATGGACCTGAAGAAGGACGGCACTTACACCATCTATAAACTGCGCAAGAACGGCAAGAAGGTCAGCGGCGAAGCCACAGGCAAGGTGGGCGAAGTATGCGAGACACCCATCGGCAAGATATCCGTCATCAAGACGAAGGACTTCGATAAGAGTTTTGCTGAGAATGACGAGATGACCATCCGCATCACCAAGGAACGTCGCTACGACATCATAGATCGCATGCAGAAGCGCCTCGACGTAGGACTCTCCGACGATCAGGCCTCGATAATCAGCATTGGCTATCAGGACCAGAGCGAAGAGAAGGCCGAGTTGGTGATCAACACCCTCATCAGTGCCTATCAGGATGCCTGGCTCAAAGATAAGCAGACGGAGGCTGATGCCTCAACGCAGTTCATCAACGAGCGCATCACCCGCATTGAGGATGAGTTGAGCGGACTCGACTCTAACATCGCCCAGTTCCGTGGCAAGAACCTCCTGCCCGACTACGAGGAGGCAGCCAAGATGTATATGAAGAATGCTACCATTACCTACGAGGCACAAGTGAAGGTAAACAACTACCTCTACATGCTTGAGCAAATGCGCGACGAGGTAAAGAAGATCGACGGCAAGAACATTGTTTTGCCAGCCAACCTCCTGCCCGACAACCCCAACGTGGCACTCGAAATCTCAGAATACAACAAACTGCAGACCAAGCGCAACAAGATGGCTGAGAACAGTAGCGATGAGAATCCGTTGGTGCAGGATCTCGACGTACAGCTGAAGGGCATGCGTAGCGCCATCATCAACTCACTCGATCAGGGTGTGGCTCAGCTCAAGGCTCAGCAGAAGGGCGTGGGTCGTGAGGATCAGAAGCTGAAGAGCGAGATAGCCGTCACCCCCGAGAAGATCACCAAGATTCTGCCTGCCGAGCGTAAGCAGAGGATTATTGAAGCACTTTACATTTACCTGTTGGAGAAACGGGAGGAGAACAATATAACCCACGTGTTTAATGCCCAGAACCTGCGACTGGTTTCACCCCCTATGGGCGACTGGAAGCCAGCATTCCCCAAGAAGGGCATCACCATCGTGGTGGCTACTGCATTAGGTCTGGCACTGCCAGCCTGTTGGATATTCCTTCTCACAAGTCTCGGACTATGGCGAAAGAAGGATTAAGGTATGCCGTGATAGGTGTGGTGTGGCTGTTGCTATGCCCGCTTTTAGCCCTGCCCTATATCTTATGGGGCATCTGGCAACAGCGCCGAGGAGCCTATGCGCTCTTCTCCCTGTGGCTGGGCATCATGGCTTACATCTCTTTTCCTTCTGAAGATCTCTACCGCCATTATTTCCTTTACACCTTCTTTGAGGTTCGCCCCATTTCGGCTGTCTCGTGGATCGATGTTTCGCTGAATGGTGTGCTGCCTTACATCTATTGGGTGATGAGTCATGCGGGCATTGCCTATGCCTGGCTCCGACTGATGGAGATAACCATCGGCTTCTACCTGCTCACTCGCGTATATCGCTGGATGCTGTCGCAATCGCAACGTGAGTACTCAAAAGGCGAGCAGTTTGCGAGAGCCTCGCTGGTATTCCTCTTCTTCGATTTCCTTTACACCGTGATGGGTGTGAAGTATGGCTTCGCCCTCTGTCTCTACGTCTATGCCCTGCATCTGCTGATGAATCTGGGCCAAAGGAAGTGGGGCATCGTGGTGCTGATCATCACCTGCGCCTGGCACTCTTCGTTTGTGTTTACAGCCCCGATGGTGTGGGCGCTCTATCGCCTGAAACTCAGCAAAAAGAAGGCCCTGTGGCTCTGCGTGATACTGGCTGTGTTGGCACCTATCGCGATTTACACCGTTGGCGAAGCAATCTTGGGTCGCCGTTTCGACTTCTACTTCTCGAAGAAGGCAGGCGATGTCATCTCGTATGGAGCGATGACTCCCATCGGTTTCGCGCTGTTCATCCTGCCTAAGTTGGCTATCCTGCCCTTGGCTGTGGTGGTGATGAAGCATTACAATGCTGAGCGCCGTTGGTGTCGCATCGCTTTAGGATGGCTGATACTGACTATAGCCCTGATGAGCAACGCTGTGACGCTGTATCGATTCTGGTGGGCAGTGATGGCAGTAGACGTTATGGCCCTCTTCGAGATCGAGGCTTATGAGCCACTCTCCGAGAAAACCATCCGGGGACTCATCTTAGCAGGCATCTGTTTCACCTGCCTCAATTGTCTCACGTATCATAAGGAGTTGATGCACTCACCATATTATAAGGCCTTCTATCCTGCCCCACTCACGTTGAGTCAGGATTATCAGAAGCAGGAGGTTTATTACAAGATTCAGCATGATGGCGACTTCAGAGAATAAGCGTAATCGAGTAGCCGTAGTGTACATCTGCACAGGTAAGTACAAGCGGTTCTTCGCAGACTTCTATGAGTCGGCGAAAGCATATTTGCTGAAAGATGTGGCCGAGGTGAGATACTTTGTATTCACTGACGATATGGAGCTGACGAAAGCCGACGATGTGGAGCTCATCAAGCGAGAGTGTCAAGGGTTCCCCGCAGACTCGTTAGGGAGATTCGATATGTTCCTCTCGATAGAAGACAGGTTGCAGGCTTACGACTACACCTTTTTCTTCAACGCGAACATGAAGTTGGTGGCGCCTATAGGTCTGGAGCTATTGCCTGAACACCTGACGGCTGTGGTTCATCCTGGCTACTTCAGGAAACCTGCGTGGTACTATCCCTATGAGCGCAACAAGCAATCCAGTGCCTACATCCCAGCACGCGAGCAGAGTTATCTCTACTACATGGGGAGTCTGAACGGAGGGAAGACGGAGGATTACTTAGAGATGGCCCGTGTGTGCAGCAAAAACATTGCCGACGACAGGACAAAGGGCATTGTGGCAAAGTATCACGACGAGAGTCATCTGAACCACTACCTGCACTACCACACGTGCACGCCTCTATCGCCAGCCTATGCCTATATAGAGGGTAAGAAAATGCCCTTCGAGCCCAAGATCATCTTGGTAGACAAGGCGCGATTGGATGCCTATTTCGATAAAAACAGAGACCACTCGCTGGTGGGAATCATCTGTAAGGGATTGGGGATTCTGCGAGACGGAGTAAAATGGTACCTTTAGAATTGAGAATAAAGAGATGAGTGAAGAGAGCAGAATGAAGAAGACGGTCAGTGGCACTGCCTGGAGCATGGTGGAGCGCCTGGCGAAGATGGGGATACAGATACTCTGTACCTTCATCATTGCTCAATTCGTGGCACCTTCTGAGTTCGGACTCGTCAGCATGATGAGCATCTTCCTCGCTTTTTCTACTATCCTCATCGACAGCGGTTTTTCTCAGGCCCTCATCCACGAACAGCATGTCACCCCTCAAGACGAGAGTTCCATCTTCTGGTTCAATGTGGCCCTGGGTACTTTGATTTACCTCATCTTCTGGCTCACAGCACCACTCATAGCCAGCTTCTACAACGAGCCCCAACTCACCATACTCATTCGTGTGGCGTTCCTGGCGCTGATATTCCAGTCGCTGGTGGTGGTTCAACAAGGACTGCTGTTTAAGAATGTCGATTTCAAGGCTGTCTCCAAGATCTCCTTCTGGGCAGTATTACTCTCAGGCATCGCCGGTATCGCAGTGAGTTACCTGCGTCGCGATGTGTGGGGACTCATCGTACAGAGCCTCTCGTTTGCTGTGCTCCAAACGGTGTTCTTCTGGGTTTACAGCCGTTGGCGCCCTCGCCTGGTGTTCTCAATGACTTGTGTCAGGAAGTACCTCCGCTTTTCCATGAATCTGCTGGGCAGCAATATGCTCGCAGCCATTACCGACAATCTGGCTAACCTCTTTGTGGGAAAGGCTTACAACGCCACCATCCTGGGCCATTACACTATGGCCAACAAGATACCTTACCTCACGTCGGGCACCGTTTGCTACGGCATCAAGCGTGTCAGCTACTCCATCATGTCTACCTTCCAGAACGATAACCGCCAACTGGCCCAGTACAGTCAGCGTGTGGTGGGCACAGCCTTCTGGATTCTGGCGCCCATCATGGTGCTCATGTTCATCTTCTCTGAACCGTTCATCGGGTGGCTCTTCCCTGCGGAGTGGGCCCCTGCAGCCGTTTATCTGCGCTACTTCTGCGTGATAGGCTTCGTGTATTGTTTTGCCGATATCAATCAGGACATTCTGCTGGTGAAGGGTCGTACCGACCTCTTGCTACGCCTCGACATCGTCCGTCGAACGGTGCTCGTAGCGCTGCTGCTCATCGGCATTCAGTATAGTGTGGAAACATTGCTACTGCTGCTGGTCATCTATAACGTGGTGAACGGTTTCGTGGTGAGTTGGCTGGCAGGCCGGCTCATCCAGTGCAGCCTCTGGCAACAACTATATATCGTGGGCTCCACCCCACTCTATTTTCTAACTAATTCAATAAAGCGACCATGAAGATTGTAAGACTGTCAGGAGGACTGGGCAACCAGATGTTCCAGTTTGCCCTCTACGAGGCACTGCGGAGGCAGCACCCTGAAGAGCAGGTGTTCGTGGACCTGCACGGCTTCAAGGGCTACAACAAGCATCGTGGGTTCGAACTGCCCAAGGTGTTCTGTGTAGCTTATCAGGAGGCCACCCTTAGCCAGATTGCCAGCATCGCCTATCCCTACCCCAACTATCAGTGGTGGCGATGGCTCAGCCGCATCCTGCCCTCACGCAGCACCATGCTCGTCGAGAAGCCCAACTTCGCCATCGAGCCCGATGCACTCACCCGCGAAGGCAGCACCTACTACGACGGCTACTGGCAACACGAAGATTATTTCCAGGCCATCAGGGCCGACATACTGAAGCTGTACCACTTCCCTGATTTCGACGATGTGCAGGATCAGGAGGCTGCCCGTGTGGCAACAGAGAGCAACAGCTGCTGCATACACATCCGCCGAGGCGATTATCTTACGGACCCACTCCGTAAGGGTACCACCTCGCTCGAATACCCCATGAAGGCCATCCGCTGGATGAAGGAGAACCACAACCCCGACTGCTGGTTTGTATTCTCTGACGATATCCCCCTCACCCGCGAGTGCCTCAAGGCTGTATTGCCCGAGAGCCACACGTACTTCGTGAACTGGAATCAGGGTCCAAAGAGTTACAACGATATGCACCTCATGACGCTCTGCCGAAATCACATCATCGCCAACTCGTCGTTCTCATGGTGGGGCGCTTGGCTCTGCGAGCGCGAGGACAAGACGGTGGTAGCCCCCGAGGTATGGATGAATCGCAAGAACGTCTGCTCGCCTGCAGCGAAAGATTGGATTAAATTATGAAATTTAGTGTGTTGATATCCGTTTATGCAAAGGAGCTGCCCGAGAATCTGCGGCAGAGCCTTGAGAGCATCTTCCATCAGGAGCTGCCTCCCGACGAGGTGGTACTGGTCGAGGACGGCCCCTTAACGGATGGACTCCACGAGGTCATCAGAGCGTTCAGGGATCAGTATCCATCCATGCAGGTCTACCGCTTGGTGGGCAACCGTGGACTGGGCGAAGCTCTGTCGCGTGGACTCAACTACTGCACCTACGACATCGTGGCCCGCATGGACTCCGACGACATCTCGCGCCCCGATCGCTTCAACAAGGAGATGGAGTGGCTCGTCACGCATCCTTCTACCGACATCGTAGGCTCATGGGTCGATGAGTTTGCCAGCGATCCCAGCGAGATCATCTCTACCCGCCGACTCCCTGAGACCCATCGCGAGATCATCGAATTCAGCCGCTATCGCAACCCCATGAACCATCCCACAGTCATGTTCCGTAAGGAGGCAGTTCTCCGGGCTGGTGGCTATCGCCATTGTCCGCTCTTCGAGGACTACGACCTCTGGGTGCGTATGCTCAAGACGGGATCCCGATTCCACAACCTGCAGGAGTCGCTGCTTTATTTCCGTATGACCCCTCAGATGTTCAGCCGTCGCGGCGGGCGTCATTACATCCGTCAGGAAATCCATTTCCAGCAGCGCATGTATCACATGGGGCATATCGGCTTCTTCCGGTTCCTGGGCAACTGCATCGTCAGGGTTGGCATGCGGCTCTTGCCCAACCGTTGGCGAAAATATGGCTATTTAATTTTCTTGAGAAAATAATAAAACGCAGAAATCTGCGTTATAATATTAACAGATGTAGAACTAAAGGTTACTGAATGGAGCATAACTACTCGTATATTTATGATGGTATGAACGCTTTTGAGAAGGAGGTGAAGCGATGGCTCGACTTCTTCTTGGCTACAGTGTGTCTTATCATCTTCTCTCCCCTCTTTCTGGTGTGTTATATCGCCGTGAAGCGTGGCCACGATGGGCCCGTCATCTTCAAACAAGAGCGTATTGGTCGCTTCGGACGTCCATTCTATATCTATAAGTTCCGCAGCATGACGATCGATGCAGAGTCAGACGGTCCGCAACTCTCTCAGCAGAAGCACGACAAGCGACTTACGAAGGCCGGCCGTTTCCTGCGCGCCCATCATCTCGATGAGCTGCCCCAGTTGTGGAATATCTTCGTGGGCGATATGGCGTTCATCGGTCCTCGCCCCGAGCGCAAGTTCTATATCGATCAGATTATGGCTATCGATCCCCGCTATGCCTATCTCTATCAGATACGCCCGGGCATCACGTCGATGGCCACCCTCTATAACGGCTATACCGACACGATGGAGAAGATGCTGAAACGCTTGGAGATGGATCTTGACTACTTGGAGCACCGCTCATGGTGGCTCGATGCCAAGATCCTCGGCTTAACGTTCCTCAAGATCGTATTTGGTCGTAAGATTTAGTATTTGCGGAATCTCAGACTGCAATTGGTGGTCGAGAGTACCATCTCGCTGCTGCTCAATTCCACCACCTGGAATGTTTCATCGGTCTGTGAAATGCCGTAAGGTATCAAGGGGGTTGCATCCGTGATTTTGATATCGCCCGAGTCGCGCTCCACGAAGTAGGGATTATACACACGCAACTCCCCACCCTTGTGTTCAAAACTCATCATGATGTCCTTCTGATGATCGGTCACATCGCGCAATTCCAGGATATGGCCTTGGAATGCCCACGTCAGTCCACTCTGGCGCATATCCGCTCCACCCATGGTGCCACAAAAGCCATCCATCTTCTCCGTCATCTGCCAGAATCCGTCCAGATCGCCGTTATCCGAGCTCTCCTTATCGCATCCCGCCATCAACAGCCCTATACCTATTATATATAAAAAGATCCGTTTCATCTTTCTTACCTTTTAAAAAGTCCTGTTTTCGCCACCGAGAGCTGAACTCCAAAGTTATCTCCCCTCAGCTTTCCCTTATCCATCGCCACGGCTCCCTTCACGCTCCAGCCCTTCTTCAGGCCATAGCTTGCCTCTGCCAACAGACTCAGGTTTTCCTCGGGGTTTATGGGCAGATAATAGTAAGTGCCATAACTCTTCTGCCAAGTAGCAAGCACGCGATAATGCAACTGCGATATCGGCTCTCCGCTCAATCCCAGATGCCAACCCACGAATCGGTTGTGCTTCACCTCTATCTTGCCATCCTCGTTGTAGAGGGGCGAGAGATACAGCGGATTACCCATCACCTGTCCCCAGTGCTGCCATCCCGTATACAGATGGTGGTTATAGTAGTTATCGCGCCCACTAATCTGATACTTGATGTTCTCAGTCTCGTCGTGATACACCGGACCAGCCTGATACTTTGTGTGGATATATTCCACCACAATCGTGTTCAACCAAGGGTTCCGCTTCAGTTTCAGTTCAGCACCTAGCAGCATGTCCTTAAAACCATACCAATAGTGCTTGCCGCCACTCTTATTATTATGCGTCAGCATGGAGTGGTCCTCAAAGAACTGGTCGGCATAAATGCCCAGGTTCCATGCAGGCTGGTCAATGTTAAAGCGCGCCACCCAACTGCCCAGGTGGTTGCCCGCAGCATTCCTAAAGTTGCCATCAGTAGCATCCGCACCACTCAGGAAGAGCGCATTTGTGAAAGCTTTGAAGCCCTGCTCGTTCTCATATGTCTTCTCCACCCCGTTCTCATAGGTGTACGATGTGCCTCCGAATTGCGTCGCCATCTCCAGTCCCAGCTCCAGAGAAATATTCTTCTGACCAATCTTCACGTAGCCCGCCTTGCTGTGGTAGAGCGTGCCCTGCGTATAGCGGTTCCCCGGGGCCACGAAGTTCTTCTGCCATTTGTTGTCGGTAGTTTTGCCGAAGGCTATATGACCCTTCAGCGCCAGCCAGTTGTGCAGTCCGGGGATGGCCCAGTATTCAGGCAGAGCTATGCGCACCTGAGGCACCGGACGGGCGTTGATGCCCAGCGTCTGCGAACCCGTACTCAACTCCTTATTCTTCAGCTCCATGGGCTGCTCCTTGGCGCCGATGGTGAGCACACCCTTCAGCCAGCGCCCCTCCACGTAAGCTTGCTGCACTATCAGCGTACTCGTGAATCCCGCAGCCACAGCCACGTCTACGCCATAGCCTAGCCCCCACTTGCGTCCATCGTCAGCCGATAGCGGCCGCTCCACAGCGCCCCTTACGTAGCCACTCGATGGCTTCAATGAGCTCAGGCCGTATTTGTTGGCATTCAACCACAGAGGCGAGTGGTCGCCGCTGCCCACCGTACCCTGCAATTCCACATGATACTGCAAGCTGTCGCCCAGCTTCCACGCCTCCTGCGCCAGAGCCTCCCCAGCGCACCAACAAAACGCTATAATCGCTAATAATCTTCTCATCATGCTGCAAAGGTACAATTAAGCAAACAAAATACCAAATTTTATTTCAGTTTTCTTCCCTATTTACTAATGTTGCGTGTAGCCTTACGCGCTTCGCGCCAACGCGGATAATACTGATCCATCAAGGCATGGAAGCGGGCGTTATGGCTTGGCTCTAGCAAATGACATAGCTCATGCACCACCACATGCTCCACGCACCAGTCGGGCAATAGCAACAGATAGAGCGAGAAACTGATGCTGCACGAGAGCACGTTACATTGTCCCCAGCGCGATTTCAGGGCCTTGTATGTAATCTTCTCAGGCTTTACACCCATCACCTTCGCATATTGCTCTACCACAGGCTCCACCATCGCTTTCAGTCGTGTCACAGCCATGGCCCGCTCGGCCTTCGTGCTTAAGGGCAGCTGGGCATAAAACTGAGCCCGCTGATCCAATCGCTGCAGAGTCTTCTTTCGGGCAGCCTCTATCCAGTCGCGATGCTCTTCTATAAACGCCTCCACCTTGCGCTTCGGCACACCGATAGGTACCGACACATGCACATCGCCACTCTTCACGATCCGCATAGACATCCGCCTCGTCCATCGATATGTCACCACTATAGCCATCAGCCCACGATACAATGTTACATATGATACTTTGCAAAACGAGGAATGGCGAAGGTAACAGGAAGCGTGTATTTCACTCTTACAGGTTCGCCATTCAGCATGCCAGGCTTCCATTTAGGCATCGCAGCAAGGATTCTTATGCCCTCTTCCTGAAACAACTGTCCGTAATGGTTTATCAGTTCCTGCTCATTGATACCCGTCTTCTCGCTCAACTTCTTTACATCGAAGAAATGAACCGCTGTTCTTAAGGGAGTGATTTGCGTAAGCGAGCCGTCTTTATCTACCACAAAGGTCATCAGCACTTTACCTTCAACGCCATTCTCATCAGCCTCCTTGGGATACTTCAGATTGTTCATAACGTATTGCACCACAGAGGCCATACCACTCTTATACTTTGGCATCTTTGCCGTTTCCGACTTCGCCATCTGCTCCACGTCAACTAGAGTCGTATCAGTCGTCACCTGGGCATTTGCACCAAGTGTTACCATTGTGAGCAACAAAATCAATAATACCTTATTCATGTTCTTAATATTTAGTTATTTATGGTTGTCCTGATTCCACTTTCCTTTTTTGACAGTGCAAAGGTAGCAAATTTTATTGAGCTTTGCAAATACTTTGTGCGTTTTCCGTTAAAAACCCTCCAAAAGGGCCATTTCCTCCGCGTTGTCATAAAAGTGTCTACCTAAATTAGGAAAAGGCACACAGACTACACGCTGTCACGCTGTCACATTTTGGAAATTCAAGACACACACTCTGTCTTATGGTTGCGGTTGCATGGTTGCAAATGACTGTTTTTATTTGTCCAATCACATCGAAGTTCACAAATTCACAATTCACAAATAGGTATTTTTAATTGTGCAATTCTGAGAGGAGAAGACATGATACAAACAGAATACCCCTAATTAAATTATATATATATTATATATATATTATAATATATATATAATATATATATAATTATTAAAGTGAATTTTGATACCTTTGAAAACACCCATTTGTGAATTGTGAATTTGTGAACTATAGCACATACACTTCTCGATTCATGTCGAATTTAAAAAGACCAAATGCAACCTTGCAACCGCAACCTGTATCTGTTTTGTAATAGCGCAGATATAGAAAACAGAAATGTGACTGTGTGACAGCGTGACAGCGTTGATGTACGGATGTTTTGGTGTTTTTATTTTACAGATATATATTTCTTAAAATGCACGTGTCAGGGGCTCGAAGGAAACCCGGAGTTTGCCCGGAGAAAAGTGAAGGTTTCCTCCGAGGAAAGTCGGACTTTGCTCCGAGGAAAGCCAGAGTCCGTAAAAACGCAAAAAAGGGCAGCTTTGCGGCTGCCCTGTAACTTGGTAAATAATATTAACTTATCATATTAGAATTTGCCTTGAATTTTGGAGGCGGGGACTTCTACGGGAGTCTCGATGCCGGGCCAGTAGAAGGTCTGGGGCTTGGCACCACTCTTGTTGTTCTCGCCCTTGGGAACGCTCTGGCGGAAGGCGCTCTTCACCACGTAATACTTGCCACCCTTCTGATAGAAGGTCTTGAACTGCATCTCCTGCACATTATCGTACTTTTCCTTGAGCTCAGGATAGTTCTGCAGGGGCAGACTCATCCAAGAGACGGTGGTGGAATAGGTACCGAGAATCTTGGTGGGGGCCAGCTGCTGCTTGATCTTGGCATTGACCTTGGCCTTGTAGTCGGCTACGGCCTTGGCCTGGCGGTTCTTATCAGTAAGGTTATCGAGGAGGTAGTTCTTGTTGATGATATCCTGCACGTAGGCATCGTTAGCCTCGGCCTTCGTCTGATCGGCACTCTTCTCGGTGGCTCCGCTGCTCTCCATATACATCTTTTTTACGCGCGCGGCCTCGGACTTGATGGCGGCGAGATCCTTGGCGGAAACTGCAGCGCCATTCTTAGAGGCCTTAGCAGCTGCCTGCAGGTTATTGGGTATGCGGGTGTTGAAGACGTTGAGCACTACACTCTGCTGATGATACATCTCGAAGGTCTCGGTATTGCCCTTTACATAGCGCAGCACCTGTACAACCTGATTGGCAGCATCGAAGGCATTATGGATCTGCATGGTCTTGCGGTACTCGGCAGGCTCCATGCTGGCGTACTTCCAGAGGATGCGCCCGTTCTCGGTCTTGTCGAGCCCCAGATACTTATCCATACCACCGGCGGCCTCGGCAGCACGCTTTTCCTGCTCACGGGGGTGCGACTGGACGTAATCATCCATCACACGCTTTTCGGAGGCACTCTGATCGGCATCCTGAGAAACGGTCTTCTTAGCCTTGTCGGCGAGGCCCTTCAACTTGCCGAGCTGGGCATCGGCATTGATACTAACGGAAAACATCATGGCTACTGCCAGTGAAAGACGGAGAATAGTACTCTTTTTCATTTTTTGCTAAAGTTTTAAATTTTAATATTGTTGTTTATGAATTCATTAATTGCTCGTTGGAGTTTCTGGGTGCAAAGGTACGAAGAAAAGGGCTTGGGGGCGTGAACATTTTCTTCCAAAATGGGCACGGAAACCCTGCAAAATCTTCCAAAATGCAGAAAAACGGGGGAAAAGAGGGGGCAAGAAGGCACTTGTAGGGTTTTTCCCCTCGGGGTTTAGGGAAAATCCTTTGCAGGGGAGCCAAAATAACCATAATTTTGCCGACGTAAACAAGCAACAAAGTGAATATTAACTTTTTAAAGATAGGAGATTAAGTTATGAAGAAGATGTTTTTCGCACTGATGATGATGCTGACCACCACGATGGCAGCAAGTGCAATGAGCTACGAGCAGGCTCGCAACGAGGCCCTGTTCCTGACCGACAAGATGGCTTACGAGCTGAACTTGACGGATGCACAGTACGAGGCAGCTTATGAGATTAACCTCGACTACCTGATGGGGGTTGCAAGTCGCGACGATGTGTTTGGCATCTACTGGGAGCGCCGTAACCTCGATCTGAGCTATATACTCTTCGACTGGCAGTGGAATGCCTACATTGCAGCCAGCTACTTCTACCGCCCGCTGTACTGGGAGGCTGGTTACTGGCACTTCGGCATCTATCGCCGCTATCCGCATCGTGACTACTTCTACTTCGGGCGTCCACACTTCTATGCCACCTATCGTGGTGGACACGCCTGGCACGCTCATGGCAGTCATGGATACTACTACGGACACAGGGATCACTACCGTCCGGCTCACCACGGGAATCACTTCGGTATGCACGACCGCTGGGATCGCGGTGACTTCCGCAACCCATCGCACCACAGCTCAACTCGCGTAACGGGACGTCCTTCTAACAGAGTGGGTTACGACAACCGTCCGTCGGATCGTCGTCACGACAACAATGGCATCAACCGTCGTCCGGAGAGCCGTCCGAACAATGGCTCGATGGAGCGCAGGCCTGGTGGCAGCACGATGGAGCGCAGACCCGAGAATCGCTCGAATAGCGGCAACTTTGGTGGAAGCCGTGTAGGTCGTGGAGGCGTAGACAGCAATCGTCCGTACACCAATTTTGGCAATTCGCGCAACGGTAGCAGCAGCCATAGCGGCAGCATTGGTAGCAGCCACAGCAGCGGAAGCCATAGCTCTGGATCGCACAGCGGTAACTTCAGCGGCAATCGCAGCGGAAGTTCGCATAGCGGAGGTAGCCACAGCGGTAGTTTCGGTGGTAGTCGCAGTGGTGGCTCGCACAGTGGAGGTAGCCACAGCAGCATGGGAAGCTCTACCCGCTCTGGCGGTGGTGGTTCACACGGTGGTGGTGGTCACTTCGGCGGACGCCGATAATTTAGAATTAAGAATTTAGAGTTCTAAGGTTCGGACCTCGGCGTTGGTCATACGTGGAATTTCACTCATTTGTTTATTGTAATAGACTGCCTGGATGGCCTTGTTGATAATGCCATGGCCAACAGCCAGCACCTTCTTTCCGGGGAATTCAGTACGGATATAGGCGAGAAAATCGCCAGCCCTGGAAAGAAGGTTTTCTAATGTCTCAATGTCATCGGGCCACACCTCGCCCTTCAAATCGGGGATGAAGCGTCCGGTAAAGCCACCCCAGTCGCGCTCACGCAGGAGTGGCGTGGTGATGACCTGGAGCTGATGGGGACGGGCGATAATCTGGGCAGTATCAATGGAGCGCTTGAGATCGCTGGCCACAATGGCATCGAGGGGGCGAGAGGCCCACTCACGGCTCACGGCCTCGGCCTGAAGAACGCCGTTCTCGTTGAGTTCGCCCTGGGTCTGGCCCTGCATTATCTGACGGGCATTATCCACCGTCTCGCCATGACGCGCTAAGTAAAGAGTTGTCATCATCTTTTAAAATTTGCTGCAAAAATACAAATAATTTTGGTTTTTCTACTATTTATTAGTATCTTTGCACCATAAAACATTGAAATATTACGATTATGAAGATATTACAGAGTTCGGTTTTTCGCGCTATTTGCGCCATTGCCATTGGTATACTGCTGATAAAATTCCCCGATAACACGGTCACTTGGATTACTGTGGCCATAGGTGTGCTGTTCCTGCTTTCAGGCGTGATTTCGATAGTGGTGTACGTGAATGCGCGCAAGAACGTGGCTGAATATAAGATTACCGATGCGGAGGGTAACGTGATTACGAATACGGAGCAGCCCACATTCCCCATCGTGGGCGTGGGAAGCATGATACTGGGTGCAATGCTGGCGCTAACGCCAAACGTGTTTATCACTGCCCTGATGTATATTATCGGTGGTATACTGATTCTGGGTGCCATCAATCAGTATATGAGTCTGGTAAACGGCAGGAGATACGGCAAGATAGGTTTCGGCTACTGGGTGTTCCCATCGCTGATTCTGCTCACGGGCCTTTATGTGATCATTAAACCTATGGCTCCAGTGAACGTGGCGATGTTGGTACTGGGTTGGTGCTCGCTGCTCTATGGTGTGACAGAGCTGATTAATGCCCTGAAGTTCCACTCGGATAAGCGCAAACTCCGTGAGGCACAGGAGATTCCTGTGGCGGAAGAAGTAAAGGAGGATGTGACTCTGGAAGCCACGCCTGTGGACGATGAACACTCAATCGTACAGACGGAAGAATAGAAAAATATATCCCCTCCCAATTGGGAGGGGATTCTTTTTTACTGTTTCATTTCCTGCTTGACTTCCTCGGAGAATCCCTGGATATAGGTTCGGAGGATATCGATGCCTCGCTTGTTTTCGCGACCCCAAGGAATAATGAGGTCGGCAAACTTCTTGGTGGGCTCGATAAACTGCTCGTGCATGGGCTTAACGTCATTCTCGTAATGATCGAGCACCATGTCGACGGTACGTCCGCGCTCCACCACATCGCGACGGATGTTTCGGATGAGTCGCACGTCGCTATCGGTATCCACGAAGATCTTCAGATCCATCATATCGCGCAGCTTCTTATAATGCAGCGTCATGATACCCTCGAGGATAATCACGGGTTTGGGCTCTACATGGATGGTCTCGGGTAGACGATTGGAGATAACGTAGGAATACGTGGGCTGCTCGATGGCCTCGCCGTTCTTCAGCTTCTTGATCTGCTCAGTGAGCAGCTTCCAATCGAAGGCATCGGGATGGTCGAAGTTAATCTGTTTACGCTCCTCGGGGGTCAAATCGGTCGTATCGTTGTAATACGAGTCGAGGGGTACTACAGCCACACAATGGGGTGGCAATGCTTTGGAAATTCTCTTAACGACGGTGGTTTTTCCTGAACCAGATCCGCCCGCAATACCAATGATGATCATCGTTTTATTAGATTATTTGCCTATTTGACTATTTTAAATAAACTACTGTTGGGAGGTGATCGCTGAAGCCATTGAGCCACTGACCACCGGCTGTAGTACGGAGGGGACTTCCCCAATACGGGCCCGGGCCCTGAAGCAGATAGTCGGGACGGAAAATCTGATGACCCGAATACTGCAAACCCTTACCGCCTAAAAGTGACTTAGAAAGGATAATCTGATCGAACAGATTCCAGGCGCCCTCGAACTTCAAGGTGCCATTGCCTGAGGCCAACTCATTCCACCAGGGATTCCAGAGACCACCCTCGCCTACCTCGCTGATTTCGCGCTTGGCACCAAGGCATACTGCCATCGAGGGATCCTGAGGATCGTCGTTCATATCGCCCATAATCAGGAGTTTCACGTTGGGATCGTCTTTCAGAAGCGAATCCTTCACGGCTCGGAGCTGTGTGCCGCCGTCCTCGCGGGCATAGGAAAGGGCGCCTCGCGAAGGCAGATGGTTCACAATGATGGTAACATGCTCGCCAGCCAAGGTGCCACTCACCACGAGGAAACCTCGGGTAGCGCGACCTGCATCCTCCGGGCGCGTATATATATAAGGTATAAGACTGGCATCACGCACCGTGAACAGGGCTGGGTTATAAAGCAGGGCACAATCGATGCCTCGCTGATCGGGACCCTCGATATGGATAAACTGGATGTTGCGGGCCTTGAGTGAGGGCTGATTGATGAGATCCGTGAGGCAACGGGCGTTCTCGACCTCGGCCACACCGATGGCAGCACAGCCCACATCTGGCAGGAGATCGGTGCCCATCTCGGAAAGCACACGCGACATGTTAGCCAACTTGTGGATATACTTATCGCCCGTCCAGTGATAAGAGCCTTCGGCCAGGAACTCATAGTCGTTCTTACCCTCATCGTGGCAGGTATCGAACAGATTCTCAAGATTGTAGAAGCCTATGGCATAGGAAGCTTGGCGCTTGGGGGTCTTTGCAAGAGAGAGACCCGAAACGAGCAACAAAACCAATGCCAATAATCCAAATTTACGCATAGCAGTGATATTTATGCTTGCAAAAATAGCATAAAAATCTGAGAAGACCAAGAAAAAATCACAAAAATCATCATTCAAAGAAAAAATAAGGGCAGAAAGTTTGCATATTAATAAAAAAATATGTACCTTTGCACCCGCTTTATGCGCAAACAGTATTTATAACATTAATATTCAAACAAAAAATGAAAAAAGGTATTCATCCAGAAAACTATCGCCCCGTCGTGTTTAAGGACATGTCCAACGGCGATATGTTCCTTACGAAGTCTACTGCAAAGACAAACGACACTGTAGAATTCGAAGGCGAAACTTACCCAGTGGTAAAAGTCGAAATCTCTAGCACCTCTCACCCGTTCTACACTGGTAAGAGCAAGCTCGTTGACACCGCAGGTCGTGTTGATAAGTTCATGAGCCGCTACGGTAAGGCTGCGAAGAAGTAAGATAAAACCGCAAAGATTCAAAAGGTGCGTCCACGGTAGTTGCATATGCCTGGGTTGCACCTTTTTATATTTTAAACGCTAAAACAACTATTTATGAAACGACTATTTTTCCTCATCCCCCTATTCGTGCTGGCATCATGCGGAGGCGGCGACAGTAGCGACGATCCAAAGCCCACAGACAAGCCGTCGACACCAACCAATACCCAGAACACGAACCAGAACGATGCTTCGCAGAATGAGTATCTGGCACGTCTTGAAATGCCTCATACCAAGAGCGGCAGCACCGTTGTAACCCATACCGTAGACGGATTTGGCGTGAACTATTCGTTTGAATGGGACAGCAATCTGAGGGCCCAGCGCTGGACTTGCTATACACTTACGAAGCAAAACATGGCCACCAACGGCAATTCGCGACAGAGTCTCTGGGGTGGCGAAGATCCCTGGGAGTTCGATCCCGACATAGCCAAAGCCCAGCAGCAACAGCTGACCAACGAGCTGAGTAAGAGCTACTACCCGGGTACGAAGGATTATTATGAGAAGGGACACATCTGCCCCTCGGCTGACAGACTATATAGCAAGGACGTAAACCGTCAGACCTTCTATATGACGAACATCCTGCCCATGGTGCACAATTTCAATGGTGGCATCTGGAACATGATGGAGGCTCGCACCCGCAACTGGGCCAACAGTGCCGATGAGTTGTATGTGTGCAAAGGCGGTACCATCGACAAAGCCGACCAAATTCTGGGGAAGACCATCAACAGTCATATCGTGCCTAAGTACTTCTTCACGGCTCTCCTCCACAAGAAGGGCGACACCTATAAGGCCCTCGCATTCTGGGTGGAGCACCTGAACGAGAACCACGAGAGCGACCCCCTGGGTAATTATGTAGTTAGCATCGATGAACTCGAGACAAAGACGGGCATCGACTTCTTCTGCAATCTGCCCGACGATATCGAGACGAAGGTGGAAGGCGCCACAGTGGATGAGATCAAATCAGCTTGGGGACTTAAATAGAGGTGAGAGAATTATATTCTATATTCTTAAAAAGAGTGAAAACATGCGTGTTTTCACTTTTTTCTTGTACCTTTGCCAAGTGAAACTTTACTTATCTATAAATATAGGAAATGAAAACAGTTTATGACTTCACTGTCAAGGACAGAAAAGGCAAGGACGTATCCCTGAAGGAGTACGCCAATGAGGTGTTGCTGATTGTGAACACAGCAACCAAGTGTGGATTCACCCCCCAATACGACGAACTGGAGAAGCTGTACGAGAAGTATCATGCCCAGGGATTCGAGATTCTGGATTTCCCCTGTAACCAGTTCGGACAACAGGCTCCTGGCACCGACGAGAGCATTCATGAGTTCTGCAAACTCAACTTCGGCACAGAATTCCCCCGTTTCAAGAAAGTGAAGGTGAATGGCGATGATGCCGATCCCCTCTATAAGTTCCTGCAGGAGCAGAAGGGTTTCGCAGGATGGGATATGAGCCACAAGATTGCCCCCATTCTGGACGATATGCTCTCGAAAGAGGATCCTGACTACAAGCAGAAGCCTAGCATTAAGTGGAACTTCACCAAATTCCTGATTAACAAGAAGGGACAGGTGGTAGCCCGTTTCGAGCCCACGGAGAATATTGATAACATTGCAGCTCAGATTGAAGAGTTACTGAAATGATGGAACATACAAAATGTTTGATTATAGGCAGCGGACCCGCAGGGTATACCGCTGCCATTTACGCTTCGAGAGCCAACCTCAGCCCCATTGAGTATAGCGGCATGCAGCCTGGTGGGCAGCTGACCCAGACTACCGAAGTGGAGAATTTCCCTGGCTATCCACAGGGTGTGGATGGCAATCAGATGATGATGGACCTTTATGAGCAGGCCCAGCGTTTCGGTACCGATATCCGCATGGGCACCATCGAGAAGGTGGATTTCTCGAAAGCTCCCTACGTTTGTACCGCTGACGATGGTACAGAGATTGAGGCAGATACCGTCATCATTGCCACAGGCGCCTCAGCCAAGTACTTAGGACTCGACGATGAGCGCAAGTATAACGGGCAGGGCGTGAGTGCCTGCGCCACCTGCGACGGCTTCTTCTATCGCAAGAAGACTGTTGCCGTAGTAGGTGGTGGCGATACTGCGTGCGAGGATGCGCTGTATCTTTCAGGTTTGGCCAAGAAGGTGTATCTGATTGTGCGTAAGCCTTTCCTGCGTGCCTCACAGGTGATGCAGCAGCGTGTAAAGGAGCGCGAGAACATTGAGATTCTCTTCGAGCATAACACCATCGGTCTCTTTGGCGAGAACGGCGTGGAAGGTGCACATCTGGTAAAACGTAAGGGTGAGCCCGACGAGGAACTGGTAGATATTGCCATCGACGGATTCTTCCTGGCGATAGGTCACAAGCCTAACACGGATATATTCAAGGAATGGCTGGATATGGACGAGGTGGGTTATCTGAAGAAGATAGACGGTACACCTAAGACCAAGATTCCTGGTGTGTTTGTGGCTGGCGACTGCGCCGATCCTGTATATCGTCAGGCTATCTCAGCAGCAGGCTCTGGATGCCAGGCCGCCATAGAGGCAGAGCGTTATTTGCTCAACAAATAAATAAGGATACTATATATTATCTCTAAAGAGATAATAGGTAACTGCAAAAAGAAAAGGCTCGTTTCACAACGAGCCTTTTCGGTACTTAAAAAACTAAATTAATCAACCATAAACCTTAACCATTAAAATCTTTTGATGGTGCAAAGATACAATAGAATATTTAATTATGTGTTTAAATTGCGTTTTTATATGTTTAATTTGCGTGATTTAACGGATTTTAAACTAAAATTCACGATTTTCAAACATTTTTGAGCCTAAAAATGCAGATTTTTGGTAAAAAAGCTTGGAGTTTCGCAGAAATTATCTATTTTTGCACATAGAAAATCGAATCAATCATGGACAATCGTCTACTTCTAACCTTTTTGATTGTGGCCATTGTGGTCATTATTCTCTTCACAGGAAGACGTTTATACCTGCGAAGTATCAGATTAAGACGCCGTTTGCAGATGAGCGCCATCTTTACCAATATCACCCATGAACTGCTGACACCGCTTACCGTTATTTCTGCCTCAGTAGACAAACTACGCGATGAGGAACCGATATACAATCGCGACTACGACCTGATGCAACTCAACATACAGCGTATGGTGAGACTGCTGCAGCAGATTCTGGAAACCAGCAAGTCGGAGGCTGGTGAACTAAAGTTGCTGGTGGCCCAGGGCGATGTGATGTCCTACATCCGACAGACGGCTATCTGTATTGAGCCGCTGTTGGCGCGAAGAAATATGAAATTCACCATTTCCTGTCAGCCTGAAAGCATGATGGGATGGATTGACACTGACAAAATAGACAAGATTATCTATAATCTGCTCTCGAATGCTTCAAAATATGCCAAAGAGAATGGTGAGGTAACGCTGAGAGTGCAGACCAACAATGCCTACGACACCATCCGTATAGAGGTAACCAACACCGGTGAAGGTATCTCACCCAAGAAAATGGAACAGCTATTCAAGCGATTCCAAGATGGCGACTACCGTCAGCACCATACCATCGGAACTGGACTAGGACTCTCGCTCACGCGTGATCTTGTATATCTGCATCATGGCGACATACAGTGCAAGAGCGAACTGGGCAAAGGCACCACCTTTACTGTGACCCTGCCAATCTACAAAGAGGCATTCTCGGCAGACGAGATCTTTGAACGTCCTTCTACCGAGTTCACACTCCCCAAAAACACCATCAAGGATATACAGGCCATCATTCCCGATGTAAATCCAGAGCCTCAGGAGGACGATGACGACAACTACAAACTGCTCATCGTGGAAGATAATCCCGAACTGCTCATGCTGATGCAACAGCTATTGAAACAGTATTACCACGTATATATCGCACAAAACGGCGAAGAAGCTCTGAAAATGGTTCACGAAAAACAGCTCGACCTCATCATCTCGGATGTGATGATGCCCGAGATGGACGGCTATGAGCTGACCCGTACCTTGAAAAGTGATAAGAACTATGACCACCTGCCCATTATTCTGCTGACAGCTAAGACTCAGGAGGAAGACGAGCAGGAAGCCCTGGAGGCTGGAGCTGACGAATTCCTCACCAAGCCTTTCAGACTGAGAGACCTCAAATTACGCATCGACAATATCATAGAAAACCGTAAGCGATTGCAGCAGGACACAGTACTGAAACGTGAGGAGGATGTGCGTGAACCCGAGAAAGCCAAGCCCGAGGATATATTCCTTAGCAAAGTACTGGAGAACGTGCTCGCCCATCTGGAAGATGAGGAATACGATCGCGACAGTCTGGCTGCGGATATGGGAGCCAGCGCCTCTACCTTATATAACAAGCTGCGCGCCATAACCGGCATGAGTGTATCGGCCTACATCCGCGACGTAAGAATGAAGGAAGCCCAAAAACTGGCGGAGCAGAATCCCACCATGCGTGTGAGCGATCTGGCTTACAGCGTAGGATTCCACGATCCCCGCTACTTCGCCACCTGTTTCAAGAAGCAGTTTGGCATGCAGCCGAAGGAATACCTCGATAGCTTACAAGCCAAAGGGCAAGGAAAGTAAGCGCTCCATTCATCATCAACAGTTCATAGCCAAAACGATAGCCCGTCCACATCAAGACGAGAGTGTCAATGGCATAGCATATCAAGGGTGAGGCCACGCAGATATAAGGCACATATTTGTCGCGTGGCATTCGCTTGGTGAGCATACCAAAGGCAAAAAGGCCTAACAGCGGCCCATAGGTATAGCCACACATGACGTAAATGGCATCAATAATACTCGTGGAATTGAGCAGGCGGAACAGCAGGATCAGCACCACAAACAACGCGCTGATCATCAGATGTGATCTTTTGCGGAGCCGTTCATCCCCCGCCCTACCACGAATATCCACACAATAACTCGTGGTGAGTGATGTGAGCGCAGAGTCGGCACTCGAGAATGCCGCTGCCACGATACCCAATACAAAGAGGTGAGTGGTGAGTGGGGAAAGGCTACGGGTAGGCGAGCTTTGCTCGGGAATGAGGTGAGAGATGTGCTTGACATACGTAGGCAGCAACTCATCACTATTGGCTGGGAGGGGCATTCCACTTTGCTGAAAGAATAACATCAACAACACACCCAAAGAAAGGAACAACAGATTGGTTGGTACAAAGGCTACGCCATAGGTACACATATCCTTCTGGGCCTCTTTTAGCGAGCTGCACGTGAGGTTTTTCTGCATCATATCCTGATCGAGTCCCGTCATCACAATCACGATAAACACTCCACTCAGAAACTGTTTCCAGAAATTCTGTTTCGACACCCAGTCATCGAACACAAAAATACGACTATGACTATCATTGGCAATGGCGCTTACTGCCTCGGGAATGCTCATATCCAGCATACCCACCACCTTATATATAATAAAAAGGAGAGCAGAGAACAGACAAAGAGTCTGGAAAGTATCTGTCCACACCAGCGTCTTGATACCTCCGCCACGCGTATAGAGCCATATCAGAACCACCATACCTATCACTGTAACAGAGAAAGGCACACCCCAGGACTCAAACACAAAGCTGTGGAGAATCATACATACCACATAGAATCTCGCCACAGCCCCCGTCATCTTCGACAGCAGGAAAAACGAAGCTCCCGTTTTGTAAGCCCTCGGTCCCAGTCGCTGTCCCAGATAGGAATAAATAGTGGTAAGATTCAGTTTATAATATAGTGGCAGCAGGATAAATGCCACAGCGATATAGCCTAAGATAAAGCCCAGACACGTCTGCATATAGGTCATATCGATGCTTGTCACCATGCCTGGTACACTCACAAACGTGACGCCTGATATAGAGGCACCAATCATACCAAAAGCCACCATATACCAAGGTGAACGACGATTGGCACGAAAGAACGTCTCGTTGGTAGCCCGATGTCCTGTCAGTCGGCTAATGCCAAACAGAACCGCAAAATAACCTAATATTATTGCAATTATCCACATAATCGGGTGCAAAGTTACAACTTTTTATGAAAATCTTAATTCTTAATTCTTAATTCTTAATTAAAAAGTGTACCTTTGCAGGCGGAATTCCTAATTCTAAATTTCAATCATTATGGCTAAACAGAAAAAATTCATCCTCCAAGAGAGTGAGATTCCAACACAGTGGTACAACATTCAGGCCGACATGCCCAACAAGCCCATGCCGCCCATCCATCCTGCTACCAAGCAGCCTTTAGGCGTAGACGACCTCGCACATATCTTTCCCCGCGAGTGCTGCGTACAAGAGCTAGACACAGAACATGCATGGATCGACATCCCCGAGGATGTGCTCGAGAAGTATAAATACTATCGTTCTACACCGCTGGTGCGCGCCTATGCCCTCGAAAAGGAACTCGGCACTCCCGCCCACATCTATTTCAAGAACGAGAGTACCAACCCGCTGGGTTCACATAAAATCAACTCTGCCCTGCCCCAGTGCTACTATGCCAAGCAGGAAGGCACTACCAATGTGACTACCGAGACGGGTGCAGGTCAGTGGGGCGCTGCTCTCTCTTACGCCGCTAAGATTTACGGTCTCGACTGCGCTGTTTATCAGGTGAAGATCACCATGCAGCAGAAGCCTTATCGCAGCAGCATCATGCGTACTTTCGGTGCTGTGGTTGAGGGTTCTCCCTCGATGTCAACCCGTGCTGGTAAGGATATCTTGACGAAGGATCCTACCCACTCTGGTTCGCTGGGTACAGCTATCTCTGAGGCTGTAGAGCTGGCCACCACCACACCTAACTGTAAATACACACTGGGCTCTGTGCTCAATCACGTAGGTCTACACCAGACCATCATCGGTCTGGAGGCTGAAAAGCAGATGGCTATGGCAGGAGAATATCCCGACATCGTGATCGGCTGCTTCGGCGGTGGTTCTAACTTCGGTGGTATCGCCTTCCCCTTCATGCGTCACAACCTGAAGGATGGCAAGAATACAGAGTTCATCGCAGCTGAGCCTGACAGTTGTCCGAAGCTCACACGCGGACAGTTCCGCTACGACTTTGGTGACGAGGCTGGTTATACTCCATTGCTGCCCATGTACACACTGGGCCATAATTTCAAGCCAAGCAATATCCACGCTGGTGGTCTGCGCTATCATGGTGCTGGTATGATCATCTCTCAGCTCATCAAGGACGGTCTGATGCATGGTGTAGACATTCCTCAGCTCGAGACCTTCGAGGCTGGTATGATCTTCGCCCGTACAGAGGGTATCATCCCCGCTCCTGAGAGCTGTCATGCGATTGCTGCCACCATCCGCGAGGCTAAGAAGTGTAAGGAGACTGGTGAGGAGAAGGTAATCCTCTTCAACCTCTCTGGTCATGGTCTGATTGATATGCCTTCTTACGAGGCTTATATCAAGGGCGACCTGCAGAACTATACTGTTACCGACGAGATGATTGCCGAGAATCTTGCTGAACTCGACAAGCAATAATAGATACTTATTCCTTATATAATAGCGATCCCTGCTCGATTGGAGCAGGGATCGTTTGTTTGTATGTGTATTAGAATCTGCGTGGGCCGCCGAAACCACCGCCACCAGGACGTCCGCCTCCGAAGCCGCCTCTACGAGGACCACCACCGAAGCCAGGACCTCCAGGGCCACCAGGACCACGACGACCACCACCGAAGGCTTTCATGCCTCCGAAGAGGTTCAGACGATAGATGACGTGGAGCATGCCATAGCTGGTAATAGCGTTATACTGTGTTTCGCTGCTTGAGAGCGCACTTACCATCTGGCTGACGGTTGACTGCTGGTGAAGGATATCATAGAGCTGCAGCGAGATAGTCAAGGCATTACCACGCAGGAAACTCTGCGAAACCTGAGCGTTCCAAATGAGTTCGTTGGTATTCATAGAGGCATCGCTATAACCACGACGACTCTGCATGTTCATATTGGTAGTAAGCGAGGTACCCCAAGGTGCTGTCAAACCAATCATACCACCATAAGAAAACTGCCAGGTGTCGAGGTTACTGTTCTTCTGGAACTCATTGCGAGAACGCATATAATTTAAAGATCCGTTGAGTTCGATCTCCAACCAGTCATTACGATAGCTGGCTGCCAGGCGCTCGCCGATATTGAGCGAGGTGGTAACACTCTTCTGTGAATCAGCAGTCGTACCAACACTTACATAACCTACATTGTGGTTGTAACCGAGGTTGGTGAAGGTATTTACATTGAAATAGGCTGCCGAGTCGAGGGCGGTATTGAACATAAAGCCCAGATTACCATTCCAGTTGCCATTGATGTTCTCAGGACGAGTAACCGTAGCACCAGAGCCATCATCGACGTAAGAGGTCTTCTGGGCAATGGCATTGCTGGTGGTAGAGAAGTTCACGAAGGTCATCACGGCACGCTGGTGCTTCTGGAAATAGTCGTTATAGAAAAGGTTAAAGTTCTGGGTGAACGAGGGCTTCAAGCCAGGGTTACCACGAGTGATGCGCAAGGGGTTGCTATCGTCTACGATATCGAGCAGATCGCTCATGGAGGGCTGTTGGGTACGTCCACGATAGGTAAAGCGCAACTGACCCGTCTGTGACTTCTTCCAACGGAAGTCGAGTGTTGGTGTGAAGTTGGTAACAGTACGTTTTGTAATGGTATCAGTGCCCATATACTTATATGAGAAATTCGATGACTGAGGTATCACCTGGAAACCGATATTGAAGTTGAACGACTTGCGTACGATACGCAGCATCACCTCAGCTGTGTGGGTATAGTTCTTATAAACCGACTTCTTACTGAGCAGAGAGTCCTCATAATGTGCCAGCGGACTGGGCAGCGGATCAAGGTATTTATCGAAATCACGATATGAGGGATCGATATTGGTATAAACACCTAATGGCGGAAGGCTATACGTCTTACGATCGCTATTGGTGTAACTATACTGATAGGTATAGCTAAACTGCAGATATACCTGACGGGCGATGGGCTCGCTATAGGTAAGACGTGTGCTATAACCCCAACGGTTCTCAGGTGTATAGTTATAGCGGTTGGTTTGATAAACAGAATCTATGGGCAACAGCGTGACTGGATCAACTATCTGGAAATAGTTAACGACATTGTTCGTTATCGACTTGCTGGTGCCATCGCTCCAGTTGGCATTCAACTGCAATGTAATATTTCGACCATTGTTACTAAGACGACGGTTGAACTGCAACATACCACGGAGGTTCTTGGAGTCGCTGTAGGTAGTACCACTCTGAACACTATAGTTCTGCGCAATACCATATTTCTTTGCTATATCGAACACATCCGTAAGCGGATCATCACTGTAGTCGAACGGATTCTTATCGAAGCTGGCATCCTCGCTTTTGTTGATACCATCGTTAGTGGTATAGCTAAAGTTAGGACGGAACATGATGTTGGTCATTGAGTCGGGCTGCCATTCCAGTCGCATTTGTCCGTTCCAGCTGTTTGAACATGAGAAATTATGGCTGAGGCTGTTGCGATACTGCGAATTCTGCTCATTGATGAAGTTCTTACTGTTACCTTTCGACAAGACATCGCCATCGCTATGGTTCCATCGTATGCTACCATCGAGCTTAAACTTATTAGTATTCTCATAGTTCAGGTTCACACCAACCATCTTGTTAGCTGTGAGACCTTGGCGACCTGCACCAAATCGGCCACCACCGCCACCACCAGGGAATCCCATATCATTGGTGTTATTGGCATTGGTCATCAGGAATAACTTCATATTATTCTGCATTACGCCTCCAAAGATACGACCTGCATAACGGTTTTGGGTACCTGCAGCCAAGTCAAAGTTTGCCATTACACCCTTGTTCATACCAGCCTTAATACCGAAGTCAAGCACTGTCTCTTCTTCACCATCCTCGATACCAGAAACACGGGCAAGATCGCTCTGCTTATCGTAGGCCTTGATACGATCGATGATATTCGTAGGCAGATTCTTCAGAGCCGTCTTAGTATCACCGGTCATAAACTCCTTACCGTCAACCAGGAACTTCTTCACCTCCTTACCATTGATCTTAACAGTACCATCATCGCTCACCTCGGCACCTGGCAATCGTCTTACGAGTTCCTCGACTACCGAACCCTCAGGCGTACGGAAAGCTGCTGCATTATACACAAAGGTATCGGCCTTCAGAGTTACCTTCGAAGCATGGGCCGTCACTGTAGCACCTTGCAGCATAATGGCATCGGGCTCCAGTGAGATGGTGCCTGCACGATAGTCCTTACCTTCTTTAATGGATATTTTCTTGGTGTAGGTCTTAAAGCCCACATAGGTAATCTTCAGGGTATAACTACCTTCCTGCGGAGCCTTGATCGAAAAACCACCGGAAGCATCGGTAACTGCATTGGCTACCACCTTCTCACCTGAAAGCAGGGCTGCCGTGGCCTGGATTACCGCTTCTTTCGTATCCTGTTCTACAACCTTACCTGTAACTGTGCGCTGGGCACTTGCTGTGATCGCCGACAAACAAACGGCCATCAAGAGTACAATTTTTCTCATGCTTATCACTAATTTTGCCTCTTTGACGCAGAAAAAAAGGAAAAGTTTAATAACTTTCGGAAATTTTTCCATATTTCTTAGCCGAATATTGATTTTTCTTATTACCTTTGCACCACAAACAATTAACAGGCATAGCTGTAACCAAAACATGAATCAGCAAAAGGTGATAATATCCGAGCATCTCGGACAGACTCTCCAAGAGGCCATCTCTCAATGTGAGCATGACCGGCTATTTGTGTTGGCAGACGAGACGACGGAGCGTTGTTGTCTGCCCTTGGTGAAAGAATTGGAATGCCTGAATGGTGCGCAGTACATCGTCATCGGAGCTACCGATACAAACAAAACACTCGAATCAGTAGTTCACGTATGGGAGGAACTGGGGAAAGGAGGTGCCACTCGTCACACCTTATTAATTAATATAGGCGGTGGTATGGTAACCGATCTGGGCGGCTTTGCTGCCTCAACCTTCAAGCGGGGCATCAACTACATAAACATCCCCACCACCCTATTGTCGATGGTCGATGCCAGCGTCGGCGGGAAAACCGGATTCAACTTCAGAGGGCTGAAGAACGAGATTGGCGTATTCAACAATGCAAGCAGCGTGATACTCGATACGACGTTCCTAAAAACCCTCGACGAAGAGAACATACTTTCTGGCTATGCAGAGATGTTAAAGCACGGACTAATAGCCAACGAAGAAATGTGGGCCACACTTATGAACTTCGACATAGAGAAGCCCAATTTACAGGTGCTGAACAGGATGGTGGCAGAGAGTGTGGCTGTGAAACAGAGAATCGTAACGGAGGATCCAACGGAGAAGGGGATCCGCAAGGCTTTGAACTTAGGACATACTGCAGGTCATGCCTTTGAATCGTTGGCACTGAAGAGAAAACCCGTACTGCATGGCTATGCTGTGGCATGGGGACTGATATGTGAACTCTACCTGAGTGCCGTCAAAACAGGATTTCCCACAGAGAAGATGCATCAGACGGTGCGCTTTATCAGGGAGCATTATGGGAAATTGAATATTACCTGTGATGACTACCCCACTCTGCTGGAGCTAATGACACATGACAAGAAAAACGTGGCAGGTGTGATTAACTTCACTCTATTGGGAGGTATCGGAGACATCCGTATCAACCAGACAGCCACAAAAGACAAGATTTACGAGGCGCTCGACTTCTACAGGGAGGGCTGACCTTGAATAGGCATACCAATCAGCTTAATAGACCTAATCATATTACTAACTAATCGCAGATAGGGTTGCCCGTGAGGGTAGCCCTATCTCATTTACTAGCAAGTTGTTCTGCTATTTTTCTTGCCGGTTTACCTGTTTCCGTCAAGGGTATGGTTTCTACATGGATATAGTCTTTGGGTTGATAAAACTTTGGAAGACGAATCTCGCAGATTTGCCTGGCTTCATCTACAGATTCTTCCGTTAGAAGCACAGCCACCTCACCAAACTTATGATCATGCCGTTTTGTTAATAAATAAGGTACACGGAAATAAGGTTTCAGCTGGCGCTCCACTTCTTCAATCTGAATTTTAATACCACCAGAACATATAACATTATCCTTGCGTCCTAGAACGCGGAATCGACCATCAGGCTTCAACTCTACTATATCATTTGTAGTTAGTATATCGGCACAGACCTCTGGTGCATCTACTACAAGGCAACCTTCATCAGTGGTGCTAAGTTTAACCGTATCAAATGGAGTATACCACTCTGAGGCTTCAGCACTAGAGATTCTCCTAAGAGCAATATGCGATAATGTCTCTGTCATACCATAGGTACTCCAAACTGCATTGGGGAATCCCCGCAGCTCTTTCTCCATCGCTGCATCTATCGCGCCACCACCGATAATCAAATGCAGGATCTGTTTCAGTCTTTCTTTTTCCTCGGGAACCTGCAAGGAATTATATACCTGCATGGGCACCATGGCAGCAAAATCTAGCTGAGAATTGGCAATTGAGAATTGACAATTATTCAACGGATGACCGGAGGGCTCAACAGTAATAAGGCGAAGTCCGCGCTCAAGGGAGCGAATCACCATCATCTTCCCTGCAATATAATCGAGGGACATGCAGAGCAAGGCGGAATCACCAGATTTCAAACCGAGAAAATCGCACGTAATTCTAGCAGAAGCAAGCATACGTTGTTTTTCTACGAGCATCTGCTTGGGTTGTCCCGTACTGCCACTGGTCTTTACCTCGACATATGGTGAGTCGTTATTCCACTCCTCCAGGAATTCCTCTATCTTCACCTTTTAAAGCTTTCACCTATCCATAGTTGATCTCCTCGAATCTCAAGAGGCATAGAAATATTATCTGTAAACAACTGGCCTGTACCCAAACCCTGGGGCATAGTGATGTAGTCGCCATAGACATCAGAAGCAAATTGAGCGATGGCATTCAGTCCAATGTTACTCTCAAGGGCAGAAGTAATCCACGAGTCAATGCCCTGATTACGAGCGATATTTATCCATTCACGGCAACCCTGCATACCTCCATGGAGCGAAGGTTTCAGGATGATGTATCGGGGCTTTATCATACTAAGCATGTGAGCCTTCATTTCTGGATCGTTGACACCAATCAATTCTTCGTCGAGCGCGATGGGTAAAGGCGACTCACGACATAGTTCGGCCATATAACCCCACTGACAGGCTTTGATGGGCTGTTCAATACTATGGATGGCATACTGCGATAACAACTCCAGCTTATAGAGGGCATCCTCATAAGGAAAGGCTCCGTTGGCATCGAGACGTAGTTCCACCTCATGGAAAGAGAATCGGTTTCTAATACGCTTAATAAGGTCAAGTTCCATCTCGAAGTCAATGGCACCGATTTTCAGTTTCACACAACGAAAGCCCTTTTCAAGTTTCTCTTCCATGCGTTGAAGCATCTCCTCATAATTACCCATCCAGACAAGACCATTGATGGGGATACCCACTTCACCACGACTGAAAGCCGTATCAAAGAGGCGGTCTCCACGATGTAGATTCAGCAGGGCTGTTTCCAGTCCGAAGAGCATCGACGGATAGGTACGCATGGCTTCATAGTCTATCTCCCCCGTCTCGCAGAACAACTGGGAAAACCTGTCGAGCACAACCGCATATTCTGGACTGGCATCGCAACTCAGATCTGGCAGAGGCGCACATTCACCAATTCCCTCACGCAGGCCATCATTCAAATGGATGAGCCATATTTTACGGGTGGTATAAATACCACGTGAGGTACCAGCCGGCTGTTTAAAATGGAGCACACGCTCCTCTATTTTATATCGCATAGAGACAAAATCGTATTACTTAAAAATCAAGGCAGCTTTGGATATTTTTTAAAGTTCGGTTTGCGCTTTTCCAGAAATGCTTTGCCACCTTCTTGAGCCTCATCGAGGAAGTAATACAACATAGTACAATCGCCTGCGAGTTCCTGAATACCGGCCTGACCATCCAATTCTGCATTCAATCCAGCCTTGATCATACGAAGAGCCAGAGGTGAACGTTCCATCATGATTTCGGCCCATTCCACGCACTCATCTTCTAAACGTTCTATAGGTACAACCTTGTTTACCATACCCATTTCTTCCGCTTCCTTAGCACTGTATTGTCGACAAAGGAACCAGATTTCACGGGCTTTCTTCTGACCCACGATACGAGCGAGATAGCTACTTCCGAAACCGGCATCGAAGGAACCCACTTTAGGACCTGTCTGTCCAAAGATAGCATTCTCCGAGGCAATGGTCAAATCGCAAACCAGGTGTAGAACGTGTCCCCCACCAATGGCATAGCCATTCACCATGGCGATGACTGGTTTGGGAAGACGGCGGATCTGCATCTGTACATCGAGCACACTCAAACGAGGAACGCCCTCTTCATCCACATAGCCGCCACGACCCTTTACATGCATATCACCACCTGAGCAGAATGCATGTTTTACATCGGCTAACGTCTTACCCTCTGGCACCTCACTCATAGCACCTGTCAACAACACCACATTGATGTCTTGCATCTCACGACACATTGCAAAAGCCTGACTCAATTCCCAAGTGGTTTTGGGTGTAAAGGCATTGCGATATTGCGGACGGTTAATGGTAATCTTGGCGATACCATTGTATTCCTCAAATAAAATCTCCTTAAAATCTCGAATAGTTTTCCACTCTCTCATTTCTTCAACGATTTATAATAGTCCTTAAATACACATTCATCCACATTTGCATCAGTAAACACCTCAAGTACGATAGGGCGATCACTCTCCATATTAAATAAGGTATCAATGCCTTTCTGCATATCTTCCAAATTACTAGCCTTCAGATAAGTCACGTTATTCTGGATACAGATGCCTTCTGCCGAGGTGTGGTGCTCAGCAGCTACATACTTATCGCGAGCAGAACTCTTCTCTAGGCCATGCAGCAGATTAAAGATACCACCCTTACCATTATTAAGCAAAAGGATGCGCAAATTCCCTCGCAGATTCTGGTTCCACAAGGCATTCTGGTCATAGAAGAAACTAAGATCGCCAATCACGCAGAACACTTTTTCTTTAGTCACACATGAGAAACCTGCTGCCGTAGAAAGGGAACCTTCTATACCATTCGCCCCTCGATTACACCAAACAGGATGTTGCGCATAGATGTTTGCCAGACGGATAGACGTTGAGTTGGCATAATGCACCTCACCATCCCCTACCTGTGACTCGAAGTATTTCACTGCTGCCATCTGGGAATAGGCAGGCTGATAATCCTCTACATGCTGACGCACACGCTTGAGCAGCTGCTCCCACATCATGACAAATGGATGGGGACGATCCTCCAGCAGGAACTGCACATGATCAGCAATGATCTTACCATCGCCCTGAATCACCTGCGTGAGGTTCATAAAGGTATCATTTACTTCACCCGTAGCATTCACCGTCCATACTTCCCTCGCTTTACGCAGGAAACGCTTCAGTCGCTTACTTACAATGGAGCCACCAATATACAATACAAAATCAGGTACATAATTCTCGTCGTTTTCCACCAGTGCCACAGCCTCATCGAAACCAGGATTGAGGGGTTGGCCACAGATAAGCATGGGGCGCTCGGCCAACATGAACATACGACCTATATGACTAAGAGTTGGTGTTGTAACCTCTGCCGACACTAGCTTGATCTTACGTTCACGGGGCAAGGACTTTTCTGTATAGTCGAATAGCGGTTCAGTGATAGGTACATTGATATGTACTGGTCCGCAACCCTGATGGCGCGTTTCTATCAGTGCTTCATTCACCAGACGATTACAGTACCAGCGTTCCTCATCGTTATGAGGCTCTGGCAAACTAACAGCTTTCTTTACGAATCGTCCTAAGGCATCAGGCTGGGGCATAGTCTGTCCATCGAGCTGATCGATCCACTGTGGTGGACGATCGGCAGAGATAGCTACCAGAGGTACATGCTGATAGTAAGCCTCAGCCACGGCTGGAGCAAGATTCAGAAGTGCAGTGCCAGAAGTGACACATACAGCTACTGGCTGCTGTAGAGCCTGAGCCATACCAAGGGCATAGAATCCTGCACTGCGTTCGTCGGTTACAGGATAGCACTTGATATCAGGACTTTCATTGAAACTATGTACGATTGGCGAGTTCCTGCTGCCTGGGCACACCACAGCATAACGTATACCATGGGCCACCAACAACGCCGTCAATATGTTTACATTCTCCTTATTGCTATACATTATATTATTCTCCTCATCGTTTCAAGTTTTGCCTCTGTCTCCATCCACTCCTGTTCCTCAGTACTATCCTTCAGCAAACCGCCCCCAGCATAAAGATGATAATATCCACCTTCGATATTCATACACCGAAGCGACACATAGAGGTGAGTCTCCTCTGCACCTAACATACCCATAAAGCCTGAGTAGTATCTACGTGGTGTATGTTCATTATGGGTAATAAAACGAAAAGCCTCACGTTTGGGCAAACCACACACAGCAGGTGTGGGATGTAGTACTTGCAAGAGATCACCAATGCGTTGGTTATCTGGAAGTTTAAAGGTAAAGTCACTCCTTAGGTGGACAAGATTAGCCGCACGAACTGTACGTGGACCTTCTTCACGGAAATCCCTTGTAAACTGCTCCAGACATTCCGTTATATATGTAGTAACGATGCGCTGTTCTTGAATATTTTTGGTAGTCCATGTTAGTGTTTCACCTTCACCCAATAACTGGTCACCCTCAAGTCGCATGGTTCCTGCCAAAGCAATAGTACGCCAATCGCAGCCCCTTCCCTCAAGCAGAATCTCTGGAGTAGCAGTTAACCAACAGCCACTTTTTTCCGTCCAAACGAGAGATATAAACATACGGGGATAACACTCACAGGCTTTGAGGAAGAGTTCCTCAGGAAAACACTTCCCACCAGTAACCTCATCAGCACATCGTGCTAACACTATCTTTTGAAAGGTATCGAGATTTAACTGCGAATGAAAATTAGCGAAATCAATGGCATAGGTAGTCCTACTTCCGCCAAAAGAACTGGACTTTGTTTCTTGGCTAACACAGAAATCACTAATTGGCGAATGGTTCCACGCCTTCAGGTCAAGTATCGTTACTTCATCAGGACGAATCAATAGAATCGGTTGCTCTGCCTTCACCTCAAAGGGAGCCACAACGAAACCCTCATGACCGTTCAGTTCTTGACATGATAAAAGCTCCATAGGATTACCTTCCATCTGACGGATACAGGTAACCTCAGAAGCATGAGGCAGACGAAAAAGTGCAAATCCCGTCATCCTCGTTTCTGTCTAATAATGTAGTTAGTTACACGGACATTCGAGATCAGTTCCCCAGAAGTGTCCTTAATATCTACATTCCATACATGGAGTGTTGTTCCCTCATGTAACAAATGTGCATAGGCTGTCACAGTATCTCCCTCAACAACTGCCTTCACATGGCTACCACTCACCTCGATACCGACACAAGCGCAACCCGGGCACATGGCCGAGGAAGCTACTCCTGCCACATTCTCTGCCAGCGCTAAAGAGGCGCCACCACTCAGGAATCCAAAAGGCTGACGATTACGTTCATCAACTTTCATTCTCGCCATACAAGTATCAACCTCGGGAGTGGAAATAAACTCCATCCCGAGGGCGGTACTTAAATTTGGCTTAGCATTTATAATCTCAACAATTCTTTCTACGTTCATTTCTATTTAAATAATGAATACTCAGGCACACTCCATGCTAATGCGCTGGCCCCCAATACATCGCGTTCACGATTGTCAAGTTTCGAGGTTAATATCTTTACCTTTCCCTTCAGATTGCCAAAGACATGGTTCTCGAATGACTCATATACAGGATCAACCAACCACTTGCCTGCATGGGAGATACCTCCTGTGAGGATAATTGCTTCAGGATCAACGAGTGAAGCATAGTTGGCCAAACCCAGACCTAGCACATATCCAGTACGACGATACACCTCAATGGCGAGTTCATCATTCTCGTTACAGAAACCAGCAATAATCTTGGGTGACAGACGCTCGGCCTGACGCATCAATGAAGGTTTGTCAGACTCTGCCAGCACCTCCTGCGCCGTACGAACGATACCTGCCGCACCTGCGTATGCCTCAAGACAACCTTCATGCCCACAACCACACTTACGACCATTATCTACGACACAAGTATGTCCGAACTCACCGGCAAAACCCAGATGCCCCTGATGATCGTGTCCCTCTGAGAAGAAACAGCTACCAAGACCAACACCCAGACTGATGATAATGAAGTTTTTCATACCGTGGGCACTACCGAAAGTATATTCACCTAAAGCCGACACATGGGCATCGTTGGCAAGACCAACTGCCAATCCGATTCTATCGCGAAGCATCGCTGCCATAGGAATAACACCCTTCCAAGGCAGGTTTGGTGCATTCTCGATACATCCTGAAACGAAATTTGCACTCGGTGAACTTACGCCAATGGAGCGAACGGTTTCATAGCCACCATTTGCTTCAACGAGCATCACAATCTTGTCACTCAAGTTTGTTACGAAATTGTTGACGTCTGGATAGTCTTCTGTAGGAAATGACTCCTCAGCCAGAATGTTTCCGCGAACATCCACAAGCGCATAAGTCGTGGACTCATTACTAATATCAACGCCGACAACTTTCGTCTTGTAATTATACTCTTCCATTTTTAGTTGTTATAGATTGTATTGGAATTAATTAGTTACTTAAACAATGAATATTCCTTCACATCCCATGCCAGAGCACTAGCTCCAAGCACATCACGTTCACCTTCTTTCAGGATACTTACGAGCAGACGGGTTTTACCTTGAATATTATGGAATACATGTTCATCAAACGATTTGCGCATAGGTTTCAGAAGCCACTTTCCAGCCGTCATCATGTCTCCAGTTAATATGATAGCCTCAGGATTTAGTACAGATGCATAGTTTGCCAGACCAAGTCCCAAAGTAAAACCTGTACGACACATCGCCTCTATAGCCAATTTATCGCCTTGATCACAGCACTGTACAATAGTGGGTATACTCAGAGTCTTATAATCGTCGAGTATTGTAGACAAGCCTTCGTTCTTCAATTCCTGAATAGTCATGAGAAGTCCCTTGTCAGAACAATAGGTTTCAAGACATCCCTTGGCTCCGCAACCACATTGGCGACCATTTACTTCAACACATGTGTGTCCCACTTCGCCGGCAAAGCCGTTAACTCCCAAATGAGGTTTTCCATCATAGAAGATACAACTTCCCAGACCTCCATGACTTAATGAAACGACAATGAAATCCTTTAGACCGTGGGCACTGCCATAGGCTTTCTCGCCCAAGGCTGTGATATGTGCATCATTTGCCAATGCTACAGCCAATCCCATACGATCACGTATCATAGCAGCCAGTGGGACAACTCCCTTCCAAGGCATATTGGCAGCATTCTCCATGCATCCTGTCAGGTAGTTGCTACTTGGAGCACTGATACCAATTGATCGTACTCGTTCATAGCCACCATTTTCTTCGACCAGCATAATAATCTTCTCACTAAGAGCTGTCACGAAATTGTTAACATCAGGATAGTCCATAGTTGAAAAATAGTCTATCGCAAGAATCTCGCCCCTAATGTCTACAAGTGCATAAGTAGTTCTCGCCTCACGGATGTCTACACCTACAACTCTGGTTTTTATTTCATCTACCACTTCCATAGAAACATTCTGATTTCAGATTATTTAAACAACGAATACTCCTTTACTTCCCACGCCAGCACACTCGCACCAAGTACGTTGCGTTCGTCTTCCTCCAATTCCGAGGTAAGGAATTTCACTTTACCACGTATATTATGGAACACATGTTCCTCGAAATATCGCTGAGCAGGCTCCAATAGCCATTTCCCTGCTTTTGAGATGCCTCCTGTAAAAATAAAGGCCTCTGGATCAAGCACCGTAGCATAATTGGCTAATCCTAAGCCTAACGCCTCTCCCGTTCGACGATAAACCTCAATAGCCTGCTCATCGCCCTGATCACACAATTCTGCTATCGTTTTAGGTGTCAGTTTATCCAGGCGACGCATAGCTGTCATACCACCAGACTCAGCCATTACCTCACGAGCAGTCCGTATAATGCCTTTCGTTGCCGTATACGTTTCCAAACATCCTTTGTTTCCACAACCACACTGACGGCCATCATGAACTACACAAGTATGCCCAATCTCGCCAGCATAACCATCGGCACCCAATTTTACACGTCCATCGGTAAAAATACAACTACCCATACCTGTACCTAGGGTAATTACAATGAAATCACGCATACCATGGGCACAGCCAAAAGCATGTTCACCAAGGGCTACCACATGAGCATTGTTGGCCACAGCTACAGCTAAGCCCAATCTATCACGCAGAAGAGCAGACAGTGGTATTACACCCTTCCATGGCATATTAGCAGCATTTTCAATGCTACCTGTCATAAAGTTGGCACTGTGGGCACTAATACCAACAGAACGGATATCATCAAACCCACCATTTGCTTCTACGAGTGCCATAATATGCTCACTAAGTGCACTCACAAAACCACCTATGTCAGGATAATCTTCTGTCACAAAACTATCTTTGGCAATGATATTACCCCTAACATCCACAACGGCATAGGTCGTTGATTCAAGGCTTATGTCTACACCTACTACTTTTTTCTTAACTGTCGCCTGATTTTCCATAAGTTGTCTTAAGTTTCATGCCACAAATATATAAACATTTTCCTATTCAGCCAAATCTTTCTGCTATTTTTTGCAAATATTTACCCTCACATGTGTATTTTTCGGAAGATTTTCGTATCTTTGCACCCACTTAAGCATAATATTCGAATATTAAAGATGAACATTTTAGAGTTAAGCGAACAGGAAATCGGAAGGCGTCAGAGCCTTCAGGAGCTCCGTGCGATGGGTATCGATCCATATCCCGCAGCCGAGTTCCCTACCAATGCATTTAGTACCGAAATCAAGGAGAATTTCAAGGATGACGAAGAGCGTGAAGTTGTTATCGCAGGCCGTATGATGAGCCGTCGTGTAATGGGTAAGGCCTCATTTGCCGAACTTCAGGACTCAAAGGGTCGTATCCAGGTTTATATCACCCGCGATGATATCTGCCCAGGCGAGAACAAGGACTTATATAATAATGTATTTAAGCGTTTGCTCGATATTGGCGATTTCATCGGTGTTAAGGGTAAGGTATTCCGCACCCAGACTGGCGAGATTTCAGTTCACGCCTCTGAGCTCACACTGCTTTCTAAGAGCCTCAAGCCACTGCCTATCGTTAAGTATAAGGACGGTGTGGCCTACGATAAGTTTGATGATCCCGAGTTGCGTTATCGCCAGCGCTATGTCGACCTGGTGGTCAACGAGGGCGTAAAGGACACCTTCCTTAAGCGTGCCACTATCATCCGCACCATGCGTAGCATTCTCGACAATGCCGGATATACTGAGGTCGACACACCTATCCTGCAGAGCATCGCAGGTGGTGCATCAGCCCGCCCGTTCATCACCCATTTCAATGCTCTCAATCAGGATATGTACATGCGTATCGCTACAGAGCTGTACCTCAAGCGCCTTATCGTAGGTGGTTTCGAGGGTGTTTACGAGATGGGTAAGAACTTCCGCAACGAGGGTATGGACAAGACTCACAACCCAGAGTTCACCTGCATGGAGCTCTACGTCAGCTATAAGGACCTGCTGTGGGGTATGACCTTCACCGAGAAGATGCTTGAGCAGATCTGTACTGCCGTTAACGGCAAGCCCGAGGTTGAGATCGATGGCAACATCATCTCGTTCAAGGCTCCGTTCCGCCGCCTGCCTATCCTCGATGCTATCAAGGAGAAGACCGGTTTCGACTGCGATGGCAAGACAGAGGACGAGATTCGTCAGTTCTGCCTCTCTAAGGGCATGGATGTAGACGAGACCATGGGTAAGGGTAAGCTCATCGACGAACTCTTTGGCGAGTTCTGCGAGGGCACATTTATCCAGCCTACCTTCATTACCGACTATCCTGTTGAGATGTCGCCACTTACCAAGATGCACCGCTCTAAGCCCGGTCTCACCGAGCGTTTCGAGCTGATGGTCAACGGTAAGGAGCTGGCCAATGCATATTCTGAGCTCAACGATCCTATCGATCAGGAGGAGCGTTTCATCGAGCAGATGAAGCTTGCCGACAAGGGCGACGACGAGGCTATGATCATCGATCATGACTTCCTGCGCGCTCTGCAGTACGGTATGCCTCCTACGTTTGGTATCGGTATCGGTATCGACCGTCTGGTAATGCTGATGACAGGTAAGTTCGCTATTGGCGAGGTAATGCTGTTCCCACAGATGAAGCCTGAGAAGAAGATTCCTCAGTCGACTGTAGCTGAGTGGGCCGAGATTGGTGTTCCCGAGGATATCGTCCCTGTACTCCGCAAGGCAGGTTTCAACCTGATTACAAACATCAAGGACGAGAAGCCCCAGGGCCTCCAGCAGAAGCTCGGCGAGATCTTCAAGAAGTACAAGCTAGAGTTGGCGAAGCCAAGCGTCGACGAAGTCGCCGCCTGGATCGAAAAGGCTAACATTTAATGTTTAATGTTTAACGTTTAATGTACTGATGTACGACGTAGGAAGGATAGCGATAATCGGAGGTGGCAGCTGGGCAACAGCTATAGCCAAGATTGTGGTGAGTCACACTCACCATATCGGTTGGTATATGCGTCGCGATGACCGTATCGAGGACTTCCGTCGCATGGGTCACAACCCCGCCTACCTCACCAGTGTCCACTTCAATATCGATGAGATCAACTTCGATAGCGACCTGAACCGTATTGCCCAGCAGTACGATACACTGGTGTTTGTCACCCCTTCGCCTTACCTCAAGAGTCATCTCAAGAAGTTGAAGACGCGTATACGCGACAAATTCATACTGACTGCTATTAAGGGTATCGTGCCTGATGAAAACCTCGTATGTAGCGAGTATTTTCATCAGGTCTACGATGTGCCTTACGAGAATCTCGCTTGCATCGGTGGTCCTTCTCATGCCGAGGAGGTTGCACTCGAGCGTCTCAGCTATCTCACCGTGGGTTGTGCCGACCGTGAGAAAGCCCAGGCCTTCTGCGATGTATTGTCGAGCGATTATATCAAGACCAAGACATCAACCGATGTCGTTGGTATCGAGTATTCTTCCGTTCTGAAGAATGTCTACGCCATTGCCGCCGGTATCTGCAGCGGACTGAAGTATGGCGACAATTTCCAAGCCGTACTTATGGCCAATGCCGTACAGGAGATGAATCGTTTCCTCACAGCTGTCTATCCATTGGATCGTAATGCTTACGATAGCGTTTATCTTGGAGATTTGTTAGTTACGGGTTATAGTAATTTCAGCCGTAACCGCACTTTTGGTACGATGATTGGTAAGGGCTACAGTGTTAAGAGTGCCCAGATTGAGATGGAGATGATTGCAGAGGGTTACTTCGGCACCAAGTGTATGAAGGAGATCAACCGTCATTGTCACGTCAACATGCCTATCCTTGATGCAGTGTATAACATCTTATACGAACGCATCGCCCCCCAGATCGAAATCAAACTTCTTACGGATTCGTTCAGATAAGGAGAGCATCAGCCAACTGCTCCAGCAGGGGCTCGTCAGCGGGTTTCATGCGCGAGCGGATGGTTACCATGGGCTCGATTATCTCGCAGTCCTTCATAGCCTCTATCATTGTGCGCATTACCTTTCCTGCGGTGGGTGCCCAACTGCCGTTTTCTATGATGGCAAACTTACGCTTCTGGTAGTTCTTGATTTGCAGGTGATACAGGAAGTCGTGCATCACGGGGAACACGCCTGCATCGTAGCTCGATGCTGCTACAACCACCTTTGGATAGCGGAAGGCATCCTCGATGACCTCGGCCATATCCTCACGGCTCAGGTCGCTTACAACTACCTTAAAATCTTCAGTCCTTGCATCCTTCAATTCTTCAATTTTTCCTCGAAGGATTTCCCCTAAGCGCTCAGCAGCCTTGGCTGTTCCACCATGAATGCTGGCATAGGCGATGAGTATTCCCTCGCTCTCGGGCTCGTATTTGCTCCAGGTGTCATAGAGTTTGACAGCTGCTGCCAAAGGTTCGCCCTTCAGTACAGGACCGTGCAGCGGACAGATAGCCTGCACATCCAGAGCGGCCAGCTTTTTGATCACCATCTGCACCTGAGAGCCGTATTTTCCGCAGATATTAAAGTAGTATCTGCGCGCCTCGCATGCCCAGTCGTCAGTCTCGTTCACCAGCGCACCAAACTTGCCGAAACCATCGGCACTAAACAGCACCTTGTCGGTGGTGTCATAACTCATTATCACCTCCGGCCAGTGTATCATTGCTGCACCGATAAACTGCAGTGTATGCTTGCCCAGTGGCAGTGTGTCACCCTCTTTCACGGTGATTACTCGTCCTGTAAAGTCCACGCCATCAAAGAAATTGGCCAGCATCTTTACAGCCTGAGCGCTGCACACCAGTTGCACTCCGGGATAAGTCTCCAGCATCCAGGCTATCAGTGCCGAGTGGTCGGGCTCCATGTGGTGAGCCACCAGATAGTCCGGCTGGCGTCCGTTCAAGGCTTTAACGAGGTTTGCCTTCCACTCCTCACCCTTACGGGCATCGGCTGTGTCCAACACTGCAATCTTCTCATCTTCAATGAGATACGAGTTATAACTCATGCCCTCGGGCACCACATACTGACTCTCAAACAGATCGATGTCCAGATCGTCTACACCGATGTACTTTATGCTGTCGCTTATCATATTCATTGTCTTTTTTCTTTGTCCCTGATATTTTTTTAGTCTCTGCGGAAAATATCACGCGTATATACCTTCTCCTCTACGTCGTCCAGCGCAGTGTCGTAGCGGTTGGCGATGATGGCATCGCTCTGGCGCTTGAATGCCTCCAGATCGTTCACCACCTTCGAACCGAAGAACAGGTCACCGTCCTTCAGTGTGGGCTCGTATATTATCACGTTGGCGCCCTTGCCCTTCACGCGCTTCATTATGCCCTGGATGGCACTCTGGCGGAAGTTGTCGCTGTTGCTCTTCATTGTCAGGCGGTATACACCGATGGTAACATCCTTCTCGGCCTTCTCGTTCCAGTCGCTGCTGCCGGTGTAGTATCCAGCCTTGCGCAGCACCTCGTCGGCTATGAAGTCCTTACGTGTGCGGTTACTCTCCACGATGGCCGTCATCATGTTCTGTGGCACGTCGGCATAGTTGGCCAGCAACTGCTTGGTATCCTTTGGCAAACAGTATCCGCCGTATCCGAAGCTCGGGTTGTTATAGTGCGTTCCGATACGTGGATCCAAACCAACACCCGAGATGATAGCCTGGCTGTCCAGTCCCTTCACCTCAGCGTAAGTGTCCAGCTCGTTGAAGTAGCTCACGCGCAGTGCCAGATATGTGTTGGCAAACAGTTTTACGGCTTCAGCCTCGGTCATACCCATAAACAGCGTGTCGATATCCTCCTTGATGGCGCCCTCCTGCAGCAGTTTGGCGAATGTCTTCGCGTTCTGCTCTGCATCAGAATTGCTGATGGCCTCGATGGCAGCATTCTCCTCGTCCCACTTTTTGTTGCGGTCGGCAGGCAGTATCTTTGGGTATCCCACGATTATGCGGCTGGGGTACAGATTGTCGTACAAAGCCTTGCTCTCGCGCAGGAACTCCGGCGAGAACAGCAGGTTGAACTTCTTTCCCTTCAGTGTTGGGTCGGTCAGGAATTTCAGTGCGTACTTCACATACAAGCTGCGGCAGTATCCCACTGGGATGGTACTCTTTATCACCATCACTGCATCTGGGTTTACGCTCAGCACCAGGTCTATCACGTCCTCTATGTGGTGAGTGTCGAAGAAATTCTTCTGCGGGTCATAGTTTGTTGGTGCAGCTATCACTACATAGTCAGCATCTCGGTAAGCGCTGGCGCCGTCCAGAGTTGCCTTCAGTTTCAGGTCTTTTTCGGCCAGGTACTTCTCTATATACTCATCCTGTATAGGTGAGATTTTGTTGTTCAGTTTCTCCACCTTTTCAGGTATCACGTCCACGGCAGTCACCTCATGGTTCTGCGACAGCAGTGTTGCAATCGAAAGGCCCACATAGCCAGTTCCGGCCACAGCCACCTTTATGTTTTCAAATGAGTTCATAATAATCACTAATAAAACCGCTACAAAAGTAATTAAAATAATCAAACCGACCAAATTTTTCCGAAACTTTTCCGCAAAAATCCTCATCTCGCCCCCTGTCAGGGGACAGGTACCTGACAGATTCGACCAGCTACGCGTACGCGAACCTGTCAGGGGACAGGTACCTGACAGGCGCTATTGGCCGTAGCTCTAGCATCCTCTGGCAGCCATACCATGGGGGCTTCCCCCAAAAAAATGCTCTAATTATTGATTTTTAACTTAAAAAATGGTTGACATATTTGAGAATTTATTAATTTTGTCCACCAGAAGAACATAAGTCCCATTTAATAAGAGATTACAACGATTATGGCAGAAGTATTACAAATTTTCGCACAGCGCCTCAGGCAGGCCAGGATACTCCAAAAGATGTCCATGGATCAGCTTGTTGCTAAGATTGGTGGCCTCGTTTCCAAGCAGGCCATTTCCAAGTACGAATCAGCCAAGATGATGCCTAACAGTAGTGTCTTGGTAGCCCTGGCAACGGCCCTCGATGTCGATGCCGACTATTTCTTTCGTCCCTTCACCTTCGACCTCGACCAGTTCCAGGTCTCTTTCCGAAAAAAATCAGATACCAGCGTCAAAGATGTCAACGCCCTTAAGGTACGCATCCAAGACGAAATAGAACGCTATCTCGAGATTGAAGCCATCCTTGGGAAAGACACTCCGCAACTATCCCCTACCGATGGTGAGGAACTTTCTACCGCAGCTCAGATGCGAGAGCAAGCCCTTATTATCCGCAATGACTGGCAGTTGGGTCTCGATGCCATCGGCAATGTTCAGGATGTTCTCGAAGCGCATGGAATCAAAGTAATCTGTACAGAGGCCCCTGACGGCTTCGAAGGTGTCAGTGGTGTTGTCAATGGTCAACACCTCATCCTAGTGCTCAATCGTTGTCAGAATCATGTAGAGCGCCGTCGGTTCACTGCTCTTCACGAGTTGGGCCACCTGCTCTATAATCATCGCTTCGCGCCAAACCTCACCACCCGTGAGAAAGAAAATCTATGCAATGCCTTTGCTAGCGAGATGCTCATACCTTCTCAAAACCTGCGAGCCATCTTCTCACCCGGCGAGAAGATTTCCACCTATGAACTCCGACAGTTACAACTCGTCTATGGCATCTCCATCGACGCCATCATGCACAAGCTCAACGAGATTGGAATCATCAGCGACAGCAAGTACAAGACATACTGCATCCGCAAGAATCAAAACGAAGCGATGAAAAAGTTCGTTGAAGAATCATGCTACAAGGAAGATCTATCTACTCGTTTCTCGATGATGGTATATGCTGCAGCTGCCAAGGATCTCATATCCATCTCTAAGGCTGCATCGCTCCTCAACATACCCATCATCACTGTTCGTAAGCATCTCAATGTGATTTAATGGAAAAGGAAATAATAGTAGTCAACGACACCAACGTCTTCATCGACCTGCACTCAATCGGTCTGCTGGAAGAATTCTTCTCACTACCCTGGGAGGTTCACACCACCGACCTGGTGATGTTAGAACTTGTCCGCCAGTGGCAGAACGAGGAAGTAAGCCAATACAAGACAAAAGGGCTATTACATATCCCTTTTCTCAACGAGAAAGAAATGCAAATCATCGTTAATATGATGATGAATTTCGAGGGTATCACCAACGTATCGTTAGCAGACTGTTCTGTATGGTACTACGCCCGCGAGAATAATTATATCCTCTTGACTGGCGATCGCAAACTAAAAGGAGTATCCAGTCTCGATGGCGTCGAAGTCCATGGCACCATCTTCATCTTCGACAAGATGGTTCAACACAAGGTGCTCACCCCAGCCATTGCAGCTGATAAACTGGAACAATTATATAGTATTAATCACCGACTCCCCAAGTCAGAGATCGATCTTCGTATCAAACGCTGGCGCGGCAGTCTATTATCAATGGAGGGCATGAATATGCATACTAAAATATAACAGATAAAGGTAACGAAAAAGCCCCACACTACGGCAATAATGTGAGGCTAGTAGGTTTGCTTCCCGATTGGCACTCCGAGTTACCCCCGAACCACAGGAAGAACCCGCAAGGTTTTGCAAAGGTAGGACTTATAATCCAAATTTGCAAATTGAGGTTCTTAAATCGGGGAAATATTAGTAATATATTATTTTTTTTAACTTTTAAAGAATATAAAAAATGACAAAAAATGTACTTTTAAAGTTAAAGAAGAAAGAGTTCAAGATTAACTATCAGGAGCTCCTTCACCCCGACCTCTATGGCAGCCTGCCTTCAGCAAGCAGACCCGAGCTGCCAGTGCTGGAACCGATACCGACAGAGTCCATTACCCCCATCAGGCTAGTACCTTTCCACGAAGCCTATGCCCATAAAGACTATGGCTGTATTGTCCATTTTTTCATCCGCGACCACCACTTCCTATGTGTGCTGCGTCATCCGGACAGATACTTAGACTTCTTCAAGAAATGTCATGCGGTCATAGCGCCCGACCTATCTCAATATGTCGACATGTCGGCAGAAGAGCGATATCTCAGCGCCTATATCAACCGTGCCTTTGCACGCTACCTACAGCAGTATGGTGTCACAGTCATTCCCAATGTCACCTGGTCATTGCCCGATAGTTATGTCTATAGCTTCACAGGTATCCCTCAACATGCTCCCGTTGCCATCAACTGCAACGGTGTTCTCAAGCACGACCTCTCTAAATATCTTTGGTATCGTGGCTATGAGAAAGCCGTTTCTACACTCCACCCCACTCTCATCATTCGCTACGGCACTCGCATGCCTCGTGAACACAGCGATATCAGCCTCTACTTTGTCAACGAACGCTTAATGAGATTGCGCCATGGGAGCTAACGGTAGTTTTGCAAATGGTTCGACAGCCACTGAGAGTGGCCGTCGCTGGCAGACAGTCCATATTCTTAAAGATGGGACTAAAGTCATCGAACTAAAGAAGAAAGGAGCCGTAAAGTTGCCTGAAGAAAGTCATAGTCCCAATTCCACTTATGCCATCTTTAATAAGGATGGCAGTGGAGTGAAGGCTATTGCCAAATACGGAGCCGATGGCAAGAAAATCTGGGAAATTCACACCACCGATCACAAGGGACTTGGCCCCCACTACCACAAATGGAAGGATGGTAAACCTCTCGACGAGGAGCCACATAAATTGACTCCTGCTATAAAAAAATTATTAAAGAACGTATCAGATTTAAATTAATATGGCAAAATCAGATTATGTTATGACAGACCTGCTGGGATATCCCTATAATGGCAAATATCCCCCTAAGGGAGATAAACATGGCATTTACCATGGGTATTCTACTGATGTAGAAGAAACGCTCTTTTACGACTTTGCTGTCCAAGGCTACGACCTTACCTTTGTTTATAAAGACAAACGTTATCATTTCCTTTCTGCCAAGGATCACGTAGCCCTATGCGATGAGTACTACACTGAGGAGTACCAAATTTTCCCTGATGGCAACGCGGCCTTAGAACAATTCAAGATCGACGGCAAATCTCTTTTGGAGCTTATCGACCTACTCGAAGATGTCGAACCTGTCTAAACACGAAAGCGCCCCTGTAACTTCCATTTAGAAGCCACAGTGGCGCTTTATCACCTCAACAGAGCAAATCACTTCCTCGCTCGTCGGGGCTGTCTGCCCCTAGCCGCTAGGCGCTCCCCGAGTGTTTTCAGGTATTAGTTATTGCTCCTTCGCGCAATTCTGCCAGGTACCTGTCCCCTGACAGGGGGAAGGACCTTTTTATTGTTTTTTGTCTAACTTCTCGTAGACAGAGTTGTTACTCTTGTATTCGGGAACGATCTGCTTCATCTTGGCTACTGTGGCCATATCGTCGTATTGCTGCGATATCTCGATGAGTTCGTTGATATCCTTGCATACTTCATCGTAGTCGTACTCACGCACCTCGGCGATACGAATCTTCTCGTGGAATGTAGGCTTTGTGCCCTCCAACTCGTTCAGCACTTCCTCATACAGCTTCTCGCCTGGGCGCAGACCGGTGAACTTTATCTCCACGTTCTTGGCACCTGAGAGCTTAATCATACGCTTAGCCAGATCAGCTATCTTCACGGGTTGTCCCATGTCGAACACGAATATCTCGCCACCGTTACCCTTGGTACCAGCCTCAAGCACCAGCTTACAAGCCTCAGGTATCAGCATAAAGAAGCGCACGATACGTTCGTCGGTCACAGTCACTGGTCCGCCGTTCTTAATCTGCTCGCGGAACAGTGGGATTACCGATCCGTTCGAGCCCAGAACGTTACCGAAACGTGTGGTAACAAACTGTGTTCTGGCAGCAGGACCACCTATCTGTCCTGGAGTGATAAAGCTGTCCTTGTTGCCAAGCTTCTCCATATACTTTCCTATTCTGCGTGTCTTGATGGCCAGATCCAGACTCTGCACATATATCTCGCAGATACGCTTCGAGCATCCCATCACGTTGGTTGGGTTCACAGCCTTATCTGTCGATACCATCACAAATTTCTTCACGCCATATTTCACACTCAGGTCAGCGATAATCTTCGTACCGTAGATATTGTTCTGCACGGCCTCGCTGGGGTTGTCCTCCATCATGGGTACGTGCTTGTAGGCAGCCGCATGGAACACGTAGTCAGGGCGGAAGTGCTTAAACAGCTCCTCCATTCGTTTCTCCTTGCAGATAGATGTTACGATGGTCTCTGCCTGCACATTGGGGAACTCCTTCATCATCATCAGTCGGATGTCGTGCTCAGGTGTCTCTGCCTGGTCTATCAGCATCATCGCAGCAGGGTTCAGCTTAGCCACCTGTCGGCATATCTCCGAACCGATAGAGCCCGCAGCACCAGTCACCAGCACACGCTGACCGGTCAGGAACTCGCCCACCGATTTCATGTCTACGCGGATCTCCGAACGAGGCAACAACTCCTCTACACTCACCTCGCGAATCTGCATCTGAGTGTAGTCCACATCTCCTCCGGATTCCAGTGTTTCCTGGTCAACCTCAACCGCACTCTGTGCCATATAGATCTTGGCACCGGCACCGATGATGATGTCCTGTATCTTCTGGTTCTCGCGGAACTCCTTCACACGATAGGACGAAACCATCACTGCGTCGATATCGTTTTGCTGGATGATACTAGCGATGTCCTCATCCACCGAGTACACCTTCTCGCCCATTATCTCCTGGTGCTTGGCCTTCTTGTAGTGCGTGATAAATCCCTTAACCACATACCTGCGGGGGCGCTGCGAATTGATGTATTTGGCCAGTCCCACACCGCCTGTCATCGCACCATATATCAGTATGCGTATAGCGCGCGTGTTCGAGAAAGCCACATCATACAGCGTCTTCACAAACACTCGCAGAGCCCACATCAGCAGGGTTGCTATGATAAACAGCAGCACTATGCTGGTGGTATTAAAGTGTGCGAACCATTCGCCGGGCAGCAGGTCCAAACCATATTCAGCTATCAGTGTCAGCACCAGTGTCATTCCGTTGCAATACACCACTCGCATCAGGTCTACGAAGCTCGAGTAGCGCATAAATCCCGAGTAGGTGTGGAACAGGCGGAATCCGGGTATGCTCAGTATCACGAAAATCAGCAGAGTGTTGATTACCTGCAGTGTGTTTTCAAACAGTGTTACGGCGTCATGAAACATCCAGTAAGTCATCACTCCACTGAACATCACCATAGCGCAGTCTATCATGAATATGCTCCAATATGGTAGCGAGTTTTTCGAGAAATACCAATTCAGTATCTTGTCAAACGGATTCTTCATACATCAATTAGTTTATTTATAGTTGTACCAAAACCGGGTGCAAAGGTACACTTTATTTTGATACCAACCAAATTTTTCCGCAACTTTTACGCAATTTATGCAAAAAACTAATTCTTGCAGGGATTCCCCTGCAGGGTCCCAAACACCTTAGTCGATATCTGTCCTTTTCTTGCGTCCCTTCGGTAGCAAGCGGCAAAGCCGAGCGCTCTGTCGCAGAGATTTAGAGTCCCTTAATAAGGGGCGGCTTTAATGCAGGGATTCCCCTGCAGGGTCCCAACCACCTTAGTCCTCCTTATCTTAAGGAGGATCTCAAACCACTCCCCAAACCCCTCGCCATCTTGGCAAGGGGCCTCCAACCGCTCCTACTCGTCGCTCTTTACACCAAGGTATGCTCGGACCATCAAAGGTCCGGCATAAGTTGTCTTAATAGGGGCTCCTCGCCCCTAAAACCCTAGGTGTTTTAGCATGGATATAGATTATTTGGAGCGACCAGCTACGCGTAGTCGCAGTAAAAAAACGCCAGGGCTCTGAAACCTGTCAGGGGACAGGTACCTGACAGATTCGACCAGCTACGCGTAGTCGCAGTAAAAAAGCACGCCAGGGCTCTGATGCCCAGGCGTACCTTAGTGAAAATTTCTATTCGAAACGATTTTCAATCACTTGCCAGTCGATGATCTGCCATAGCGATGCTAGGTGATCAGGACGGCGGTTCTGATAGTCCAGATAATAGGCATGCTCCCACACGTCGAAAGTCAGCAACGGCTTCAGACCCTTCTGAATAGGATTGGAAGCATTTGTTTCCTGCGTGATAACCAGCTTACCATCCTTATCGGCCGACAGCCATACCCAACCAGAACCAAACAGCGTTGCCCCAGCCTTCTGGAATGCCTCCTTGAACGCCTCAAACGAACCAAAGTCGCGAGCGATAGCATCAGCCATTTTCCCCGTAGGAGCATTATCTGTCTTAGGCGCACGATATTGTTCAAAGTACAGATTATGATTCAGTATCTGTCCTGCGTTATTCAGCATACCGCCCTCAGCCTTCAGAACGATCTCTTCTAGAGGTAATCCTGCCAGCGGACTCCCTTCCAGCAGTCCGTTGAGGTTATTCACATACCCCGCCAGATGTTTCCCATGATGAAACTCCAGCGTCTGCTTACTAATCACCGGCTCCAACGCATCCAGTGCATACGGCAATGCCATCAATTCAAACTTTCCCATATTCTTTAAGTTTTTAGTATTTCATGCTGCGAATATACAAAAACTTTCCATAAAGGTGGTAACGCAACAACTTTTTTAACCATTTTTCATATCTGCCAGGTACCTGTCCCCTGACAGGTCAAGCTCGTCGGGGCTGTCTGCCCCTAGCCGCAAGGCGCTCCCCGAGTGTTTTCAGGTATTAGTTATAATGGCTAACGCAAAACCTGTCAGGGGACAGGTACCTGACAGATTCGACCAGCTACGCGTAGTCGCAATAAGCACGCCGGACCTTTGATGGTCCGAGCGTACCTTAGTGAAAGAGCGACGAGGAGGAGCGGTTGGAGGCCCCTTGCCAAGATGGCGAGGGGTTTGGGGAGTGGTTTGAGATCCTCCTTAAGATAAGGAGGACTAAGGTGGTTGGGACCCTGCAGGGGAGGACATCTTTCTGGTGGAACAGAAAGAAAAAGAATATGGTTTTTGGGATACAAAAAAAAAGGTCGATGCCTCTCGACATCGACCTTTTGCAGCTGCCAGGTGCCTGTCCCTCTGACATGTCACCGTCCCATTGTCTGGCCGGACTTATTGCGCAGTCTGCCCTTCGTCATTTCAAATACTCGTAGAGAAACAATGGGAATGAATTCAGAACTGCAACGGACTCAGATATATCAACATACTTTTCTTTCTGCGATACGAATAGTCTCAATTGATTGATGTCGTCCTTCTGGTTGGGCATCTTATTGTCTCCTGATATAATATAGTTAGCCTTACAAACATTCATGTGAGTCAAATACTCCCAATTATCCTTAATCATCAGGTACTTTTCTTTCGTTGGGACTTCACCATCTTCAAACAAAATATAGTCAAGACTGTCATAATATGAAAACTCGGCTGCTAGGCGTTTGAAGTCGTGACAATCAGCGCGGCTGATGACATAATTCACATAGTTCTCGTCGGGCAGTTCCTTGGTATACCGTATTGACTCTATCATCGGATAGTTTACATACAACTTCCCATTTTCTGTTTCATCAGTAAACAATTCCAGCATATTCTTCACACGAGTATTTATTTCCTCAAGCGATAGTTGGGAATGTTGGAAATCGTAGTCGAAGAAAAGGTAGGTTTCTGATATATCCGATGTTTTGATGCCATCGAGTGTAGAGTCTCCACGATTGGCAAGACGTTCTCTCAGCATAGAAACAATATCGCCATCATCATCAAGAGATTCTATCTCTGAATAGAGCTCATAGATATTGTTGTTGAAAGAGCAGATAATGTTGTCATTGCCTTTTGGCATATAGAGTCTTTCCAATGTTTTGTAGAGGAACGGCTCTCTTTCCTTACCTTCAAATACAAATAGTATCATACCTGAAAACCATTACCCCTATAAATCTTTTCAATGTTATGTGCAAAGCGAAGCTCCTTGGGGGTGCAATCGCATAATGCCTTGATTTTATTGTCTTTAAGAATGAAGTTACAATCCGGACGCAACAAGTCGTTTGTCATCAGATAGGTATTATGCGATGAAGTAAATACCTGACAATCGAGAGCAAACAGACGCTTGCACACCTCATAACTCAACTCGAAATGATAGAATGCATCAAACTCGTCAATGAAGACAAACGTAGCCTCATTCATTTTCTGAATCCAAAAATAAAGCAACATCAGGGCATGAGTACCAGTAGATGCAATCATATCGAATGGAATCTTTTCGTTTCCGTATTTACACAATAACACTTTGTCGTTGACATTAGGCTTGGCGAACGTAAAACTCTGTCCGCTGACCATATTCAAGAAACTCTGGAAGTCATCAACAAGTCCTTTCTTAATGATAAACTCGTCAAGCCTGTAGATGTTATTTTCAAGACCAATAAACTCTCTGATATCCAGATTGCGGAACCACAGCATTCCATCCACGAAATCGCGCAGTTTAATCAGATAATTGTCTTTGGCCAGAGGATATGAGGTAAGTAGAAAGTTCACAACAGAAACGTGGTTGGCATTTTCTGACAAGCCTTTCTTGACGTTCGCATCCATGGGAAATTTCTTGTCGTCAATTACAAATGTCTTACCTTTTCTCTCAAAAACCTGTTTATCATCCACAGTCAATGCCTCATTTACAAGTCTACCATCCCTCATTTTTGAATATGAATATTCCACCTTCTGCCCCTCAAACAAGAAGGTATATTCAAATTCTACGAGAGCGTTAGGAGTTCCTGCAAAGATAAAATTGTTGTAGTAATCGGCCTTCTTGAACTTCTGGGTGAGATGGTTCACTATGTCAAACAAGGCTAGGCCAATATTAGTCTTACCCGAGCCGTTTGGGCCATAAATGATACCATTCTTGATGATATTGTCTTTAACAGCATATTGGCTGAACGTGTAATTACTTGGATGAGACAGATCCCACTCGATTCTATCCACAAAGCCTCTATAGTTTTTAACTGCGAATTTAGTAAGCATAACCAAAACGTTTAAAGTGATACCTATTTGAGCGCAAAGATAGTGATTATATGTTATTCCGCAAAATTTTTACGGCTAAAATTGCCTTTTGGTGGTGTATTTTTAAAATATTAACACTTTTTTATCACATTGGTGTCTTTTTTTTACGATATTTCGCTCTTATTACATTTAACAAACTACTTTCTCCATCTTTCTATCCATCTCCTCACTTATACTGATTAACCCTCTTATTTTCCTCCATTAACGCCAACAGCTTCTCAAACTTCTCCACCCGATCTGCCTTCAGCTTTCCCGCGTTCATCACCTTCCTATTAGCCTTCACCCAGTTCAGCATATCATGCTCCTCCAGTCGATACTTCGATGGATTCCTGTGATTTAGTTCTATATTTTAATCTTTCTTGCGTCAAACAGCCTCAAATAACGACGAAAAGCCAACCATATTAAATAACCCCCGAAAGTTTTTGTCTAACTTTCGTGGTTCACTTCATTCCAGATATCTTCATGTCAGGGAACCGTCCCTCTGGCAGGTGCTTCCTGCCACGTACCTGTCCCCTGGCAGACAAGGTTTTACCAAATTATTTTCCGTTTTACCTACCAAAAGTAAAACCAAGTATATTTAGGTAAAACAAAAAAAACTACGGCCAATTTGAATTTCAGCCGTAGTTTTCTCATTTCTTCTTTCCCCCGCCCGTAAATAAAGCGGATAGGTCCGTGTTTGATAGTCGCTGCAAGAGTCTCATCAGACACATGCTGCTCCCGGTAAATAGGTGTCAGCCCGATTACATCCGGCTGGATTATTCATCCCCTCAAGCCACACTCCCACGACCTCAACATCCGAAAGTCTGCTATTTTAGTTAAATGATATTAATTTTAATAACATAATTCACATATTACTTGCAAATTGATATTAGAATTCGTATCTTTGCCCCAGTTTTTAATCATTCAACAAATGAAATACAATGAATTAGAAAAGAAAATAAAAAAAGCAGGTTGCTTCGATACGGGTAAGCAGATGGCCGGGCACCCCATCTGGCATAGTCCCAAAACAGGCAAAGACTTCAAAATGAGCAATCATGGAAGCGAAGAAGTAGCAACAGGCACATTAAATGCAATCCTAAAAGCAGCAGGTCTAAAATAAATAACAAACAAACATTATTCACGACAACGCCAAGAATAAGATTCAAGGCTATAAAACTACAATTATGAGAAAAGTGAAAGCTATCATCGAACGTGCCGGTGACGGATCCTATAGTGTATATATGGACGCTGATGATATGAGCTATTTGATCACAGGCACAGGCAAAAATGCGGAGGAAGCCATCAATTCCTTCAAAACAAATTATGACGACATGAAACGTTATTATGCCGAAGAGAACAAAGAATTCGAAGAAGTTGAGTTCTCTTACGAATACGACATGGCATCGTTCCTCTCCTATTACTGCAAGGCTTTTTCTCTTGCAGGACTGTCCAGAATAACAGGAGTCAATCAGGGCCAATTAAGCCATTACGTCACAGGCCATCGCACTCCTTCTGAAAGGACAAAGCTTAAGATCCAAAACTCCATTCAGGCATTTGCAAAAGAACTGAGTTTGGTTCATTTCCTTTAGTGATATTTCATATAACAGAGAAACGCCGAAGTTTACATCCATAACTCCAGCGTTTCTTTTTATATCACCCGAGGCATTATTTTCTTTCCCCCGCTCCCGTGAGTAGGTGGCTCCTCGCCCCCATCCCCCTCGGTATTTTAACGATGGTATAGATTATATAAGAAACTCAAGCCGCCCCTTTGATGGGTCGAGCTTACCTTAATGTAAGAGCGACAGGAGGAGCGGTTAAGTCCCTTGCCAAAGATTGGCGAGGGATTTAGGGAGTGGTTGAAGTCCCTTCTTAAGGACAAGAAGGGGTTGGGGTTGTTGGTAAAAACTGGGGCCTTGGGGGTAACAGTCTTCTTTGGTTCCTTTTCTTCTGATGTCAGAAGAAATGAACGAACAGCGAGAACAAAGCCAAACTTGTTTGAGTTCTGTCGAGTCGTGAGGGAATTAGATCATAATCAAATGAACATACCTTTTGGTCCTTTTCAAAAAGGACATCTTTCTGGCGAAACAGAAAGAAAAAGAATGTGTTTTTGGTAAACAAAAAAAGGCCGATGCCTCTCGACATCGACCTTTTGTAGCTGTCAGGTACCTGTCCCTCTGACATGTCAGGTACCTGTCCCCTGACAGGGGTTAGCAATAGTATTGCTTGTACCACTCGGCAAAGTGGCGGAGGCCTTCGCGGAGGGTGATTTTGGGGGTGAACCCGAAATCACGCTCTAGAGCTGTGGCGTCGGCATATGTTGTGGGGACGTCGCCGGGCTGCATGGGGACTAGCTTCTTGTGGGACTCGAAGTCGTAATCTGCTGGCAGGACGCCGGCACGGAGAAGTTCTTCCTGCAGAATCTGCACGAAGTCCAGCAGATTCTCTGGCTGACCACCACCGATGTTGTATACTGCATATGGCGGGATGGGCAGGCCGTCTTCGCCATTCTTGCGTTCTGGTGCTTTCTGCATTACGCGATACACGCCCTCTACGATGTCATCCACATACGTGAAGTCGCGACGGCAGTTGCCGTAGTTAAATATCTGGATGGTCTCGCCCTTCAACAGCTTATTGGTGAAACCAAAATAAGCCATATCAGGACGGCCGGCAGGGCCGTACACCGTAAAGAAGCGCAATCCCGTTGTAGGGATGTTATACAGCTTAGAATAGCAATGGGCAAACAACTCATTACTCTTCTTGGTGGCTGCATATAGCGACACAGGATTGTCCACACGGTCATCCGTCGAGAAAGGCACCTTCTTATTGCCACCATACACGCTCGAAGACGAAGCATAAACCAGATGCTCCACGGGGTTATGGCGACAAGCCTCAAGGATGTTATAGAATCCTATCATGTTGCTCTGGATATACGCATCAGGATTCTCGATCGAATAGCGCACTCCCGCCTGCGCAGCCAGATTCACTACCACGTCAAACTTGTACTCTGCAAAGAGCTTGTCAATCATGGCCTTGTCAGCCAGATCGCCCTTCACAAACTTATACTCAATGCCCGCGGGCTTGGCCTTCTCAATCACGCTCAGTCGATACTCTTTCAGGCTGGGGTCGTAATAATCGTTCAGATTATCCAGTCCCACAATCGTGCCCTCGCTTAGTTCTTTAAACAGGCGAAGCACCAGATTGCTTCCAATAAATCCGGCACTGCCGGTCACTAATATCTTTTTCATAACCTATAACCTTTACACCCCCTTATAATTCTGCTTCACTTCTTCGTAACTCTCCAAGTTACCTATGTCATAACGCCTTCCCGGCATCTCCCAAGCATACACCTGGGTCTGTCCACTGAGCCAAGCTATGAAACTACCTGGGGCGTCAGTTCCACAACCACTTTCTATACCTTTTTTAATCAGATGGCTGTCCTCACGGGTGTAATAGTAGAACGCAGGTACGCACCAATGACTCTTGGGCTCGGCAGGCTTCTCTTCGAACGAGATGATACCATCGTTAGCATCTATTTCTATCACACCGGTCTTGTGCAGTCGCGCTTCACTAGCCTCGTAATAGCGCATCACACAAGTTGCGTTCTTTTCCTTTCCATAGCGCATGAACTCACCCAGGCTAAAGTCCAGCAAGTTGTCTCCAGCCATTACCAGCAAGTCATCATCCAACTGCAACTGCTCGATGGCAAACTGGATGTCTTTCACGGCACCAAGGCGGGTTTCATTACTGGTAGTTCCGTCATCTATCACACGGATGGTAACTTCATTCTTCTTAGCCGCCCACTCCTCAAAGATATGTGCAAACTTGTGGTTACTTATCACTATATACTCTTCCACCATTCCAGTACCAGCCATATCATCTATCAACCAGTCCAGAATGGGTTTACCAGCCACTTCAAGAAGAGGCTTGGGGAAATTCTCTGTCAAAGGGTATAGGCGTGTAGCATACCCTGCTGCTAATATTACACATTTCATAGTTCTACTCCGTTTGCACTTTCACATATAAATACTTCATACTTACCTTTCATCTCAGGGAATGCCTTCAGGTATTCGGCTGTCACTTTCTCGCAGATGCTTTCTTCAAAGTCCGGATTAATCAAAGCCATACAGCATCCTTTGAATCCTGCACCACTGAAACGGCCACCATAGATACCTTCAGTCTGAGTCATGATCTCATATAGACGTATCTGTTCTGGAGCACCCGATTCCCAGTTGTGGATACTGCTCCAACCCGACTCAAACGATAGTTTGCCATAGGTTTCTATATCTCCCCGACGCCAGGCCTCTGCACCTTTCTCCACACGTTCAAACTCGGTGTACCAGTGTTCACAACGCTTGGCCCAGGGCTCGGGCAGACGACTCTTGTACTGCTCATAAATCTCGCGAGGAACATTGCGTGCATTGGCCTCTTTGAACTTGCCGTACTCCATACCGGCAAAGGCCTGAAGGGCATACACTCCCGAGCGGAGTTCATCCACACGCATATTGTACTTAGAACCCGCCAGACTATGCTCAAGCCCGCTGAAGAAGATGGCTATCTTGTAAGGCTTCATGCTGGGGTTTTCTGGAATCAGCTCAAAGTGATTGTCCTTAGTGTCCAGATATAGCAGGTGGTTCTTCTTACTCAGCACCTCACAGCTCTGGTCCAGTTTTCCCACATTCACTCCCACATAGTTCAACTCTGCATCAAAGGCCACATCAATAAGTTCCTGCTGGTCCAACTTGATGTCATTCACCTTGCAAAGGGCAGTCAGGAAACTGATGATGACCGCTGCACTCGAAGAGAGACCACCGATGGGGAGTGTACCTTCGATGACACCACAAATGCCCACATTCAGCTTAGCCCTTTTGTTCAGAGCCCAAGTGGCACCTCTCAAGTAGTCTGCCCAGTCCTCCTGTTTCTGGTTGGGCACTGAGGCAATATGCCACTGTGCACGTTTCGCGAACTGTAGCGACGACATCTCTACCACACCATTCTGCTTTGGGGCGTAGGCGATATATATACCCTTGTTAATGGCCAGACCTGTTATCTTACCCAGATTGTGGTCGGAGTGTGCTCCTATCGGACAAATTCGGTATGGGCAAAATGCCTTATCCACCGCATCACGCCCGTAAATCTGTTTAAATCGTTCTTCGCAATGCATAATTCCTATATTAATCTCTCTTAAATATGTCGCGAGTATACACCTTCTCCTGTACATCGTCCAGCGCCTCGTCATAGCGGTTGGCTATGATTGCCTTGCTCTGCGCCTTAAACTTCTCCAGGTCGTTCACCACCAGGCTGCCAAAGAATGTCTCACCATCCTTCAGCGTGGGCTCATAGATGATAACCTCGGCACCCTTGGCCTTGATGCGCTTCATGATACCCTGGATGGCGCTCTGGCGGAAGTTGTCCGAGTTGCTCTTCATCGTCAGGCGGAACACACCGATGGTAACATTTTTCTCGGCACTCTGGCTCCAGTCGCTGTTAGCTGTGTAATAGCCCGCCTTGCGCAGCACCTCATCGGCTATAAAGTCCTTACGTGTGCGGTTGCTCTCTACTATGGCTGTCATCATGTTCTGAGGCACGTCGGCATAGTTGGCCAGCAGCTGCTTGGTGTCTTTTGGCAGACAGTAGCCGCCATAGCCGAACGATGGGTTGTTATAGTGAGTTCCGATACGTGGATCCAGTCCCACGCCCGAGATGATTGCCTGACTGTCCAGTCCCTTCACCTCAGCGTAAGTATCAAGCTCGTTAAAGTAGCTCACGCGCAGTGCCAGGTATGTGTTGGCAAACAACTTCACGGCCTCTGCCTCGGTCATACCCATAAACAGCGTATCGATATTCTCCTTGATGGCGCCCTCCTGCAGCAGTTTGGCAAATGTCTTCGCGTTCTGCTCTGCATCAGGATTGCTGATAGCAGTGATGGCAGCATTCTCCTCATCCCACTTCTTATTACGGTCAGCGGGAAGTATCTTGGGGTATCCCACGATGATTCGGCTGGGGTACAGGTTGTCATATAGTGCCTTGCTCTCTCGCAGGAACTCAGGCGAGAACAGCAGGTTGAACCTCTTTCCTTTCAGCGTTGGGTCGGTCAGGAACTTCAGTGCGTATTTCACATACAGGCTGCGGCAGTATCCCACGGGGATGGTACTTTTGATCACCATCACAGCATCCGGGTTTACGCTCAACACCAAGTCGATTACGTCCTCTATATGGTGAGTGTCGAAGAAATTCTTCTGCGGGTCATAGTTTGTTGGTGCTGCTATCACTACATAGTCAGCATCTCGGTAAGCGCTGACGCCGTCCAGAGTTGCCTTCAGTTTCAGGTCTTTTTCGGCCAGGTACTTCTCTATATACTCGTCCTGTATAGGTGAGATCTTGTTGTTCAGTTTCTCCACCTTTTCAGGTATCACGTCTACGGCTGTAACCTCATGCTTTTGCGACAGCAGTGTTGCTATCGAAAGGCCCACATAGCCTGTACCGGCTACAGCAATTTTAATGTTTTCAAATGCGTTCATGATAATCTATACTAAAAAAACGCCACAAAAGTAAATAAAATAATCAAACCAGCCAAATTTTTCCGAAACTTTTCCGCAATTTAAAGAAAAATCCCCCGCTCGCTAGAACCGCTCGCCTCCATCCCACCCTCGCTCGTCGGGGCTGTCTGCCCCTTGGCGCGCGCCGTTCCCCGAGTGTTTTCAGGTATTAGAAATTGGCTAACGCCAAAAGCGCAAAGCGCCAATAAAGCAAGTACGCCAGGGCTCTGATGCCCAGGCGTACCTTAGTGAAAGAGCGACGAGAAGGAGCGGTTGCATCCCCCTATGTAGGGGGCCTTGGGGGTAACAGTCTTCTTTGGTTCCTTTTCTTCTGATGTCAGAAGAAATGAACATACCTTTTGGCCCTTTTCAAAAAGGACATCTTTCTGGCGGAACAGAAAGAAAATGAATATGGTTTTTGGGATACAAAAAAAAGGCCGATGCCTCTCGACATCGACCTTTTGTAGCTGCCAGGTACCTGTCCCCTGACAGATTTGGGGCTGCTTCATCAGTTCTGGTCCATACCGCTATCATCACCGCTGGGCTGCGTGGTGGTACTTCCGCCGCCGGTATTGGTGCCGCCGGTATTGGTGGTGGGCTGCGATGCGCTAATGTTGCCGCGGGTGGCGGGCTGCAGGTATACTGCTTTGGTGTTGATGCCACCATAGCTGTTGGCGGCGGTGCCGAAGGCATCAGAGGTCTGGTACTGCGCCAGCACGCTGCTGTCCACATACATATACTGCGTACTAACCTTCAGTTCGCTGCCGGCCACATCACGGCAGTGAATCCACACAGCCGCCCCGTCGCTAATCGCCTGGCTCATACCCAGGTATCCGCCAACGCTCGAGAATCCCGTCGCGCTAACCACACTCTGCAGCAGCGTATCGTCCGTGGTGTCCAGCATCACCTTCCATCCGCTGATCCTCGCACGCGGAATCTTCGTCACGGCGTCCATAGTCTGACGGCCGTAGAAGAAGGTAATCAGATCGCCGTCCTCCCAACCCTCGTTGTTAGCTATCACCGCGGTCGAAAACTCCGCCACCGTTGTCTGGGTCCCGATAGTCAGCGATCCCAGCGCCACATCGCTCACCAGCACACCGCCAGCGTTCTTGCTCACCGCAATGCTCGGCAGACTACCTCGCGTAATCTGATACGGAGCTAGCACCGAGCCGCCGTTCAGTCTCACCTGTTTCGGCACATACACCCTCACCACGTTCGTGTTCGCCTGGATAAAGGCGTTGTAATCGCTCATCATACCGTTCAGCCCCTCGAAACCGTTCTTCAGTGTGCTGTTAAACTGCTTGTACACGGCCGCCAGGTTACTCCACTGCGTGCGAATCCGCATCTGCGCCTCCGTACGCTGCGGCACGCTCGCCTTCGGCTTTGCCTCATACGCCACCACGCCATGCTTAGTGTTGCGGTAGATTATCTGTCCCACCTTACCACTCAACTGACTTCCTACTCCTGTTACTTTTGCCATAATCTAAATCCTCCTATAACTTTAAAATTAAACATACTATTATCTCTTTACAGCGATATATCCACCGCCAGATTTCATCAGCACCTGATGCCGATTGCCACCCTGTCGCTTATACGACACATGCAGAAACCGATAGCTCTCCCTGTCAGGGGACAGGTACCTGGCAGGATGGGTGCTGCCAGGTACCTGTCCCCTGACAGAATTGGCAGCAGACGTCCCTTGGTAGGGATAACAAATTACCTGGTCGAAGCGGCCATTTTCTTCAATGATCTTAGCCAGCTGCTCATTGTCTGCAGAAGTAATGTCCGCTGCCTCTCCTCGCGTATGCTGCGAATTAGCGACACCGCCCACGGCGGCATTGTGTTTGGGGCATCTGTATCCGCTGTTTACTGTAATCGGCTTGCCAAATTTCTCGCGCGCCGGATCCAGCACGTTCTCCACTAGTGCCACAATGTTAGCCTCCACCTCCGCCGGCATCTCACACTTCCCGCATCGGCAAAGGAACTCCTCCTTCCTAAAATACTTCATAAAAACCTCCTTTTAAAAATTTAAAATCAAGGTTCGCCCGTAGGGCACAGGCTTTGCGAACCTTACCTAAACTTTGACGTAGAGGGTTTTCCCTCGTAGTCAATTACATCCCCTCCATATAGGGAGGGGCTTGGGGAAGGTGGATGCTTTCTTTAGTTCTTTCATTCGCGCCGAAAGAAAGGACATATCCGTAGCACGACTAGTGCTACTAAAATCCCAAGCACCCACTTGACTGCAGTGACCACGGGCGAAGCCCGACCTGAGCAGTTTGCACCACGAAACTCCGATACTTGAACGGAGTCCCGCCGTTCAACAAACACCGTATCGGTCTTAATCATTGTCCTCTCATGATTATCCCTCACACGGTCCCTGTTCTTGATGCGCTCCCTATCGCATACGATACTTTGCATGATGGTGTCACCATCAGCGTTTTTCGTTATCGTTATGGTCTTCGTTTCCATAACCGTATCACGGAGTTCCAGCCTCACGCTGTCCCTTGCCTCCATGCTCCGCAGCTCAGTAGTACGTAAATCCCTAGATTCACGCATCTCCGCCCTTCGCTGGGTGCTGCATCCTGTCACGCACAGGACACTCACCCCTGTAAGGACAATCATAAATCCCTTCAATTGCATCCCTCAAATCCTTAACCTCTGTTCTCAACTTGCCAACCTCTTCCTCCAGCGGACCGGCTATCAGCTCGCGGAACTTCTTTACGAAGTCCGTTCCCAAGTCCAGTTCCTTCTGGCGATTGTCAGCCTTTATACTCTCCACCTCCTGTCGGTGTTTCTTTTTATCAATCACCCACCCGCATCCGCCCAAAAGGGTGAGCACACCCAAAATCACACTCGTCAAGTCAATGCTTCCTATCATTTTCTTTTCCCCCCTTAAGTTTTTTATTATTAAATCACTTGGCAGCCTTGGCCTGAGCCAGCAGCTCGTCCCATTTTCTCATCAGGTCTTCCACATGCTTATCAAGGCTCTTGCCCCAGGTCTGCTCGAACTCAATGTCCGATACTGAGTTGGCCCGGATTGCATCAATCCTATCTAACACGTTTTTAATTTTAGTCATAATCTTATTTTCACTTTAATTATTCTAATGTCTCCAGGCCCGCACGGAGTCATTCCCCCTGCGGGCCCGCCGCATCTTTACATCTTAGTCAGAAGGTCCAGCAATTGCTTCTCAAGCTTCATCACCTCCCTCACGTCTATGCCCATCAGGCTAGCAATACCATTGTAGTTGTCTATTTGCTCCATGGCATCCAAATAGTCCAGCAACATCGGGTGTCCCATTACCGCCCTGCGTGCTATCTCATACCCCATCTCGCGCATGTTGGCTTCAAACTTCCATTGTGCTGCAATGTTCATCTCTACTTCCTCACGGAAGCTCTGCTCGCTCGTCAGTTTCATCTCTGGCTCACCTCGCTCGTAGTAGTTCTCTATGATGTGTCCCATCTTACTTTTCGCAATCTGAATCAACATCGAGCTCAACTCTCGTTTCGGTTTCCAGTGCCACTCACCGCAAAACATCGCCTCCAGACACTCATTACAAATCACGCTCACAGCGTCGCCGCCCATGGCTGCGTAAGAGAAAGGCCCATACTCTAGGTCAAAACCGCGATGGATGATCTCATGGTGCACCCATCGCTCAAGTTTTCGCAACGCCTTTTCCCTTTCCTTGGATGAAACGGCTGCCAGTCGTTTCCACTCCTCTATAGTCAGATTTACTTTCTGCATTCTGTACATTTAATTTTATGTTATTAATAATATTATATCTCTACCTCAGCATCTTCCCCGAATCTCCGTCATCCCGAACCGTTACCCCGATCCGTCATTCCGTCGCTCCGATCTTGCTGCCTTCACTTGTATCTTATCCTGCTTTTTTCAATTTTAGCCCCTCCATCTCAAAAAAGTTTTAGAATTTAACACTCCTTAACCATTTAATCCAAGACACAAAAAAACGGTCTAGCGCCCTCACCCGGGTTCTAAACCGCAAAAAAATGCTGGTCAGCTCTCACCAACCAGCATTCTAAACAGATTATTATTTATTACTTTTCCTAATTACTTACTGCGTCACAAACACACGCCAGCTACCATCCTTCTCTCCCCGCTCCACGTAATTCTTCTCAATCAGACGATCCAGCAGTTTCTGTATAGCAGCAATGCTAATGCCCGTCACTTCTCTCATGTCCGACAGCGTCAGCGTAGGCTGTGTTCGCATGGCGTTCAGGATCTTCGTGTAGTTCGGTGTACGGAAAGCAACTTTCTCACCATCATACCACCACACGTTCTCGTCCCGTTCGCTCACAAAAAGCACGTCATTATACACCTCTGTAGCCACCAGCTCATTAAAGTACTTCATAAAAGGTCTTATATCTTCAATCTCGGCATGAGCGCCATCAGCTGGCACTGGCCCCACTTCGATATCTGCCTGATGCAGAGCCTCTAAATATTCACTCTTCTTTCTACTACGAACCACAATCATCGGATAGTCGTGTCTCGTCAATATGAAGTTCACCATAAGTCGGGCTATACGGCCATTGCCGTCCTCAAACGGGTGGATACGAATATAGCGGTAGTGAAACAAAGCAGCCAGCTCCACAGGTGACAGTACCCCCTCTTTCTCAACTGCATTATACCAGTTAACCAAGTCTGTCATCAAAGCAGGCGTCTCTTCTGGCGAAGCATATTCAAAACGGTCACCATAACGCGTAATCACACTGTTCGGTCTTGTTTTATACTGTCCTGCATGTATAACATAACTAGTTTGTTGCCCTCCTGGTAGATTCCGGTATACAGTATAGTCCTCTCTCAGCAACGTCTTATGCAGCGCACGTATAAAGTTCTGCGTAAGCGGCATCTCCTTCACGCTGGCTTCCTCCGTCATCATCTTCAGGCCCACGTTGCTCGCTGTCATCTCCTGCACATCCCGCACGTTAGCCTCACCTATCACCTTACCAAACAGCAATAGTATCTCTGTCTGGCCGTACGTCAGCGTATTACCCTCAATATGATTACTATTGTAATTGAAATCAACAGTAAACCTGCGACTAAGACGATCACGGTCTTTCTCAGATAACGGTTGTAAATCCCGCCATGCTTCCAGCGCCTTTTTGATATTCAGATACTTCATACTCGTTAAATTTTGAGTGCGAATTCAGTGCAAGCCGAACACAATGAGCTTGTTCATTGTTGAGGCGCAGCCTGACTTCGCGGCATTTTTATGCCGCAAATATATAAAATGTTTTAGAAATGGTTGTAACATTATAACCTTTTTAACGTTTTTATCACAAAAAAGGGCCAATTTAGCTCAGAAATCAGCCCAGTTTCGTTATCTTAATCGATTAATATTGATTCTTACGTTTACGCTCCTCCATCATCTCCAACAGCCTCTTAAAAGCCTCAACCCTATCCTCTTTGAGTCTCCCAGCATTAAGGGCCTTCCTATTAGCCTTCACCCAATTCAGCATATCATGCTCCTCTATCCTATGCTTCGATGGATTATGGTGATTTTGTTCAATAAACTCCATCACCTCATTATATCGTATTATCCACCTCTCATCCTGTGTCATATCTCAGCCTCAACCAACTTCCCACGTTCAGGATCCATTCTCATCGGAACATTATCCTTGATCCATTCAAACCTGCCATCAACATTCTCCGCACCAATTGCAGGTCTCAAACTCATTTTGATATCCTCTAACCTCATGTCTGTCGATGAAACCGCCTCACACTTCTCGACGTCAAACACCGTCAAATTATATCCACCTTTATGCAAAGAACTACTATACCTTATTCCATCATAACCTAGATGCCTTATATACTCAGCAATAATTTGCGATGCGATATAGTCATCAGGATTATTTGTCGATGAAGAAAAAGCTGTTTGAATAAAGTACATCAGCCATTCATCTACACTATTATCTTTGGACGCATCAATATCAATTCCTACAGCGATGTTTGCAATTGTCAGTTGTTCCTTCACCTCTATTCCTGCCACATTCACGGCATTATGCAATAAAGGCCGAACCTCAAAGACTGCAGTAGTAGGACTCTCTGCAATATACAAGTAGCGGATGAATTTGGGATTAGATCGCCCGTCTCTAATTAAATCAGGATTTGGTGGTACATAAGACCCATCCTTAGACAAGCCTCTAAACTTGTTGGCTTTATTCCTGTACCAGTTTCGTTCCTCCTCAGTTTTATCAGGACCATAACATTTCACTATCATATGCTCAGCACTGGCACTATCATCAATAATTCTAGCTCTATAATAAACTGTACCTGCCCTTACAACCAATTTACATTGTTCTGCAAACACTGCAAGCTTGTCAAGAACAGGATGAGAAGGGAAAAATCTAAATGTGATTTTCTCGTTTTGTCGGGAGATAAATGGCGAGAAAAAAAATTTTTGCTTAGTGACAAATCCGCGTAAGAAGCTGAAATACAGAATGTTTACGGAAGCCGAATCCTAAAATGATAAATGCAGACGTAAATGTCATCCCGGAGAAAGGGCTCAAATGAAAGT
>JAEEGJ010003076.1_pt1 | contig 69014 bp, 50 predicted proteins | sample 8958761 | NCBI WGS metagenome assembly JAEEGJ01 (sample SAMN16246546, study PRJNA631951) | gut metagenome | biome: gut microbiome; feature: rumen; material: RS-attached | host: Bos | place: Iran: Karaj | collected 2018-10 | reverse complement strand
TATTTCGTGAAAGGCTCCGTTCACTCCTTGAATTGCGATTTTCATATTCATTTTCAAAAAAAAAGCCCCGCAAAACGCGGGGCCTGTATTCATAATCAATTACACGAACATTACCCCCGCCTCAATTACTGAAGTAGTAAAAGAAATAATAAGCGAAGTATGAAGGTGTGTTCAACATTGTTTTCTGTTTTTAACGCCGCAAAAGTAATAGGAATTTCAAAAGATGTTCGGATGATGAGAGATTTTTTCGTGCGATTACGTTCAAAACGTATGGCTATCAGGTTTTTGTTTGACTTTTTCGCAAAGCCAAATAACTTTGCGATAAAATTAAGCAATGGTTACAAATCTGAAAATAAGCATTTTATCTGATAAGCAAGCCCTTTGCGGCTATGGCTCGGAACACGGGCTGTCGTTTCTTGTGGAAGCCGACAGGCGCGTGCTGTTCGACACCGGTGCCTCGGATTTGTTCATTAGGAATGCCGAAAAAATGGGCATCGACATTGACAGCGTTGACACTGTTGTGCTCAGCCATGGCCACTACGACCACGGCAACGGTCTGCAATGGATTGACGGAAAGCAGATTGTTATGCACCCCGATGCGTTTGCCACACGCATTTCGGGACGCTCGGGGCGCGATATTTCAATTGCCGTAAGCCGACAAACATTGGAAAGCCGCAACAAGATAATCGAAACAAAAGAGCCTCTGTGGATTACCGCAAATATGGTGTATTTAGGTGAAATTGAGCGCGTTTTGCCGTTTGAGCAAGAATGCAGCACACCGTTCCATTTTGCCGACGGCTCGCCCGACTCCGTTACCGACGATTCGGCACTTGCCATTAAAACCGCTAACGGGCTGTTTGTGATTTCGGGCTGCGCCCATGCCGGCATTTGCAACATTGTTGAGCAGGCTCGGCGCGTTACCGGCACCGACAAGGTTTTCGGCGTGATTGGCGGCTTTCACCTTACCGCAATCGACAACCGCCTGACCGACACCATTGGCTACTTGAAAAATATTGGTTGCGAGATTGTTATGCCGTCGCACTGCACAAGCGACGAAGCCATTGCCGAATTCCACAAACATTTCAAAGGCGAAACCGTGAAAACAGGCATGGTGCTTGAATTTTAACCGATTCGCTATTTCGCCAATAATCAGCACACTTTAATCACAAAACGCTCCAACTTGCAAAAGTTTTAAGTAAATTTGCAACATGATTCGCAGATTGCTACCCATATTGTTATTATTATTCTGTTGCCCAACCATTTACGCACAGAACAAACAACTATTGCCAACACACGGCAACCGACACGGCGGCAATGGACTCACCATTAAGGAAAGCAATCATAGACAGTTGAAAATGTCGGCAAACATTGGCACCATAAGCCTGAACGACACCACAACCAAAAAAGGCGACTTTCTTGAACTTCAAACCGAAGGCTCCTACATGTCGGGCGCCGAAGGCGAGCCACAGTTGCCTGCTTTCAGAAAACTTGTGCAAATACCTAACGGCGCAAAGCCTAAAATTGTCATAAAACACGCCGACACAACATTTTACGCTCTGTCGGACCTTAATATCGACAAAAAACTATCGCCACGTCAGCCATTGCAAAGCAAAAGCGGTGATGTTCGAAAATTTAAATACAAAAAGCGCGCTTACCGCCGCAACTATTTCACTCAAAACGAGTTGGTTACAATCTCACAGGTTGGTTCGATGCGCGGTGTGGAAATTGGGCAAGTGTCGGTAAACCCGGTACGCTACAACCCGAAGCAAAACACTCTGATGGTTTTCAGCAACATCGACTTTGAAATTGAATTTGAAGGCGGCTCTGCAAAAGTGGGCTCAAACGAAGCAACACCTTACTTTAATGACGTTTACACTACGCTCGCAAATTACAAAAGCCCGACTGTCGAAACATCGGGGCAACCTGTTAAATACCTGATTATCACCGATACCGCATTTGTCAAAAGTCTGCAGGAATTCATAACCTGGAAACGGCAGAAAGGTTTTAACGTTGTGGTTGCCACAACTGATGTCATAGGCAAAAGCGCAACCGAAATAAAAAACTGGATTTCAACGCAATACCATTCAGCAACAAATGACAATCCTGCTCCGTCGTTTTTGCTATTAGCTGCTGACACCGACAAAATTCCGGTTGCCAAAACTGGTGAATCATCTCGCTATGGAACAGACCTTTACTATGCCTGCATGGATGGTGATGATGACATTATTCCAGACATTTACTATGGACGTTTTTCGGCTAGCTCAGCCGCACAAATGAAGGCCATTGCCGACAAGACCATCTCATACGAAAAATACCAGTTCGAAGATCCGTCATATCTTGCAAAAGCCACAATCATTGCAGGTTACGATGGTTCTTATCGCTCATCAATCGGAATTCCAACGGTAAACTATATTACAAGCAACCGCATTAACGCAAAAAACGGCTATAGCACTGTCAACAAGTACACCACAAGTTATTCGGGTTGCTATTCAGACGCGTCGGTTTCTGTTGGCCTAATGACCTACACAGCCCACGGCTCAACAACAACCTGGGAAGACCCCGAACTGACACAAAGCAAAGTAAGAAGTTTTAACAATCTGGGCCAATTCCCGTTCGTAATTGCAAACTGCTGCTTGTCAGGACAATTCACTAAAGACGAATGCATTGGAGAAACATGGCTTCGCAAAGAGAACAGCGGTGCGGTGGCCTACATTGGTTCATCGCCAAAAACCTATTGGGACCCTGACTACTTCTGGGCTGTAGGGGCACATAGAATAAAAAGCGGCACAAGTCCAGACACTACCACATCGTCTACCGGCGCATTCGACACGCCATTTGTATCAGATTACGTATGCGGCGGAGTCATTATGTTTGCCGGAAACATGGCTGTATCGGAAGCTTGGGACGAAAACTATTATGATGATGTTTCTCCCCGCTACTATTGGGAAGGATACAACTACCTTGGCGACCCGTCGCTACTGGTTTACTTCGGCCAGGCAAAAAACAACGTTGTCAGCCACAGCTACGCAATACCTGTGAACACAACCACAGTGACCATCAATGCATTAGGCGGCTCGTATGTTGCTCTGTCGCATAATGGAGAACTGCTTGGCGCCGCCTACGTACCCAAAGGTGAGAACAGCACCAATATAACTATCAGACCGGTAAGCGAGCCTTGCGACATTGATGTAGTGGTAACAAAACCACGTTACAAACCCTACATTGGAAAAATCACGGCAATCTTCCCCGACAAATCGTATTTAGTAATAACAGACAACCCGTTCAAAAACAAAAATTTGCAGAATGGCGGTTTGACCGGATTCGATGTTACGGTAACCAACCTTGGCCAACAATCATCGCAAACGGCTACAGTTAACATCACCAGCGCAAGCCCGCTCGTAAAGAGCGTCGGCGCAACGCTGACAACAATTCCTTCAATAGCCGCGCTGTCGAGCCAGACATTCGCGAACCTGTGCCGCATTGAACTGACAGACAACATAGCCGACGGCACAAGAATCCCGTTCAGCTTTGCAATTACCGAAGACGGACGGACGACAACCAGCGAATACCCACTCTACGTTACGGCACCGAAGCTGAAACTGGACGCCACGGCAACCATCGATAAGCCTAACGGGCAAATGTTCCCCGGCGAAACAGCAGACATCTGCGTAACACTCTCCAACATCGGCCACGAGCGCATGGATTTGGCCAGCGTTAGGCTGACTGCCGACAACGGGCAGCCGATGGTACAGGTCATCAGCAGTGAACAAACAATTGAAAATCTGAATCCCGGCGACGCCGCAACCTGCAGGTTCACCATTGCCGCCAGTGAATACACCGACATGATGACTCAGTTCAACTTCAAGGTAACAGCATCGGCCAGCCAACCGCTGCATTCCGACTCGTGCCACTACACTGTGACCATCGGCAAGCTCGACGACAAAATCATTGGCACAGGAACACAGACTGAAGATCTTTATCCGTTCTACAACTACTATAAAAGCAGCCACTCACAGATTGTTTACACAGCTGCCGACCTTGGAAACAAGCCAATAAGACTCGAAGAACTGGTGTGGCAGTTCTATGGCATCACACCGAATAACAAATTCGACGGCTACAAGAATTTCACATTAAAAATGAAATACTATAAGGATGACAATCTGAAAGGCCTGAAATATTTCGTCGATATGAGCGACGCTGATACGGTGCTCAAAATAGATTTGTTGAAAATTGACAGCAAGACGCTTGAATTGAAGTTTGACAAGCCCTTTGTCTACGATGGGAAAAGCAACGTGCTTCTTGATTTGACGTGGGGTAAGAACAGCAATTTTGTCAGCCAGAGTTACACACCAGATATTTACTGCCATTCGACTAATAAAGTTACTGTTGCCCGCAATTCTTATGATGACTATGACGATGATGGCAACGTAATCAATTGCGGCGCCGACATAAAAGACGTTTATAAATGCTCTTCGGTACGCCCCAACACCACGTTCCGCTATCAGAAACCGAAATATGTGTTCTTCGACGTAAAAGACTCTTATGGCCAGCCAGTTTCCGACATCAAGATTTCAGTTGCGGGCAGCACTGCGCAAACCAACAGCAACGGTTTAGCCAGTACGTATGTTTTCACAAACAGAAGGCTCGAATACGAAGTCAACACCATCGATTACGCTGTGGATGCAGAGACAATGACCACTTCGAACGACACTGTGCGATTCAGTCTGCAAGTGCGGCAATTGAACGTGTTCGACGTAACTTTCCACATTATTGATTCGGCAACACACGCAAGCCTGCCAAACGCCAAAATCACCATTTACGACCGTACCGTCACATCTGACGAATTTGGTTGGGCGACCTTCGAAAGAATTCCGAACCGGCCGATAAAATTCACTGTTACAGTCAAAGATTACTTTAGGGGCAATGGCACAATCAATATTAACTCTGATACGCTGATATTGGCCGGCATCAGCAAAATGCCACTTGTCACGTTCAACGTTCACAACAACGGAACGCCAGCCGCAAACGTCGGCATAGTCATAAGCAACACCGCATTACAGACTGACAGCACGGGACTGGCAGCGACAAGAGTTGAGAAAACCGACACCATTCCCTACTCTATAGCCATCGGAAGAGCTGCTCTAACCGATACCATTTTCAATCTGCGCCAATCAGCAATCATCAACATCAATCTGGCGTTAATTGATACTGCCAGTCTTGTGACACCACCGGTTGACACAACTGGCATAAGTCTGCCGCCAATTGACACAAGTACAAGCCAACCGCCAATAAACGACCCCCTGCTGCCTAAGACTCACTCACTGACATTCTATCTGTTAGACGGTTTGTCACCGATTGAGTCGGTTCAGATAACTGTGAACGGAATCGACAAAAATACTGACAGCACAGGACGCGCCGTGTTCGACGGAATTGCCGACAGCACACACATTGCCTACACCATCAGCAAAGATGGCTACGAAATTGCCAATGGTAGCAGAATCCTATCGGACTCAATGATTTGCATCGGCAACACCACCATCAGAGTTTCGATGCGGAAACTTGCCGGCACAGGTTATGGTATTGAAGAACAAGCCGGTTTAAGAATCTACCCGAACCCATCGGATGGTTTGATTAACCTACCTGACTGCAACGGACAAACCGTTTCAATCATTGACGCCAACGGCCGATTGGTGAAAAAAGCCACTGTCGATGGCGGAAGAATAGACCTACGGCCGATTACGGCAGGCATTTACACTCTGATTGCCGAAACGCAGAGCGGCATTGTGTCGATCATAATAGTGATCAAGTGATACTGGACATTCCGCTGCCCGAACCGCTTTCTGCCGCAACCTGAAACCAATCATTACAAATGATTATCCGACGCACTAAAAATCCCAACTTTTAATAGTTGTTTTATCTAACCGCCGACACATATTTAAAATACATTTGCGCCCGAAATTGAGAATGGTATGGAGGAAGCGATTTTCAACAAAAAACGGCTGTCGGAACTGACAGACAGCAAGCCGGCCATCATCACCAAAGTGCTGGGGCACGGCGCTTTCCGCAAACGGATTACCGAAATGGGCTTTGTCTCGGGTACCAGCATCAGGCTGATAAAATACGCGCCGCTGAAGGACCCGATTGAATACGAATTGCTTGGCTACCACGTGTCGCTGCGGCGGAGCGAGGCCGAACTGATTGAAGTTGTCACCGACCCAAACTCAACAACCAATCAAGGCGAAAATTTCGATAAGGATGCGCTGATTTCGGAGCCGTTCCGCAACCGAGCAACGCAGATGAGCCATACCATCAACATCGCCCTTGTGGGAAACCCCAACTGCGGCAAAACATCGCTCTTCAACCACGCCACAGGCCGCCACGAGAAGGTGGGCAACTACAGCGGTGTGACGGTTGACACCAAAATGGCCAGCGTCACCCACAAAGGCTACACCATCAACATCACCGACCTGCCCGGAACTTACTCAATATCAGAATATACACCGGAGGAACTCTACGTCCGCAAGCACATTTTCGAGGAGAACCCCGACATCATTCTGAACGTCATCGACGCATCGAACCTTGAGCGCAACCTTTACCTGACCACTCAACTTATTGCGATGAATATCAAAATGGTAGTGGCGCTGAACATGTTCGACGAACTGAAACGCAAGGGCGATGTGCTCGACTACGATATGCTTGGCAAGATGCTCGGCATTCCGTTTGTGCCAACCAACGGCCGCGACGGTGCTGGACTTAACCAACTGTTCGACAGGATTATAGAAGTGTTCGAAGAACGCGACACCGATGCCCGCCAGATTCAGGTTAATTACGGCAGCAACATTGAGAAGGCCATCGGTGTGGTGAAGTCGGAAATTGAACAGCATCAACTACTTAACGAGAAATATTTTCCGCGTTTTGCAGCCATCAAACTGCTCGAAGGCGACAAGATTTTCATCAAGAACATTGCCGCACACCCCGATGCCAACCACATCATTGAGTGGGCCGACAAGGAACGTGCCGAACTTGAGCGCGAGTATGGCAATCAGGCTGAGACGGTGCTTGCCGACGCTCGTTATGGTTTCATCCGCGGTGCATTGAAAGAGACCTTCCAGCCATCGCAGCAACCCGACAACGGCAAGGGTTACCGCATCGACAAGATACTGACACACAAATGGTTGGGCATTCCCGCTTTCATCTTCTTTATGTGGCTGATGTTTGAAGCCACGTTTGTTTTGGGCCAATACCCGATGGATTGGATTGAAGCTGGTGTGGACTGGCTTGGCGAATTTCTTTCGGGACTGATTCCCGAAGGGCTGCTGCACGATATGCTCATTGATGGCATCATCAGCGGCGTTGGCGGAGTCATTGTTTTCCTGCCTAACATACTGATTTTGTTCTTTTTCATATCCATCATGGAAGACACCGGCTATATGGCCCGCGCAGCGTTCATAATGGATGTGGCGATGCATAAAATCGGCCTTCACGGCAAGTCGTTCATTCCACTTGTGATGGGCTTCGGCTGCAACGTGCCAGCCATTATGGCCACTCGAACACTCGAAAACCAAAAGGACCGCCTGCTCACAATGCTCATTGTGCCGTTTATGTCGTGCAGTGCGCGGCTTCCTGTTTTCATATTGCTTATTTCGGCGTTCTTCAGCACGCATCAGGCGCTTATATTGCTATCAATCTATCTGATAGGCATCGCTTTGGCGATAATTTCAGCCATTGTTTTCAAACGCTTGTTCTTCAAACACAGCGAAGCCCCGTTTGTGATGGAACTGCCGCCCTACCGCATCCCCACACTGCGTAACACATTGGTACACATGTGGGATAAGAGCGCACAATATCTAAAAAAGATGGGAACGGTGATTCTGTTTGCGTCGATAATCATCTGGGCGCTTGGGCACTTCCCGCAGAAAGTGCACTATTCAACGCCATACAACATGGCCATCGCCCTTGTGGCAGAAGACACCACGCTGACCGACGACCAAAAAGCCGTCAGCATTGAGCAACTCGAATATGAAAAAGAGTCTGAGCATCTTGAGAAATCATACATCGGACAGTTGGGGCACTTCATTGAGCCTGTCATCCGCCCGCTGGGTTTCGACTGGAAAATCGGTGTCTGCCTGCTGACTGGATTGGCTGCTAAAGAAGTGGTTGTGAGCACAATGGGTGTTCTATACCAAGCAGGCGACAGCGATGATGACACCGCCGCCCTGCAAACCAAACTGCAACAGCAAACCTACAAAAGCGGACCGCACAAAGGCGAGAAGGTGTTCAATCCGCTTGTGGCCTTCAGCATGATGATTTTTGTGCTCATCTATATGCCGTGCATTGCAGCCATCACCGCCATCAAAAAGGAAGGCGGCCGCAAATGGGCCATCCTGACAGGCTGCTACACCACCGCGCTCGCATGGCTTGTGGCATTTGCTGTGTTCCAGATTGGAAGCATGATAATTTAGGTAGAATTCAGAATTTAGAATTTAGAATTCAGAATAAAAGAAAACGTTGATTTATTGACAATAAACGTCGGACAACAGACAACAAAAATACCTAACACCCAACACCACACATCTATGCTTCAAACCATCATAGTCTGGATTCTGATTGCGGCGGCGGTCATCTTCTTCGCCAAACGGCTTTACGACCGTATTAACGGTCGCGGAAACGACTGCAACTGCTGCGATGGAACAAACTGCAACTGCAGGTGTGGGTGTGGATGCAACTGCAAAGGCAATTGTGGCAATAGCCAATGCTGAAGATTATCTGGCGCAAAATCCAATGAATGAAAGTTCTTTTTGAACAACCCTGTTTTTCGATACTCCGCTGAAAAACAGACTCAAACATAATTCAACAACATAATTGTATTTTACAACTTCATTCACTATGTTTGTTGAACTAATAACAAAACTTAAAAAACATTATGAAACGTCTTTTTCTACTGACACTGTCGGCCGCATTTTTTGCATCATGCGGACACAACGCCAAGCAAAGCGGCAACATTGTCTCCTACCTCACCGATGACAACCTGCCACCACTGCAACAGATTGAATTTGAAAAAGTTGATTTACCCGAAGATGTAAGCATCGCTTCAGAAAATTTCGTTTATCACGATTCAATTCTGATTTCACAACAAGATACTCGTAAATTTCCTCATAATATATGGTTTACGAATCTGAACAGCGGAGAAACAATTGGCAAGTTTCTGCGCTCTGGTCGCGGTCCTGGCGAAGTTTTAAGTTGCTATCCGCGCTTGCTGCAAAACAGGCTTATTTGTTTTGACCCAGGGAAAAACCAATTGATAGTATTCGACATCGATTCAGTGGTGGCAAAAGGCGAGGCATACAAACCTAGAATAATGGTAGTCGACGCCGATGTCAATGAATTTGATATTCTGTCAGACACCTCGTTAGTATTTCAAAACTGCCATCATTTAGCAGGTTGCGGGAATCCCGCAAACGAGAATATTCCTGAATTGTTAGTGGTTGGCAAAGATGGAAAAACAGGATTCAAACTCCCAGAAGGCGCATATAGTGTGAGAAACAGCAGCCATAAAAGAGTTGTCACCAACATCAAGAAAGACAGAGTTGTTATGGTGTATGGTTACAAACCGCAATTCACTTTTCTCGACACAAAATTCGACACAATAAAAATCATTTATGGTCCCGACAAATTAGAAAAAGTCAAATATAGAATGATATCCAACAATGTGTTGCTGCCAGAAGCAGGCCAAAAACGGAGTTATACGAACTCAGTCGTCACCACCGAGAACTATCTGCTGGTCGGCGTAATGCGAGGTAAAGAGAACTCATATCCAGTTCCTTTTGAAATGGACGAAAATCAATATGTGAGCGCCCTTAACCAATATAATGCCAATCCTGAGAATCACCCCGAAATTTTCAAGTTCGACTGGGATGGGAATCTAATTGCCCGCTACAAGCAATCACCTGGAAGTTACAGAGTTTTGGCTCTTACTGGCTATTCCGAAGATAGCAACACGCTTTATGCCCTATTAGTAGAGAATGGCGAGTGGATTTTGCATAAGGCGAAATTGTAAGCAGGCTCGTCTTCTGACAATGATTGTTTTAATTTAGCGCAAAATTAAAAAAGACGGTTATGAGCATCTTTAAACATTGTGTTGTCGCGCTGGCCACATTGCTGGCCACAACAGCCTCCGCGCAGATTCAGGACCCGGTGAAATGGGACATCAGCAGCCAAAAAACCGGCGAGAACGAGTATCAAATCAACTTCAAAGCCAAGATTGACAACGGCTGGCACATCTTCGCGCAGTATCTGCCCAAAGGCAACTATTCGCTGCCGACAAGTTTCACGTTTGAGCAAATCTCTGATGCTGAACTTGTTGACACTGTGCGTGAATTGTCGAATGTTGTGGTTGAGAAAGACGAGATTGCGGGCGCAATGGTACGTTTCTTCTGCAACGAAGCCGTTTTTGCGCAGACCGTAAAAGTAACTGGCCCCGCCCCCACTGTGAGCGGCAAAATCGAGTATCAGTCTTGTTCCGACGAGATGTGCGTGATGGGCGACAAAGAGTTCAGCCTGTCGATTCTGGACGGCGGACAAAGTTCTGTTCCTGCCCCTGCCGAGCCATCAGACGGTGCAAAACTAACTGAAAGCGAGCCTGTTGTGCGCACAGCCAACTCGAACTCAATATGGAAAGTGATTCTCGAGGCCATTCTGTGGGGCTTTGCGGCGCTACTCACGCCGTGCGTCTTCCCGATGGTGCCGATGACCGTCTCGTTCTTCCTGAAAAACGAGCAGAACAAAGGCCGCTCCCGCTCGATGGCATCGGCTTTCGGGCTTGCAATTGTTGCGCTCTACACCATTCCTATCGCAATCATCATTTTAGCCACATATCTGATTGGCGGGCAATCTGTTACAGCCGACATATTCAACTGGCTTTCGACACACTGGCTGCCTAACGTGCTGTTTTTCATCATTTTTATGGTGTTTGCCGCATCGTTTCTAGGCGCATTCGAGATTGTTCTGCCCAGTTCGCTAATCAACAAGGCCGACTCAAACTCGAACCGCGGCGGACTGGTGGGCGTGCTTTTTATGGCGCTGACGCTGGTTCTGGTGTCGTTCTCGTGCACAGGCCCCATTGTGGGCACCATCCTTGTGAAATCAACCCAAGGCGACATTTGGGAACCGATAATCACAATGCTGGCCTTTTCTGCGGCTTTCGCGCTGCCATTCACGCTGCTGGCTTTTTTTCCATCGTGGCTCACAAAACTGCCAAAATCAGGCAGTTGGCTCAACACAGTGAAGGTTACTCTGGGCTTCATTGAGATTGCGCTTGGACTGAAATTCTTGAGCGTGGCCGACCAGACCTACCACTGGGGCATTCTGGACCGCGAAGTCTACCTTGCCATCTGGATTGCCGTTTTCGCTCTGTTGAGCCTATATCTGCTTGGAAAACTGCAGATTGGCGAAACAAAAAACGACCCGCCGAAAGTGTTTCGGCTGCTGCTCGGACTGCTTACATCGGCCTTCACAATCTACCTGATTCCTGGAATGTGGGGCGCCCCTTTGAAGGCCCTTTCGGGATATCTGCCGCCGCAGACCACCATCGATTTCGACCTCTCGGCACCACAAAACACTGATGACTACGATGATAATCTATGCAGCACTCCAAAATACGCCGACCTTCTGCGCCTTCCGCACGGATTGCAAGGCTATTTCGACTACGAGCAGGCACTTGAGTGCGCCCGCGAGCAAAACAAGCCGCTCTTTATCGACTTCACCGGCCACGGCTGCGTCAACTGCCGCGAGATGGAAGCCCGCGTGTGGGTCGACGCCGAAGTACTCGACCGTCTGCGCAACGACTATATTGTTGTGGCACTGTATGTTGACGACAAAACCGAGCTGCCCGAGTCGGAATGGGTGACATCTGACTACGACGGAAAAGTGAAGAAAAGCATCGGCAAGGTGAACGCTGATTTTCAGGTCAGCCGCTTTAAAATCAACGCCCAACCCTACTACTGCCTGCTCGACACCGTCGGCAACCTGCTTGCCGACCCAATGGGTTACAATCTGAATATCAGCGAGTTTGTAGAGTTTTTGGACAAAGGAATAGAAAATTTCGAGAAATCTGACAAATATTAATGCCGATTACCTTTTAACTTAATATTTTCTTATCTTTATTGCCTATTGTGACGTGGAGATGAGGAAGTTTTTATTAATTGTTGCGATATTAGTGTCGGCAATACCCGGAAGGGGTGCCTTCATCGTTAATGATGTGAACTTCAACAAGACTATCGACTTGTCAGAGAACATCTTCTACTACGAAGACCCGACAAACAGCCTCACATTTGAAACAGCCACATCTGAGAAGTTTTTCAGAAACTACATACAAGCGCCCAGCAGTGTCATATCGTTCGGCAACTCACATAGCGATTTGTGGGTGCTTTTTGAATTGCAAAACGATGGTAAAAAACAGCATAATTTCTTCCTATGCTTGCAAAACCCAATGATTGAAGAACTTGTGCTATTCAACTCGTTCGACTCATCGTACTTCAACACTGGTCTGCGCTACCCTTTCGCACAGCGCCCCGACGCATCGAAGAATTACAACTTTCTGATTAATCTGCCCGCAGGACAGAAAATCACCTACTGCATAAAATTCTCGGCACAAAAGCACAAAACCTACGTTCCGATTATCATCAAGCCCGGACGGCAGTATTTTGGCGACAGCAACACCACCCAAGCCTTAAACGGATTGGTGTATGCCGTGGCATTGCTAACCATGCTCATCTTGCTGATGCTCTACTTCTCAGAAAAAGACAGACTCTATTTGAGCGGCTTGGGGCTGATGTTCTGCATCTTCCTGCAGTTGCTCTGGTACGACCTGACTCTTTTCAAGTTTGTTGTGCCCGAATCGCCCAAAGACAATATTATGATTGGCAAGATTCTGATTCCGTCAACAATGATTGTGCTTGTCAACTACGTGCGTCGCTGCCTGCCGCCAAAACAAAAGCAATGGAAAATATCACCCACATTTGGCATGATGCTGGCCGGCATACTCTTCACTTTGAGCACCTTCCTCCAACTGGAATACAAGATTCACCATTTCTTGATATACTTGTACACATTGGCTGTGGTTGGATTCTATATCTATTGTGTCATATCACACCCGAAGAAAAAGACATTAAACTACAGAATACACGTGATAGTGGCTGGAACTGTTGTCGTATCGCTACTGTATAAGAATCTGGTTAACAGCGAATACGGGATGCTCGTCTATACCGGCGAGCACTACGTGAAAATTGCGCTTCTGATGCTATCAACACTGTCTTGTCTAGAGTTCGGCATAAAATTCATCAAATCGAGAACTGATTACTATTTGCTTAATCAAAACATGGAGAAGGGCATCAAAAAACGCACCGAACTCATTAACAAGCAGAAAGATGAACTCAACTCGCAACGCGAGGAACTTATCCAGCAAAAAAACGCCATGCAAGACCAACGCGAGGAACTTCGGGCGCAAAAAGAACTTCTCCAATTGAAAAACAACGAGTTAAGCAAAATCTCACAAATCACCAATCTGACTAACAACAAAATAGCCATATTCACACCCGACGGCCAAATCGACTGGTTCAATGCGGCTTTCGGCGCCTCCATCAACATTGACCTCCAAGACTACAAAAACGGTCCCAAACTGAATATTCTGGACATCACCTACAACAAAAACCTTAAACACGTGCTGAAAACCTGCCTGAATGAGAAAGACGTTATTTCGTACGAATCAGAACAGGAAATTGAGAACGGCGACTCGATTTGGCAGCAAACCACACTCACCCCCATTCTCGACAAAAACGATGATGTTGAACAAATTATATCGGTCGACACAAACATCACCCAATTGAAATTGTACGAGAAGAAAATCGAACAACAGAAAGCGGATGCCGAAAAACAACGCAATCTGGCGATTCTCCAAAAAGACGAACTTGAATCCAAACAAAACGAGATATTTGGCAGCATACGCTACGCCAAACGCATTCAGACTGCCATTCTGCCCAAGCCGAAACAGATTCTGCGCGACTTCAACGACAGTTTTGTGCTCTTTATGCCTAAAGATATTGTGAGCGGCGACTTCTACTGGTATCACCGCATCGACGACAAATATTTTATTGCAGCTGTCGATTGTACCGGGCATGGTGTGCCTGGCGCATTCCTCTCAATCATAGGCAATTATCTGCTGAATTCGATTATTATTCATAATGGTATCCACCACCCTGCTGAAATTCTGAAACACCTCAACAGAAAAGTAAAAATAACGCTCAAGAGCGACGAAATAAGGGAGGAAAACAACGATGGTATGGACATTGCCATTGCTGTAATCGACAAAGAAGCTCACATTCTTGAATATGCAGGAGCAATGCGCCCCATGTACCTCTACAGCGGCAACGATTTTGTTGAGCTGAAAGGTGACAAAATTCCAATAACAAGCAATGTTTCAGGAACTGCAAACAGTTCTAACTATACAAACTACGAACGAAAATTCAACTTCGGTGACCAATTCTATATTTTCTCCGACGGAATTATCGACCAGTTTGGTGGCGCTGAAGGCAAGAAATACCTCACCAAGCGATTAAGAAATTTGCTCGACTCCATTAAAGACCTACCAATGAAGGAGCAAAGAGATCTTATCAAGAAATCGCATGAGGAATGGCGCGGACAATACGACCAAGTCGATGATATTACCATGATTGGAATACGCTACAGTACTCAAGATTTGTAGTTCGACGTCATTCGCCATTAACAGTTCTGCCAACAAAAAACTCTTGTCTCTCTGCCGACTCTTTCTTGGCAGAAACAGAAATCACACAATAAGGACGGCTGCGTAAAGCAGCGACATCAACAGCGTTGTAAGCGATAGTTTTTTTAGTTCCGGGTCAAGAGTTTTCACATCGGCGGCACGAAGAACTCTAATACCATGAGCCATCAATAACACAACGGGTAAAGCCACCCATAGCAAACCTGCGATACGATGTTCAGTCAGCAAAGTGACAGCAATCAGAGCAACAGCCGAAAGGCATAACACGAAATGATAAATCTGTCCGAACCTTGTGCCCAACTTAACCACGATTGTCATTTTCCCCGTCAGTCGGTCACTTGCGGAATCTCGCAAATTATTGACATTCAGCACCCCAACGCTCATAAATCCGATGGCTGTTCCCATAAGCACAGAATTGACGGTAACTTGGTGTGTAACAATAAAAAACGAACCAACAACAGTGGCATATCCGAAGAAGATAAGCACCATCAAATCGCCAAGTCCGCGGTAACCGAAAGGATTGCGCCCCATGGTGTAGCGAATGGCGGCAATGATGGCGGCAATTCCTATGCCTACAAACACCCAAAATCCGGCACCGAACCCAAACGACACCCAAAGCATCAGAATGCCTGACGCAAAAGCAAGCGCAGCCATTGCCACAATACCACGTTTCATTGCGCTGACAGTCAAGCCTCCGCTTTGCAGTGTGCGCTGCGGCCCCACCCGATTCTCATTGTCAGTTCCATGCTGAAAATCGCCCAAATCGTTGGCAAAATTACCCAATATCTGCAAAAGCACTGTTGTGGACAATAGCAAGGCAAAAAGACTGCCGCTAAAATGATTGTCGGCGAAAGCCATTCCGCAACCAACAATTATTCCTGACACCGAAAGCGGCAAAGTGCGCAACCTCGCTGCTTCAATCCAATATTTAAGTTTCATCGCTAATTCATTTATCAAGTTACCGGCAACGTAAACCGGCAGCGCAAATTTACGGCATACACATGATTGGCAAAATCTTCTCAAGTATTTTTTCACACACACACTATTTAATAATTGGTTTTTACTACATTTACGAATTAAAAACTACAAAAAGGGGGACTTTATGAAAACAAGAAATTTGCTGAACTGTATTCTGATAGGCGCAGCCATTGTTTTTTCTAGTTGCAATAGCAGCAACACTCACAAAAAGACCATTGAGAGCGATTCTTTGGATAGCGAAAAGCCCCTGCCCAAAGGTTTGGCTGACGAAGATGTTATTTTCTACAACATCTTCACCCCTTCTGACATGTCGAACCTGATAAATGGTTACTCGTCGTTCTACAAATCGAACCTTGTCAATTCGACCAACAATGCCGACAAATACACCCACAGCACTAGCAAAGCGCTAAACATCGGTGTTTATGGCGCCGACATCAACTATTTGTGGGTATTTGAGCAGAACCAACAGGCCGCTACATACATTAAGTCCGTTCAGACGCTTGCCGAGCAACTTGGCGTTCCATCGAACTTTGTGGCCATGACAGCGGAGAAAGCCGGCTACTACTCCGCCAATATCGACTCGCTGAAATCGATTGCCCGTGTGGCTTATAAGGATATCACCAATCACCTCAACGCCTGCGGACGCGGCAATAACGCAGCGTTGGTACTACTTGGTGGCTGGATTGAAACGCTATACATCGCCATCAACATGTACAACCAACCCGACGCTAAAATGGTGAGCCGCATAGCAACACAACGATTCTCTCTCAATATCATAATCAACATTCTGCAAAACCAGCAGAACGATATCGATGTATCGAGTTATCTTGTCATGCTCCGCAAATTGCGCAAAGCATTCGATGAGTTTGTCATCCGCGTGCCCAAAGGCTGTCTGGTTATCGACACTGCCAACAAACGCATCATCATCAAAGAACATGAAAACATGAACTTCGACATTGAGCAAATCAACAATATCCGCCAGATTACCAATGATATAAGAAAAATGATGGTGAACTAATCCATCGGTTCACAAGCGAGCATTAAAAAATCCCCACAAAACCGAGTTTGCAGGGATTAGCGAAAATATACAAATAACAATCAGTGATTCGGCTGGGATTCGAACCCAGGACCCACAGCTTAGAAGGCTGTTGCTCTATCCAGCTGAGCTACCGAACCATCATTCGCTTATGCGGCCGCAAAAATAAGCCATAATCTTTCCTTTGCAAAAAATGAATGAACAATTTTCATTTCAAAATGCCATGATGCCATCATTACATCCATCCCCCAAATTATCATAAACAAAAGAGGCGAACCGAAGTTCGCCTCTTTGATATTTGAATTAATGGTTTATCAATACACCATCACGCGTTTGGCCTCACCAGTGGCCTTGTTACGCAAGATGTAGATGCCACGCTCGAACTTGGTTGACAGCATGGTGTTGTCGCCATTGCTGATTTCAACGGTTCCGCGGTAAACACCCATCACGGTGAATACGTCGAATACTCCGTCTGTGGCAGCCAATTCTTCGTCGATGCTGGTAGTCGGCTTAGTCTCCTCTTTCGGTTCCTCAACTGGCTCAGTGCTGAATATCACCTTATCAATATTGCCGTTAGAGCCTTCGATAGCAAGTTTCAACGTATGCTGTCCTGCAGGCAACTCAACCAAAGTCTCACCCTTGACAAGTTTGTAAGTATCCCAACTGTTGTTGCCAGTTTGCGGAATGTTGATTTTGCCGGTAACATCCACATCGTCAACATACAAGCGGAATGCTGCTCCGGTTGTGCCTGACGATACCATAGCGCCCCAGTAGTATTTCTGAGCATTTTCGACATTAACTGTATAAAGCAGCCATTCACCTGAATTGGTATAGCCAATTGCTTTGCCACCGTTGCCTTTGACAACATCAACACCCTCCGATGTGCGGAACGAAGCATCGCCCTGGTTATCAGAATCGTTATCATTATAAGTCTGAGCAATCCAGCCTTGACGTGCTTTATCGTACTCCTCGGTTTCAATAGTACCCGGAATTACAGCGGCAGTGCTGTTGTATGGCTGAGTAAACACTTCGTCACCCGTAGCAGGTTCGAATGTCACATAGTCGATGTTGCACGATGAGCCTTCAATTCTGAGGCACAGATTGTAGGTTCCGACAGGCATTGCTACTCTGGTACGTCCCTTGATTTCGGTGTAAGTACCCCAAGAGTTATTGCCAGTTTGCGGAACATTGATGCGATCTGTTAAATCGGTGTCACCCATATAGATACGGAAGGCCGAACCAGATGTTCCTGAAGCAACTCTTGCGGTGAATATCATATACTGCTCTTTCTCAACTTTAACTGTGTATTGCAGCCATTCGCCAGAATACGTCCAGCCGACAACCCAACCGTCGCCATCATTTTTGTCAATATCAACGTCAGATGTTCGGTACTCGTTACTGCCGCTGTTGCCTTCGTCGCTGTCGCTGTAAGCAATGGTGTTTTCTCCCTCATCAAAGTCCTCGGCCTCAAGTTTGCCGGGGAGTGCAATCGGTGTGTTCTTGAACGGTTTTGCCGGTTCGCAAGCCTTGATAGTGCAACTTCGCTCAAAGATTGTGCTGCTCACACTGCTGAGAGCCTGCATTTTAAATGTGTAACTACCAACTTCTATCGGACTCCAATTAAGTTCAATAGCAGTAGTGTCGTATTTTGCAAACAGAACCGTATCACCATTAAATCCTTGATAAAGACGTATTTCTGCAATTGTGTCGTTGGCACTCGATGCCTTACCTTTAATAATGGTTGTGTCACCCAAAAGCATTATGTTCGACTGCGGGGTGAGGAAGGCATAGTCACTTGCCACATTGATAAGCGGGCTTTTTGCGTTGATAGCGGCATCAGTCTGCAAATACTCTCGCAGCCATTTCAGCGCAGGACGCTCCACTCCGTTCTTAATCAAGCCCGATGCGCCCTTTACATCGCCATCATCAACCCAAGTTGAGCCGAAGATATATCCCCAAAGAGTAACACCTGCCACATAGTCGGCCTCCCACATAATCGGGAACTGCTCCTGATAGCGTTTCAATTGAATGTCATCATCGGCTTTGTTGATGTCGTATTCTGAAATGAAAATTGGCAACTGCACTCCATCGTGCACTTTTTCAAGTGCTTCCTTAAAATCTGCACCCGACATATCGTTCAAATCGTGCGATTGGCAGCCGGCAGCATCAATCGGACCTCCGGCGGCTTTGATACTATTTATGACCTTGATATATTCATCAGTATCCCATTGGAATGTGTTGTAATCGTTGTAGATAAGCACAGCTTTCGGCCAACGCTCGCGAGCCATTACGAAAGCTTTAGCAAGCCAATCGTAACCGGTTTTTCCCGGACCGCCAAGAGCCTGAACGATTTGGGTCATTTGGTACGGCGAATGGTAATTGCCTTGTCCATTATTTCCTTTGACAGCCTCGTTTGCCACATCAATATATTCCAAATCGGGAAATTCCTTGGCCACCGCATCAAACCAACGGGTTATGGCCTTCAGTGTCTCATCGGCATTTAACTGCTGCAAATAACTAGGAATCTGTGCTCCCCAAAGCAATGCATGGAACTTGAATTTAAAACCATGTTCCTTGCAATATTCGTACTCACGCCTGGCTGTACTGAAGTCAAACACTCCTTGTTGGCGTTCAATCGACTCCCATTTGGTCTCGTTCTCCGGGGTGAGCTGGTCCCAATACTTAGGGAAATCATCACGAATCTGCCCCATTGTGGTGATGTTGCCCAAAAACTTGTTCGGGTTGTAGTTCATCTGCGCCTGGCTGGTCATTGCTCCGGCCATTAGCAGCAACATCAGTGTGCTTTTAATCCTCATAATTGTTATTACTTTTTGTGTATTAAAGATGTTTTATTAATAAATGTCAAATAAACAATTATTCTTCAGGCAAAGAAAAGAAACATCTACATGAATAACCAAAAGAAAAGCGAAAAATCGACCTTTATGGTGAATTTTTCGCCTATCAGATAAATTAACCGCAAGTACGACGGTCGATTTCCTAAAAACGATCAGGTTTAATCTGTCTGCAACTCCGATTTTGCATTATCAACCTTCTCCACAAAAGGCAAGAACGAAAGGAATGCAAACAACGGGAAACTGAAATGGCTGCTTCCGCTGAACATACAGAAAAACATACAACACAAGTACATGATGAAGAATATGCCCAACTGCTTACGTTTCTTCCAATATAGCCACAGACTCATAATCAAGAAGATGATATAAACTACACCGCCAATAATTCCCGAATAAAGGAACGACGAAATAATGGGATTATGCGGAAAATCGTGGCGGTCAGGATTGCCATAGAATTTCTCACCATACCATTTCAAATACTTAAATCCCTGACCGAAAATCTTCTGTTTAGTATCATAGCGTGTCTGCCAAAGTTCAAGAGCATAGCGCCAGCGGTCGGTACGGGTGTGGGTTAGATAGTTTATTGTATCCTGAGAAAAATAGTTGTGAATAACACTATCAGGCAACTGGTCAACATAATAAGGCACCCCGAGATTGTCATCGCATGTTAAACGGATGTCTTTAACATCAATAATCGTATTGGGTAATTGTGCATTTAAAAAACAGGTTGGATTCAACTGATCTTTTTCAAAAACATGGCGCACTACACAATTGTTCCAAACACTATCTGATGGAGTTATCTCCTTTTTCAGATCCTCAATATACCCTGAACTTTCTTTTACCCACAATCCAACTCTAAATGGTATACCCTCTCCCTGAATAATTCTATACTTAAAAGAATAAGTGTAATCCACTCCAGACTTATAAAAAATCGGACGTCCTGAATATATTAACGACCACCACCGATCGCTATGTATTTTTTCGATTCGTATATATGGCTCGGCCTCATCATTATGCCACGAAACATTTATTGGTTCTCGACGATCTGTCCTCCAACATTTCATTCCTGCCAGTAAATCCCCATTATAAAAAAGATTATTACTATCAATACGATCCTTTTTATAATATTTTCTTTGCTGTCGTATATCATATTCCTCAAAAGATATACTATTATCAAAAATAGAAGATATCTTATAATACCTTTTCTTGCTATTAATCGACATATCGGGCGTGTAAATTCTTGTGGAAAAAACGACCGCCACAAATACTATCATGATAAATGTAAGCATCAACGACATATTTAATACCCTTCCCCACTTATATTCTGTACGCTTTATATTTACAATTATCCCTAATGACGTAACAATCAATACGCACAATAAATACGCACGCCGAGACATTGCTGCTGCGATGTTTATAAACGATAATATATTAGCAACAAGAAAATGAAGGATACTAAACGGTTTATTAAATAATAACCATGTAGAAATAATTATTGAAAAAATAAAAAAAAGCGAATAGAAGTTACAATCGTTCACCAATGTGAAACCCTCACCCTCAAAAAGTTTATCACTCAACGGAATGTGCACGCCTAACATCGTCAACCCGAACCTAACTACAGCTATAACTCCAGCCAACATCGTAAGCAGAAGAATCCATTTCAGCAACGATTCCGTTTTGTCACCCTCATAATATAAATCTGCAAACGCCACGAAATACAATATCAGCAGCAGATTAACAGTTTCTTTCACCACATTGCTCAATGGCGAGAAATGAGCAAAAAAAGAAGCAATGATCAACAACGGCAGCAATAATTTTCTCCATTTAGACTTTTCAAAGCCATTTTTGAACAACCAATATGCAGAATAAACAACGCAAGGCACAATCAGCAAGAAGAACAAATACTTATAGCCGATGAACACTGTACGACAAAAAAATAATGCCAAACATAAAGGCATTATTTTTTCGAATGCACGCTCACATTCTATGTAATTCAATTTTAGCATTTAATAAGTCCTTACTCTCGGATAGTAGGCATTCTCAATATGCTCAACTTCCATAACTACCCCGTTTTTATGAAGCACGGATATTACATCAAGCCGAGCCTCCTCTGTTCTGCGGAACCGACGCATATATCCACTGGCAACACTAACAATGAATTTCTGCTTTTGATAGTTTACAGCCTCTTGAGGCGACACGAGATAGTTGACCGCACGAGTTTTCACCTCAACAAACGCAACAACATCACCTTTTAGCGCGATAATATCCACTTCAAGATGGCCAATACGATAGTTGCGTTCTAAGATTTTGTAACCTTTCTGAATTAAAAGATTCGCTGCAGCGTCTTCACCGAGTTTGCCTATTTCTTGGTTGGTCAATTGTGTCATCTACATCTACAACTTTATGCTGTACTCTTTTAAAGCATCTTTCAAAACGACAAAGAAATCCTCAATATCTTTAACGTCAATGGTACCTAACGCACAAAGGCGGAAGGTGTTTGTGGTTGAAATCTTACCGGGATAAATTGTAAATCCGCGTTGGTAGCAATAATCATGTACTTTCTCAAAACTCCAATTAGGATCATCGGGATATTTTACTGACACAACAAGTCCGGACTCTATTTTTGGATCAATAACAGTTTTGAATCCCAACTCGGTAACCCCCTCGCGGATTGCTTCATAAACCCTGCGATGACGAGCGAATTTAGCCTCCTCCCCAACCTCAAAATACTCTTTCAATGCCTGAATAGTTGCATAAATAGTCTGTACAGGAGGTGTGAAGTGCATCTCTCCGGTTTTCTCAAAGTATTCATATTGCAAATACAAATTGCAATAATATGAACGTGTGGGATAATTTTTTGACGCCTTGATAATGTCAGTTTTCCCAATGATAAAAGAAAGCCCTGACATCGCCATCAACCCTTTTTGAGCTGATGCCATACAAAAATCGACATTGTCTTTTACGACATCAAGCGGAATCATTCCTAATGATGACGTTGTATCGCTGACAAAAATAGCCCCGTATTGGTGAGCCAAAGCGCCTATTTCACGAATAGGATTTAACACTCCCGTTCCCGTTTCGTGATGACAACAATAAACAACCGCCACATCAGGATTGTCTTTCAATGTTTGTTCAACAACCGTAAGATCCGGTTGCTCAAAAACACTACTCTTTAAATCGATATGGGGAATATGGTACATTTGACATACCTCGACAGCACGGGTATTATAAGCGCCATTATTAACCACTAATACTTTTTTGCCCTCAGGGACAAGTGAATTAATACAAATATCAATGTTAATCGTACCCGACCCGCAGAAAAGCACTGAAGTGTATTCATTTTCAGGTGCATGAACCACCTTCTGCAAATCAGATCGGAGTCCCTTCATCAACCCCGCAAATTCTTGCTCTCTCGGACAAATATCGGGAACAACCTGGGCTAATTTAACCGTGTCAGTAGTCGTTGCCGGTCCGGGATTTAATAATACATTTCTTTTAATACTCATCATAACTAAATAAACTTTAAAATGTGTTTTTCTGCATATTCCAAATCGTCCGTGTCATCAATTTCATACCATTTAAGACCGTCAATCTTTAGAACATAAACTTTCATAATGTTTTGTGACATAGAGAGCAATTCGTATTCATACCCCATTTTGGGTTGGTTTTCTACTTTATGAGAATAATCTTCAACCATAGTTCGGTAGAATTTATTGGATAACTTATGAATACCAACCAACTCTCCTTTTGCATCCAACTCAGTTTCAACTGTAGAGCAACGAGTTAGCCTATTGTCCGGACCATATTCAACATAATATTGATCCTGAAACTTGGTGACGGGTGTAATCAACATCACATCAGGCTCTGAACAATTTTGCAACTCTGTTATCGCTTTTTTCTCAAAGACGAGATCTGACTCCAAAAGCAAAAAATCATTGTCACCAATTACCTCCCGACAATTGTAAAGAGTATACATGCTATTTGTCTCTGAATAACGCGGACTGAAAACGCATTCTATTTGTGGATACTGAGTTTTCAATGCTTCGTATTTTTCCTTGCGATAGCCTGTACCCATTATGATACGATTTATTCCACAACTAATCAATGTGTTAACACTACGTTCTATCATTGAAATTCCGCCACACTCAATAAATCCCTTGGGTATTTGCTCGGTATATTTTCCAAAACGAGTACCCATTCCCGCTGCCATTATTACTGCTGTAGTTACCATGATGTTATTTCTTCAAAAATCCCATTAATGCGTTTTTGTTTTCCTTCGGTGTTGTTGTCGGACGTCCCAAATCCTTACGGTTGCCCTTCTTTACTTTGACTTCAACCAAAACCGGGCCGTCTTGAACTGCAAGGTTAGAAAGTTGATTCTCTAATTCCTCCTTATTGTCAACACTTATTGTTGATTTATAGCCAACCGCCTTTGCTATTGCAGGCAAATTGATTTTTAAACCGACTGTCGGTTGACCGCCAACACTGTCGTGTGCACCATTATTGAAAACTACATGAACGAAGTTTTTAGGTTTCTTATCAGCCACAATAGCCATGCTGCCCATGTGCATAATAGTCGCTCCGTCACCATCGAAACACCAAACGCGCCGCTCTGGTTGAGCCAAAGCTATGCCAAGAGCAATTTGAGAAGCATGTCCCATACTGCCAACTGTAAGGAAATCTCGTTCATGTCCTTGGCCTTTTGATTCGCGATACTCAAATAGTTCGCGACTTATCATGCCTGTTGTGCTTACAATGCAATCTCTTTCACCAAGAACAGCGGCAACCGTCTGAATGGCCTCTTCACGACTCATGGTATAACCATTCTGTTCATTGGCTTGCAGTTTATAATCCTCAAATGTATCTTTCTCTATCACCAAAGCATACACCTCATTCCGGTTTAGCGCATCAATTGCTTCAACAATCTGCTTTTGCGCTTTATCTTCCTCTTTGCTCAACACATCATAATTGATCCCCATTGTATTAAGCAACCCTGTAGTCACCTTGCCTTGCTTAATATGCTGAGGCTCGTCATGCACTCCGGGCCTGCCTCGCCAACCGATAAGCAATAGAACTGGTATGTTATACACTTCCGGATCGGTAAGAGATGCAATAGGATTAATAATATTACCCTCGCCACTATTCTGCATATAAACACAAGCAGGATGACCTGTCGCCAGATAATGACCTGAAGCCAAACCTATTGCAGCACCCTCATTGGCAGCAATAATATTGTGCTGTGCATCCAAATGGTCGGTGATGTAAGCACAAATGTTTTTCAACAATGAATCGGGAACTCCCGCAAAGCAGTCAATATTGTTGGAAATCAATAAGTCGATAAAAAATGATGGTTTTATCATCTGAATATTATTTTGTTCCAGGTATAAGTTCTAATATTTCTTTGATAGGCATGCACATGTCGTTGACTTCTAACGAACGCTCGGCCTGTAAGATTGTTTCTGCGCATTTTTTCATAGCAGGATAAGAGGCTCGGAGCATATGATTAGCATAAATAATAATATTTGCTCCCCATTCACCTAATTCTTTTTCGGTAAATTGGTTGTATGTAGTAGGAACAAGCACTATTGGGATGTTCTTATAAACCTCGCGGAATTTTGCGCAGAACTCTTTGATATCCATTCCACTTTTATCCTTAGAATGAATCATAACGCCATCTGCGCCTGCCTTAACTGCCGCAAATGCCTTGGTAATTGCCTCATCAACGCTATATCCCGCAATAATTTCTTCAATGCGGGCAATTATCATAAAGTCTTTTGTAACCTGAGCACGTTTTCCTGCACTGATTTTTTCACAAAACTCTTCTTCGGTAGCCAAAACTTGTTTCGCCTCAGTTCCAAACAATGAGTTTTTCTTCAATCCTTTTTTATCTTCTATGATTACAGCACTTACACCATTGCGTTCCAAAGTTCTGACCGTGAATACAAAATGTTCAGGAATATCGCCCGTATCACCATCATAAATAATTGGTTTAGTGGTACATTCAAGAATATCGGTAAGCGATTGCATACGAGTTGTTAAATCTACGGCCTCAATATCAGGTTTACCTTTCGAAGTTGAGTCGGTCAATGAAGATGACCACATACCGTCAAATTGATGTACTCCATCTTCTTTAATAACCTCTGCGTGTTCTGCAATAAGTCCAGAAAGTCCAGAATGAGCTTCAAGGATTCTAACAATGGATTTTGCTGCAAGAAGACGACGCAAGGCGGCTCGGCGAATATCAGGTGTTGTACCTATACTTTTGGCATTTTCGGCCAATGCAGTCGAATTAATACCTTGTGTATAAGGTATTTCAATAATTTGTCCACCCCACTCTTTCATCACCGTGAAGCATTCTTCGCGGATAGCGGAAAGATAATTAGATTTCCAATCATCACCATGAATCATAAAGTCGGGTTTATACTTTTTAAGGTTTTCTACATAACTCCATTCTTCTTGCGGAACAACCCTAGAAACACCTTTTATGTTTTCTACAACTTGTTTACGCTGTTCGTAAGTAAGATACGGCAAACGTTTATGAGTGACAATTGCGCCGTCTGTAAGAAGCCCAATAGTTAAATCGCCGTACTTTGCGCCTTCATTGATAATGTTGATAATACCGGGATGAATAATATCACCGGTTATTCCAAGATAAACTGTTTGAGACATATATATTATTTTTGAAAGATGTCACTAATCACTTTGCCACGCCAATATGGATATGGTTTCAAACCTAAAATATAAGCGACTGTTGGAGCAATATCATATTGTACCACAGGTTCTTGTATGGCATAACCATTCTTTATTCCCTTTCCACAAATAATTAAAGGACTTTCCATGTCTAAAAGATTTATCGAGCCGTGACTATTGTTATGCCCTCCATGGTCAGACACTATAATTATGACTGTATCGTCCAAAATGCCCACATTTTTAAGCGATTGCACAATCATGCCTATACAATGATCCACTCTTGCTAAATATGAATAATACTCTTCGGAATACCAACCATTAGTATGTCCCATATGGTCAATCCCATCAATTTGACAAAAGAAAAAAAAAGGTTTTTTTTGATGCAAATACTTACAAATAATATCGACATTACTTTCAATGCTGTCAATCTCGGAATTAAGTTGTTTCACAAAACTTATGGTTAATGTATCAACCAAATATTTTATTCCAGGCCATTCAAACATGCAACCTGTTTCTTCTAATGGTATTTGATCACGACATAAAGAAAAAATAGTAGGAAAAATCCCATTATTATTTATTTCCACAGAAGGAACGTCAGGAGTTTTACTCCCCCATTCAGTATATCCATGCATTTCTGGAGGCACCCCCATCATTGTAGATGCCCAATTGATAGCACTCGAAGAAGGTATAACGCTACGTTTATTAAATGTACTAGCGCCATGTATAGTTAGATAATTGATGTTGTGATAGTTTCGAATATAACCATAATCGTCGAAATTGAACCCATCTAAGCCGATTAAGATGACATGGCTAGCAATACGTGGTAAAACTTTGGTATTGCAAACATAGTTTGATGGCTTAGCACACCCCAAAAGGAAAAGAAGAATAATATATAAAATACCACAAAAACGAATTTTCATAAATTTGGGTATAGATAAAAACTTTGTTATAATAGTTAATGATTTATACTCGTGTTACATATACGTTGCTACTTGGCAAACAAATACCAATCATGACCGATTTCCCATTAAACAAACTATCGTTAAAAATGTATTATAACACAAATACAAATGCAAGGATAATCTTTTTGAACATTATGCATTTTTAAATATAATCATGCTTCCACACATCATTGGATGAAATATTATTCTCATAAATATCACGAATTACAGATTTTACACGTTCACAAGAACGTCCATCATGGTGCGTATTCACAATATTATGAATTATATTTCGTGTTTCCTTATAATTATCATTACCGCTTATACAATCGATTAAAGCATTCATCAATTCTTTAAAATTATAAGAGATATATCCTCCACAAACAGATTCTATTGGATTGTAAGAAAAACCTCTTTGAACCTTATAATTGTAGAAATCATAAAAATAGAAGATAATGGGTTTGTCTCGGTGTAGAAAATCGAAAACTGTTGAGGTGTAGTCTGTTATCAACAAATCAGTCACTGCCAAAACATCATACAAACTGATATTCAATTCTTTATTAAGATAATTATAGTTGATAATTCGTTTTGAGTCATTGTCTCTGATTATAGTTTTTTCCTGCCATGGATGTAATTTATAAACAATTAGAGAATTTGATTCTTGCAAAATAGAGGTTAAATAATTGTATTCTTCTGTTGATATACTACCAAATATAGTTTTATCTTTTCTAAGACTTTTATCACCGATTTCGAGGTCTAATCGTTCGTAATCTCTGAATGTGGGTGTATAACAGATAATTCTTGGGCTATCCAAACCTGTTATTTTATTAATTTGTTCTTTGATACTACTATTATCTTTATAAAAAATATCATTTCGAGGGAAACCTGATATACCAAACTTAGAATAATTCAAAAGCAAGTCAATTGAAGTAATCCGTGCGCAAATACTTGATGTTGCCATATGAAAATCAAATGATTCTTCCGTCATTTTGTTTAACCTTCTGTAATCACGTTTAGAAATCATATTAACGGAAATGAAATCATCCTTGAATGGATTATAATAGCCTAAACAAATAACTTTTTGTTTATTTGTCTTAAACGTAAAATTAAAATGCACATGTGCAGTGACACATAAAAATGTATGCATAAATGCCCTAATAACATCAAGCCTATTGTTTGCATTAACAAAACTAATTTTAACATTGGGGGCTAACTTTGAAACATAGTCTTTGTATTGCGATAGTTTTGATTCATTGTAATATGCAATAATAATTTTAAAGTCAGAGAAATCTTTATCGCGAATTATACTGTTAAATAAACACAACACATTGTCAGATTTATAATTTATGATATCATAATCATCTGTCTTACAGTTATTATGTGGTATCATTAAAATACACTTTCTCTCTTTTTTGTAAAAATGATTAACTATTTTCAATAAACCAAAAACAATATTTCTAATTCTTACATTCATACCTATTTTTTATAATAGCACTTACATCCGTTAACACAGGCTTAAAACACACTTTTGAAATAATGGAATATATAATACCACCAAACAACACGCCTACGATCAATTTATAAATAAGAGCAGGAATGAAAAATATCAGATAATTCACTATAATAGCCATTATTGCAGAAGCCAATACATATGGTATTATATCTTTGAGTTGTTGCCATACAGACAATCCAATTAACCTATTAGTATAATGTGCATTAATAAAAATAGCAGTGACAGAATAAAAAACACGTCCAATACACATCCATATAAGTCCAAAGGGTAACGTACAAAATAGTATTATTATTGCATAAGTTTTTTTTATGATTTCTAATTTTAAAGCAAGATCTGAACGTCCTTTAACATACAATAAATTGAGATTTATCGCGCTAATATGGTCAAACATCCAATCTAAACAAAGAATTTGGAGTAATACAATTACACCAGACCATTTTTCAGTTAAAAAAAACAAAATAAAAGGTTGAGAGATGGATATTAATCCAAACATCAATGGAAATATTAAAAATGAAGAATACTGAATTGTCTTACGGTAAATGGTTTTTAATTGTTCATTATCATCCTGTATTTTGCTAAAAACAGGAAACATAACCCGCGATATTATATTACCAATATTATATGATGGGAATAATGCAAACTGCTCAGCTCTCGAATACAACCCAAGTTCTTCTGAAGAATATTTTTTCCCAATAACTATAGAATATAAGTTTCGATAAGCAGTATTAATCAAACTTGAGACTAATAGTTTTGAACCAAAAGAAAACAATTCATTGAAAGACCTTTTGCTAAAGGTAAAAACAGGTCTCCATCTAACAATCAATGAATAAAACACTAATATAAAGAAACTATTTGACAATTGTTGCCATACTAATGCCCACACTCCAAAGCCTTGATAAGCTAAAATAATACCTAATACTCCCGACAATAGCGAGCTCGTAAATGACACGAACGCTTGAGATCTAAAATCAACATTTTTAACTAATTGCGTGCGCTGTACTATAGATAAAGAGTTAATTATTAACACAATAGCCAAAACCTTCAACACCAAGTCCAACTGTGCGATTTTGTAAAAATTGGCGATTAGTGGTGCCAATAGAAATAACAACCCATAAGCCAAAACTGCTATGAGAATATTAAAAAAGAATACTGTCGAGAAGTCTTCTTCTGTGCAGTTTTTTTTCTGAATCAAAGCATTGGCGAATCCCCCATCAATTAAAATTTGTGATATTTGAATAAATATGGCTAACATGGCTATAATGCCATATTCTGCAGGTGCTAAAAGACGAGCCAATACAAGTTGAATAATAAAGGTTATTCCTTGAACGGAAAACCTTTCAATGGCACTCCAAACAAGCCCTTTTGTTGTTATTGTCTTTAACGTTGCCTGTTTTTTATTCATAGTCTAATGTTGCCAGAAAAACGTGAACGCTGATTTATTTACTTCTCCCATTGATATTATATTTATGAAAAGTGCCATGTGTATCAATACAAAAATAACTCCCACTATTTTATCTTCCAGGCTATTCGATTTAAAACAATAATACATGAAATAAGCAAATACCAACAATTTGAAGTATGTAAAATACAATAATGGTCTGTTTAAAACAAATGAATGCTGCACTAATAGGCCTATAAGAAAAGAACAAAACCATAATATGTATGCATACTTGAATAATAAATCTTCCTTATAATACTTATAAAGTTTAGGACTATAATAAATAATAACAGAACCGATGAATAAAATTATATATTGCCCCAATCCGGAATTCCTGCCAAATTTTTCTCCTTGATGTAAAATCAATTCCAATCTACTTGTTACTGCATAATTATACCCTTTCTGATAATTAAATAATTCTATCGCTTTTGAAAAAATACTAGTAATAATCTTAAAAGTTGACTCTTCATATATCATCAGTACTCCCATTAATAATAATAGGGAAAACTGTATTTGTCTATTTAGATTTTTTCCTCGAATAAAATTCAGAAATGGATATATAGCAATTAGCACTATAGCTGTTTTATGAAATAAAGTTGCCAACAAAATAAGACACAAATACTTCAAAAAACATCGTTCAATAATATACTTGATAGCATAAAAAAAAATGGCTGCCGCCACCATAAATCTTATCGTATTCATCATTGGTAAAAAGATATTTCCAATGATTATAAATAAAGCAATATATGGGAACAAGTATCTTTTATTTTTTATTGTATAATATATGAAAAATATTTGAATGAATGCCCATAGAGAGAAATAAATCCAATAAGGAACACCCATGTATGACAATAAATTAGTTATCCATCTCCAAAACCATTCATTTTTTTTATCAAAACCATGTTCATACCATTCTAAATATTGAAGATAATCTACCCCAACATCATAACGGCAACCAAACACAATGGTAAACAATAAAATCGGCAGCCATATTTCAAGGTGGGCAAAACTTAAAGTTCTCCTTTGGTCTAGAACTGCAAACCTTCGCTCAAATGCCAATTGTCTACGACTTGCAAACACACCACACACTACCATTAAAATGGTCAAAAAACCATATACCAATGCGGATTCTATCATTTGGCAGAAAACTTAATGCCTCGGCATTTATGATACAAAGCAGGATTTGTACACAAAAGAAAATAAACAATTTTGAACCGAGCATTCAGCCTCAAGGCTAATAATACTCGCAACATATTTTTTCGAAACAATATAATGTTACGATTAAAAATTCTTTCAAATGAATTCTTATCCATTATCTGTGAATGTAACATTTGAATTGTTGCTTTAGCAATAATAACTGCCTTTAACGCTTTATGACTTGGATATTTGCTCTCGACAAATTGTACAAATTCATCGCATATCTCAAATATGTGAAAATGTTTTTCAGATAAATGACTGTTAAGAATACTGCCAGACCTTTGAACATAGCAATAATTCTGATTAAAATCGCCTATTGCAACCTTATTACTCTTCTCAAGAATCTTGTACATACAAGCCATATCTTCATAATATCCATCAGGAAACGGTATTTGTAACAATATGTCCCTGGAATATAACTTGTTATATGCATTCCACCCCACATGTGTCCCATTTTCATATATCTCAAAAATAGCATCTTGGCCAGAAATACTGAAGTCATTAAATGACAACTTCCTTCCTAAGGTTTTTCCGGATTCATCAACACGAATAACCCAAGCCATTGCCAAATCCGCATCGTGTTTTTCTTTCAACAGCCAAAGGTCTTTTATATAATCCGGCAACACATAATCATCAGAATCAACATACACAATCCAATTTCCTGCAGCCTGCCTAGTTCCATAGTTTCTTGCGTCAGAAAGACCTCCATTTGTTTTATGGAAGGAACGGATATTTTTATATATGTTTGCATACCCATCACATATCATTGGACAAGAATCTGGTGAGCCATCATCAACCAATAATATCTCAATATTAGGATAAGTCTGCGCTATTAGGCTATCGACACATTTACGCAAGTACTTTTCCACCTTATATACTGGAACAATTATACTAATAAGTGGGAATTCGGTCATCAATCTTTTATTTTTCTAACAGGCACGCCTGCATACACACCACTTTCATCTATATCCTTAATAACTAAACTATGAGCGCCAATAACCACGTTATTAGTGACACTGACACCACCAATTATTGAACTATTGGCACATAACCGTACATTATCACCTACAATAGGATGCGACGAGCCTGTTTTGGAATTAACTTTTTCCATACCAGAACCAACTGTACATCCTTGATAAATCATAAAGTTTTCACCAATTGAACATGTCCCTATAACTATTCCTACAGGATGGCATATATGGAATCCCTTGCCAACAACGGCATTAGGGAATATTACACAACCATATTTTTTTATAATCCGCAAGTACAATAACTTTGCTCTAAATCTGCCAATTACCCCTAATTGATACAAATACCACATTTTCCTTGCCATGAAAATGCAATTAGTATTTGGCTGAAAATGCTTTGTTCGTATTCTATCAATAAGTGTAGGCTTACCCCCCTTCACTCTAAAATAGTAATATAACTCGTATTTAAGTATTTCTTTATATTCTTGTTTTGTCATTTTCTACGTCAGGCATCCTTTTCCAACTTATTAACATCTCACACACTTTAGTGTTTTTTCTTTAAAGTCAAAAACAATCTTAAATCAAAAACTTTTCAGTTTTCTTTTGTAATCTTAAAATCTTGGAGATTTGTTTTTCATTTTTATAATAAGCCTTCAATATCATGATTCATTTTTACCGTTTTTGTCTGACAATTATGTGTCATATCAGAATTAATTCATTCATATAATATCTCTCCACAACCCCAACAATCGCTTCCGATACCTCATTTCCAATATACGAGCAATTCCGTCCTCCATCAATCGCTTTTAGAAACGAAACTATCATATACCTTATTCCTTCGCCGTCCAACTGGTAGAAGTATCGTTTATTGTCTGCCGGATTTTCGAAGCGAACTTCGAAATAATCAGTCTTCCACCACGGTGCGGGAACATAGACGTAACCTTTTGTGCCAGAAATGATTAATTCACCTTCCGATTTCACTCCCTTCCCTACCATCAACGATGCTACCGCGTTGGGGTATACAAACGAGACTTTTGTAAATGTGTCGAAGTTTTCAGAAATAATATGCGAGATTATCTGCATATCGCTGTATTTGGAACCAAGCAACTGGAAAACTGGCAACATTGCAACCGGCCCCCACGCACAGATGCTATTCCAAGTGTTTGACAAATTCTTGTCCTTCTTGCTTTCCAAATCCGATAGACTTGTGCAAATTGAATCCACAGATTTTACTTCGCCGATTACACCGCTTTTTACCAACAAATGCATACGGTTGTAAGCAGTGGAATACGCCGTTTTTATCGCATCCATCAAAATACAACCATTGTCTTTCGCCAACTGTTTAAGTTCTTCATACTGATTGACATTCAAGGCAATAGGCGATTCGCACAAAATATGCTTTTTGCGTTGCAACGCCAATTTTATCTGCTCGTAATGTTTGGAAGGATGTGACACCACATAAAGAGCGTCTGATTCTTCTATCAGTTTTGAAATATCGGAAGTTTTGATTGGTAGTCCCTGCAATTCGTCAGAGAATTGGGACGAATCCAAAGAACAATAACCGACGATTTTTACGCCATTTACAAAATGAGATTCTGCCGCAAACTTGTTCAATACAGTTGATTCGCCGACAAGACCGATACGGATTTCGCGTTTTTCGCTGCGCAAATCGGTACTTGAAACGCCCTGCGTCCTGTCCAAATACACGACCTTGCAAAACTCGTTCAGATAGTCGAAATGTCCCTTCCAATCAGAGCCGACAGTAAAAATATCAACGCCGTAACGTTTGATGTCGTCGATCTTCTGACCTTCGTATTCCTCTACGATAATCTCATCCGCCAAACCTGTGTTTTTTACGGCTTCAATCCTCTCCATAAGCGACTGTTGGACGTTGATTTTGCCGCGAGCCATATCGAATCCGTCGGCAGTGATGCCAACAATCAGATAGTCGCCCAACGCCTTTGCCCGCTCCAAAAGCCGGATATGACCGTAGTGCAAAAGGTCGTATGTACCGTATGTGATGACTTTTGTCATTTATCCAATTCAAACAATGCGTTGCAGAATTGTTGCATATACTGCTTTTCGCCAATTGAAACCCTAAGACACGTGCCGAAATTGCCGACATTGGGATAAGATTTTATCAGAATCTTTTTCTCGGACTTCATCCTTTCAACGATTTTTTGTGCGTCGGTTTTCGTCTTTATGAAGATGAAGTTGCCCGCCTCGCCCTTATGCTCATAGCCGTTGGCATCAAGGGTGTCTGTCAGATATTTACGTCCTTCATTGAAATTGTCAATGAGTGATTTCAAAACATCAGGGTTTTCGATTATCGCCTCGGCAAATTTCATTGCAAAAGCGTTGGTATTGTGAGGTGTACAGAACTTCTGCACCATTTTTATTCCTTCGGGCCAACCGGCAACATATCCGAGTCTGCAACCTGCCATCGAAAACAGTTTTGAAAAAGTCCTCGTTACAAAAATATGTTCTTCGTTGAGGGCGTATTCTATGAATGTTTTAGGATAGAAATAATGGTAGGCTTCGTCAATTAGAATTGTTATCTGTTTCTGTTTGGCTACCGTCAGCAATGCCTTGAATTCTTCATCAGAATAGACATTGCCCATCGGGTTGTTCGGATTGAGAAGAATCAACAACTGAGTGTCGTCTGTCAGTTCCTTGACTATGTTGTCAATGCTCATCGTCAGGTCATCGTTGTATGGTACTTTGACGAAGTTTCTGCCATACATTTCGCTGTAAACCTGAAACATAAAATATGACGGCACTACACCAACAATTCTTCCGTTTTCTGACGTGAAGGCTTGAATCACATATCTTATGCCTTCAGCCGAGCCGTTCACAAGGCACAAATGTGAAATATCGGTTTTCAAGAACTTTGCAAGTACTTCTGTAAAGTGCAATGTTTCAGGATATTGCGCCACAAATTGTGGTGTGATGTCTTTGAGGACATTGTTGATGAAGTCCTGGGGCAATCCACCAGGATTCTCGTTCAAATCAAGACGGAGAAAATCCTTTCTTTCGTTTTGGTCGAAAATCCTGTAAAGATTTTCAATACGAGGGTTTAGATAATACATAATTATTTATTCTTGAACTTTTTCTTAAAATTCCACCACCAAACTTTTTGACGGTTGGTGCCGAAAACATATTTTGATATCAATAGTTTTAAACTCGGACGTTTTGCCCATTTTTTGCACAACGAATCGTAATCCATTGTTTTTAAATCTTGCATAAAGTCCTCTCGCTTAGGATTTTCGGCAATTGATTTGCGCATAGGCCCTTGATATTTCAACGCCTGCGAAAAATCAAGTTCTCGTCCAATGAAGTTTTCCTTCAAAATAGTTTCCGCTATCTTTTTTCCTTTGTCGGTATTTGTAACTATTAATGACGCTCCTCTGTCGCCGTTGTACAAATCGGGACAATAAATGTGTACGCCCCACAAATCGCCAAGAGAAATATCAGCCACACGGTTGGACGTTGTGTACAAGCATTTGTAGCACGACGGACGGCTCATAAGATGGTTAAGCCAAATTGACCAAAAAGGATTGAACCATCGGTCGCACTTGATAGTCCCACTTGCGGGATTATGAAGTGATGAATATGAAATATTCATCACTTGATAATCCCACTTATTACTATCTTTATATCTGTAATCCAATGAGTTAATTCTGCCGTTTTTCTCCTTTGAAATTTTATCGTCAAGTTTCCTGACAAAAAGCGGTGATGGTACACCTTCGCAGATTACCTCAACTGTCAGTAATTTGTCAAATTCTTTTCCCTTTAAAAATGCTTTCAGTCCTGCGATTTGGCAGGGCGTTCCCGAAAACAGCACTTTCTTGCCTTCGCTGAGGAATTGTTTGCAATTCTTATAAGCATTTCCTATAACACTCTGCGAGTATTTGGAACGACGGAATTTATATAAATCCTTCTTGTTGTTTATAAATGAGTGCCTGATTTTTAAACCGTCAGTCTCTGCACCAAAAATCACATAATTGTCATCGCACCAAACGTCTGCAATCGCGGAAAATGCACCACCGGAAGTGCTTTCGTTTGAAACTTCCGCATCGCTGATATGTCCGCCAAATGCATTTTGAGGTTCTGTATTTTTGTTTACAGGATTGATGTATTGACAAACCTTTTCACACAGACCACATTCAACGCACAAAGTGTCGTCAACGTTCGGATACAAGAAGCCTTCTTCATCCTCCTGCATTTGAATGGCGTTTTTTGCACAGACTTGAACACACGCTTCGCAACCGCAGCATTGACTTTTCGCGTTGAAACTATTTTCCAGTATATTTTTAGGAATACTCATTTTTAGAGCAATGCCAAACTATCTTTCAAAAACTCAACAGACTTTTCACGTGCCTGCGCGATTCTCCGATGTACATCATCATAATCAGGCTCATTGTGTTTTTCTTCGCCCGTAATATACAGATGTCCTTCTAATCCGAACAATGCCATAAGTTCGTTGATTTTGGTATTACATTCCTGTCTTGTAAAACCATAGAAATTTCTTCTGTACTGAACGCAGAAAATAATACCGTGGAACGAATTTGTTACTACACATTCGGCGTGTTTAACAAGCGAGAGGAACTCTTCGACACCAGCCTGATAAAAAGGTGTATGTCCTTCGTGTTCAAACGCTCGGAGACTTATGTCGATTACTTTCAAGTTTTTCTCTTTTGCAATTTTGTCGGCAAAGGCGTTCATTTGAGCATTGTAACGGCGTGAATACAGCAAAAGATATTTGTCTTCAATCATCCTCGGTGCGGCAATTGTGTCATAGTCCTTGCCTGTCAAAAGAAGAGTCGGGTCAATTGTCCTTTGCGAAGGAACGGAAGTATGTGCTTTTACGTATTCAAGCATATCGTTTTCTCTAATGCCGATAGCCTTGAAGTTTTGCAGCCTTTGGTTGAGTATTTTATAATCTTCATCAGAAAAATGCGAATCGCCAAAACTTGCTGCGTATGAAATGCTGTTGTGTTTCATACAATCAAAATTGGCATAATATCCTTCTACAAAACCTTTGAATTCGTCGATACAAAAGATAGTGTCGCTTCCACATACAAATCGCTCTATGCCTTCGTCTTTTACAACGTCCAGAAAGTCATTGTCGGTGTATTTTTTCGCAGAACGGGAGAATCTGTTTGTATAGAAATCTTCAAACTTATAGAAGTTTTCTCTGATGGCGGGCATTGTCATTTCGACTGCTTTTTGGGATTTTTCGTCCTTGTCCCACATCATATTAGCGGGATTAAGCGGGTCGGCGTTTTTCAAAACATCAGGACAATAGTCTATGAGTTTTGGCTTGTAGCCGAGTTTTTCGATACTTCTGTTCAACGCCCACGACTGCAACGCCGAGCCGTAGTTGGTGAAGTTGCAGTTGATGTTGTAACTGATGATGCCGATGGGGAGCATAAAACAATATTAATACTGTTATTTATTACAATAATAAATACCCTTATATTTTAAATACGTATTTTCTATATCAACAAATACCACATTACCCAATTTAATTACTTGCTCTTCAATAGGTGTAGGTATCATGTAGTTGCCATACCAAGTTTTAAGAAGATGATCATAACCTTGAGGTACTAAAAAGTTGTCATCTTCAAATTTCATATCTGTATATTTTTCAAAATATTCAGATCTCAACATCCTTTTACATGCTCGTAAATTGCAACACAAAAAAGCCTTGTTTTCACAATTACTATTCTCAAACTTAGCCATATATGTATGACACTTTTTTTTCATCATTGTTCTCATACGTCCTCTGAAAAATAATAAAGCGATAGAACTAATAAATCTAAGTGGTCTTGACGCTTTGATTGGTTTTTCTCCAACAACAAATAACATATATATAGCCGATGCTAATAACTGCATTTTTCGTTTAAATGAGCCATCTGGCACATTGAAAAGTGGGTATATATCAATGTCAATACCATGATGCATATCTCTTGAAGCCATATTTTTGGCAATAAGAGTTGTATTGTTCATACGTATTTTGTCAAAAGTCAAACCTGAATTAGGTTCGGTATTTTCATTTTGTAAGAAAAAGTTTGAATCTAATTCTGTTTTACATACTTCTCTAAATTTGATTAGATTATTATACGTCATTGCAATATCAATATCATCATCCCAAGGAATAAATCCTTGATGACGTACCGCTCCTAATAGAGTGCCAAAACATAGAAAATAGTCAATACTATGTTTTTCACAAATTCTTTTTACTTCTTTTAGAATCAACAATTCTTTACTCTGCAATGCTTTTAAATCAAAATCCATAATTCATTTATTCTGTTGATTTAAACATTCTTTTCTTTCTCAACTCTTCAAATTCTCCGATAACCTTTGCTGGCACACCTCCAACAATACTGCCTTCTGGAACATTCTTATTTACTACGGCACCAGCGGCGACAATAGCATTAGGGCCTATCTTACACGGTCCGAGTATAATTGCATTAGCCCCTATAAAAACATTATCAAATACTTCTATTTTCCCAATGTGTTCTTCGTACCTACCATTAGCATCATGCATATTATTGAAAACACTATGAATAGCATCGTGCGGTATGAACTTAGCACCCGAAGCCACCTCTATGTTATTATGCAAATAGATATTCTCTGACCTCAACGGTATAATACCAAATGGAAGGCGAACATTTTCTCCTACCGCACCGAAAATATGGCGTTTACGAACGAATTTACCACGATTTACAGAGGAAAAAATGGTAACAAAACGTAAAGATTGCAATGCTCTTCTAATATCCATATCAATCAATCTATATATACTCTCCAGCCGTCAGCCTAAACGTGCTTCCTGTCATCATCGCGGAAGCATCAGACATCATATATATCAATGCTTCCATATAATCATTACGTTCACACATTCGGCCCATTGGAAGAATGTCTGCGGCGCGTTTGCGAAGTTCGGCTTCACTCTCGCCCTGACTTATGCGAAGTGCCACCTCGCCTTCAGTTGGTGTCCAGCCGAGAGTCAGGTAATTACAACGTATCTGTTCTGTAGCGTATTGATGCGATATGTGCTCCATAAGAATCCTCAACACACCTTTCGAACAAGCGTATGCTGCACGGTCTTTTTGTCCGCCCCAAGCGTGAGCAGAACCTGTAAGCACTATACTGCCACCACCATTGAGTCTCATATATTTAATGGCCTGTTGGCAGCAGAAAAAACAAGCCTTGAAATTGACATCCATCACCCAATCGAAAGTCTCCTCATCACAGGTGTCAAGTGGGCTAACAGGGGTCACTCCGGCGTAGTTGAAGAAGCCATCGATTTTACCATATTTTTCATAAGCGGCGTCAAACAAATGCTTGCAGTCATCCACATTCAGAAGGTCGCAGTGAACAAAAATACCATCAGAGCCGAATGTGCGGATATTGCGAACCGCTTCCTTTCCGGCTTTCTCATCACGGCCTCCGATAACCACCTTCGCGCCTTCGCGCCCGGCGACTTCGGCGAAAGCCCTGCCAACACCTTTTGTGCCGCCTGATATAACAATGACTTTGTCTTTTAAACGTTCAAGTTCCATACGCGTTCAGCAAAATGTGTTATTTAAGTTCCAAGGCTTTATTGACATCGAACCCTTTGAGTAAAAGATTGTTGCCGTTTTCATCCACAACTTTCACTGTGTTCATATAGTATTTCAAAGTGTCAGCCAATTCCATTTTGCTATTGCAAACAATATACATACGCGTAAGCACTTGTTTTTCGTTTCCAATCCATTCGGGAAGAACCGTATCACCTTCGTGCAAACGCTGGATATTAGCCACTACTCGTGGGTCTTTGTCAATCTCTTCCAAACCTGTGATTTTGGCAATCTTACCTTTCTTGAGCAAGAACCACAACGTAGCCGCCCATTTGCCGCGCAAGCGTGTGTCATCATCCGTTTCAAGGTTAACATCGCCTTCCGAACCCGTAAGCGCAAAACGGATAAGCATCTCTCTTTGGTCGAATCCGTGTATGGCTTTCATCAACAGATGTGGAGCCTCACCTTGCAACCGGAAGCCAGTATCGTAAACATAAAATTCTCCGTTCTCATAAAAGCCCGACAGCATCAAAACGCCGTTTTCTATGCCGATTTCCTTGAAAAGCCTAATCGCATTAGGATGCATACGCTCGAAATACTCGTCAAGATGCTTTGACGGATAAGTGCCGCCAAGACAAACGCGGGACAATCCTGGCTGCTCGTCGGTAGTATAACGATCATAAATACAAGATGCTGAGCAATATCCGTCTTTGAATGTGTAATACATTCCCATATCATCGCACTGCATATATTTCTCAACAATGAAGCGTTTTTTGTGACTGTTCTCCAAAGCGAGTTTTACACCGGCCTTGAGTTCTTCTTCGTTATAAGCCACTGTCATTCCAACGCCACCACCATTGTCAACAGGCTTTACCATAACTGGATAGACTATCTTGTCAAGGTCTTCACGTTTCATATCGGCATCAAGATAAAACTCAGGAATACCATGAACGCCATATCTCTCGCAAGTGGATTTGAACACATCTTTGAAGGCAAACACATCTACAATCTGTTGAGTGGCATAACACGGCAAATTAAGTGCCTCACACACTTTGCAATACGATGGAACCAAAATGTCGGCAACACCTACCAAAACTCCGTCAACTTTCTCTTCACGAGCCAAAGCAATAAGCCCCGGCACATCCATTCCGTCAACATCGTACGATTTCCAAGCGGCCTTTTTAGCGGCATCCGTATGTCTGCCAGAAGAAACTATTGTTTTGATACCCATATTGTTGGCTATCTCCACAAGTGGAGTTGTTTCGGGATTGCCACCCAAAATCAACAACTTCTTACCTTCAAATTCTTTGCTCATTTTATATGTGTTAATAAGTTAATGTTTTTACAATGTATATTTTTCGCCTTGCTGCATCAACAGACAAGGAAGATTTTTCTCTTTCATAATCTCATAAAAGCACCCAACATCACCGTGGTGCGATGCAAACATACCATAATGACACGGAATTGTGATTCCTACGTTCAATGATTGAGCCAAAGTCGCACATTCGCTTTCGTTCATATTTCCACAAACACCATTGATAGGCGCTATCAACACATCCAACGGCGTTGGGATCTCTCCAACTCTATCAAGTCTCAAACACGTGTCACCTGCTTCGTATATTGTTTTTCCATCGACTTGAACCACCACACCAACAGCATCGGGAGCGCCTTTTCCGTGGTCACAGTTCACAAACGAAATATCAAAATCACCAATATTAAGACTATTTCCTGGAGCCACATATGATATTTGACTCGCATAGTAATCTAGTAATAAGTCTTTTATATGTTTTTGACAATCGACAGAACACAACAATTGGGTTTTGCCATTTGCAAGCATTGCGGGAACGGAATCCACATCGAAATGGTCAAGATGCGGATGCGTGCAGATAACCACATCAAAATCAATATCTGAGGGGTTAAGTATTTGTGGCAAAAGACGTTTAAAGCCTTTGTGGCCTTCCAATCTTTCAACACACTCCGACAAGTATAAATCGACAGCCAGAAGTTGCCCCGATGCCGATTTGATAATGAACCCTGCTTGACCTGTAGCAAATACGTGTGTTTGGCCGAGTTTGGCTGTTAAAACTTTTGTTGCGAAATCAAGCATGCGATATGGATTTTTGTTTGTTTTTTGCTTCTTCAATTCTTATGGCTTCCACATCGATGAACTGCGCGAGAAGCGATTCTTTGTCATTTGGCACTGAAACAGTCAACACTTTCTGTTGGCTCACACCCAAATCCAATAATCGTTTGGTAATATTCCTCGCAATAATGGAATCAACCGTGGCTATTAGAACATAATCGTATTCAAGATGCGTGATTGATTCCACCGGATCAACATCCAAGCAGCACCTTCTATATTCCCAAAAATCGTCATCGAGCCAAGCAACGACATTGCAGTGCCCGGTTTCTTTGAAACGATTGATTAATTGCTGTCCGAAAGTTCCCGCACTGTAAACCACAATGTTTTTGTTAAAGTATTTATTATCAAATGTGGAAAAACTGTCTTGAGGCAACCGTCCGCCTGAACGCATTATGGCTATAGACAATACATAATCGGTTATTTGTTTGCCTATTTCAAGTTCTGCTGGAGTGTTTTTACACCATTGAACCATATATTCATATAGATATCGAAGTTTCTGCGCTTCATCGGCATAACTTGTACTCTGCTTCAGCATACTGTCCTCTCGTTGCCGATAATGATAAGCCACATTGTCAACAACAGCAACACATTTACATTTCAACAGTGCCGGATATGTAACTGCGCCGTCTTCGCCTATCGAAATTCTATTGTCTACAGTTGATTGCGGAGACAGCAAAATATCACGCTTGAATAATTTATTCCAAACGTATGTGCTTATACCAGGGCGATAATATTCTCCGTAAGAAATCATTGATTTCCAGAGTTCTGCCAATTTCTCTCCTTGATAAATTCCTGACGGTATGGCATTACTGAAATGAGCAGATTTTGCGAACAAATCTCTTGTTTGTCCTGCGCAAACCATATCTGCACCACTAGTAACAGCAACTGTACACAGATTTTCAATAAAACCCGTTCCAATCCAATCGTCGCCATCAACATAACTTATGTACTCCCCGTTGCTTTCTCTCAGTCCAGCCTTACGAGCACTTACCAAACCACCATTGGGCTTATGAATTACCTTTATTCTAGAATCTTTCTTAGCGTAAAGGTCACATATTTCGGGACAACGGTCCTTACTGCCATCATCAACAAGAATAATCTCTATGTTTTTATATGTTTGATTAATAATACTCTCGATACAAATACCGAGATATTTGTCAATCATATAAATTGGAACTATTATGCTGATAAGTGGTTGATTCATACAATCTATCTTAATGCTTTTCGACCGACATTTGCACAATAATCTGTAAAATCTTCCATCGTGGCACAAGTTTCGGAACTGATACCTTCTCGCTTAAACACTTTACCTACGGTTTTCAATATTATTTTAATATCTCTCAAAAAGGTAATATCGGAAACGTATTTTAGATCCAAAGCGAACTTATCTTCCCAACTAAGGGTGTTTCTGCCATTGACCTGAGCCAACCCAGTTAATCCTGGCACAGCATCGTGTCTATGTCTTTCTTCCTCTGTATAATATGGCAAATATTTGACCAAAAGCGGCCTCGGTCCAACGATAGACATATCGCCTTTCAAAATATTGAATAATTCTGGCAACTCATCAAGACTTGTACTCCTTAGGAATTTCCCATATTTGGTGAGCCGCACTTCATCTGGCAAAAGATTTCCTTCCTTATCCTTCTTATTGTTCATTGTACGGAACTTGATAAGTTTGAATATTTTTTCGTTTTTGCCTGGTCGCTGTTGGGTAAAGAATGGATTGCCGTGCATAATAACCAAACCCATTAATATCAATAGTAAATTCAACGGTAGAAGCAAGACACACGCTACTAAAGATATAATACTATCAATAACTCTTTTGAAAAAATAAGCGTACATATTAATTTAGGGTAGTAAAGCAAGTCTAAAACCAACAACACGAGACATTTTAGTAACTAGATACTCATTTCGATTAGAAACACGAGCAGCTTCTTTTGGATTGTATATTTCACCGCTTCGAATAATAACCTTACTATTACTACCGGCACTCCAATCCTCACACCACTCCCATACATTTCCACTCATATCATACAAACCCAACTCATTTGCTTTCTTACTTGCCACAGCATGAGTAGTTCCTCCAGCATTATCTTTATACCACGCCACTTCATCAACATCATCACTTCCAGAGTACTTTTTATCAGCTGATTTCTTTCCTCCCCGAGCCGCATATTCCCATTCTGCTTCAAATGGTAAACGGAATTGTTGACCTGTTATTTCATTAAGTTTCTTAATAAACACTTGCACGTCGTTCCACGAAACATTTTCAACTGGATAATTGCCTCCTTTGGTTTTAAAGTGTGACGGATTGCTACCCATAACTGCAAACCACAATTCTTGAGTAACTTCTGTTTCGCCTATCAAGAAATAGTCAACAGTCACCTTATGAGCAGGTTTTTCGTTTTCTCGGGCATCTGTACCTTGTCCGGGTGTAGCACCCATCATAAACGAACCGCCTTCAACGGCTATCATTTTGAATTTTACGCCATTCACTTCGAATTCTTGGTCGGAGATTGTAGTGCATGATTGGATAAGCGTAGCTAAAACCAACCCGAGACATATAGTCAGAATAGTATTCAGTATGTAATTGTTCTTGCCCATATAAAAATCTTCAACTCTTACTTAAAGTACGTCTCTTTTTCCTCATCAGTAAATAGTTTTGAATTTCTGACAAGATTTAAGACTTCATCTAGATGCTCTTGTAGCAATACACCTTTATATTTTGTTAGTAGAAAAAGATTCTGATAGTTTTTGTTTGTTAAGTGTTGTTATCTCAGTGCAACACAAAAAAGAGTCATAATCCAGAAAACTATAGTCACGCTTCAACAACGGGTATTGCATCTCAAACAATTCTTGCTTGCAATTGAAATAATTGATGTTAGAATTAATGAAAAATAATCCAATATAATTTTGTTCATCCTCACCAATAATAACGAAGAACTTACCATGGTCAATGTATTCAAAAATAGTTGAATGAAGAATTACTCCTCGCTGTATCACCAATGATTCGGGCAATTTCATACCCTTGAACTATTAAGTGCTACCATTTCATTTACAAAATTGATGTATTCCGTGCTTTCCCCCGTTTCCAAAAGCATATTTTCGATAGAAATAGGATAATCTCTCGGAGTATTACGCCACGCATAATCATGTGATTTTTCTCTTACCTCGTCCCATGTGAGATTACCATATTTTTCCAATGAATCATCGATTTCTTCAATATCAGATTCGGAAAGTTTCTTTAAATCAGCATCTTTCAATGGATTTATAAAATTCCAATTTACAACATTAAAATATTCAGAAAATTGGGATGCGTTTTGAGCAAAGAAACCGTCACCACGCAACGATTTGAAAATATCATAAATATTTGTCGGAACAGGACCATCGTTCATGGCAATATAAGTATCGCCTGTTATCGAACGAGAATACTTTGCCAAATGGTTCCTATCAGAGAAATATAATATTTTGAATATCTTATGAAAATCCTTTCGCTGCAGTCGGTTCGAAACATACAAAACCGCTTGAATAGATTTGCCGAGATTGAATTTTTGCACTATGCTCATAACTGATTATTCAAAATTATAAAAAGAATTCAACTTTTTGCGTATACAGAAGATTTTTTCAAGGGCATATTCAAATCAACCTCACATAATCCGCCACATCCTTCAAACTTCCAGACAAGCAATATCCTGCATCAGTTTTGGTTAAAACTCCCGATTTCTCAAGATTGATAGCTGCCGATAGAATACTTTTTCGGTCGAAAGGTTCGGGGGTTGAATTGTTGCTTTTTAATTGTGTCTCTATATCGTTGATATTCGCGCTATTGCTTTGATGAACACAACCAATTATCGCTGATATTAATACAAGTTCACTGCTGTCGGATATTGAGTTTACAAAACCTGCGCTCTGAATCACGTATGGTATGCTACGCTTGTATGCTTCGGTTATGCGAGAATCCTGGTTATCAAGTTGAGATTGCAGCGTCGCGGCCGTATCAGTATTGCTTTGCTTTTGAAGCTTTTTTATTTCAACTGCAAGGTTATCAACTATCTGGTAATATTCTTGCATTTCATCTTCAATATTGAAACAATCGCGGCCGCTGAACACATTGAGCATCAAGGCCGATTTATGCAGCCGCAATCTGCCGAAAGGTGAAAGCTCTGTCTTCAACCTCATCAGAATCAGCATACATAATATTGTTCTTGAATCACTCATTTGGCAAAAGTTGCGACAATGCCTATCCTACTCAAAGCAACTTCTAATTATCTCAATAATAATATCTTGTTGCTCGGGAGTCATCTTGTTGTCCGATGGCAGGCACAAGCCGCGCGCAAAAATATCGGCACCGACATCGTTTGCCTCACCACAATCGATATAGGCGTTCGACTGGCCGCGGCCGTTGCCGTTGGCTGTCACAAACGGGTTCATTCGGTAGATTGGCTGCATATGCATCGGCTTCCAGATTGGGCGGCCTTCGGCATTGAATTTTGCCAAAGTTTCAAGGATTTCCGTCGGACAGGTTTTGCCTTTCTCTGAAATGTACATTGGCTCGTTCTCGCTGCGGACCTGACGGCACATCGCTTCGGGCTCGATAAGCATACAACTGAGCCAATAATTCGGAACACTATTTGCTGAATCAAATGGATTCATCGAAACGGGCAGTCCTTCAAAGCCTTTCTTATAACGCTCGTAGATGGCGCGTTTCTGCGCAATATGCTCGTCGAGATAGTTCATCTGGCCGCGAACAATACCTGCAATAATGTTCGACATACGATAATTGTAGCCAATCTCTTCGTGCTGATACCACGGTGCGGCCTCGCGCGATTGTGTTGACCATTTGCGCACCTTGTCGGCATCTTCTTTGCTGTTTGTCAGGAACATACCGCCAGACGAACCTGTGATTATTTTGTTGCCATTGAAACTTATTGCGCCAAAATCGCCAAATTGCCCCGTCTCTTTTCCCTTATATGTGGCACCAAACGATTCGGCAGCATCCTCAACAATGAGTGCGCCGTGACGGTTGCAAATCGAGCGAATCTCGTCAATCTTTCCTGGAATGCCGTAAAGGTGCGCCACCACAACAAGTTTCACTTCGGGATAAATCTCAAAAGCCTTCTCAAGCGCTTTCGGACACATATTCCACGTATCAGGCTCTGTATCAATAAACACAGCCTCGCCGTCCTCGTATGCTACAGGATTGATTGTCGCATCAAAAGTCATATCTGAGCAAAAGACTTTATGTCCTTGCAGCGTTCCGCAGTTAGGTTTTGCCTGGCCATAAAGTCTTTCTCCTGCAAGTTTTGTTGCCAAATGAAGCGCGGCAGTTCCGCAAGACAGCGCAACAGCATATTTAACGCCAATGCGCTCTGCTACAATCTCTTCAACCTCGTTTATATTCTCGCCTGCGGTGGTAATCCAGTTTTTTACAAAGGCATCGTTAACCCATTTCTGCTCGTCGCCGTGCATTGTGGGCGACGACAGCCAAACCTTCTTCTCGAATGGTTTTATGTTTTTGGTATTCTGAAACATCTTATTGGGGTGTTATGTATTGGGGGTTGGGTGTTAGTATACAAAGAGTTAAGCGCTCTCTTTTGACATCTATCACACCTTACTCACCACTCTTTTCTCTTTATTCTTTACACTTTACTCATTCTCTACGCCAAGCTGTTCGGCCGGAAGGTCAACTGCAATATTAGCAATGCCATCGAGCACTATAACGAAGCGTTTCTTGCCATTGATGCGGCTCACAACGCCCTGCAAGCCATCGAATTGTCCGCCGTTGATGGTCACTTTGTCGCCTATTGCGAATTCGACACACTCAAGTTTGACTTCGGGGACGTTGCAGACACGCATAAAATCGCTCATCTGCTTGTCGCTCACCACCATACTTGAATTGGTTGCACGGTCGACCAAATAGCGGACCTCGTGCTTCAGGTTGTTGATAATGGCAAACCGGTCGTCGGCCTCAACGTGCACAAAGACCATTGATGGCAGCACTGGCGACTCAATCTTCTTCTTGCGTCCGTGGCCGTAATAGTGGTAATCGGTTGTGGTGGGCAGATAGAGTTCAACACCGAATGCCAGAAGCTCGGTGCGGACGGCCTTCTCTTGCCGCGGTTTGGTCCGCATCACATACCAATTCACCATTTCAGCCAGCGGTTTTCCTGATTTTTTCGGTTAAAACCTTACTTATACATACAGCTTCGCCACTGTCGGGAGTGGCGACAAACCAATATTGCGCCTGCCTTTTGTGCGTAATTATCTGTAAACCAAAGTCATTCGCAGGCCAGCTACCAATTTGGCGTTTTTACTTTATTCCGAGGCAATATTAACACTATATCGCGAATTTTGAAATTGTGTTTTTAAAGATTTTTTGCGACAGACAACTGGTGTTTGATATGGATTATCATTTCTGAGACAAAATAACAACCGCATATTATCAAACTCCCGATAGTTTTACGGCAAGGGGTGCCAATTAACGCCTATCTGACATAACAAAAAAAGATTTGGATGAAAATGACTAGGTTTTCGTCCAAATCCATACTAAAAACACTACATTCGGACAAAAATATAAAGGAATACGTCCAAATCTAGGGTAAAAAGGTCTGATTCGGACGAAAATGGCAAATAGAAAAATTGGGAATGTCGTCGGACGTACTTGCTTCAAACATTTACAACTCAGCAAATAAATCGCTGGCTGTCAACGAAGAATGTACCACACCGTTATGAATGCCCTGCGTCAAACCTTTCGGTGTGATAAAAGTTATCACAACGCCCCGGCCGGAATCGGTAACATCCATAAAAGTATCACGCCTATCGGCAAGCAACTTTTCGTAATCCTTTGTAATAGAGAAGTTTTTCTCGGAGAATTTCATTTCACACAAATGCACAATCTTGTCAATCCGTTTTATTATCAAATCGACTTGGGTGCCCCGACGGTTATCGCCCTTTTTGGGCACAAAACGCCAGGCCGAGGTTTCGGTGGCAACACCCGATATTCCCAACCCTTTTTTGATTTGCGGCAAATGGCGGATGCACAATTCCTCGAAAGAGAAACCTTCCCAAGTTTCTACATTCCGGTCGGCGAAGTGGTGCTGCCAATACTGCTCATCGCGCGTGTTGTTGCCATCGACATACTTGAAATAGAACAACGTGTAGAAATCGCACAAGCGATAAAGCATATCCTTCTTCTTATTGCCAAACTGATTGTAGGCAACAATGAAATCGCAACGCGTCAAATTGTCCAATATTTTTGTAAGCCCGCCACCTGACAGGCCGGTGGAAATCTCAATATCGCTGCGGGTGAACCCCTCGCGCTTTGTTGAAAGCAGGCGGACAATGCTAATGTATTTGTCGGCCGAACGGAAAAGAGCGTTGTATAGTTCGCCAAACTCGTCGCTCAAATCGCCACCGATATGGAAAATCAGTGCATCGACATTCTCCTGAAGGCTCAGATAAGGGCGAAGAAGACTCAGATAGTATGGGACGCCGCCAAAAATCATATAACATTGCATTATCTGGTAGTCGTCCCAATGAAATCCCCGTCCCGAAAGGTATTGACGGCACTCGTTCAGATAGAACGGACGCAAATAGATTTTGTGAGTGATACGATTGTGTAAGCCGCCCTGATTTTCCTCAAGCCGCTCGCGCATCCAAGTTGTAGCGCTGCCGCAAGCGATGAAAACAATATCGTCGCGGTTTTGCACCCAACTTGCCCAAAAATATTCCAATTCACTCACAAAATCACCGCCTTGAGTATCCATCCACGGCATCTCGTCGAAGAATATTACCTTGCGTTTTTCTGTGCGGCACTCCAAATATGCTTGCAGCTGCAAGAATGCCATATGCCAGTTTTTTATTTTCGGCAACTCATTGTTACCCGAAAATCTGACAAGCGCCTCGCGAAAATAGTCCAACTGCGCCTGCATACTTTTGCGGTGAGCCCCGACAAAATGGAAAGCATACTCATCGTTAAAGAATTTGCGTACTAAAAAGGTCTTGCCGATTCGCCGGCGGCCATATAGCATAATGAACTCAGAGCGGTTTGATTTCATTGCCCACTCCAGTTCTTCACATTCCTTTTTCCTTCCGACCAGTTGTTCCATAACTAATGCATTTCAGTTAAACCATCAAATTCTGCAGGCGTTTCTGCGTTTTCGAAAGCTAGCGTCCCAAAGTCCATCTTTAATTATGCGAAGATAGTATTTTTTTGAGATTCGGACAAAAATAATACGATTTTCGTCCAAATCAATATCAAGAACACTACATTCGGACAAAAACATAAAGAAATATATCCAAATCAGGATAAAAAGGAGTGATTCGGACGAAAATGGCAAAGTGGTATTGGTATTGCTATAGACTTCTACAAAACAAAAAAAGCGGCCCGAGTGAGCCGCTTTTCTGATATGCAATGAATGTCAGTCAATCAATTATCCGATTCAAATCCCGTGTAGCGGTAACCCGAAATACGGTAATTTTTGAATCCGTAAGCTTTCGGCACATACACAGGATTGCCTTCATCGTCTAACACAAGATTGCCTTCATCGTCTACCAAATAATCATCGTCGAATTCAACGTAGAACACGATTGAATCAGCTGGCATGCCACTTGGGGTGGTAGCCGCCTGAGACAGGACTTGACCATCGGTTATTTTCACTCCGCTCTCGTATTTATAATTATCGGCAAAATCGGTGTTTCCGAAAGTTCTGTCGCCAGTATTGCTAGACACTTTCACTTTAAAGTTCCAGATATTTTCCAAATCATCAACAAAAATAGTATCTGATGTATTTGCAGATGTGTTATATGTAAGCAATAATTTGTTACCTAACCCAAAAGGGTCTTCTCCACAAAACTCCACTATCTTATTTCCTTCCTTATCCAATACGTACTCTCCATTATCGTCTTTTTTATAAATAACCTCAAGTATTTCACCATTGTCTTTTACTGCATCAACGTGCACGTACCACTGACCAGCCAGCGCTTCCGTAGCGGTGCCGCCTATTTCCTCTTTCTCGCACGATGCGAACAGAAGCACCGCAACGAACATATATACTATCTTTTTCATATTGAGCATTATTCAATAGGTTGTTTTACTAATGTGATAAAGAATGTCATTAAAATTTTGGGGTTTTGCGGGTCTTCTTTATTGAGGCCATAATCGACTTGAATCTCTAATGTACCAGTTGCCGCATTGTAGGAGGCGTCGTGAACACCTTGAATTGAATCTTTCCAGCCAGCCACATAAGTATCGCCAGGGGCAACGCTAACCGAAGAACCAGAAATTGTCATAACAGCTTTGCACGCATATTCGCTGCCATAACCTGCACCTTGGTCATACCAACCTCCGAACAAATCGGTTATACTGTATGTTCCGTCTCCATTATCAAAAAGCCATACTTCAAAATCGTCTTTGAATTGTGCAACCGTACCTTGATAGTCACGTTTGCTTACAGCAGAATTAACCGCATACAAGCCTTCTGTTTGGTGATTAAAATCAAAAACAATTATTGTGCGTGATGCAGAACTGCCAAAACCATCCTCGTTCTCTTTTGTAATGTAATCGATAGTGTAAATGCCTGATTTATTGACATCAACATTACTTATTACTTGCACATCAGCAGTAATATCTTCACCATTCATAAATGAAGCATAACCTGGCTCAACATAAGCAGAGCCTTTATTTACAAGAATCGTCTCATCACCTTCCAATTCAATTGTTGGATAGTAAGTTATGCGTGTCTTGCCCTCAGTCTCTTTTTCGCAGCTTGATAGCGAAACCACCGATGCGGCAAGTGCTATTAACAATAAAAATCTATTTTTCATTTTTCTTCAGTTTTTATTAAACCATTAACTGCTGATTATTTAGCCCAGAACACAGGCTCAGTATAGCCCGGGAATTTCGGTGCATTAGTATTGCGCGACGAAGAGCTCTCAGCGTATGGGAAACGCTCCAAAACCTTGTTGACACCAACTTGACTGAAGTAATCAATAGGTGTGTACAATGTACCTGGTACATAAACATCAGGATTGTAAGCATCGTTAACAACATTATAAATATCGCTGCCTTGAACATTACCAAAAGCAGGGTAATCCAAACGGCGAAGTTCGCACCAAGCCTCGTAATTGTTAGTTCCGGCCAAAGCAATCCATTTAGCAATGCCAATTGATTTCTTGTAGTTGCTATTATCATAAGGATTCTGAGCCACATTGGCTGCAGCACCCTCAACACCAAACTCTGCAAATGAAGCCTCGATGGCAGCAGCATAATGCTCGGCAGCTACGTCGTGCGTACCCTTTTTTGCATAATACTCAGCAAGGAAAAACTCTATCTCAGGCACAGTAATCAAATAAACTGGCATATCATATGATGCCTTCGGTCGGCACCAATATGATGATTTATATGTTGCAGTTGCACCAAAGTTAGTTCCAGAAACGCCTCCGGCATATTCGCCAGACTCGTTTGTCTCATAGAAAGCAGCCAAACGGGGGTCAGTATAGGCGTCAGTCTGCATTGTACCGACAAGAGCAATGTTTGCAATCACGTTAATCTGAGGCGAACCCCATTTTGACGAGAACTCCTCTGCGTAATAAGGGCTCATCTTGCCCGACTCGTCAGTCCAGCAATCGGTGAAAGCGATATCTTCTGTTGGGAAATTACCTTCAGCAACCAAAGCATCGAGTTTCGACTGCACATCGACAACACCGCTCATACGCATCAACATTTTCAATTTAAGAGCATTGGCAAACTGAATCCACACATCGGCTCTTTGGTTGGGGAACAAGAAATTGGAGCAAACCAAATCGGTTTCCGATACCTTAGCCATTGCTTCGTCAATCTCAGCCAAAACACCTTCATAAATAGTTTTTCCGTCATCATATTTAGGTGTAGGATTGCTTGGATCGAGAGCCTCAGTATATGGCAATTCACCGTAGCAATCAACCATTACCTGATAGGTAAAGGCACGGATTACGGTTGCGGCAAAATAAGTACCCCAATCCTCCTCTGCTTCAGCCTTGCTCAATACAGTTTTCAGGTTATTCAAAACCGACAAATTAGTCTGCTCGTATGCCAAACTGCTGCTGCGAGTAGCCGACATTGTGAATTGTGAATAATCCAAATAGTTACTTGTGCCGAATGCTTGTGCGAAATGTTGCGAATAATAACCGCCAACTATGCGTAAATAGTTACCATAGCTTGAAGCCAAGTTCATTTCAACAGCGGGAAAAATCAAATCAGTTGTAAGATTCATCTCGCTTGGCGCATTGGGGTCGTAGTTAATGTCAAGGTAATCATCGCACGATGCGAAACCTAATCCCAATGCAACAACTGGTATTAATAAGTATTTCTTCATTTCAGTAATCTCCTCTCTTTAGAATTTAGCACTAAGGTTCAGACCAAAAATGCGGCAAGCTGGGTTAGCATATAACTCACCGAACTGAATACCCAAATCGCCCCACGCCTCCTGACTAAGGGTTGTTGTCTCCGGATCGATGTAATGGTTCGATTTAGCTGTCCAAACGAAGGCATTGTTACAGAACACCGAAACTGTAACATCAGAAAGCTTTATTGGAGAAACCCACTCGCTTGGCAGCGAATAAGCAAGGCTGATATTACGCAGTTTTGCGAAAGAGCGGTCAAGCAAGTATGCCTCACCTCCTTGGCCCCATCCTGATTTGTCGTAATAATTTTGATAGCTGCTGTTAGCCAAATACAATGGCATTGTGTTTTCGATATAATTGCCGTCACCAACTTCTACAACTGAGTTCGGAACCACAAACGGGTTACGTCCGTTATATGTTGTTTCGATGCCGTTGCCTGTAAATTGCATCAAGTTCTTGGTTCTAGAGAACATATAACCTCCATAACGAATATCAAGAGCTGCGCTCAAAGAAAAACCGTATGCGGACAATGTTGTAGTTATACCGCCTGTCCATTTGTTATTGATGGACTTGCCTGTCGATTTAAGTTCATTATCAATAATAATATCACCATTTTCATCGACAACAATCTTGCCGTCATCGGTACGTTTTGGCAAATAAGTGTAGAATGTACCCAGTTCAGAATCTTTTTCGGCATACATATAAATAGCATCATTTCCTGCACCAAAATCATAGATTGATATACGTCCGCCCTCAAGTCCTTCGGGCATCTCCAAAACTTTGTTTCTGTTCACAGCAAAGTTGAAGTCCAAGTCCCAACGCAGATTGCTTGTGCGTACCGGTGTGGTGTTGAGCAAAAACTCGAAGCCACGGTTGCGTACCTTACCAACGTTCTTAACCTCGTATGAATATCCGCAAGCTGGGTCAACCGGCAACTCAAATATCTGGTCATCAGTTGTACGATTGTAGAACGATGCATCGATACCAACACGGTTCTTATAGAATTGCAAGTTCAAACCGAACTCAATCTCTTTTGTCATCTCAGGTTTCAAAGAAGAACTTCCTGCTGTTGACGATGCAACAAATGCGTTCTGTCCATTAAGCGGGAACTTGGCAATGTTGCTGTCATAATAACCACTGGCTGAACCTTGCTCGTAGTTGCTGCTTGTGCGGTATGGGTCGGTATCGTTACCAGTCTTACCAAAAGCGAAACGAACTTTGCCAAACGAAAGCACGTCGTTCTGAGGCATAACCTTGGTGAAAATCCAACTCAAAGTTGCTCCTGAGTAGAAATAGCTATTGGCATCTATTGGCAGAGTTGAAGACCAGTCGTTACGAGCCGAAACTTCCAAATAAACCATATCATCCCATCCAAGAGTTACATCGCCAAACAAACCAATTGCACGACGTTTCTCCTGTTTCTCTGTCAAATTGGTTTTGGTTGCACCATTGCTCAACTGCCAGAAACCTGTTGCGATACCCAGTTCGTCAGTCTGACCAGTTGTACGAGTATAATAACGCTCGTTGACGTTGCTACCAACATTCAAATTGATGTCGAACTTATCATCCAAATACTTGTTAGCAAAATTTAAAATAATATCGTGGTTAAGCTCGTATTTGCGAGAGTAACGGGTATAAACATAACCGCTCTGGTTCATAGTCGAAGGAGCATAACCATAATTTTCGTTAATTAACGCATCGTCGAGGCTGATTTCTGGTTGGCCTGATTTTCTATCGAAATCAGAATAGTCAAAACCGTAACGATAAGTAAGTGTTAAAGGTTCAATCGGTGTTACATCCACCTGCAATTTACCGAACACTTGTTTGCCATCGATATGCATATAGTTGTTTTCCAAAGCCCAATACGGGTTAGTGATTCCATAAGGTGTAAAGTAAGCCTCAGGAGTGTTGAACGCGCTTGACAAATCTTTCATATCAACAATCGAGATATCGCGCGGCATCTCATACAAACCATCGATTACCGAAGTACCTTGATATGTACCAACGGCATCGGTCTTAGTACGAGCAAAACTGATGTTCGATGTCAGTTTGAACCAACGGCCTTCGTCGAATGTGCTTACCATTGATATTACATTACGTTTGTATTTGTCGCCGTCCGAAGGCATAATACCATCGTCGCCAGCGTATGAGTACGCCAGACGATAAGTGAACCTGTTGTCTTCAGAAGCGGCGCTCAACGATACGTTGTGGTTCTGCGACCAACCAATTTCGAAGAAATCTTTCACATTGTTTTTCTGTGCAGTGTACTCGTGAATGCGTTGTTGGTTGTTCCAAATCGGGCCATATATTTGTGTTGAACCATCGAGTTTCGGACCCCACGAACCATTCTCAATAAATGTCTGTTTGCCGTTCCAGCCTTGTCCAAATTCGTTTTGGAACTCAGGAAGAGTGGAAACCACGCGAGCCTGAACGTTACCAGAATATTCAACCATAAAATTCTTTCCATCGGCACCTTTCTTACCTTTCTTGGTATTGATGATGATGACGCCGTTGGCGGCACGCGAACCATAAAGAGCAGTAGCGGCTGCACCTTTCAACACTGTCATCGACTCAATGTTGTCAGATGCAATGTTCGAAATACCAGCAGTGGAAATGTTCTTACCAGTTCCAGATGTCAGTGTGTTGTCCATTGGAACACCGTCAACAACATACAACGGTTGGTTGCTACCATTGATTGAGCTGAAACCGCGAATAACGATGTTGCTCACAGAGCCCGGGTCAGACGATGTGCTGTTTACCTGCAAACCTGCCACACGTCCCGAAAGAGCATTAGCCACGTTTGTTGACCGAGCGGTAACAATTTCATCGCTTTTAACAGTCGATGCGGCATAACCCAGAGTTTTTTCAGCACGGGTAATACCCAAAGCCGTAACCACAACCTCTTCCATACCTATGGATTCAGGATCCATAGTGATGTTGAAAGATGTAGTACTACCAATTGGCACTTCCTGGCTTTGCATTCCGATGAACGAAAACACCAGTGCTTCGGCATCGCTTGCCACATTCAGGGTAAACTTACCGTCGATATCAGTGATTGTTCCCTGCGTTGTGCCTTTTACAATGACGTTTGCACCTGGCAGCGGTTGATTGTCTTCCGACGAAATAACCGTACCCGTCAAGGTCTTGTTTTGAGCATTAACTAATTGTACCCCAAGGAACAGAAGGCTAACAATTAGCATTGCAATTTTCTTCATAAACATTATGAATTTTTAATTAAACTAATAGTTGCTTTACAAAAGGCAAAGGAACAAAAAAATCATTTATCCGCACAATCTTTTTACAAACTGAATAAAAATACAAGGGTTTTACGTAAAAAAGGGGAAAAACTGACACTAACACTAACGAAAACTCAAACAGAAAACACTAACTCAAACGCATTGAAAAAGCGTCGGTTTACTCAATTACTTGCAGTTTGGCGAATTTCAGAAGCAGTTTTTTCTCGCCGGCTTTTGGGAAGAAAATGATGGCTGCACGGCTGTCGGCCTCGCCCTCCATTCGGAGGACCTTACCCTGGCCGAACATTGAGTGCAAAACTGTTGCTCCGGCGCGCACTTTGTCAATCGGCGAAGGAACTATGCCTGCCGACGATGCCGACGGCTGACGGAGCTGCTGCAAACGCTGCCGGGCCGCAAACGAGGCCCCCATCGGTGCTTTTGTCTGCCCGAATGAACCGGAACCAAACGAGCTGGAACCGAAAGAGCTGGAACCAAACGTGGGGCGGCCCATTGTGCCCGTTCCCGACGACATTTGCGAGAGATACTGCGGGTCGATGTCTTTGATGAAACGGCTTGGCGTAACCGACTCGCGGGCGCCGCCATACTTTGAACGGCTGCGGCTGAAAGTGATGGTTGCCTGCTGCATTGCGCGCGTCAGTGCCACGTAGAAGAGCCTTCGCTCCTCCTCAAGCTCGTGCTGGCTGTAAACCGACATTGCCGACGGGAAAAGCCCCTCTTCCATACCTACTATATATACGTAAGGGAACTCCAGGCCTTTTGCCGAATGGATGGTCATCAGAGTCACGCTGTCGGTGCCTTCGGTGCGCTTGTTGTCCTGGTCGGTGATGAGCGCCACGTTTTCAAGGAATCCGGCCAACAGCGGAGTATTGCTTTCGGTATAGTTTGCGGCCACATAGTCATCAATGCCGCGCATAAGTTCCTCAATATTCTCAAGGCGGCTGCGGTCCTCAACATCATCAGAGCCCTGATACTCGTTTTTGATTCCCGCACGGTCAATAATCTCGCGCGCCATATCGCTGGCGTTCACCGTTCCGACATTTGCCACAAACGACTCGATGAGTTCGATGAAAGCATTGACTTTGGCCGTTGTGCCTTTGTTGAACCCGATTGCCTCCATTGCCATCGGGGTGGTAATCACGCTCCACATACTGCACTTGCCGTCGAAAGCTGCGTGGGCGATTTTCTCGACGGTTGTCTCACCAATGCCTCGTGCCGGATAGTTGATTATTCGGCGCAGAGCCTCATCGTCGTTATGATTGACGGTCAGTCGCATATAAGCGATGGCGTCTTTCACCTCCTTGCGCTGGTAGAACGACTGTCCGCCATAGATTTTATAAGCGATGTTGCGCTTGCGAAGGGCCTCCTCGAAAGTTCGGCTCTGAGCATTGGTGCGGTACAGAACGGCGAAATCGCTATAGTGGCAGTGCTGGTTGGCGATTTTTGCAAAGATGTCGCCCACCACGTTGTAGCTCTCCTCAATCTCGGTCATAGCGGCCATCACGCGGATTGGCTCGCCTTCGTCCTTCTCCGAGAAAACGTCTTTCGGAATCTGGTGCTCGTTCTTCTTTATCAGGCTGTTAGCCGCCGAAACAATGTTTTGCGTCGAGCGGTAGTTCTGCTCCAGTTTGAACAGCTTGCACTGCGGATAATCGTTGCGGAAATTCAAGATGTTCTCGATTTTCGCGCCACGGAACGAATAGATGCTCTGCGCGTCGTCGCCCACCACACAAATATTCTGGTGCTGTTGTGACAACTTTTTGATTATCAAATACTGGGCATAATTGGTATCCTGATACTCATCGACCAAAACATATTTGAATTTGTTCTGATACTTATCGAGCACATCGGGATTGTCGCGGAACAAAATATTGGTATAGAGCAGCAAATCGTCGAAATCCATTGCCGCCGACTGACGGCAGCGCGCCACATACCTCGAATAAATCTCGCCGATGAGCGGCATCCGGTTGGCGTTGTCGGTGGCCATAAGCTCGGCGTTGGTGCGATAGACTTCCGCCGTCACCAAATTGTTCTTGGCCATCGATATGCGGCTCACTATATGATTGATTTTGTACACCTTATCATCGAGCCGAAAATCTTTCACTATCGATTTAACAAGACTTTTCGAATCAGCCGTATCATAGATGGTGTACGCTGACGGAAAACCCAGCCTTTCGTGCTCAACGCGCAGAATCTGGTTGAAAATGGAGTGGAATGTGCCCATTGTGAGCTTAGCCGCGTCCTGCTCGCCAACCAGTTGCGCAATACGTTTCTGCATCTCGCGCGCGGCCTTGTTGGTGAAGGTCAGCGCCAGAATGTTCCAGGGTTTGACGCCCGTTGCCAGCAGGTGAGCAATGCGGTATGTGAGCACGCGGGTTTTGCCCGAACCGGCTCCCGCCACAATCAAACAAGGACCTTGTGTGGCCTGGACAGCCGTGCGCTGCACGTCGTTGAGTTGGTCGAGGTAATTCTCCATTATCGAAGGTTTCTGACGGCGGCAAATTACGGCAAAAAAGTTATGCGAATGGAAATGCCGTCAGACATAGTTTTTAACAATGCGGCAAATCGTATCATTTGCCCTAATTTTTATAATATTGCACGCGATTTTGAGTTATAGCTATCGACAAGTTTTTCGAGATGAACAGACCCGGACTAACATTTTTGCTTCTCGCCAGCCTGATACTGTTGGGCGGCAGCGCATTTTCGCAAATCACGGCCAACGCCAACCGGTCTGACACCACAACATACCAAACCGACTCCATAGCCAACGACCCCATCTTCATCTACTACTCCGACCCGCGCGGTTTCAGCACTACAGGAACTCTGACTGCCGAGGTTCCCGACAGCACAAACCTCACTTTCAAATGGTTCCGCTACAACGAGCGCACATCGGCTTTCGACATCGCGCTGAAAACAGAAAGCGGTGTCTCGCGCTCCGAAAAGAGCGATTGCACCCAGGGCGGCTATATGGTTACCGTGCAGAACGATTCCTGCACCTGGGACACAACATTTTACGCTTGGGTTTTCCAGAACGAGTTCAATGTGAGCGCGATAAACGTCTATAACTCGACCTGCGAGATTATGGAGCTTCGCACCACAATGGCCTACGACGAGGAGTTTGAATATTTCGACCGTGTGAGCGGCGCGCCCCTCACCTATTTCAGCGACAACATCAAGTTTATGAAATTCCGCTGGGAATCGACTCCGTCGGCCGGACAGATTCCATCGGTGAAAAACCCGTCTTTTGCCGCGCCCACCAAGCCCACAGTCTTCCGCTTGACGGTTGAAGACTCACACGGCGAGAGCCGCACCAAAAAGCTTGAGATTGAAAACGGTGACGACAACGGCGACGGCAACCTCTATCTGAAGGCCGTGAAGGCGAGGTTCACTGCGAGCCGCAGCTTTGTGCCCGCCGAAGAAACCGACAGCTCGGGACAGGCGCCTCTGACGGTGCAGTTTATCGATGATTCGGAAAACGCCACCGAGTGGTGCTGGCACTTCTACAAACCCGAAGACCGCCGCCGCGACGAGGCCGACTCACTGCTGATGGACTCCATCACAACGCAGTATCTGCCCGACTCTATTCGATACACGCGCCCCAACGAGCAATACGGCTACGATGTGGCACTGACTGTGAAAGGTCCGGTTTATATGGTTGACGGCGGGCAGCACCAATGCGTCGACCGGCTGCTGAAAAGCGAATATATCAACGTTGACTCGTCGTTCATTGCCAGGAACCCCGATATTCCAAACGCCTTCACTCCTGGCGGTGCCAACCCCGTGTTCAAGTTCACCGATGAGACAATGCCAAAGTCAATCCGCCATTTCGAGATTAAGATTTACGACCGTTGGGGAATGAGAATCTACAGCTACGAAGACAGCGACGGCAGCTGGGAAGGCTGGGACGGCAGCACGTTCGGCTTTGGCGACGCTCCGGCCGGCGTCTATTTCTACACCATCTACGCCGAAGGCTGGAACAATGAGAAATTCCGCCGCAAAGGCTACGTGCACCTGTTCCGCGGTAAATAGACTTCGGACTTCAGACAACAGACTTCAGATTTCGGACAACAGACTTCGGACTATATGAATTAGGAAATCGAAGAGCTGGTAAATTAGAGACCGGAATCGACGATTATTCCTTCAATCCTTCAATCCTTCAATCCTTCAATCCTTCAGTTATTCAATCCTTCAATCCTTCAGTTATTCAATCCTTCAATCCTTCAGTTATTCGTCCATCCTGCATTGTAATGGTGCGGTCCGACATTTGGGCCAGGCTCATATCGTGGGTGACGATGACGAATGTCTGATTGAATTTGTCGCGCAAATCGAAGAAGAGTCGGTGCAGTTCCTCTTTGTTCATTGTGTCGAGGTTGCCCGACGGCTCATCAGCCAGAATAACTTCGGGACCGTTGATTAGGGCGCGGGCCACGGCCACACGCTGCTGCTCACCGCCCGACATTTCGCGCGGTTTGTGGTTCAGCCGGTGGCCAAGATTCAGATACTCAAGCAATTCAATGGCACGGGCCTCGCACTGCTTGCGCGTTCCGTTGTTTATCAGGGCCGGAATCATAACATTCTCTACCGCCGTAAACTCGGGCAACAGTTGATGCCCCTGAAAGACAAATCCCAAGTTGCGGTTGCGGAATTTCGACAACTCCTTCTCCGACAGTGCCGTGACCTCAACACCGCCAATTGCCACCCGACCGCTGTCGGGGCGCAGAAGCGTGCCAACAATCTGCAACAGCGTGGTTTTGCCCGCGCCGCTCTTGCCCACTATCGAGACAATCTCGCCTTTCGCCACCTCAAGATTGATGCCCTTCAAAACCTCAACCTCGCCATACGACTTGTGAATATCAGAAATGCTAATCATACCGTGTCATTTATGCCGTAAAGATAAGTTGTTGACGCAAAAAAGAAAAGGCCACCTTGCGGTAGCCTTCTCAAAAATTTCAATCAAAATTTATTTTGCCTCTTCAGCTTTTTTAGCCTGGCGGTTAAGCAAATCGTAAGTGATTGGCGTTGCCACGAACAGTGAAGAGTAAGTACCAACTGCGATACCAATCATCATTGCGAAGATGAATCCGCGGATAACCTCGCCACCGAAGATGAAGATGATAATCAACACCATCAATGTGGTTACCGAAGTATTGATTGTACGGGCCAAAGTGCTGTTGACGGCTCCGTTCATCACCTCTTGCAGACTGCGTTTCGATTGCAGTCCCATATATTCACGGATGCGGTCGAATACAACCACGGTGTCGTTGATTGAGTAACCAACCACGGTCAGGATGGCTGCGATGAACGACTGGTCAATCGACATTGAGAACGGCATTATGCTGTAGAGCAGCGAGTACATCGAGAACACGAACAATGTATCGTGAACCAAAGCCACCAAACTGCCCACACCGTACTGCCATTTGCGGAAACGGAAGGCGATGTAGAGGAATATCACAATCAGTGAGAATGTGATGGCCAGCGCTGCCGACGACTTGATGTCCTCAGCGATTGTGGCGCCCACTTTCTCAGAACTCATACGGTAATCGTTCTTGAATGTGGTGTAAGATGTACCCTCTGGCAGGAATTTGTCCTTCAAAGCCAGATAGAACTTAACCTCAACAACCTCGTCAACCGACGGCTCCTGATTGGTGTATTGTGCTGCCTCTGCGTAATCGGCCTCAGTAGCCTCCTCGCCTGCGGCAAACAGGTATTTCGAAGTGATTTTCACCTGCTCGTTGCCACCGTAGGTTTTAACTTCAGGAGTCTGGCCAATCTTCTCGGCAATAGCGTTCTGAATCTCGATGGTGTTAACCGGTTTGTCGAAGCGAACCACATAGGTGCGGCCACCAGTGAAATCAACACCGAAGTCAAGTCCGCGAGTGCAGAGCGAAATGATACCGATGAGAAGAACTGTGCCCGAGATAACGTAGCAAACCTTGCGTGCGCCAATGAAGTTGAACTTGGTGTTCTTGAATGCGTTGGCGGTTGCCGCGGTAGCAAACGTCGGGGTCTTCTCTTTTGCAAGCATACGCTCGAAAATCAAGCGGGTGATGAAAATTGAAGTGAACAACGATGCGAGGATACCAATGCTCAAGGTTACAGCGAAACCGTGGATTGGGCCTTCGCCGAACTTACCAAGAACAAATGCTGTCAGCAAGGTTGTGATGTTTGAGTCGAGGATTGCCGAGTAAGCATTGCTGTAACCATCTTTGATAGCCAGTTTGATGCCCTTGCCTGAGGCAATTTCCTCCTTAATACGTTCGTAGATAAGCACGTTCGAGTCGACGGCCATACCAAGTGTCAGCACAATACCGGCGATACCCGACAATGTGAGGACTGCGCCCAGCGAAGCAAGAACGCCGAAGATGAAGAACACGTTCAAGAGCAAGGCCAGGTTTGCGGCCATACCACCTGTACGATAGTAGAGCAACATATATACAAGCACTACTACGAAGGCCAGAACAAACGACCACATACCTTTATTAATTGACTCCTGACCAAGTGACGGACCAACGATGGTCTCTTGCTCGATGCGTGCAGGTGCCGGCATCTTACCAGATTTCAAGATGTTAGCCAAGTCTTTTGCCTCAGCAACGGTGAAGTTACCAGTAATTGACGAGCGGCCGCCCTTGATTTCCGACTGAACTGTCGGGTAGCTGTAAACATAGTTGTCAAGAACGATGGCAACACTCTTGCCGATGTTCTCTTTGGTGATGCGGGCCCATTTGCGTGCGCCCTCAGCGTTCATACTCATTGAAACCTCTGAAACGCCACGACCTTGTGCGTACTCGTCAGAAGCGTCGGTTACAACGTCGCCCGAAAGAGCAGGCTGGCCGTCGCGGCTTGTAACCTTGATGGCAATCAGTTCGAAGTAGTTGCCACCCTCGTCGAACGACTTAACGCTCCACAGAAGTTTCAGGTTGCGCGGGAACAAAGCCTTAACAAGCGGCTCGTTCAACATTGCGTTGACAGCGGCAGTATCTTTAAAGTGAGCGAAACCAACTGCAGCACCCGGACGAAGACGTCCGTCCTGAGTGTAATACGGATTCAAAACTGAGTACAGAGGATAGTTCTTTGCCACTTCAGCGTTCGAAGCATCGGCATTAACGGCTGTTGTGTCAGCGGCAAGTTTGTCAATCAGTGAGTTCGACTCCTCAGCCGGAGCGGCTTTCTGCTCATCAGCAGGTGCGGCTTCGTCGGCAGTCTTGTTCTCAGCCTCTTTCAAGTCGTTGATTTCCTTGATTTTGGCATTAGCCTCAGCCAAATATTGCTGAACTTCTGTGTTGTCATAAGTCTCCCAGAACTCCAGGTTTGCGGTTCCCTGCAACAGCTTGCGGACACGCTCCGAGTCTTTGATACCCGGCAGCTCAACCAAGATGCGGCCGGTGTTGCCCAGACGCTGGATATTTGGCTGTGCCACGCCGAAACGGTCGATACGTGTGCGGAGGATTTGGAACGAGTTTGCGATTGCAGCCTCAGTCTCATCACGAAGCACGTTCAAAACTTCAGCGTTGGTCGAGTTGAAATTCACCTTGTCTTTCAGCACAGTGGTGTTGAAGATGGCCGCCAGTTTTGCGTTGGGGTCAATCTTCTCGAAACTCTGACCGAACAGCGTTACAAAGTTGGTCTGTCCGCCTTCAGCCTTCTGCGCTTTCTTGGCCATATCAATAGCCTCAAGGAAAGTGGTGTCGGTGCTGTAGTTCGACAGCGACTTGATTACGTCAACCACGCTCACCTCAAGAATGACGTTCATACCGCCCTTCAGGTCAAGACCGAGGTTGATTTCACGCTCTTTGCACTCGCGGTAGGTGAAATTCTTCAGGAAGAAGAAGTTGTAAACCGGTGTACTCGACAGTGAATCAAGGTAATTGTTGTACTTTACCAGATTCAAATTGCCATCGGCTTCTGTTGCGATAGCCGTGGCTTTTTTCTCTTCACGCGTTGTTACTACTGTAAAAAACAATTGATACAGACACACTAAAACAAGTGCGATAGCAACAAATCTAATAGCTCCTTTATTCTGCATTTTTAAATAGTGTTATTGAATTCCAAAATGTTTTCCGGCAACGCCGGTTTTTGCTTAAAGCACGCAAATATATCGGTTTTTTTAAAAAAGCGAAACAAAATTACTTTGCTCCGAATTGTTGTTACAAATCATTTTAAATCGATAATTTTCAATCGGTTATTTCGTGTCGAAAAACAACATCGGGCGAACATCGCCGCACCTATATAATATTAGGTGCCGAAACAAAGGCCGAAAAACAAAGAAGCCGCAAGCAATTTGCGGCTCCTTCGGGTTTATTCTGCGTTATGAGTTCATCGAAATGAAGAACTCCTCGTTGTTTCGTGTTCTGGCCAGACGGTCGCGAAGGAACTGCATCGCCTCCACCGAGTTCATATCCGACAGGTGGTTGCGCAGAACCCACATACGGCTCAGCGTGTCCTTGTCCACGAGCAGGTCGTCGCGGCGGGTGCTGCTCAAGTTGATGTCCACTGCCGGATAGATGCGCTTGTTCGACAGCTTGCGGTCGAGCTGCAACTCCATATTGCCGGTACCCTTGAACTCCTCAAAAATCACCTCGTCCATCTTTGAGCCAGTCTCTGTCAGGGCTGTTGCCAGGATGGTGAGCGAACCGCCGTTCTCGATGTTGCGGGCGGCGCCGAAGAAGCGTTTCGGCTTGTGCAGCGCGTTGGCATCCACACCACCCGAAAGCACTTTGCCCGATGCTGGCGAAACCGTGTTGTAGGCTCGTGCCAGACGGGTGATTGAGTCGAGCAGGATGACAACATCGTGGCCGCACTCAACAAGGCGTTTGGCCTTCTCAAGCACGATTGACGACACCTTCACGTGTTTTTCGGCTGGTTCGTCGAATGTTGATGCGATAACCTCGCCATTCACGCTGCGGGCCATATCGGTAACCTCCTCAGGGCGCTCGTCGATGAGCAGAACAATGAGGTAAACCTCTGGGTGATTGTATGCGATTGCGTTTGCTATCTCTTTGAGCAATACGGTTTTACCAGTCTTCGGCTGAGCCACAATCAAACCGCGCTGTCCCTTGCCAATCGGCGAGAACATATCAACAACGCGAGTGGAGATTGAGCATTGCGGATGGCTTGTGAGGTCGAACTTCTCCTCCGGGAAGAGCGGTGTGAGGAAGTCGAACGGCACGCGGTCGCGGATGCTCTCCGGCGTGCAGCCGTTGATGGTCTCAACCTTGATGAGCGGGAAGTACTTCTCGCCCTCTTTCGGCGGACGGATGGTGCCGGTAACGGTGTCGCCAGTCTTCAATCCGAAAAGTTTAATCTGCGACTGGCTCACATAAACGTCGTCGGGCGAGTTCAGATAGTTGTAGTCCGACGAGCGGAGGAATCCGTAGCCGTCCTGCATCAGTTCAAGCACGCCTGTGGCGCTGATGAGCTGGTCAAACTCGTATTTCTTATCGTCCTCTTTTGGCTGAGGATTGTTATTATTCTGATTCTGAGGCTGGTTTTGCGGCTGTGACTGATTTTGGCCGTGATTCTCGCGCGCGCCGTTTTGCGGACGGTGCTGATGACGCTGCTGGAAATCGCCTTGCTGCTGGAACTCGCGGCGCGGTGCCGGCTCCGAGGCTGCACGCTCACCCTCGGCGGTTGCCGGGTCTGCGTGGCTCTGCTGCGTCGGCGACGACGGTTTCTGTCCGAAAGGCCTTGCATCGCGCTCCTGACGCGGATAACGCGACCAGAATTTTTCAACAGGAGAATTGGTAGCCGCAGCTTGAGTGGCCGCCGATGATGGTGCCGGTGTCGGCTCGTCATCATCCATTCGGTTGCGGTCGGCGTACGAAGGCACGGTGATTACGCGTTTTGGAGCCTCAACCTTCTCGGTTGTTGCCTCGTTGTCGGCATTGAGCGACACTCCCATCACGCGCTCGGCACGTCCGCCAAGACGAGTGCGCTTGCGTGGCTGACGGTCGGCATTTGCTGCCGTCGGCTCAGCACTTTTGCCTGCCTGCGCGCCTTGCACCTCAAGGATTTTAGCAATTAACTCTTTTTTCTTCAGAAGCTCAACTCGCTTCATTCCCAAGCCTTTAGCAATAATTCTCAACTCAGGGAGAAGCTTGTCGTTCAACGATAAATTATCGTAACTCATAATTTAAATGATTGTAATAGAATTGATTACAAAATTTCAGTGATTGTTCGAAAAGGAATTCAAAAAAAAATGAATTGATTTTGTTTGGATAGAACTATCCGCGCCTTTTGAAAACGGTGCAATTTTAGTGATAAATTGCTTTCGTGCAAACAAAAAACAAAAAAAAGTTCCATTCAGGCACGCTCAAGGCATAATATACCGCCGTTTTGTTACCTTTGGGCTCGTTATAATAAAAACAGGTATGCGAAAAATATTGATAGCAATAGCAGCTATTATGCTGACAATGAGCGCACAAGCGCAACGAGGCAACCGCGAGCAGGCATTTAAGATGACTCGAGTACTCGACCTCATCGACAACCTTTACGTTGATACCGCCAATATGCAGAAACTGGTTGAAACAGGTATTATTGCAATGCTTAAGGAACTCGACCCGCACTCGGTTTACATCACGCAAGACGATGTGAAGGCGATGAACGAGCCGCTTGAAGGCAATTTCGAGGGCATCGGCATCCAATTCAGCATTCTGAACGACACGCTGATGATTGTGGCCGTGATTCCCGGCGGACCGTCGGAGCGCGTGGGTCTGATGGCCGGCGACCGTATTATATATGTGGATACGGCCAACATTGCCGGCGTGGGCCTCACCAACCAGATGGTGCAGAAGAAACTGCGCGGCAAAAAGGGCACCGTGGTTGGCGTGAGAGTGCTGCGCCACGGAAGCAAAGATTTGATTGACTTCAAGATAACACGCGACAAGATTCCAATCTACAGCGTCGATGCGGCTTATATGGTTGATGCCAAAGCCGGCATCGGATACATAAAAATCAACAAGTTTGCGGCCACCACCACTAGTGAGTTCAACACTGCCGTCGGCAAATTGCGCAAACAAGGCCTGAAACACCTGATTGTGGACCTGACCGACAACGGCGGCGGCTACCTGAACACCGGATTCGACCTTGCAAGCCAGTTCCTGCAAAGCGGCAAGATGGTGGTGTTCACGCAGGGCACCAAAATGCCACGCCAGAACTACTACACCGAATCGGGCCACAGCGAGAAGGATTTTGGCAAGGTTGTGGTGATGGTGAACGAGAACTCGGCTTCGGCAAGTGAGATTGTGTCGGGCGCCCTGCAAGACTGGGACCGCGCCGTACTGGTTGGTCGCCGCACCTTCGGTAAAGGCTTGGTTCAAAACCAGTTCCCCCTACCCGACGGCTCAATGATGCGACTCACCGTGGCGCGCTACTACACCCCGACCGGCCGCTGCATCCAACGCTCGTACAAAGACGGTGTTGACGAGTACAACAAAGAATTCGACAAACGATACAACGACGGCGAGCTCTACAGCGCCGACTCAATCCATCTGCCCACAGGCGAGAAATACTTCACCAAAGTGAACAACCGCGTGGTGTACGGCGGCGGCGGCATTATGCCCGACGTGTTTGTGTCAATCGACACCACCTACACATCGAAATACTACGTGAAGATGGTGCGCCACGGTATCTTCAACCGATTCGTTCTCAACTATATCGATAACAATCGCGCTGAGCTTGAGAAGAAATACAAACCGACCAAAACCGACAAGGACTTCAAGCTGTTCGATGAGAAATTCACCGTCACCGATGAGTTCCTGAAACAGCTGACCGACTTTGCCGAAAAGGAGAAACTACCGTTCGACGAGAAAGACTTTGAACGCAGCAAAGAGCATATGCGCGTGAACCTGAAAGCCGCCATTGCCCGCGACCTCTACGATTCGGGGGAGTATTACCAGATTATCAACCGCATCGACCCCATCTTTAAAGAGGCCGTGAAGGTTATAAAAGACGACAAGCTGTATAACGCGAAACTTCAGCCAAGCAAATAGCACAACGTGATTAACTGGATTACAAGCAATTGGCTCGAACTGTTCGGCGTGGTGTCCACCGTCGTCTATCTTGTTTTGTCCATCCGTCAGAGCATCTGGCTGTGGCCGCTGGGCGCGCTCTCGTCGGCCATCTACATTGCCGTGTACTTTGCCAACAAGTTCTACGCCGATATGGGGCTGCAGACTTACTATCTGATTATCAGCATCTACGGCTTTGTGGCGTGGCTTGCGCACAAGAACCGCGAAGGCCGCGAACTGGCCGTGAGCCGCACCACA